>Ga0206130_10000149_pt1 | contig 120017 bp, 104 predicted proteins | sample Helgoland_Spring_9_FD_148637 | JGI IMG/M metagenome (GOLD analysis project Ga0206130, IMG submission 148637) | Pelagic subsurface seawater microbial communities from Kabeltonne, Helgoland, North Sea - Helgoland_Spring_Bloom_20160512_1 | ecosystem: Environmental > Aquatic > Marine > Epipelagic...
CCCCATTCTTCGTTCGGCATGGGTTTTCCCCTCTCGCAATCGGTGACAATCTGTGCCGAGTGCCATACACAAGAGGCAGTGTCAAAGGTGAAATCTATTAATTCTTGGATATCTGGGATGAATCTGCACTCAAATACCGCTGATCGGCAGCTCATACTGCCCGGACGGCCTGAAATTACGGTGCAGCTGCGCCCATCGCGCCAGGCAAGCCGGCTGTCACTGCGGATCTCGCGCCTCAAAGGGCAGGTGACGCTTAGCCTGCCCTTGTCTTGCCCGGTGGAGCAGGCAAAAAATTTTATTTTGGAAAAAGAATCCTGGATCCGTGCGCATTTGGCCGACTTGCCGCAAGTGGCTCATGCTGGTTTGGACCGTCAAGTGCCCTTTGCGGGTCGACAGTTGACCATTCGCACCGGCGCGGGGCGGCAGGTTGTGCTTAAAGGGGCGCATCTGTTGGTGCCGGGTCACGAATCTCTGGTTCCTGCGCGCGTGAAAGTCTTTTTGAAGCTGCAAGCGCGTTTCGCGCTGCACGAGGCTGTCAATCACTACTCCGAACATCTCGGGCGGCCCTATGGACGCCTGACGCTGCGGGACACCACCTCAAGATGGGGGTCGTGTTCGATACAGGGAAATCTGAACTTCTCCTGGCGCTTGATCATGGCGCCACCCCAGGTGCTGCGCTATGTGGCGGCTCATGAGGTGGCGCATTTGGAACAGATGAATCACTCGGCTGCATTTTGGGCGCTTGTTGAGCGCCTCTTTCCGGGTCATCAGCAACAGCGCGACTGGCTCAAGCGTCATGGTGAAGATCTGCACCGTTATCACTTCTAGCCGCGACCGAGTGCGCGCCGCGTGCCGGCTACAGGCAACTGGCGTTTGACAGCCATGGTCAATTGTGATCACAAATGCAAATGGCAAAGAAATTACAAGACAGCTATTTGGCCGCTCATGACCAGCTTTACCGCAGTTTGCGCATGCGGATCATGTACGGCGAAGTGAGCCCGGGGCAGGCGATGACCCTGCGCGGCGTGGCTGAGGAATTTTCGGTCTCAGTGACTCCGGTGCGCGAGGCGTTGAAGCGGCTGGCGACAGAGGGGGCTTTGAGTATTTCGGTGAGTGGACGGTTCCAAACGCCGGCTCTGACCAATGATCGGATTGAGGAGCTTGCGGCCCTGCGGGCGTTGATTGAGGTGGAATTGGCTACGCGGGCCTTGCCGCGCGCGCATATGGCGCTGGTTGAGCGGTTGCAAACCATAAATAACGCCATTTCTGTTGCTGTGGCGAAGGCGGACGCTGTGACTTACATTCGCACCAATCTCGAGTTTCACCGCACGCTTTATTTGCGGGCGCAGGCGCCGGCGATGCTGGCAACGGTCGAGACGGTGTGGCTGCAAATGGGCCCGACGATGCGGGCTCTATATGGCCGGTTGCAACGCAAGGATCCGCCAATGCATCACCGCCTAATTCTTGCGGCCTTAAAAGCCGGCGACGAACCGGGCTTGAGGGTGGCCGTGCGGGCGGATGTCACCCAGGGCTTACGCATGTTGGCGCGCTAAGGCCCAGGCCCATGGGCGCAGGGCTGAAGATACATAAAATGCAAATCCCAGACGACGGTGGTGTGCTCAGCTGTGAATTGCCCCATCGCCACAGGCCAAAGCCGCCTCGCGCACAGCTTCGGAATAGGTGGGATGAGCGTGGCAGGTGCGGGCCAAGTCTTCAGCGGCGGCGCCAAATTCCATCGCCACGCAGATTTCATGGATCAGATCTCCTGCCATCGGGCCGATGATATGAGCGCCAAGAATACGGTCGGTCTGAGCGTCCGAAAGGATTTTCACAAAGCCATCGGAGGCGAAATTTGCTTTCGCTCGACCATTGCCCATAAAAGAGAACTTGCCGGCCTTATAGGCTCGGCCTGCCTCTTTCAATTGCTCTTCGGTTTTGCCAACGGTGGCGACCTCCGGATGCGTGTAGATCACACCGGGGATCACATCATAATTCACATGACCGGCTTGCCCGGCCAAAATTTCTGCCACGGCCATGCCTTCATCCTCGGCCTTATGGGCCAGCATGGGGCCAGAAATTGCGTCGCCAATAGCGTAAATACCTGGAACAGAGGTGGCATAATGTGCATCAATTTGGATTTGACCGCGTTCAGTGAGAGTGACGCCAAGCGCGTCCAATCTGAGGCCGTCGACATAGGGGCGTCGTCCCGTGGCGACAAGCACCACATCGGCCTCGACCTCATGCTCGCTGTCCTTTTTCCGCTTGACATAAGAAACAGTTGCTTTGCCTTTTTTGACCGCAACCGATCGCACTGCGGCGCCCATGGTGAACTTGAGGCCCTGTTTTTTGAGAATTCTGAGGAAGGTTTTTTGGATCTCGCCATCCATACCGGGGGTGACATCGTCCAAAAATTCAATGACCTCAACCTCAGCGCCCAGCCGCGCGTAAACAGATCCCAATTCCAAACCAATGACACCCGCGCCGATCACCACCAGTTTGCTCGGAATTTTCTCCAATGCCAGAGCGCCTGTGGAGGTTACGACTGTTTTTTCGTCGATTTCAATTCCAGGCAGGCTCGAGGGCTCGGAGCCCGACGCGATGATGATGTGTTTGGCCTGGTGGATGTCATCGCCAACTTTGACCTGACCCGCCGCAGGAATGCTGCCCCAGCCTTTCAGCCAGTCAATTTTGTTTTTCTTGAATAGAAACTCAATACCCTTGGTGTTGCCATCAATCACATCGGTTTTGTAGCCCTGCATCTTCGCCCAATCGACCTTTGGATCTTCGGCAATCAAACCCATTTTGGCAAAATTATGTTGTGCTTCATGTAATTGGTGGCTGGCATGCAGCAGGGCTTTGGAAGGTATACAGCCGACATTCAGGCAGGTTCCCCCCAGCGTATCACGCCCCTCGACACAGGCGGTTTTCAGACCCAGCTGAGCGCATCGAATAGCGCTGACATAGCCGCCCGGTCCGGAGCCAATCACAATTACATCATAAGAAGCCATAACGAAGGTCCTTTATTTTCAGGTTGGGCCCCTGGGCCCATGGTTGAACTTCTGTTCCGAACTCAGACTATGTGAGGCCATAAAAAGATCATAACGGACAATTGTCCAAAATGAACACTATGGCCGTTGCCAGTGGCGTTTGACCGCGGCCGGATCAAAGATCGATTAACAGGCGGCGTGGATCTTCCAAGGCCTCTTTGACACGCACAAGGAAAGTGACCGCACCTTTGCCGTCGACGACCCGGTGATCATAGCTCAAAGCCAGATACATCATGGGGCGGATAACCACCTTGCCGTTGATGGCGATCGGACGATCTTGGATTTTATGCATACCCAATATGCCCGATTGCGGCGGGTTGAGAATTGGGGAAGACATAAGCGAGCCGTAGACGCCACCATTGGAAATGGTAAAGGTGCCACCTTGCATTTCCGCCATGGACAATTTGCCATCTCGGGCGCGGGCACCTTTTTCGGCAATGGCTTTTTCGATCTCAGCAAAAGACATGGAATCTGCGTCGCGGATGACGGGGACCACCAAGCCGGTCGGCGTGCCTGTGGCGATGCCCATATGGACGAAGTTTTTGAACACAATATCAGCGCCATCAATTTCCGAGTTGACCTCTGGCACCTCGCGCAGCGCATGGCAGCAAGCGACCGTGAAGAAAGACATAAAGCCTAATTTCACGCCATGTTTCTTTAAAAACAGATCTTTATATTCATTGCGCAGGGCCATTACCTCGGTCATGTCGACCTCATTGTATGTGGTCAACATAGCGGCAGTGTTCTGGCTATCCTTGAGCCGCCGGGCGATGGTTTGGCGCAGGCGAGTCATCTTCACACGCTCTTCGCGCGTGGCGTCATCTGTAGAAACCGCCGCTCGAATGGGAGTGGCTGGCGGGATCGGAGCGGCCTGGGGCGCGGCTGCGGCCTGGGTTGCGGCTAGGATTTTTTGAACGTCTTGCTTCATCACGCGGTTGTCCTTGCCTGATGCGGTGACCGCATCGCGGGTGAGGCCGGCCTCGGACATGAGTTTTTTCGCTGATGGGGCATCTTCCACATCATGGCTTTTCGCAGCAGCGGCTGAGACGCTTGCCTGTGCCGGGGTGGCTTCGCTGGAAATTTCCCCTCCAATTACAGCCAATTGGCCGCCCGCTTGTACGGTGCTGCCTTCAGCAGCCAGAATTTGACCCAAAACACCAGCGGCCGGAGCAGGCACTTCGACACTCACCTTATCGGTTTCCAGTTCACAGAGCATTTCGTCCTGTGCCACCGTATCGCCGGGTGCTTTATACCATGTGGAGACTGTGGCTTCGTTGACTGATTCGCCCAAGACCGGCACCATTACCGCGATGGTTTGCGCCGCCGGAGCGGCTGAGTTGTCGGCGGGAGTGGCGGCCGTGGGCGCGGGGGCAGAGGCAGAGGCTCCCTCATTGATCTGTGCCAACAGCGCTTCCGCATTGACGGTTGCGCCTTCGGCAGCGACGATTTCTGCCAAAGTGCCAGCTACGGGGCTTGGCACTTCAACTGTGACCTTATCTGTCTCCAGCTCGCAGAGCATGTCATCCACAGCAACTTGATCGCCGGCTTTTTTGAACCACGTCGCGACAGTGGCCTCGGTCACAGATTCGCCCAGGGCGGGAACACGAACTTCGGTGGCCATGATTTTATCCTTTCAACGTAAGCGCTTCATCGACGAGCGCGGCTTGTTGTGATTTGTGTATAGAAGCAAGCCCGGTTGCGGGGGAGGCCGAGGTCGCGCGTCCGACATAGGCCGGACGGCTGTATTTGGCGCCAATGCGTGTCAGAACCCATTCAATATTTGGCTCGATAAAATTCCAAGCGCCCTGATTTTTCGGCTCTTCTTGGCACCAGACGATTTCAGCCTGTTTGAAGCGTTCCAATTCATTGACCATCGAGATGGCGGGGAAAGGATAGAATTGCTCGACCCGCAGTAGATAGATATCATTAATGCCGCGGGCATCCCGGTCTTCGAGTAAATCGTAATAGACTTTGCCGGAACAGATCACCACGCGTTTGATCTTTTTGTCCGCCACCAATTTTGTCTCAGAATTGCCATATTGTGCATCATCCCACAGCACCCGGTGAAAGCTGGATCCGGTGGTAAATTCTGCACGCTTCGACACCGCCATCTTGTGACGCAAAAGAGATTTTGGCGTCATGAGAACCAAAGGCTTGCGGAAGGTGCGGTGAATTTGCCGGCGCAGAATATGGAAATAATTGGCCGGGGTGGTGCAATTGGCGACAATCCAATTGTCGTGGCCGCACATTTGCAAAAAGCGCTCAAGGCGGGCTGAGCTGTGTTCTGGCCCTTGGCCTTCAAACCCATGGGGCAGCAGCATCGTCAGACCGGACATGCGGAGCCATTTGCTCTCCCCGCTGGAGATGAATTGATCAAACATGATCTGCGCGCCATTGGCAAAATCTCCAAATTGCGCCTCCCACATGACCAAAGCATTGGGCTCGGCTAAGCTGTAGCCATATTCAAAGCCCAAGACTGCATATTCGGAGAGCATGGAATCGATGACTTCATACTGGCCCTGTCCTTCTCGGATATTGTTGAGCGGGTAATAGCGCTCTTCGGTATCTTGATTGACCAGCCCAGAGTGGCGGTGGCTAAAGGTGCCGCGTGTGCTGTCTTGCCCGGACAGTCGAACCGGGTGGCCCTCTGTGAGCAAAGAACCAAAGGCCAAAGCCTCGCCTGTGGCCCAATCAATGCCTTCGCCGCTGCTCAGTGCTTTTGATTTGGCATCCAACATGCGCTGGACGGTTTTGTGGATTGTAAAGCCCTGTGGCACGCGGCAGAGGGTTTGAGCGACCTCATCAAATGTCTCTTCGGCCATGGCAGTGGCGCCGCGTTGATACTCTTCGCCGCGGCGATTCATTTTCGACCAACGCCCATCCAGCCAATCGGCTTTATTGGGCTTGTAGTCTTTACCGGCTTCAAATTCCGCATTCAAAAGCGACTGAAAACTGGCCTTCAAATCTTCGATTTCGCCCTCGGGGATCAGGCCATCACGCACCAGGCGCTCTGTATAAAGTGTGAGGGTGGTTTTTTGTATTTTGATCTTTTTGTACATCAACGGATTGGTAAACATCGGCTCATCGCCTTCGTTGTGACCAAAGCGGCGATAGCAGATGATATCGACAACCACGTCTTTTTTGAACTTTTGACGGAATTCTGTGGCGACGCGGGCAGCATGGACCACGGCCTCTGGATCATCGCCGTTGACATGGAAAATTGGTGCTTCAACCATCAAAGCAATATCAGTGGGATAGGGGGAGGAGCGGCTGAAGTGCGGCGCGGTGGTGAACCCGATTTGGTTGTTCACCACGATGTGCATGGTGCCACCGGTCTTATGCCCTTTAAGGCCCGATAGTCCAAACCCTTCTGCCACGACACCTTGACCTGCAAAGGCCGCATCTCCATGCAGCAAGATGGGAAGAACACCCGTGCGCTCGGTATCGTGATTTTGATCCTGTTTGGCGCGCGCTTTACCCAAAACGACCGGATTGACGGCCTCCAGATGGCTTGGGTTGGCGGTGAGCGACAAATGTACGGAATTGCCATCAAATTCGCGATCGGAGGAGGCGCCGAGGTGATATTTCACATCGCCAGATCCATCGACATCCTCGGGCTTGAACGAGCCGCCTTGGAATTCGTTAAAGATCGCGCGGTAGGGTTTGGCCATCACATTGGCCAGCACCGACAGGCGGCCCCGGTGGGGCATACCGATGATGATGTCTTTAACGCCCAGGGCGCCGCCACGTTTGATGATCTGCTCCATCGCTGGGATCAAGCTTTCGCCGCCATCAAGCCCAAAGCGTTTGGTGCCCATATATTTGACATGGAGAAATTTTTCGAAGCCTTCAGCCTCGACCAATTTGTTGAGAATGGCTTTGCGGCCCTCGCGGGTGAAGCTGATTTCTTTGCCGTAACCTTCAATGCGCTCTTTGAGCCAAGAGGATTCTTCAGGATTGGAAATATGCATATATTGCAGAGCGAAAGTGCCACAATAGGTGCGGCGAACAATTTCCAAAATTTCACGCATGGAGGCGAATTGCAGCCCCAAAACATTATCGAGAAAAATCGGCCGGTCCATATCGGCCTCGGTGAAGCCGTAGCTGGCTGGATCCAGCTCGGGGCGCGGATCATCCTCGCGTATGCCCAAAGGATCCAGATCCGCCGCCAGGTGGCCGCGGATGCGGTAGGCACGGATCAGCATCAAAGCCCGCAGACCGTCAAGCACTGCGCGTTTGAGTTGATCCTCATTTAGGGACGCCCCAGTTTCAGCCGCCTTATTACTGATTTTCTTACCCGCGTCGCGCGCCTCGGCCGCAGCTGGGTATTCGCCGGTAAAAGCAGATGTGAGATCATCCATCGGCATGGGCGGCCAATCGCTGCGCGCCCATGAGGGGCCAGAGGCTTTGGCACGAACATCGCAGTCCTCATCGCCCATTGCTGCAAAAAATTCTGCCCATTGTGCGTCGACTGACACAGGGTCGGCGCTGAAGCGGGCATGCATTTGTTCTAGATATTCCGCGTTGTGGCCTTGCATAAAGCTTGAGGCATGGAACTGATCGTTTGCAGACTGATCTATCATCGGATGACACCTTGGTAAGGAACAAAAAGAGGGGTTGAACGTGTCACGGCAAGGGAGCTCACAGAAGCAACCTTGCCGCCTTGGGCGCGCTTTGATGCGGGGCGCGATCGTCTATTATCTACTTTGACTCTACGCGTCATGTCCACCGCTCCCATATTACGCGTCGATCGCGGCCAAAACCGCTTCGCCAAGGCTCGCAGGGCTCTCCGCGACAACAATTCCGGCCATTTTCATAGCTTCGATCTTATCTTCTGCGCCACCTTTGCCGCCAGCGACAATCGCGCCTGCGTGCCCCATTCTGCGCCCCGCGGGAGCTGTGCGGCCAGCAATGAAGCCTGCCACTGGTTTCCAGCGGCCTTTTTTCTTTTCATCGGCGAGAAATTGGGCGGCTTCCTCTTCGGCTGAGCCGCCAATTTCACCGATCATTATTATTGATTGGGTTTCTTCATCGGCAAGGAACCATTCAAGCACGTCAATATGCTCTGTGCCTTTGATCGGATCGCCGCCGATTCCGACGCAGGTGGATTGGCCCAATCCCACATCGGTGGTTTGCTTTACAGCCTCATAGGTCAAAGTGCCCGAGCGGGATACCACGCCGACAGAGCCGCGGCGGTGAATATGGCCTGGCATAATACCAATTTTGCAGGCGTCAGGTGTAATCACCCCAGGGCAGTTGGGCCCGATCAACCGGCTCGAGGAGCCTTCAAGCACCCGCTTAACGCGCATCATGTCCAAAACGGGAATGCCTTCAGTGATGCAGACGATAACTTCCATCTGCGCGTCAATGGCTTCGAGAATGGAGTCTGCTGCGAAGGGAGGCGGCACATAGATGACTGTGGAATTGGCCTGTGTGACAGATTTGGCCTCATGCACAGAATTGAAAACTGGCAGATTTAAATGGGTTTGCCCGCCCTTGCCAGGGGTGACCCCACCGACCATTTTAGTGCCATAGGCAATGGCTTGCTCTGAGTGAAATGTGCCCTGGCTGCCGGTGAATCCCTGGCAGATGACTTTGGTGTTCTCGTCGATAAGTACAGCCATTCGGCGCTCCTCGTTCGTATGTTAGCAGCGGCAGTTTCGGCCGGCTGCAAAATTCCAATTCAGCGGTCGCAGGGCCGCGTTACAGCGCCTTTACAGCAGCAACGATTTTTTTGGCCCCATCGCGGAGGTTGTCGGCTGCGATCACATTCAGCCCGCTCTCGGTGATGATCCGCTTGCCTTCATCCACATTAGTGCCCTCTAAGCGAACGACCAAAGGCACCGTAAGCCCCACTTCTTTGACCGCGGAGACCACGCCATCAGCAATCACGTCACAGCGCATGATCCCACCAAAGATATTGACCAAAATACCTTTCACTTGTGGATCAGAGGTGATGATTTTGAAGGCTTCTGTCACTTTTTCTTTCGTGGCGCCGCCGCCGACATCGAGGAAGTTCGCCGGCTCAGCGCCATAGAGTTTGATGATGTCCATGGTGGCCATGGCCAGACCAGCGCCGTTGACCATACACCCGATTTCGCCATCCAAGGCGATATAGTTCAGATCATATTTGGACGCTTCCAATTCACGGGCGTCCTCTTCGGTGGTGTCGCGCAGTTCGGCGATATCTGCATGGCGGTACACCGCATTGCCATCGAAGCCAATTTTAGCATCTAGAACTTTCAAATCTCCACCATCGGTGATGATCAAAGGGTTGATCTCCAACATCTCCATGTCTTTTTCAACGAAGGCTTTGTAGAGCTGGCCCATCAATTTAACACATTGCTTGACCTGTGCGCCTTGGAGCCCAAGGGAAAAAGCGATGCGGCGGCCATGAAAGCCTTGATATCCAGTGGCGGGATCCACCGAGAAGGAGAGGATTTTTTCTGGTGTTGCTTCTGCCACCTCTTCGATATCCATCCCGCCTTCAGTGGAGGCCACAAAAGAAATGCGGCTTGTTTGGCGGTCGACCAGGATAGCGAGATAAATTTCTTTCTCAATACCGGAGCCATCTTCGATATAGATCCGGTTGACCAATTTCCCGGTAGGACCGGTTTGTTTGGTCACAAGTGTGCGGCCCAGCATCGCCTTGGCTTCTTTTTCAGCTTCATTGACCGATCGCGCCAGGCGCACGCCACCTGCTGTGCCGGCATCGGCTTCAATAAAGCTGCCTTTCCCGCGCCCACCGGCGTGGATTTGAGCTTTCACAACCCATAGGGGACCATCCATTTCCGAGGCTGCCGCTTTGGCGGCATCGGCGCTGAGTACAATGCGCCCGTCGCTGACAGGTGCGCCGTAGCTGCGCAATAGGGCTTTGGCTTGATATTCATGAATATTCATAGAGCTGATCCTGCAATTTATTACTTATCGCATGTAAAACACATTAATTGTGGCTATATAATAAATTTATTGCAGAAAAGCTGTTTTTCGTACATTCGTGATCACAGAAAAAAAATTTGTGATCACAAAAAACAAATTTCACCTGGACCTGGGGTAAATCAACCGAGTGGCACAGTTTTTTGACATCTAAAAAAACGCCTGCAAACCTGTTTGTGCCCGCCCAAGGATCAAAGCATGTACGTCATGTGTCCCCTCATATGTGTTGACCGTCTCAAGATTGGCCGCATGGCGCATGATCTGGAACCCCTCTGCGATTCCATTGCCCCCATGCATGTCTCGGCTCACGCGCGCGATGTCCAAAGCCTTGCCACAATTGTTGCGTTTCATCAGGCTGATGAGCTCTGGACTAGCCGTGCCATCGTCCATCATCTGACCCAATCGGAACGCCGACTGTGAACCCAGGGAAATTTCAGTTTGCATATCGGCAAGTTTTTTCTGGAACAGCTGGGTTTGCGCCAGAGGCTTGTTGAATTGTTTTCGGTCCAGACCATATTGCAATGCCGCGTGCCAACAAAACTCAGCTGCGCCCATAACGCCCCAAGCAATGCCATAGCGGGCTCGGTTGAGACAGCCGAAGGGCCCTTTGAGACCTTCGACATTCGGCAACAGCGCGTCTTCACCCACTTCGACGCCATCCATTACGATTTCCCCAGTGACCGAGGCCCGTAGGGAGAGCTTGCCACCGATTTTCGGCGCCGATAACCCGATCATGCCTTTTTCCAAGATAAACCCGCGGATCTTCCCGCCGTGGTCTTCAGATTTGGCCCAAACGACAAAGACATCCGCGATCGGCGCGTTGGAAATCCACATCTTAGATCCGGTAAGCTTATATCCCGTTGTGGTTTTTTCAGCGCGGGTCTTCATTCCTGCGGGGTCAGATCCAGCATCTGGCTCGGTCAGACCGAAGCAACCAATCAAGGCGCCAGAGCAGAGCCCCGGCAAGAATTTTTGCCGTTGGGCCTCACTTCCATAGGCATGGATGGGGTAAATGACCAAAGAAGACTGCACCGACATCATCGAGCGATAGCCGCTGTCAACCCGCTCAACTTCTCGCGCGATCAAACCATAGGCCGTGTAAGAGGCACCAAGCCCGCCGTATTCCTCGGGAATCGTGGCCCCCAAAAGGCCCGCTTCACCCATTTTGAGGAATAGGCTAGGATTGACCGTAGCTTCTCGGTAGGCATCAATAATCAAGGGTTGCAATTCATTTTGGGCAAATTGGGCCGCCGCGTCGCGTAGCATGCGGTCATCTTCGTTCAACTGGTTGTCCAGCAAGAAAGGGTCGGGCCAATTAAAATTGGCCAATTGTGGTTTGAGGTCCACCATGTTGATTGCTCCTAATCAGTTGCCGCGAATTTGATCTAAGCGCAACCGGAGTACAACCCCTCGCATGGCGAAGGATCTGCGGCAAATTGTAGAAACAAAAAAATCCGAAGCTTGCACTCCGGGTTTTCAACATACTTTGTGTTTGAGACTATTTTGGCAGCGGGCCAACCAGCATGATCATCTGGCGACCTTCCATTTTTGGCATATTTTCAACCCGGCCAGTTTCTTTGGTATCTTCGGCAACGCGCAGCAGCAAATCGCGGCCCAATTCCTGGTGTGCCATCTCGCGCCCTTTAAAGCGCAGGGTAATTTTTACCTTATCGCCATTTTCCAAAAACTTGAACACATTGCGCATTTTAACTTCATAGTCATGCTTATCTGTGTTCGGTCGGAATTTGACCTCTTTAATTTCAATGATCTTTTGCTTTTTGCGCGCTTCGGCTTCTTTCTTTTGAGATTCGTACTTAAATTTCCCAAAATCCATAATCTTGCAAACAGGTGGATTTGCATTTGGTGAAATTTCAACCAAGTCCAACCCGGCATCTTCTGCCATGATTAAAGCGCGTTCTGGCGTGACCACGCCAATGTTTTCGCCATCTTCGTCAATCAAGCGAAGTTCGCTCCCACGGATGCGGTCGTTGATACGAGGGCCGGTTTCGCGCTGCGGAGGCGCGTTGTGAGGTCTGCGGGCTATAGCTATCGTCCTTTTGTGGATAAATTAACGCCGCCTACCTAGCGGCGTGGCCGAGTAGTTTCAAGGCATATCTTTATAGGCGGGCTTGCGTCTAGCCGACGAAGGCTTTCTCGATCACATAGTCGCCAGGATCGGAATTGGCGCCCTCGCGAAGGCCATAGGCCTCAAGAATGCGTTTCATATCCGTGTTCAATCCCATAGAGCCGCAGACCATTGCGCGGTCATTTTCTGCGTTGAAATCTAAAATCCCCAGATCGGCAAAGAGCGCGCCATTTTCTAACAATGTGGTGATACGGCCCACTGTGGCCGAGGTCTCGCGGGTGGTGGTGGGATAATAGATCAGCTTGGATTGGGCCTCTTCACCCACCAAAACATCATTTTTCGTTTCTTCGATCAGCTCTTGACCAAATTTGAGTTCAGCCAGATCGCGGCAGCTGTGGGTCAAAATGACCTTTTCGAACCGTTCATAGGTCTCCGGCTCGCGCAGAAGCGAGGCAAAGGGGGCAATCCCCGTGCCGGTTGAGAAAAACCAAATGCGTTTGGCTGGGGTTAGGGCGTCATGCACCAAAGTGCCGACCGGTTTGGGGCGCAGTATCACTTGATCGCCCGGCTTGATGTACTGCAATTTTCTGGTCAGCGGACCGTCTTTGACCTTGATGGAATAAAACTGCAAGGTTTCATCCCAGGCCGGCGAGGCAATGGAATAGGCGCGCAGCAACGGTTTTTCTTTGCCCGTTACAGGATCAGGATCGCTCATCAAACCAATCATGACAAATTCGCCTGAGCGGAACCGCAATGAGGCGGGCCGGGTGACGCGGAAGCGAAACAGGCGATCAGTATAATGTTCAACCTCTGTGACGGTTTGGGCGTCAGGCAGGCTTGCGGGTTCTGTTTTACTAAGTGTCACGGTGCTTTGCTCGGTCATTAAGGATCCTTGAAGCTGTATTCTGTCGAAGTCGGAAGTTCAATTGCGGCTTTCGACATTTTGTTGCGATGGGCCCGCAGGGCGGCGCAGGCGCGATTGGTAGTCATGGGCGCGCCAGTCTGCGCGGGCCAGCCATTGGGGCTCTGGCTGGCGTGTGGCAAACTCTTGCGATATTTCGACGTCATCAAAGCCAGAACGCCGTGCCATAGCGTATTGATCGGCCAGCACATAACCGGCCAGCCTGAGATGGCCCTGGTAACCACATTGCCGCAACCTTGCGGCAAGGGTAAAGCCGCGCCCATCGGCAAAGCTGTCGAGAGTGATACGAATGCAACTGCGCTGTAGCAGCTCAGATGTGATTTCCTCTGGGTCAAAGTCAGATGATAAATCTGCCGCGATTGTCAGGTCATTTTGCAGCGAAAAGCCGTGGTCATTCACGATAACAATCATGGAATCCTCATAGGTTTATGGGTTTGATGACAAATAAATGCCGGATTCGGTTTTTTTGATTTGCCGTGCTGTAGGTGGGCGACAGAGCGACGCAGCATGCCCAATAGAGGGGTCGTCATTTTCCATCAAGGCATGTCTGGGTCGGTCATGGGTCTCAAAATTGCCATTGACATCATGCTGCCTTTCTTGTTTGCGGGTATAAAAGGGCTTTGAAGGGCACCAATCCCAGACGACGATAGGCCTCCAGAAAGCTCTCGTGTCGGTCTAGGCGCAGCTTTAGATAGCCAAGCAGCAATCGCTCGATCGCGGGGAGAATCTCATCGGCGCCGAAGCCAGGGCCCGCACGGGTTCCAATCTCTGCCTCAGTAGTCGCATCGCCGCCAAGTGTGATTTGATAGCTTTCAACACCGGCTTTCTCGAGACCTAAAATCCCGATGTGCCCGACATGGTGATGGCCGCAGGCGTTGATGCAGCCTGAAATCTTGAGTTTCAACGGCCCAATGTCATGTTCCAGTTTGAGCGCTTGAAAGCGTGTCGCGATCTGCTGGGCCACCGGAATGGAGCGGGCTGTTGCCAAGGCGCAGTAATCCATGCCGGGGCAGGCGATGATGTCTGAAACCAACCCGATATTGGCAGCTGCCAAATCCGCTTGGCGCAGCGCTTGGAACACTTGGGGTAAATCAGCACGATGCACATGAGGCAAAATTACATTTTGCTCGTGGGAAATGCGCAATTCGTCATGGCCAAAATTGCGCGCGATTTTTGCCAAGGCGCGCATTTGAGCTGCGCTTGCGTCCCCAGGTGTTGCGCCGGGTTTTTTCAAACTCACAGAGACGATCGCATAGCCGGGCGCCTTATGAGCGGTGATGTTCGTGTCCAACCAAGCGCGGAACACAGGGGTTTGCGCCGGGGCGCTATCTGCCTCAACTTGTGCGATTAAAGGTTTGAATTTTGGCGGAGCGAAATGCTGTTCAATATCTTTTAAAAGCTGCAAATCCGCACCTGCAAACCGAGGTTTAATCTTAGCAAACTGCGCCTCGACCCGCTGTTTGATTTCCTCTATTCCATGCTCATGGGTGGTCATTTTTATTCGGGCTTTATATTTATTGTCCCGCCGACCCAGCAGGTTATAGGTGCTGACTACGGCCTCCAAATAAGGCAACAGATCGTCCAGCGGTACAAAGGGTGAGAGGGTTTTGCCAATCATGGGTGTGCGTCCCAAGCCCCCGCCCACAATCACTTCAAACCCGCGCAGGCCATCTTGCACTATCATGCGCAACCCGATGTCATGCGCCCGCGTTACGGCGCGATCATTGGGGCTGCCCGTGACCGCAATCTTGAATTTTCGGGGCAAAAATTGAAACTCGGGGTGATCGGTTGACCATTGTCGGATCAGCTCGGCGATGGGGCGGGGGTCGGCAAGCTCATCGGCCGCGGCCCCGGCGAAATGATCTGCTGTGACATTGCGGACGGTGTTGCCACTGGTTTGGATAGCGTGCATCTCGACGTCAGCCAAAGCCTGCAATATACTGGGCACATCTTCGAGTTTTGGCCAGTTAAATTGAATGTTTTGCCGTGTGGTGAAATGGCCATAGCCTTTGTCCCATCGCTCGGCGATCATAGCAAGTTGGCGCATTTGGCGGCTGTTGAGGGTACCATAGGGAATGGCGACGCGAAGCATGTAAGCATGCAACTGCAAATATAACCCATTCATCAGGCGGAGCGGTTTGAACTCGTCTTCAGTGAGGCTACCGTCCAGACGGCGGGCGACCTGCGCGCGAAACTGCGTCACGCGCTCTGCTATGAATTCATGGTCAAAACTAGAATATTCATACATCCTAAACTTCCTGTTTTCCGTGACGATAATTGGATGGGCCGGTGCTGCGAAACGTCTCTCGAAAATGGCTGGCCTTCGGACCATCGATCTCGTCGATCACGTCGCTCAGATAGGCGCCGACAACGGCATTGGGTTGCCCTTGGGCGAAGGCAAGGCTTGCTTTGGCCAAATCACTGTCTTTGATCACTGACGCCTTCGCCAATTCTGGGGTCCAGCTGTGTGGGAAGCGCAGGTACAAGACTTCTCCTGATCTTAAATCATTGGCGGTGACGACTTTCGAGCTTGCTGTTAAAGACATAGATCCGCCTCCTGGTTTTGAAAAATTTGCGCCGCGGCCGTCCGGGGCGAAATTCCGTAAAGCAGCACCACCGGTCCTGCCATGGCGTAAAGCGCCTCCGTTAGGGCATTAAGCGGGGCGGCCCGAATGACTTCGTCGGCGCTTGAGCTGTTTTCAATAATGCTCACAGGCGTGAGCGGATCAGCACCATGCATCAGCAAGCGCGTTTGAATAAATCTTGCGGCTGTCTTACCCATATAAATTGCCGCGACTGCGCCCGGTTTGGCCAAGCCGCGCCAATCTTGCTCTGCATAACCGGCCATATCGTGACCCGTGATCAGCCTGAGCTGGGAATTGCGCCCGCGGCGGGTCAAGCTGCGTCCCAATGCAGCGGCGGCGGCCGAGGCCGCGGTGATGCCCGGCACAATGCTGTAGGAGATATCATGGACGGCAATCGCCTCTAATTCCTCATCCAAACGACCAAAAACCGCTGGATCGCCAGACTTTAAGCGAACGACCTGTGCGCCCTGCGCAGCGTGGTGGGTAATCAATTGATTGATATCTTCCTGCGCCATAGCCGGGCCAAACCCAGTTTTGCCAACGTCGATAATGGTGGCCTCGCGACGGGCCAGCTCTAAGATGCGCCGATCCACCAGCCGATCGTGCAAGATCACATCGGCCTCATGTAATATTACGCGGGCCTTGTGGGTCAGAAGGGTGGGATCACCTGGGCCGGCACCGACAAAATCCACATGACCTTGCTTGGGGCGCGCATCTTGATATTCCGCAAGCAATTCATGCAAAGCCTGCCTGGCCCCCTGACGTCCCCGAGCTGCATAGGCGCCGGGGCCCTTGGAAAAATAATAGCTGCTCCAAAAATCTCGGCGTGTGCGTCCCAAAGGCAGCGCCTGGGCCAATGATCGGAAGGTTTGGCCAATACGAGCCAATGCGCCAAGGTTTTGTGGCAAACGCTCCTCAATATGGCGTTTAATGGCTCTCGCAACCACTGGCGCGGTGCCCTCGGTTCCGATGGCCACGGTCACGGGATCGCGGTCAACGATGGCGGGAGTAATAAATTGTGACTGCTGTAGGTTATCAACCCAATTGAACAATGTTCCGGCGGATTGTGCGACCTTTTGGGTCTGTAAATCGCAACTGTCATCTTCGCTTGCTGCATAGATCAGTTTCGCTTGGCGTGCTTGGTCAAGGGTGAGGCCCCCCTTCGAAGTTTTCAACAGCCCATCTTGTTCCCAGCTTTGTATTTGCGCCGATGGGGCGGGGTCATAAACTGTAATTTTGGCTTTGGTTTTGAGCAAAAGCCGCAGTTTGGCGACCGCCGCTTCGCCCCTACCAACCAAGGCAATCGGCTGCTGCGCCACATCCAAAAAAATGGGAAAATATTTCATTATTTCGCCTCCATGGTGGTTATAATAGAAAATTATTCTGGTATTTGCCTAGACATCTGCGATAATAAGGATGAAATCTTCGGAAGGCTGTGGGATGCACGCGCCTGTTCTCATTGGAAAGGGAAAATCGGATGACTGTTCGTCTGGATGTGGTGGATCGCAAAATTTTATCGGAGCTGCAAAAGGATGCCAGCCGGTCCTTGGATGAAATTGCCAAGACAATCGGGGCATCGAAAACCCCGGTTTGGAATAGAATCAAGAAACTGCGCGAAGCGGGGGTGATCAAGCGCACTACGGTTGAGCTAGATGCTGAGGCGCTCGGCTTTGAAGCCTGTTTTTTTGTGTTGATCCGCACCTCTGAACATGAGGCCGATTGGCAAGATAGCTTTCTGACCGCGTTGCAAAACCGTCCCGAGGTGCTCGAAGCACATCGTTTGGCAGGGGAGATTGACTATATTTTGAAAGTCATCGTGCCCAATGCTCGGGCATATGACAGTTTTTACCAAGCACTTATCTCGGAGGTGCGGGTGTTTAACGTCACAGCGCTTTTAAGTATGGAGGAGCTCAAATCTGGCGGCGGATTGAGCCTTGATTCGTAGGGATTGTCGCATTGCTGATCCGGCGCGTGTTTTGCCAAATTCGGTGGGCCATGAAAGAAATGCAAAATAATGGCCAAAAGCTCGTCGTGCCGCTTGACGCTGCCGGGTGGCTTGCTTAGAGAACTCTCAGTCTGACAAGACACACAGTTGGCGGTTGTAGCTCAGTTGGTTAGAGTACCGGCCTGTCACGCCGGGGGTCGCGGGTTCGAGCCCCGTCAACCGCGCCACTGTGACGTTGTAAAGACAGATGCGCGGTTGTAGCTCAGCTGGTTAGAGTACCGGCCTGTCACGCCGGGGGTCGCGGGTTCGAGCCCCGTCAACCGCGCCATTTTTCACCATAATTCAAAGATGTAACGCAGGTACAAGGCCGGGTAGCCTTACCAATACAGCCTGTGCAGGATCCGCGCCCAGCTGCGAATGCCTTTGTGAAAGCTCCGCAGGTCGTATTTTTCATTAGGACTGTGAATCGCATCATTGTCGCGGGCAAAGCCAATCAACATCGCATCCATCCCGAGAATCGATTTGAAATGTCCAGCGATTGGGATCGATCCGCCGCATCCCACAAATGCGGCCGGATTGGGCCATTCATCGGAGAGCGCAGCGCGAGCAGCGTCAAAGGCCGGGTTTTTTATCGACATTCCGGACCCGGCGGAGGCGCCATGCGGTTTGAAGGTGACGCTGCAATCGGCAGGCAGGAGAGAACGCACCATCGCACGAAAGTTTTCGCGGATCGCATGGGGGTCTTGCTGCCCAACCAAGCGAAATGAGATTTTCGCATGTGCTTGGCTCGGTAAAACAGTTTTAAATCCTGCACCTGTGTAGCCGCTCCAAATGCCATTGACCTCGCAGGTGGGGCGCGACCAGATCATTTCTAGGGCACTACGCCCGTGCTCACCGGCCAGCTCAGACAGATCCACCTGTCCTAAAAACCCGTCATGATCGAAGTTGAGGCCTTCCCATTGCGCGGCAATCTCAGGTGGCAGCTCAGGCACACCGTCATAAAATCCTGGGACCGTAATGCGGCCTTGGTCGTCATGTAGTGCCGCGATGATCTTGGCTAGCACGCGCGCAGGGTTCATAGCTGCTCCGCCATACATGCCGGAGTGGAGATCCTTAGACGGGCCTGTGATGGTCAATTCCTCGCCCAAAAGTCCCCGCAGGCGGGTGACAATACCTGGGGTGTCATCGCCGAACAGCCCCGTGTCACAGATCATCGCAACATCGGCGTTTAATTCCTCTGCGTTGTCACGCATGAAGGGCACCAATGAGGGCGAGCCCGATTCCTCTTCGCCTTCAAAAAATAGGCTGATTTTGCCGGGCAGGGAGCCATGGACCGCTTTCCAGGCGCGGCAGGCTTCGATGAAGGTCATCAGCTGGCCCTTATCATCTGACGCGCCGCGCGCGCGGATCACTGGCCCGAGATCACCTTGCTCCAGAACCGGTTCAAAGGGAGAACGGTCCCATAGGTCAAGCGGATCCACCGGCTGTACGTCGTAATGGCCATAAAACAACACATGCGGCCCTTCAGAGCCGGCATGGGCAATCACCATCGGGTGACCTGGCGTGGCGCGTTTGCTGGCGTCAAAGCCAATGGACTTTAAATCCTCAACCAACCAATCGGCGGCTTTGTCGCAGTCTTGACGATAAGCCGGATCCGTTGAGATGCTCGGAATGCGAAGCAAGTTGAACAGATGTTCGGTTGTTTGGTCGATGTGAGCGTCAATGTGAGCTAAAACGGGGTCGAGCACAGCTGCGGACATGGGATCTCCAAACAGGATTAGAACGCGAATCTCCTCCCCATTGGTTGGATATTACCACCGTTAGTCAAACGAAAACACGGGGCATTTCGGAACTATTTATCGGCCTATCAAAGGTGTTACCGAATGAAAATCTGCGCTCAAGGGCAAAAAGGTTGGCTAAACCTCGCTTAATGAACCAAATTATAAGTCCAAGCTCTATGTTTTTTTTGCCACTGTGTTATTAATGTTTCACTCGTCCGGAGGCCATTGGGGGCGCCCGGGGGTAAAACGCACAGGGCAGCTCCATGATTGGCCGCAAGTCATTACGCCTCAAGGACATTAAAAAACCGTTAAAGCTGAAGGGCTTTGACGATTTTGAGGTGACTCTTGGCGATGTGATGCGTGGGGAGCGTGCGACGCGCGGCAAGTCTCTCATGGACGTGCAGCACGACCTTAGAATCAAGGCTGCATATATCGCAGGAGTGGAAGATTGCGACCCTTCGGTGTTCGACACGCCGGGGTTTATCGCTGGATATGTGCGCTCCTACGCCAAATATCTCGGTATGGACCCGGACGCTTCTTTTGACATGTTTTGTAAAGAAAGCGGTTTTGAATCTATACACGGCATGTCAGAGCGTGCGCTGCCGACGCGACTGAGCCGTGAAGAGCGCCTGGCCGCTTTAATCACGCGTCGGCCCGCTGGTGCCATTACCAGCACAACCCCATTTTTGCCGCCCAAGGAAAGTTTTTTCAATCGGGTTGATGTGCGGGCGTTTGTATCATCACTGGTACTGATGCTGTTGCTGGGTGGGCTTGGGTATGGGGCTTATTCTGTGGTGCAAGAAATCCAGCGCGTGCAGATGGTCCCGGTGGAACAGGCCCCATTGGTGGCCTCTGATCTGGATCCTCTGCGGCCACGAGAGACGGCCTCTGTCGAGTCGTCTTTGCGAAATGCGCAAAGCGATGAAATCTATAGTCGTATTTATCAGCCACAGGCCTTAGACCTTCCGGTTGTAGTGCCGCGCGATGGGCCAATCGCAAATATTGATCCAGACCAACGCGGCGCTTTCGCGGCCCAGGAGCCGCCAATGGTGACAGCCGCTGTTGATGAGAGCGTCGAAGATATTTTGTCCGATATTGTTGGGGCCGCATTCGAGCCTGAGCCTGTAGCTCCGCTGCAAGTGGTCGAGAGTTTTCCCGCGGCGGTGCAGCTTGTGTCATCCCAAGGGGTTTGGTTACGGGTCAAAGATTCCGAAGGTTCAGTTATTTTTGAGCGCATCATGGATGCGCGCACGCCCTATGAGGTGCCACTCAACGATGCTCCCGCTGTCATTGAGCGGGCGGGCAACGCGAGCGCATTGTTCTTTTTGGTGAATGGCGCGCTCTATGGTCCGGCCGGGGGCAGCGGGCGTGTGGCGAAAAATATTGAGCTCTCTGCGGAAAACTTGTCTCAAAGTTATGAGCGTTACACGCCGCAGGATCAGTCGCCGCTTTATAGTTTCTTGCTTGAGCTTGAAACTGATCCCGTCAAACCCTAATCATAGGGCCACAAACGTAACTCGTGAAAGTGTCGCATGTCTCTCAATCATATTCGCCCGTGGCGTAACATTTACCGCCGCAAAAGTCGGCAGATCATGGTTGGCTCTGTTCCGGTGGGTGGGGAAGCGCCCATTACGGTTCAAACTATGACCAATACGCTGACCACTGATGTCGCTGCGACCATCGCGCAGATCAAGGCCTGCGCGGATGCCGGCGCCGATATTTTGCGGGTCTCAGTACCGGATGAGGCCTCCTCCAAAGCGCTCAAGGAGATTGTCCGTGAAAGCCCGGTTCCGATTGTCGCAGACATCCATTTTCACTTTAAGCGCGGCATAGAGGCCGCTGAAGCTGGGGCGGCCTGCCTGCGGATCAATCCAGGCAATATCGGCAGCCAAGAGCGGGTGCGCGAGGTGATCAAAGCTGCGCGCGATAATGGCTGCTCCATTCGGATCGGCGTGAATGCCGGATCGCTTGAAAAACATTTGCTCGAGAAATACGGCGAGCCTTGCCCCGATGCGATGGTGGAAAGCGGTCTGGAGCACATAAAAATTCTACAAGACAATGATTTCCATGAGTTTAAAATAAGCGTCAAAGCCAGTGATGTCTTCATGGCTGCTGCGGCCTATCAAGCATTAGCGGAGGCCACCGACGCGCCAATTCACCTTGGGATCACCGAGGCGGGCGGTTTGATGTCCGGCACGATCAAATCCGCGATCGGTTTAGGAAATCTGCTGTGGATGGGCATTGGCGATACAATCCGCGTCAGCCTTTCGGCCGATCCCGTCGAAGAGGTGAAGGTCGGTTATGACATCCTAAAATCACTTGGTCTGCGCCATCGAGGGGTGAATATCATTTCCTGCCCAAGCTGCGCGCGACAGGGATTTGATGTGATCAAAACTGTTGAGGCGTTGGAGCGCCGGCTTGAGCATATCAAAACTCCGATGTCCCTTTCGATCATTGGATGCGTGGTCAATGGTCCCGGAGAGGCGTTGATGACCGATGTCGGCTTCACCGGCGGAGGGAATGGAGCGGGCATGGTTTATTTGGCTGGGCAGCAAAGCCATAAATTATCAAATGACGAAATGGTTGAGCATATTGTCAGCCAAGTGGAGATCCGCGCGGCACAGCTGGAACTTGAAACAGCTGCGGAGGAGACAGCGGCCGGTTAAGGTGTTTTAGCCGTGTCTAAAATATCCTGCGCCTTTTGCCGAGCCGCTGAACCGCGTGGCAAGAGGTCTTCGGCCCGTTTGGCCTGAATTGCGGCATTTTGCATATCTCCTTGCAATGCGTAACGCTCTGCAATGGCCAGAAAAGCCCGTCCCTGCTGACCATTGCGCGCGTAGGCCGTGCCTATATCGCGTAAAATTCTTGCGTCTCGACTGTCGAGGTTGCGGGCCTTTTGCAATATTTTCAGAGCTTGCGCATTTGAACTTTTGGTGTTTTGCGCCAGGAGAGATCGACCATAGCCCCCTAAGATAAGTGCATTGCTGGGCGCCAGTTTGGCGGCGCTGGCATAGGCTTTTGTGGCCGCTGAAAATTCCAGGCTTTCCAATAGGATTTGTCCCTGTAGCTCTCGGTAAAATGCATCGTTGGGATGGTCTGTAACCAGTTGGGCGATAGTCTGTTGCGCGGTGCTGCTGCGACCGCTGCGGTGCTCGGCTATCGCTCTGCGCATCCGATTCACATCTGAACTACCTGTTGCGCGGCGAATGGTCCATTGAGGCGCCCGCAGAAAACCTGATAATTTACCTTGAATGCGCGAAAACCAATAGGCCTGCTTGGCATCTGGCCGATGCGGTGTCGCGTTTGCGGCATAGGCGTGGATGGTGCGAATGCGGTCCTGGTTGAGGGGGTGGCTGCGCGTATAGGGATCTTGATAGTCTTCGCTTAGAGTGGACTGACCGATGAAGAGTTTGAAGACTTCAGCCATGGCGGTGGGATCGACCTTGGCCAACTCCATGAAACGCACCGCCGATTGATCTGCGGCGGATTCTTCTATGCGGTTATGGGCCAGCAAGACACGATTTACCGATCCTGTTGCGCCAAGGGCCAGCCCGAGACCTGCGTCAGTATGGCCCGCAGCAACCGCGGCAGCGCCAACCAATACCCCGAAGGATGTGGCCATTTTGGCCCGTCTGGCATTGGCGAGGCGCCGCGAAATATGTCCATTGCTAATATGCGCCGCCTCATGAGCAATCACCGATTGCAACTGGGCGGCACTTTTTAGTTGAAGCACAAGTCCAGCATGTAAAAATATATGCTTGTGATCAATGACAAAGGCATTCAAGCTCATGTCATTAATGATCCAAACCTTCACGCTTTCACTATTGAGGCTGGCCGCGCGCAATATCGGGTCGGCCAGTTGTTGCAACCCATGTTCGATATCTGGATCGCGCAGTAGGCTGATACTTTGGGCCGCAGAGGCGTTGAGCGCGCAAAAAATAGCGAGAAAAATTGCTTTCAAATAGTTCTTGAACATGTATCGGTCCTTGGGCCATCTAATAATGCGTTTGCGAAAGGAAAAGGCATGCCGTTGTCGAAACGAAGTCAAGTTGATCCTTTCATTGTTATGGACGTAATGGAAGCGGCCCGTAGCGCTGAGGCGAAAGGTGGCCGAATTGTGCATATGGAGGTGGGGCAACCGAGCACATCGGCGCCCCTTAAAGCCCGACAGGCCGTTGCTGCTGCGCTGCCGCGTGATGCGATGGGCTATACGGTGGCCCTTGGGTTGCCAGAGCTGCGCGCCGAAATCGCCGCGCTTTATAAACGTTGGTATGATGTGGATTTGGATCCGGGACGAGTTGTTGTGACCTCCGGCTCATCGGCAGGTTTTCTCTTGGCATTTACTGCATTGTTCGATCCCGGCGCAGGCGTGGGGGTGGCTGCGCCTGGCTATCCCTCCTATCGGCAGATTTTGAAGGCCCTTGCGCTCACCCCTGTCGATATTCCCACCCATGCCGGCCAAGGCCATCAATTACAGGTTGCTGATTTGCAAAATAGGCAGCTCGATGGGCTATTGGTCGCCTCGCCAGGCAATCCCACGGGCACGATGATAGACAAGCCAAGCTTGGCAGCTTTTGCAGATTTTGCGCAATCGCGAGACATTGGCTTTATTTCAGATGAGATTTACCACGGTATTGAGTATGACAAGAAAGCCGTCACTGCGCTTGAGGTCACGGATCGGGCCTATGTGATCAATTCATTTTCTAAGTATTTCTCGATGACCGGTTGGCGGATTGGGTGGCTGGTGGTGCCGCAAGACCATCTTCGCAGTATTGAGCGCTTGGCGCAAAATATGTTTATCTGCCCGCCGCATGTCAGCCAGCTGGCGGCTTTGGCAGCCTTGCAAAGCCATGATGAAATGCAAGAAAACTTGGCCGTGTACAGGCAGAACCGCTGCCTGATGCTGAACGGGCTGCCTGAGGCTGGGTTGACGCAAATCGCGCCGCCCGATGGCGCTTTTTATATCTATGCTGATATTTCTGAGTTTGGCGTCGATAGTCGGAGCTTCGCGGCGGAAGTCTTGCAAGAGGCGGGGGTCGCTCTGACGCCTGGGCTGGATTTCGACCCCACAAGGGGTCACCACACAATTCGGCTCTCCTATGCGCAAGCGACCGGAGAAATCATTGAGGGCCTGCGGCGGTTGAAGCGCTTTATGCACGACCGATATCTGTAAAAATTCAGCAAAATTCGGGCAGCACAAAAGCTGGTTCGCTATTTGAGCCGCTCTGTGCTTACATTTGGGGCAATCGTGTTTTGACCTGAGCCGGCGCACCGCCTATAGAGACGCAAAACTTGGAGTCAAAAACATTATGTCCAGGCTAAGCGCCCTCGGAAAATTTGTCACCAGATCCTGCGCGCGCCTTTCGATGCTGTGCCTGCGCATCTTGGGCGCAATTTTTTCGTCATTCACTTTGGCTGCGGTATTTGGTGCGGCAGTTTTGGGCGCAATTTTTTTGATCTACGGGCAAGGCTTACCCAGTCATGATGAATTGGACCGCTATCAGCCGAAAACGATCAGTCGGATTTACTCGGGCGAAGGGCATATAATCGACGAATTCGCGACTGAACGGCGTCTGTTTGCATCGGCCGATGAGATACCGGATTTGGTGAAGGCCGCGTTTATTTCTGCCGAGGATAAGAATTTTTATAGCCATGCGGGCTATGATCCAGCGGGGATGGCCGCAGCCCTGCGCGATGCGATTGTCTCGCGCGGTGCCAATTTGCGCGGCGCATCGACCATCACACAACAGGTGATGAAAAATTTCCTGCTAGATGGGTCGCGCTCTGCCGAGCGCAAGATTAAAGAGCTGATATTGGCCACGCGAATTGAAGGCACTTTGGATAAAGAAGGTATTCTCGAGCTCTATCTAAATGAGATATTTTTGGGGCAAAACTCCTTTGGTGTCGCGGCGGCAGCACAGACCTATTTCAACAAATCTCTTGAAGATCTTTTGCCTGAGGAAGTCGCTTATCTGGCGAGTTTGCCCAAGGCACCATCGAAGTACCATCCGGTGCGCCAACGTGATCGGGCTATAGCCCGGCGCAATTTTGTGTTGCGTGAGATGAATGAAAATGGCTTTTTGTCTGACATTGAGTATGAGATTGCGCGCAAAAAACCTCTCAAAACTGTTCAAAGTGGCGATTTTGCCAGCTTTCGCAGCAGCCTGCCGGGGCGAGATTATCCCACTGATGAAATACGGCGGCAATTGACTCGAGACTTTGGCACGGCGGAATTCTTCACGGGTGGGTATTCCGTAAGGGCAACGATTGATCCCACATTACAACAGGTGGCGGCGCAAAGCTTGCGGCTGGGGCTCGAAGATTATGATCGGGCGCAGGGGGTTTATCATGGCACAGGTCAGGTGATCGCTGCTGAGCTGCTGGACGATTGGCGCGCTGCGCTGCGCAAAATCGTGGTGCCGCGTGATATTGTGATCAATCAGCTTTGGCGTCCGGCGGTTGTGTTGGAATTGATGAAAAACGATGCCCGCTTGGGTATTGAAGGGATCGATGGCGACGCTCATATCCTACCGGCCAGCGATGTGACCTGGGCAAAAAAGCAAAATAACGATGGGCGCATCAGCAAATCGGCGGCCAAACGTGTCAAAGACTTGCTCGCCGTTGGTGATGTGGTTTTGGTTGCACCGGTTGCTAGCCCTCAAGATGGGGTGTTTGAAAATTGGTCGCTGCGTCAGGTGCCAAAAATTCAAGGCGGTTTCGTTGCCATGGATGTGCAGACAGGCCGGGTATTGGCCATGCAGGGTGGATTTTCCTATCAGCACTCAGTGTTCAATCGAGCCACGCAGGCCAAACGCCAACCGGGCTCTTCTTTCAAGCCCTTTGTCTATGCCGCTGCTCTCGACAGCGGCTATAGCCCGGCGACCATCGTGATTGACGCGCCGATTGAGGTCGACACGCCACAAGGCTTGTGGCGCCCCAAGAATTACTCAGATAAATTCTACGGTCCGACTCCCGTGCGTACGGGAATTGAGCAGTCTCGAAACCTCATGACCGTACGTTTGGCTCAGGAATTGGGCATGCCGACGATTGCGATTTATGCGGAAAAATTCGGTGTTTACGACGATATGCGTCCCTATCTCTCGGCCTCATTGGGCTCGGAAGAGACGACGCTATATAAAATGGTGTCTGCCTATGCCATGTTTGCCAATGGCGGCGAGCGGGTGCAGCCCACCTTGGTGGACCGGGTGCAAGATCGGAACGGCAAAACAGTATTTTTGCATGATGAGCGCAGCTGTGACGATTGCCGCCACCCCGATTTGATTGCGGGTTTCCTGCCCAAGATTACATCGAACCGCGAGCGGGTCATGGATCCGGTCACCGCCTATCAGTTGACCGCGATGATGGAAGGTGTGGTTGAGCGTGGCACCGCCAGCCGGACCGTCAATCTTCCCGTGCCGGTTGCTGGAAAGACTGGAACCACCAATGAGGCAAAGGATGTTTGGTTTGTTGGCTTCACCAGTAATATTGTGGCTGGCTGTTATATGGGCATAGACCAGCCGCAGCCCTTGGGCCGCGGTGCCGGGGGTGGTGGCATGTGTGGGCCAGTTTTCAACCGCTTCATGGAAGTTGCGATTGAGCGCTATGGTGCGGGTGAATTTACCGTGCCTGACAATGGCACCTTTATTAACATAAACCGTTTTACCGGCGCACGTTTGCAAGAGGACTCTGAGGGCGATCACGTGGTTGCTGAATTTTTCCGCGATGGAACCGAACCAATATTTGGTGTTGCTTTTGACGGGGGGTTTCAGGTCAGCGGCAATATGCCGATGTTTGAGGAAGGGGAGACGGAAGAGATGCAACAGGTGATCACCTCCACTGGCAAGACAATTACTGTGGCGCCCCAGGCCTCCTTTGGGTCTTTGTCGTCCGGTGGGCTTTACTGACGAAAATCAGTTGTAGCGCTTGGCAAGCGCTCCTGGCTTGGGTAGACCAATCTCAAGTGAACTTCATAATCTGGTAGGTCTGATATGCGCGCGGAAATGGTCAATGTTGTGGCAGCCATCGAAAAGTCTCTTGGGCTTTTGGCCAAGCGTTTGGACTACGACACCGCACCTTATCGTTTGGAAGAGTACAACGCCATGATTGAAGATCCCAGTCTTTGGGATGATCAAGACCGGGCTCAAAAGCTGATGCGGGATCGTCAGATCCTCGTCGATGCGATCGCGACTTATGAGGGAATTCGCCAAGATCTGTCGGACAATTTGGAAATGATTGAGTTGGGGGCTGAGGAGGCCGATGAAGAGGTCGTCAACGATGCCGAAGAGGCTCTGAAGACTCTGCGAAATACGGCTGCGGAAAAAGAGCTTGACGCGCTGTTGGATGGGGAGGCGGACAGCAACGACACTTTCCTTGAGATCAATTCTGGCGCTGGTGGGACCGAGAGTTGTGATTGGGCCTTGATGCTATCGCGCATGTATGTGCGATGGGCTGAGAAAAAAGGTTATACGGTCGAGCTGCAATCAGAGACGGCTGGTGAAGAGGCGGGCATAAAGTCGGCTTCCTATAAGATATCGGGGCATAATGCCTATGGCTGGTTGAAGTCAGAGTCGGGCGTGCATCGCTTGGTCAGGATCAGCCCATTTGACGCCGCGGCGAAGCGGCACACGTCTTTTTGCTCGGTGTGGGTCTATCCCGTGGTGGATGACAGTATCGAGATCGAAGTTAACCCATCCGATATTCGCGTCGACACTTATCGCAGTTCTGGGGCCGGTGGTCAGCATGTGAACACCACAGATTCTGCCGTGCGCATTACCCACCATCCAACAGGGATCGTCGTGACCAGTTCGGAAAAATCACAACATCAAAACCGCGATATCGCGATGAAGGCGTTGAAATCCCGCCTCTATCAAATGGAGCTGGATCGGCGCAATGCGGCGATCAACGAGGCGCATGATAATAAAGGAGACGCCGGCTGGGGCAATCAGATCCGCAGTTATGTGCTGCAGCCCTATCAGATGGTCAAAGACTTGCGCACTTCTTATGAGACCTCAGACACCAAAGGGGTATTGGATGGGGACCTCGATGCCTTAATGGCGGCGACTTTGGCGATGAACGCCTCCGGAAAATCGCGGGCTGAGGCTCAGGGCGACTAGGAGATCACCAATAAAAAAGGCGCGGCCAAAGCCACACCTTTTGATCCCGAAACGGAATTGATCTATTGTTTTTCTGCCGGGGCTGGCGCCGATTTCTTGGCCGTCCCTGGGTTCAGAGGATCATCTTGGCGTTGCACGGAGCCTTCAAAATGTGCGCCGCTTTCAATTGCGATGGTTTTGTGAATGATGTCACCCTCAACCTGGGCCGTTGAGGTTAGCCGCACTTTAAGACCACGCACACGACCAATTACATGGCCATTGACGACAACATCATCAGCAATGATTTCGCCTTTAACGGTTGCACCTTCCCCAATGGTCAAGAGATGGGCGCGAATGTCGCCGTTTACCCGGCCTTCAACTTGGATGTCGCCAGTGGTTTTCAGATTGCCCGTGACGTGAAGATCAGATGACAGGACCGATGCGGGCGGTTTTGCCTTTGGTGCTGCGGGCTTGAATTCTGCCGCCGGTTTGTTGATCGGCGCAGCGGGTGTTTCGGCTGCAGCGGCGTCAGGTTTCGCGGATGGGTCGTTGATTTTGCTTTTAGAAAACATCTCTTCCTGCCTTGATAAATGTCATTGGGTTTACGGCTTTACCATTCACGCGGACTTCATAGTGAAGATGGGTGCCGCTTGATCTGCCTGAGTTTCCCATATCACCGATCCTTTGTCCACGGGAAACGCGCTGGCCAGTTTTTACGCGAATTTTTGCCAAATGGGCATAGCGAGTTTCGATGCCAAACGCATGTTTGATATAGACAACGCGGCCGTAACCGCTCCCCCATTCCGCGCGTGTGACCACACCGTCGGCGGTGGCATAAATGGGGGTTCCGCGGGTTGCAGCAAAATCAGAGCCACGGTGCATCTGCCCCCAGCGCGGACCGAAGCCGCTGGTGTAACGATGGGCAGATTTCACCGGCATATCAAAGGGCGCCTTTTCTGCGGCAATGCGATAGATATTGAGCTTGTCAAGTTGAGCCAAAATATTATTGGCACGGTCAACCGTTGGATCAACCGTGTTGAGCGTATCGGGGGCGTAGGTGATCGGGGCGAGGGCGCCCCCCTTTCCCGAATAGCCACGTCGCACCTGTTCGAGCAAACGGTCGGTATTCAGCCCGGCGTTGCGGAACATTTTGTCGAGCGGTTTAACCGAAATGCTCATAGCTTCTTCCAGCTGGCGAAAAATTTGGTCGCTTTTTTCTTCTAGGAATTGAATTTCCAATTCCAAATTGGCCATTTCTTCATGTGCTTGGAACGCGCGCCGGCGGGCGTGATCGCGCTCTAAAGCCACGTCTTCTAGCGTATCGGTAACGTAATCCATCGTGCTGGCCACAGATTCCGAAGAGCTATCATCAACAGGTTTGCGCGCGTCATTGTCGAGTTGCGCGGCCAGTTGATCAAGGTCGCGCTGCAAAAGCTCGCGCTGACCCATGACCCGGCGCAGCGTGGCCTGCATCACTTCCATCGCGCGGTCCAATTCGCGCCGTTGATCTTCTGATGCTAGAAGCTCCGATTGCATTTGGGAGACCTGCGCAAGGGCCGTGTTAAAACGTTCCTGCGCTGTCAAAGCTTCTTGTGCCCGGGTGTCGCGCTCATCGGCGAGGGCATTTAATCGCTCTTCATATATGGCCTGATCGCGCCGGGCTTGATCACGGAAATTGCCTGTGCCGATGGTATCGAGCAAAACGATGGCTGTTGCGACAATTGCCCAACCGATGAATGCGGTTGATATGGTAATGGCGAAAATTTGTGACAGCGGTGAGAGGCGAATAAAACGCGTGCCGGTTCCGCTGCGCAAAAACAGCCGTTTCTCAGGCATGAGCCGTTCCAGGAATTGTGGCGACTTTAGCCGAAGTGCACTGAACAAATCTCAATTCCAATCTACAAGGGGCCGACGCGCGCGGTATCAGTCGAGAACTGAATACCCAAATGGTCAATCTGTCGCAACGAATTTGATACAGGCAAGTTCTTTAAAATTGATTTAATCGGCTTGTTCCTGCTCACAGCCTCTAACGCATCGCCGGTGGCGGCGGCATTTCATCTGCAAGGGGCCAGTAAAAATCGGGTGCGATCCCAGCTTCGGCACGCTTTTCCTCGTTAAAAGGTGGCTTGAGAGGCCCATGAAAATATCGGCGCACGAGGTCGTGAAACAAAGGTTTGGGGTCTAAATCGTCCCGCCCGCATAAAAAATGGAACCATTTCGAGCCATAGGCCACATGGGCGACTTCCTCAGCATAGATCACATTGAGCGCCTCAACGACCTGCGTGTCTTTTGCATTTTCGAAAATGCGGATCATGCCGGGGGTGACGTCCAGCCCGCGCGCCTCAAGTACCATAGGCACCACCGCCAACCGACCGTGAAAATCCGTCTGAGTGTCCTGGGCTGCGCGCCACATGCCGGCGTGGGCGGGCATAGCACCATAAAAACTGTCATGGGCTTCAAGACAGTCGCACATCAGATTAAAATGTTTACTTTCCTCATCTGCCGCCTTTACCCAATCATCATAAAATCCCAAAGGCATTGGGATATGCGAAAACCGGGCGATCAGATCCCAATGAAGATCCACTGCATTCAATTCAATATGGGCCACCGCATGCAAGAGAGCGTTGCGGCCTTCTCTGGAGCCGGTTTTGCGTCTCGGTACATCCCGCGGCGCGCGTAATTCGGGCGCTTTCGGGCGAGCGGGCGTGTCCGGCGGCGTGCAGCTGCCAATTTCGACATCGTCTTCGGCGGCGCGCGCGGCGTTCCATTGCGCGGCAAATTCCCTGGACAGGGCAGATTTGGCTCGCCCTTCCGCAGTGTTCAGCACCGCGCAGGCCATTTGTGCCAAAGCCATCATGAATTTAGCGATTGCAACCGGGATAAAACCTCTTCGACATGGCCAGACACTTTGACCTTGCGCCAAATTTCTAGCAATTTCCCTTCGGGAGAAATCAAAAACGTGGCGCGCTCTATGCCCATATAGGTTTTGCCATACATGTTCTTCTCAACCCATGTGCCAAATGCTTCGCAGAGGCGTCCTTCCTCGTCGGAAATCAAAGGGATGTGCAAATCGTGTTTGCTGATGAATTTATCATGTTTTTGGACTGTATCGCGCGACACACCAACCACCAACGCATTTTGCGCTTTGAAGGCCGCGCGTTCTTCGGAAAATCCAATGGCTTCCTTGGTGCAGCCCGGGGTGTCGTCTTTTGGGTAGAAATATAAGACCAAATATTTGCCGGCAGCCTCCGCAAAAGAAAACTGGCCGCCTCCGTTGGTTGACAGGGTGAATTGCGGTGCATTATCGCCGATTGAGATCATCATATCCTCGGGGTATCTGAGAGCCATTGTTACGAACTATCTTTTAGGCCAGAATGCAGAAATTGAAAGGGGCCCTTTGCACAATGGCGCAATCTGCTCAGCAAGATCAAGACACCAAAGCGCCCCCGCGCCGCCGGCCAGTGTCCCGGCTAGCTGTGGCGGTCTATACGCTGTGCTGGTCGGTCTTGCTGTGTTTCGGGTTGTTGGTGGCGATTATGCAAGATCGCACGCTCCCCGTGCCTGAGCTCTTACGGGTGAAGTTATCGCAAGTTTTGAACGCTAATCGTACATTGCCAATCGTGGAATTTAGCCATGCCGAGTTGGGACTTACCGAATTGTTTCATCCTCAGTTGGTGCTGCATGGGGTGCACCTTTCGGATGGGCAAACCGGCGCTGGGGTACAGTTTGGTGCCTTGGATGTGGTGATCCATGGGCCGGCGCTGCTATTCGGAGAGATCTCGCCCCGATCTCTGACGCTGACGGATGCCATTGTCGATCTGCAGCGTAGGCTTGATGGAAGCTTTGACGCTGGCTTTGTTATCTCAGAAAATGCGACCGACATAGGCTCTTTGGATGAGATATTGAGTGCCACAGAGGCGTTCTTCGAACGTGAGTATTTTAGCCGCCTGACTGAAGCGCGCTTGGATCAATTGGTCGTTAATTATACTGACCGAGTGACCAAGCGCGCCTGGACCTTAGACGGCGGCCGCTTATCTGCGCTGCGTGAAAATGGACTGATGGCTCTGCGGGGGGATTTAGCGCTTTTAGCTGGAGGGGGCGAATTGGCCACTTTGGGATTGTTTTACAATGCCACAGGGCCGGGCGCTGGTACTTTGGGGGCTGAGTTCGACAATCTGCCGGCGCAGGATCTTGCAGTCCAATCTAAAGCGCTGACCTGGCTCAATTTCGTGGGGGGCACCCTGTCGGGAAGTTTTCGCAGCGCGCGCGCCCAAGGCAAAGTTGGCACATTGAACGCCTTGCTCGATTTTGGCGCAGGCACGTTGAGCGCCGGTCCAGAAAGTTCTCCGGTCTCCTACAGTGAAGCGAAAACCTATTTCACATATGATCCCAAACGCGCGCGCCTCGATGTCTCGCGTGCCTTGATCAAGAGTGATTGGGGCGCGATCTCGGCAGAGGGCTATGCATTGTTGCAGCTGGGCGGGTCGTCGCAGCGCAGCTCTAGCGGGATGGTCTTGAATCTTGATGTGGACAGCGCAATATTTGACAAAACACCCTGGTGGCCGGAGCCATTACGCGTGACAGCTGCCAGTGGGCAGGTGAAGCTGAATTATGATCCGCTTACGCTTGATTTGGGCTTGTTGCAGGCTGAGGTGAATGGGACCAATCTGAGTCTTTCTGGCCAAGCTGCGCTAACGCCCTTAGGTTGGTCATATGACGGGCAGGGGCGGGTGCCTTCGGTAGGCACCGAAACCGTCATGACCCTGTGGCCGGAGATGTTAAATACCAAAAGCCGGCGCTGGTTTGGGCGAAACGTGCGCAACGGAACACTCAAAAATCTGACCGTGGATCTGCGTCAAACAGCGGGTACAGCGGCGATCTTGGCCAGTAGCTTTCAGTTTGAAAAGGCGGACGTGAAATTCATGCGGCATATGCCGGTGATTTCGGAGGGTATCGGCTACGGCGTTTTCGAGCGTGATGAATTTATTTTGGCCTTGGAGAGTGGCTATGTCCAAGCCGCTGAGGGCGGGCGCTTGCATATGGATGGCTCGATCATGCGTGTGCCCAATGTGCGCGTGCCTGATCCGCCGGTGATATTTGATCTGAGAGGCACGGGATCCGTTCCAACCGTGATGTCTCTCATGGACAACAAACCCTTTGAGATACCCACAAAGACCAAACGCGGCATTGATGATGTTTCAGGGCAGGCGCAGCTGGCCATTGAAATTGAAACCCGTCTGAAATCGGGGGTCAAACCGAGTGAAGTGGCCTATGATTTAACCGGTACGTTGCACGATCTGCGCAGTGAGGTTTTGGTGCCGGGGCGCATCTTCACGGCTGAGCTGTTGCAATTGACAGGGGCGCCAGATTTGATCGAAATTTCAGGAGCCGGGCGAGTCTTTGATATTCCATTTGAGGGCCGTTGGTCGCAACCACTGGGTGCACCAAATTTGTCCAGCCAAGTGACTGCAAAATTTGAGCTGACCCCGAAGAGCCTCAAAGCGCTCAATATCGGTCTGCCAGAGGGCAGTTTAAAAGGGCGCGCAGAGGGCGCTTTGCTTTTGAATATCGCGAAAAATAAGCCAGTGGGCTTTGAGCTGACGTCCGATCTGATGGGCACAGAGTTGCAATCTGCCGCATTGAACTGGTCAAAGCCGACGGCGCAATTGGCGCAATTGCGGGTGCAAGGGGTTTTTGGCAAGCCATTGCAGGTGGATCTTTTGTCGCTTGAGGCGCAGGGCTTGTCTCTTGAGGGCGCGGTTCAATTCGATGACGATGGTCTCGACCGTATCTTGCTGTCGCGCTTGGATGTTGGGGATTGGCTCGATGGGGCCGCAACCATTATTCACCGGGGAGCTGGCGCTCCCATGCGCATGCTATTGTCTGGAGATATGGATCTGCGCAGCTTCGGAAAATTGAAGGGCGGTGATCCTGCGCCTACGGGCGCGACGAGGCCAATGCCTTTGTCCTTCAATTTGGGCCGGCTGCAGCTGTCGAACAGTCTGTTTCTCAGTGACGTAAAGGCCGATTTTGACGGCGGTCTCGCGGCTGGCGGGGCCTTTAGCGGTCGCGTCAATGGCGGTTTGGGCATCACAGGTCAAATGTCCGGCCAGGGTGCGGGACTGCGCCTGTCCGTCACATCGCAGGACGCAGGCGGCGTTTTGCGCGATGCAGGATTGTTGCGACAGGCCAGCGGCGGCGAGATGATACTGGATCTCGCACCGCATGCCGATGGCTGGAACGGCGTCATGAATATCACCTCGGTTCGCGTCAATGATGCTCCGGCGATTGCACAATTGCTCAGCGCTGCGTCAATTATCGGCTTGCCTGATCAATTGGATGGAAAAGGCATTTTCTTTGCGACCATTGAGGGTGAATTCAATATTAACAAAGAGCTGTTCACGATCTTCCGCTCCAGTGCGGTCGGACCTTCTCTTGGCATGTCCATGGACGGCTATGTCGATACCAAACGCAAACAGCTCGACATGCAAGGTGTCTTGTCACCCTTTTACCTGCTCAATGGCTTGGGATCAGTTCTCACCCGGCGTGGGGAGGGGTTGATTGGCTTTAATTTCACCCTCCGCGGCGCATTGGAAACTCCGCAAGCGGCGGTCAATCCTTTGTCCTTGTTGACACCTGGAATGTTTCGCGAAATTTTTCGCCGTCGACCGCCGCAACAAGAGTAAGCGGCGCCGGTTTCGGGTTTGCCAAATGATTTGATTGCCGCTAATGGGAGCGCTTCTCAAGTGGTGCGCTATGAAACTCTCAGACTTTAATTTTGACTTGCCAGAGGACCGGATCGCGATTCGCCCAATGTCTCCGCGCGGTGACGCCAAACTCTTGGTGAGCCAAGCTGGGCAGATCGAAGATGCGCTTGTTCGTGATCTTTGCAGCTATTTACGGCCAGGGGATCGCTTGGTGCTGAACGATACCAAAGTGATCCCGGCACGCCTCTCGGGGATACGGGCGCGGCAATCGGCACAGGGAAGAGTTGAGGCGAAGATTGAAGTCACCCTGTTGGAACCGCAGGCCAGCGGGCGCTGGAAAGCCCTCATAAAGCCTCTGCGCAAATTGGCGGTCGGTGAAGAGATCATATTTGCAGCCGGCCTATCGGCTCGCTGTGTTGTCAAAACCGATGGTGAAGCTGTGCTGAATTTCTCCGCTCAAGGGGCAGAGCTGGATGCGGCATTGGATGTCAGCGGGCAAATGCCTCTGCCACCCTATATCGCGTCAAAACGGGCCGCCGATGCGCAAGATCACAGCGATTATCAAACCGTTTGGGCCAAGCATCGCGGTGCGGTGGCGGCGCCAACGGCCTCTTTGCATCTGGATGCAGCAGCCTTGGCCGCTTTGCAGGGTCATGGGGTGACAATAAGCTATGTCACCTTGCATGTCGGGGCAGGGACATTTTTTCCGGTCAAGGTGGAAGAGGTTACAGCCCATAAAATGCACGCCGAATGGGGCCATGTGACGCCGCAGGCCGTCGCAGAAATTGAGCAAACCCGCGCGGCGGGTGGTCGGATTATTCCGGTGGGTACGACCGCTTTGCGCCTGATAGAGACGGCCGCGCGCGGTGGGAGCCTTCGGCCTTTCGAAGGGGATACTGATATTTTCATTTATCCGGGGTTTGAGTTTCAGATTACGGATGGGCTGATGACCAATTTCCACCTGCCGAAGTCGACCCTCCTAATGTTGGTGGCCGCTTTGATGGGCAAACCACATTTGGATGCGATCTACGCTCATGCAGTGGCGAAAAATTATCGCTTTTTCAGTTACGGCGATGCATCATTGCTTCTTGCGTCATAATGTCGTTTGGATAAAGAAGAGCGCGTGCCTAACGGTTGCTTTGTCCCTGTTTTAATTTGAGGAAGTGTAATGTTTCAGGTTTTGTCGCGCTCTTGGGCGCTGCTGATCGGCATGATGTTGTTGATGGTGGGCAATGGGTTGCAAGGCACCTTGCTCGGCGTGCGAGGCGGGATCGAAGGATTTTCCACCTTCGAGATGTCCATTGTGATGGCAGCCTATTTCGCGGGTTTTTTGGGCGGTTCACGCCTGGCCCCGGAAATGATCCGCCGCGTGGGACACGTGCGGGTCTTCGCGGCCCTCGCGTCATTTATCTCGGCTATTTTGATCCTCTATCCAGCCTTTGCTCATCCGGTGGCTTGGGCTTTTGGGCGCGTTGTGATCGGGTTTTGTTTCTCAGGTGTATATGTCACTGCGGAAAGCTGGCTCAATAATTCTTCCGACAACGCCAATCGGGGCAAGGCGCTCTCGATCTATATGATCGTACAGATGTTTGGAATTGTCAGCGCACAAGCGCTTTTGGCTATGGGGGATGCAAGTGGCTACGCCTTGTTTATTTTGTCATCCGTTTTAGTTTCAATTTCTTTCGCGCCGATCTTGCTGTCCATTTCTCCAACGCCAGCCTTTGAAACCGCAAAACCTATGCCGCTCAGGACATTGCTGGAGACATCTCCATTGGGTTGTTTTGGCATGTTTCTTCTGGGCGGCGTTTTCTCGGCACAATTTGGCATGTCTGCGGTCTATGGCGTTGCTGCTGGTCTGACGATTGCACAAATATCGATTTTTGTTTCAAGCATTTATGTCGGCGCCTTGCTGATGCAATACCCGATTGGCTGGTTTTCGGATCGTATGGACCGTCGGCTTGTGATCATGCTCGTCGCTGCAGCGGGCGGGATTTTCTCGCTTCTGGCGATGTTTTTCGATTATTATTTTGGCGCACTTCTAGTGGCCGCTTTCGTGATCGGGGGCACATCCAATCCGCTCTATTCACTTCTAATCGCCTATACCAATGACTATCTCGATCCAGACGATATGGCCGCGGCCTCAGGAGGGTTGATATTTATTAATGGCATGGGCGCGATAACCGGGCCTTTGGTGACGGGCTGGATGATGGACAGTTTTGGTGCCCAGGCATTCTTTGGTATGATTGCCCTTTTGATGCTCGTCCTCGCGAGTTACGCGATTTACCGGATGACTCAGCGGTCGCGTGCGGGCATCGACGATGGTGCATATGCGCCGGTTCTGCCCTCGGCCAGCCCGGTCGCGGTCGAGGTCGCTTCGGAATATTACATCGAAACAGCCTTGGAAGATGAAACAAATGAAACATAGAGTTACCTTTTTCTTTGCACTTCTGAATTAGATGGGTAGAAATTAATGAAAGTCAGACGAACCGGAGCGGACATATGACAACTGTTAACGAAGTTGTTGATTTTTGGCTGGACGAAGTTGGACCAGAGAGATGGTATGATGCCGATGAGGCGCTCGATAATGAGGTGCGCAGGCGGTTCGAACAGCTTTGGTGGAATACGCTCAATGGGGCCAACGGGCTTTGGTTGACCTATGCGACTGGCACGCTTGCGTATTTGATTTTGATGGATCAAGTGCCCCGTAATATGTTTCGGGGAACTGCGCGATCATTTGGATCAGATCGCCATGCCCGAGCGGCTTCCAAAGCTGCGTTGCACAATGGATGGGATTTGAAGATTGACGAGCCGGCGCGACAGTTTTTCTATATGCCCTTGATGCATTCTGAGAGCCTTACAGATCAAGATCGTGCTGTGCGGTTGATTACATCTCGCCTGCCACAGGGCAAGGCCGTGCAATTGCCCCATGCTCAGGCGCATCGGGATATCATCCGCAAATTTGGCCGCTTTCCAGCGCGCAATGCTGCGTTGAACCGGCGCGCAACAGCGCCGGAGGTGACTTATACCCAAGCGGGCGGATATGATTTTACGCTTAAGAGTCTTTCTGCAAACCCGTAAGGACTCGGCATGGCTGCTATGGGCGCCAGCATCGGTACTTGCAAAATTTCGATTTGTACTGGCTTGAATTATAGTTTAATATTAAACTAGTTTCAAAACGGAGTCCTGTGATGGCTGAGAATGCATATGATGTGATCGTGATTGGAGCGGGGCCAGGGGGCTACGTTTCGGCAATTCGTGCGGCGCAATTGGGTTTAAAAACTATCGTAGTGGAACGCGAGCATATGGGAGGCATATGTCTCAACTGGGGCTGTATTCCTACGAAAGCGATGCTGCGTTCCTCTGAGGTGTATAATTTGATGCAGCGTGCCAAGGAATTTGGTTTGTCGGCTCAGGGAATTGACTATGATCTCGATGCTGTTGTGGCGCGGTCTCGAGCCATCGCAAAACAACTGAATGGCGGCGTCGCCCATTTGCTGAAAAAGAATAAAGTGACCGCCCTGATGGGTGCGGCGACCCTCATGGCCCCCGGCCAGGTCTCGGTTAAAACGGCCAAAGGTGAGGAGAGCTTATCGGCCAAGCATATCATCATTGCCACCGGGGCGCGGGCGCGCGAATTGCCCGGTGTTGAGGGGGATGGGGATCTGGTTTGGACCTATAGAACCGCTCTGACCCCGCCGCGCATGCCGAAAAAGCTCTTGGTGATTGGCTCCGGCGCAATTGGTATCGAATTTGCCAATTTCTATAACACGCTCGGTGTTGATACCACGGTGGTTGAGGTGATGGACCGGGTGATGCCCGTGGAGGACGCAGAAATTTCCGCCTTCGCTCAAAAGGCTTTTGAAGAGCAGGGAATGAAAATTCGCATAAAAACCGTTGTGAAACAACTTGATCGCGGTCAAGGCTCTGTCACAGCGCATATCGAACAGAACGGCAAAGTCACAACTGAGGTGTTTGACACGGTGATCTCTGCTGTTGGGATCGTGGGCAATGTGGAGGATCTAGGGCTTGAGGCGCTTGGCGTCGAAGTGGATCGGACCCATATTAAAACCGATGCTTATTGCCGCACTGCGGTGGCCGGTGTCTATGCCATTGGCGATGTGGCTGGAGCACCGTGGCTGGCGCACAAGGCCAGTCATGAGGGGGTCATGGTGGCTGAAATGATCGCCGGCGGCACACCTCATCCGGTCAAGCCCGAAAGTATTGCCGGTTGCACCTATTGCACGCCGCAGGTGGCCAGCGTCGGATATACCGAAGCACAGGCAAAGGAGGCAGGTCATGAGGTGCGCATTGGGCGCTTCCCTTTCATAGGCAATGGCAAGGCGATTGCTTTGGGCGAGTCGGAAGGTATGGTCAAAACCGTTTTCGATGCCAAAACAGGTCAGCTCCTGGGGGCGCATATGATTGGCGCGGAAGTCACAGAGCTGATTCAAGGCTATGTGGTTGGGCGGCAGCTGGAAACTACGGAAGAAGATTTGATGCAAACTGTCTTCCCACATCCCACCTTATCGGAAATGATGCATGAGAGTGTTTTAGACGCTTGGGATCGCGCCATCCACATTTGAAATCTGGGAACATTTAGCAAGGCACCAGCGCAAAGCGATGTCCTTTGCGCTGGTGTTTCTCAATCCGATCTTTTGGTGTAATAAAACTCTATGTTTCCTAAATGTTCTCATTTTTTAAGTGGCCCCGCTGCGAGTTAACACTATGTTATGTTCAAAGATTTGGGGTCCAAAATGGCTGAGCTAAAAAACATTGAAGTACGCGGTGCACGCGAGCACAATTTAAAGAACATAAATGTAGATATACCCCGCGATCAATTGGTGGTCATAACCGGGCTGTCGGGTTCGGGCAAATCCTCTTTGGCCTTTGATACAATCTATGCGGAAGGGCAAAGGCGATATGTGGAAAGCCTGTCTGCCTATGCGCGACAATTTCTTGATATGATGGAAAAACCTGATGTTGATCACATCAGCGGTTTGAGCCCCGCGATCTCCATTGAGCAAAAAACCACCTCAAAAAACCCCCGTTCCACTGTCGGTACGGTGACGGAAATTTATGACTACATGCGGCTGTTGTTCGCGCGGGTTGGCACGCCGTTTTCTCCGGAAACTGGATTGCCGATAGAAGCGCAACAGGTTCAAGACATGGTTGATCGGGTCATGGCTATGGAGGAGGGCACGCGCGGCTATTTACTGGCACCCATTGTGCGCGACCGGAAGGGCGAGTACCGCAAAGAATTCGCCGAGCTGCGCAAACAAGGCTTTCAACGTGTCAAAGTTGATAGTGAGTTTTATGATTTGGACGAACCACCTGCGCTCAACAAAAAATTTCGCCATGACATTGATGTGGTCGTTGACCGGATCGTGGTGCGTGGAGGGATCGAAACCCGTTTGGCCGATAGTTTTCGTACGGCTTTAGATCTGGCTGATGGCATTACCATACTTGAAACTGCACCCAATGAGGGCGACCCCGAGCGCCATACGTTCAGCGAAAAATTCGCCTGTCCTGTATCCGGATTTACCATCCCTGAAATTGAACCGCGTCTGTTCTCCTTCAATGCGCCCTTCGGCGCCTGTCCGCAATGTGACGGCTTGGGGGTTGAATTGTTCTTTGACGAACGTCTCGTGGTGCCTGATCAAACCCTAAAAATTTCCGATGGTGCCTTGGCCCCCTGGCGCAAAGGCAATTCGCCTTACTTCATTCAAACAATTGAATCAATTGCCAAACACTACGATTTCAAGCCTTCTGCCAAGTGGAAAGACCTGCCGGAACACGTGCAGAAGGTTTTTCTGTATGGCTCTGGTAAGGAAGAAATCTTATTTCGCTATGACGAGGCAGGGCGGGTGTATCAGGTGACCCGCAGCTTTGAAGGTGTCATTCCCAATATGGAGCGCCGTTACCGCGAGACCGACAGCAATTGGATCCGCGAAGAGTTTGAGCGGTATCAAAACAATCGCTCCTGCGGCACCTGCGGCGGGTATCGTCTGCGCCCAGAGGCTTTGGCGGTCAAAATTGCCGCGTTGCACGCCGGGCAAGTGGTGCAAATGTCTATTAAGGAGGCCTTTGAATGGTGCAAATCCGTGCCAGAACAGTTGAGTAGACAAAAGCTGGCCATTGCCGGGCCAATTTTGAAGGAGATTCGCGAAAGACTCGGGTTTTTGAACAACGTTGGGCTCGAATATCTCACTTTGGCGCGCAGTTCTGGCACGCTGTCTGGTGGTGAAAGCCAACGGATTCGCCTCGCCAGCCAAATTGGCTCTGGGCTGCAGGGCGTGCTCTATGTGCTTGATGAGCCGAGCATCGGCCTGCATCAGCGGGACAATGACCGCCTTTTAACCACGCTCAAAAACCTTCGAGATCAAGGCAATACGGTTATCGTAGTTGAACATGATGAAGAGGCCATTCGGGAGGCCGATTATGTGTTCGACATCGGACCTGGCGCTGGCGTGCATGGCGGGCAGGTCGTAGCCAAAGGCACACCTGAGCAGATCGTTGCCAATGCGGCCTCTGTCACCGGGGATTATCTGTCGGGACGCCGGCGCATTGAAATTCCAAGCACACGCCGTGTGGGCAACAAAAAGAAAGTCACCGTGCGCAAGGCGACGGGAAATAATCTGCAAAATATTACGGTAGATTTTCCGCTGGGACAGTTTGTCTGCGTGACGGGCGTTTCGGGGGGGGGCAAGTCGACCTTGACCATCGAGACACTGTTCAAAACAGCCTCAATGAACCTGAATGGTGCGCGGCAAACACCGGCCCCATGTGAGACAGTCAAAGGTCTGGAGCATCTCGACAAGGTTATCGATATTGATCAACGTCCAATTGGCCGCACGCCGCGCTCCAATCCGGCCACCTATACGGGTGCATTCACACCGATCCGCGATTGGTTCGCGGGCCTACCTGAGGCGAAGGCACGCGGATATAAACCAGGGCGGTTCTCCTTTAACGTCAAAGGTGGGCGTTGCGAGGCTTGTCAGGGCGATGGGGTGATCAAAATTGAAATGCACTTTCTGCCGGATGTCTATGTAGAATGTGAGACATGCAAGGGCGCGCGCTACAACCGTGAAACTCTTGAGGTAAAGTTTAAAGGGCAATCCATTGCGGACGTGCTGGATATGACCGTTGAGATGGCGCAGGATTTTTTCAAGGCTGTGCCCTCTATCCGTGAGAAGATGGATGCGCTCATGCGGGTAGGGCTGGGCTATATTAAAGTGGGTCAGCAAGCCACAACCCTGTCAGGGGGCGAGGCGCAACGGGTGAAGCTATCGAAAGAGCTGTCCAAGCGCAGCACGGGCCGTACCTTATATATACTAGATGAACCGACCACAGGCCTGCATTTTGACGATGTGCGTAAATTGCTCGAAGTGCTGCATGAGCTGGTTGATCAGGGAAATTCTGTCATCGTGATCGAACACAACTTGGATGTGGTGAAAACCGCCGATCACATTATTGACATTGGCCCCGAGGGGGGCGATGGCGGAGGGCAGGTGGTGGCCAACGGAACGCCCGAGGCCGTCGCAAAAGTTCCGCAAAGCCATACTGGACGCTATCTTAAGCAAATGCTCGCGGCGCAAACAGCGCTTTAAATCTCGGGTTTCTTTAGGACCAATTCCAGCAAAGACTGCAGTCCGGGCGGATCCAGTTGGTCAAAATTTGCGCAAAGATTTTCGAGAATTTTCGAATTGTGCCACCCTAAGATGGGATCCGCGAACAGGTGGAATTTCTGGGAAATTTCTGCATCTTCCAGGGGCATATCGACATCGCCGCGTGGGCTGCGTGGCGCGCTGTCGTAGCTGCGCCCATCGCGTAGGCGCAGGCTCACCTGCGCCCAGCGTTTTCCCTCGCTGATCTGCGTTAAATGTGGGTCGTCAATCAATTCAGTCGCGGTGCTTATGCGCAAGATTTCGGGATCTTTGAGCGTCTCGGCCATCAATTCCTCTGGGCCGATTTGGCCGCGCACAATCATACAGGCCACAGGAAAGGCAATCGAATAGGCAAATTCATCGGCTGTTGAAGGGCGATGCCCGGCCAGGCGGGTGGCATTGTGGAAGGTTTTGATCTCCACAGAGCTGATCTCTTGATGGGTGATTTGGTGCTTGGCCATAAGGTCGGCAGCAGCATCGATGCTTGGGTGGGCCCAACGACAACACGGGTAGGGCTTGTAATGGGTGTCGCTCACCAAATTCCAGGTCTCGCCCAAGCCGTGCCAATGCGGCCCCTCACAGGTGAGCGCCGGTGCGCCGGTGAATCCGTTGAGGGCCAAAAATCCCGCCGTGAGCCCGGTGGGCGCACCCCAGCCAACCCCGTCGCGCACCATCGTAGGGTGATCAATGCAGCGCATCATTTGGCTGCGTGGACCATGATATTCGCCAATTCCTGCGGCCTCATGGATCTGCATGGGATTGCAGCCAATAACCCTCGCGGTCATTGCTGCAACCCCAACCGCAGTCCAGGCTCCTGATGTGTGGTAATCGGCGCAGGTGTCATGCTGTGTCAGCCCGGCTCGGTAGGAGATCTCATAGGCCAATGCCAAATAGGTTGCAAAATCCTGCCCTGTCATCGGGCGTTCATCGGCCAGAGCCAAAAGTGCTGGAAAGATCGCAGATCCCGCATGACCTTTGCAAGGGGAGGTGCCATCGTGGGCATCGATGCTGTCAATCGAGATCGCTCCGGCCATCGCAGCGCCGGCCAAGCTGGCCAAATGCCCATCAAAAAGACAGCGTGCAGCGGAGGCCGAAGTGGCGCCGAACAGCATTCTTGCGGTTTTTGTTCCTATCTTTGCCATTTCGGTTTGCGAGCCAATGGCCGCAACTCCAAGGCTGTCGAGCAGAGAGCGCCTCAAAACTTTGAGAACATCCTCAGGCAGGTCCTGATAAGACAGGCTTGCGGCAAAGTCTTGCATCAACATTTGTGGCTCCTAGGATCGTGTGCGGCCCTCGAATCGTGGCAGCATCGCAGAGAAATCTCGACCGCTACCATCCTCTTGTTCGACAAATATTTTGTAAAGTTCAGTCGCCGCCGCTCCCATGGGGGTGTCGGCATCCACATCTTGTGCAGCCTGTTGTGATAGGCGTAGATCTTTGAGCATGAGATCTGCGGCAAAGCCAGGCGCGTAGCCATTATCCGCGGGGCTTTGCGGCCCTATGCCGGGCGCCGGGCAATAGGCATTCATCGTCCAGCTGTAGCCCGAGGAGGTGCTGACCACGTCAAACATGGCTTGCCTGTCCAAGCCAAGTTTATCGGCCAGTGCGAAGGCCTCACAGGTGCCAATCATCGTGATGCCAAGAATCATATTGTTGCATATTTTTGCCGATTGTCCATTGCCAGCGCCGCCGCAATGAACGGCTGTACGTCCCATGATGTCAAACAGGGGGGTTGCTTCCGCAAAGCTCTCGGCCGACCCGCCGACCATGAAGGTCAACGTACCAGCCTCCGCTCCGCCGACACCGCCAGAAACCGGGGCGTCGAGGAAGCCAATCCCATGGTCTTCGGCGCGGCTGTCAATTCTGCGGGCTGTCGCCACGTCGATGGTTGAACAATCCAACAGGACTGTGCCTTTTCCCATAACCGGCAGGACTTGATCGGCCACTGTCTGGGCGATTTTCCCATTGGGCAGCATGGTTATGACCACATTGGCGCCGGTTGCCGCCGCTTCGGCGCTGGCAGCTGCGGTCATACCTTCCGTTGTGATACCTGCTGGGTCGTATCCCAAGACCACGTGGCCCGCAGCGGCCAGGTTTTTGGCCATAGGCGCGCCCATATTTCCAAGTCCGATAAATCCGATATTCATATCAAGTCTCCGTGAGATCAAGGGAATGGGCTCCCAAAGGGCGCAACATGGCACTGGCCGCTGGCAGGAGCGGTTCCGTCATCGCGTGTCGCCATTTTGGGGATTTGTCTTTGTCGATCACCATAGCTCGGATGCCCTCGATGAAATCGCCGTGTTCGGCGGCTCGGTAGGTGAAGCGATATTCCATGCCCAAAGCCAAAACGATATCATCCAGCCCGCGCACGCGATGGATCAGTTCGATGGTCGCTGCCATGGCCAGCGGGCTGGAGCGGGCCAGTTTCTTGATGCAATCTTCGGCAAAATCGCCGCCCGTGTGATTGAGATTGTTGACGATATCGCCAAAATATTCGCCGCGGAAAAACTCATTCACTTGCTTTTCAATCTGCAATAGCGGGGCCGGGCCCACCGGGCCGGCTGCCTCGGCAATGGCCGAAACATCGCCCGTGTCGCAAAGGGCGCGGATCACCCTGGGCCAATGGTCTTGCGGGATAAAATGGTCTGCAAAGCCTGCAAAAATAGCGTCAGCTGACCCCATACGACTGGCTGTTGTGCCGAGATATTCACCGTAGCGCCCGGGTGCTCGGGCCAAAAGTAAGGAGCCGCCGACATCTGGCACAAGGCCAATGCCGCATTCTGGCATGGCAATTTGACTGGATTCGCAAACAATGCGATGTGGCAGATGACAGCCCAGCCCCACGCCGCCACCCATTGTAAAACCGTGCAGAAAACTGACGATTGGTTTGTGGCTGGTGGCAAGTTTTGCGTTGAGGCGGTACTCATCGGTCCAAAATTGTCGGCCATAATCATAGTCCCCGGCCAAGGCGGTCTTATACATGGCGGTTATGTCGCCTCCGGCGCAAAATGCCCGCTCCCCCGCGCCTTCAAAAAGGATCAATTCAATGTCAGGATCTGCTTCCCACTTGCCAAGGTAACTCTCGATTTGCAGGCACATCTCATAGGTCAAAGCGTTCAAAGCGCCGGGGCGATTGAGCGTAAATCGCCCCGCTTTTCCGTCTTTGCGCGCGATGAGATCACTCACGGGCGCAATCCCCTTGCAACGATCATCCGCATGATTTCATTGGTGCCTTCTAAGATTTGATGCACTCTGAGATCGCGCACGGTTTTCTCAACGCCGTAATCGGCCAAATAACCATAGCCGCCGTGCAGTTGCAGACAGTCATTGGCTACTTTGCTGCCCAGATCTGTCACCAGCTTTTTGGCCATGGCGCAGAAATGCGTCGCGTCTGGTGCGCCATTGTCCAGTTTCCAAGCGGCTTGCCGCAGAAATATACGCCCTGACTGCAGCTCAATTTCCATATCGGCCAGACGAAATTGCAGGGCTTGAAACTGATCAATGGATCTCCCAAATGCTTTGCGCTCGGCCATATAGGCGCGGGTTGCGTTAAAGGCCTGTTGCGCGGCGCCCAGAGAACACGCGGCAATATTGAGCCGTCCGCCGTCCAGCCCAGCCATGGCGTAGGAAAACCCAAGCCCTTCGTCGCCCAAAAGATTTTCGATCGGTGTTTTGCATTCATCCAGCTGTACCTGCCGGGTGGGTTGCGCCCGCCAGCCCATTTTATCTTCAAGCCCGCCAAAGGATAGCCCTTCTGCACCATCTTCCACGATCAAGGCAGAGATGCCTTTGGGACTGTCGTCACCGGTACGGGCCATGATTATATAGGCATCCGAATAGCCTCCTCCCGAGATAAAGGCCTTGGTGCCGGTGAGGGAGTAATCGGTGTTGCTTTTGTCCGCCCTTGTTTTCAACGCTGCCGCATCAGACCCCGAGCCCGGCTCGGTCAGGCAATAGGAAAAGAAGGTCTCCATAGTCAAAGCTTGGGGAAGATATTTGTCGCGCAGCGCCTCAGAGCCAAATTTGTCGATCATCGCGGCGCACATATTGTGTATGGACAGAAAGGAGGCCACCGTCGGGCAGGCCATTGAAAGCGCCTCAAACACCAAAGTGGCATCCAGACGGCTTAAACCCGATCCGCCATTTTCTTCGCGGACGTATAGCCCGCCAAAGCCCAATTCAGCCAATTGTGGCCAAAGGCTCTTTGGAATTTCGCCGGCCGCCTCCCAGTCCCGTGCAAAAGGCGCAATATGGCTGGCTCCAAAATCGCGGGCCATATCAAAAATCGCGGATTGTTCTTCGGAAAGGGCAAAATCCATGAGACAGCTCCTGTAATTGCGTTGCGGCAAGTGAAGCAAATCCCAAGCCAGGAATCCAGCTTCTATTTTGAAGGCATAGTCTGCTGCCTGTTGCGCGCGCCGGGGCGTGCTGGCCACCGGCACGCAGCATGACCTATTCCATGACGGGAATAGAGAACTCGCCGCCTTCCTTGGTGCCCGAAGGCCAGCGCGAGGTCACGGTTTTGGTGCGTGTGTAGAATTTGAACGCATCCGGACCGTGCTGGTTCAAATCGCCGAAGACTGATTTTTTCCAACCCCCAAAGGTGTGATAGGCCAAAGGCACAGGGATCGGCACATTGATGCCCACCATGCCGACATTGACCCGGTTGGCAAAATCGCGGGCGGTATCGCCATCACGGGTAAAGATCGCAGTTCCATTGCCATATTCATGATCCATTGCCAGCCCGAGCGCTTCTTCATAGGTTTCGGCGCGAACGGTGGACAGTACGGGGCCAAAAATTTCATATTTATAGATATCCATGTCCTTGGTCACATTGTCGAACAAATGCGCACCGACAAAAAAGCCGTCTTCGTAGCCTTGGAGGTTGAAATCACGCCCATCCACCACGAGGTTTGCACCTTGATCGATGCCGGTTTGCACCAAACGTTCGATATTTGCCTTGGCAGCTGCGGTGACAACCGGGCCGTAGTCTACATCATTGCCGGCCGTGTAGGGGCCCACTTTCAGTGCCTCAACCCGCGGGATCAATTTCTCCATCAGGCGATCTGCTGTGTCTTCTCCCACGGGAACAGCGACGGAAATAGCCATGCAGCGTTCACCGGCGGCGCCATAGCCCGCGCCCATGAGCGCATCGGCCGCCTGGTCCATATCCGCATCGGGCATGATAATCATATGGTTTTTCGCACCACCAAAACACTGCACCCGTTTACCATTGGCGCAACCGGTCGCATAGATATATTCCGCGATAGGGGTCGAGCCGACGAAGCCTACAGATTGAATAACATCATGATGCAGGATCGCGTCTACCGCTTCCTTATCGCCATTCACAACCTGCAAAATGCCCTTGGGCAGGCCAGCTTCTTCGAGCAATTCTGCCAACATCAACGGCACAGATGGGTCGCGCTCAGAGGGTTTAAGGATAAATGCGTTGCCGCAGGCAATGGCCGGCGCGAACATCCACATTGGAATCATGGCTGGAAAGTTAAACGGTGTGATGCCGGCTGTGACGCCCAAAGCCTGACGCATAGAGTACATGTCAATACCGGGGCCGGCGCTGTCGGTAAATTCACCTTTCAGCAATTGCGGCGCACCGATGCAATATTCCACAACTTCCAAACCGCGGATTACATCGCCTTGGGCATCTGGCAAAGTTTTGCCGTGTTCGCGGCTCAGAGCCTCGGCCAATTTGTCCATATCGCGGTTCAAAAGATCCACGAATTTCATCAAAACCCGCGCTCGGCGCTGGGGATTGACGGCGGCCCATGCGGGTTGGGCGGCGGCGGCATGGGCCACGGCTTGATCCAGCTCTGCGCCATTGGCCAGTGGCACTTTGGCTTGAACCTCGCCCGTGGCTGGGTTGTAGACATCGGCAAAACGACCAGAGGTGCCTTCGACATGGGCGCCATTGATATAGTGGGTTAACTTTTGCATAGGGGGTCTCCTTGTTTGTTTTGCTTTTAATCTTGCAATAATGTAATTAAAAGCGAAAATAATCCAAAATCATTTTGCGAAATTGTAGGTTTGTAATGGAAAACTGGGATGATCTCCGCATTTTTCTGACTGTGGCACAATCGGGCAGCCTGACGGTTGCGGCGCAGGTTTTAAAAATTGACCCGGCAACAGTCAGTCGCAGAATTGCCAGGTTGGAGCAAACCCATGCAACGCCGCTTTTTTCAAAATCTCCAAAGGGCTATGAGTTAACGGAAGCGGGGCACGGGTTGGTGGCGCATGTGGACGCTGCGCAAGCCTCTTTGAATGCGGGACTTGGAGCTTTGCGCGGTGACGGGGCGGGGCTTCGGGGTCAAATTCGTATCGGTGCGCCGGATGGATGTGCCAATTTCCTGCTGCCACAGGTCTGTGGCGACATTACGAAAACTTATCCAGATCTGGACATTCAAATCGTGGCTCTGCCGCGGGTTTTTAACCTGACCCGGCGCGAGGCTGATATGGCGATTGGGGTGAGCCAACCCACGGCTGGGCGGCTTATGGTACAAAAAATTGCTGACTATCGGCTGCATCTCGCGGCCTCAACGGAGCTTTGGCAGAGCCACAAAAGGCCAGAACGCCTGGGCGATCTCAAAGAGCTGCCCTTTGTTGGTTATGTTCAGGACATGATCTTTGACAAAGAGCTGGATTACCTTGAACCGCTCGGCCTGCGGCGGGTGCAGCTGGCATCCAATTCCATTTCTGTCCAAATGAATCTGTTGCGGCAAGGTGCTGGGCTCGGCATTGTGCACGATTTTGCCCTGCCTTTTGCCCCGGAATTGCGTCGAATTTTAGTGGATCAACTGAGCCTGATACGCAGTTTCTTTTTAGTCCGCTCCGCAGATGATCGCCATAACCGCCGTCTCAACCAATTCGCGCAGGTTTTGGTCAGCGGCTTGCGATCGGAAATTCAAAGACTTGAGGCTTGGGCCGAAACGCCGGGTGTTAAAATTTAATCTGATGCAGTGTTTTTAACCCGTGTTGGCTTGCAATTCGCTCAATTTATGGCTTGGTAGCTATATCAAGTCGGAGAAGTCACAATGCGCATAGGCCTTTACCCCGGAACCTTTGATCCGATAACGCTGGGACATGTTGATATTATCCGTCGTGGCTGCGCATTGGTGGACCGCTTGGTCATAGGTGTTGCGATCAATCGCGATAAAGGGCCGCTGTTTGATCTTGATGAGCGCGTATCAATGATTGAAGTTGAGGCAGCGCGTCTCGCGGAACAGACCGGCACCGAAATTCAGGTGCACGCATTCGAAAACCTTTTGATTGACTGCGCCCGCGACGTCGGTGCCGGAATCATTTTGCGCGGATTGCGTGCGGTTTCAGACTTTGAATACGAATATCAGATGGTTGGTATGAATAGGCAGTTGGACTCTTCGATTGAAACTGTTTTTTTGATGGCCGAAGCGCAGCATCAGGCGATTGCCTCAAAACTGGTCAAAGAGATTTGCCGCTTGAATGGGGATGTGTCAAACTTCGTAACCCCGGCTGTCGAGGCGGCTTTGAAGCGCCGCCTGCGCCAGTCATAACGTATCGCGTTTATTGGATCCTAGATTAATTTGCCCATGGCGACAGCTGTATCGGCCATGCGATTGGAAAATGCCCATTCATTGTCATACCAAGACAGCACGCGCACCATATCTCCGCCCATAATCAGGGTTTGGTCGGCATGAAAGATCGAGGAATGCTGGTCGTGGTTGAAATCAGATGAAACCAAAGGCGCATCCACGACATCGAGCACGCCCTTGAGTGGCCCCTCGGCCGCGGCCTGCATCAGCGCTAAAATTTCGGCGGCATCCGTGCTGCGTCCAGCTTCGAAGGTTAGATCGACAGCTGAGACATTCGGAGTTGGCACCCGGATGGCTACACCGTCCAATTTGCCGTTCAGCTCTGGAAGCACCAGGCCAACGGCTTTGGCGGCGCCGGTGGTTGTTGGGATCATCGACAGAGCAGCAGCGCGGCCGCGGTATAGGTCTTTATGGGTGCGATCTAAAGTTGGCTGGTCGCCGGTATAGCTGTGAATCGTCGTCATCAGCCCGCGCTTGATTCCGATGGATTCGTGCAAAACCTTGGCAATGGGCGCCAAGCAGTTGGTGGTGCAAGATGCGTTTGAAACAATTAAGTCATCTGAGGTCAATGCATGGTGATTGACCCCGTAAACAATGGTTTTATCTGCATCTTTTCCAGGTGCTGAGATCAGTACGCGGGAGGAGCCGTTGTCGAGATAGGCTTGGCAATCGGCTTTTGAGGTGAAGATACCCGTACATTCCATAACCACATCCACATCTGACCAAGGCAGATCCGCTGGATTGCGTATGGCTGTGACGCGAATGGGCCCTTGCCCGACATCAATAAAGTCATCCCCATGGGTTACTGAGCCTGTAAATCGCCCGTGCACGGAGTCATACTTAAACATATGTGCATTGGTTTGCACTGGCCCCAGGTCATTGATTGCGATGACCTGTAGATCTGTTCGGCCCGATTCAACAATCGCACGCAGCACATTGCGGCCAATACGGCCAAATCCGTTGATTGCAACTTTTAATGTCATTTCTGTGTCCCATTTTCCATTGATAGCGCTAACATCATAGGTCGCAGCAAAAGTCAACCGGCGCGGTTATCGCCAGAAGGCAATTGTGTCGATTAGGTCAAGAAACGCGCGCGCCAGGTATAAAATTGCACTGACTTGCGCCAACAACCAATCCGCTGCAATGGCAGCAATTGCGGCGAGTGCAACATATAGAGCCAGGCCCGGGGTCATGGTCACTCCAAAGAACTATTGAAGCTGCCCCATTTTTGCTGCCAAATCAGCCATGCGCACAGAAAAGCCCCATTCATTGTCATACCATGATAATACGCGGACAGTGGTCCTGCCAACCACTTTGGTTTGATCGGGCGCAAAAATTGAAGATTCTGGTGTGTGATTGAAATCAATGGAGACTTTTGGCGCAGGATCATATCCCAAAATACCTGCCAGGTCACACTTTGCTGCGCGTTCCACCGCGGCGTTGACCTCCTCTTTTGTAACCTCGCGCGCGGCCTCAAAGGTTAGATCGACGCATGAAACATTTGGGGTCGGGACGCGAATAGCCGTCCCGTCAAGCCGCCCGGCCATTTCTGGCAAAACCTCGCCAAGGGCCTTGGCCGCCCCGGTGGAGGTTGGGATCAACGCCATGGCTGCGGCCCGAGCGCGATAAAGATCGCTGTGGCGACGGTCTAGGGTCGGTTGGTCGCCCGTATAGCTGTGGATAGTGGTCATGATTCCGCGCTCTATGCCAATGGCGTCGTTGAGCACCTTGGCGAGCGGGGCGAGGCAATTTGTCGTGCAAGATCCGTTCGAGATCATCACATCGCTGGGCAAGAGTGCGGCCTCATTGGCGCCCAAAACAATGGTGCGATCTACATTGACAGCCGGGGCTGAGATCAAGACCTTTTTGGCACCTCGCGCCAGGTGGATCTTGGCTTTTTCACCGTCGTTGAAGTTTCCGGTGCATTCCAAAACAACATCAACGCCGCTCCAGTCGAGCGTGTTGGGGTCATAGCTCGAGAACATTTTGATCGGTCCGAGCCCGAGATCCAGCGTGCCCTCGCCGACAGTAATTTCCCCATTGAACCGTCCGTGTACACTGTCATATCGCATCAAATGTGCGCTGGTTTCCAGCGGGCCGGTTGCGTTGATTTTTACAACTTCAACATCTTTGCGGCCAGAGGACACAATATGTGCCAAAACGCAGCGACCAATGCGACCAAAACCGTTAATGCCAATTTTTACTGTCACCGCTCTCACCTTTTGCAAATTCCTGCCGGTGAACTAGCAAGGTCAGAGGGGTATTTAAAGTTCAAAACCGGCTGATTTTCAACTTGTTAGCGAAAACATTTGCGTTAGCGATAACTGCTTGCGATAACACAATTTGAATCAAAATTGCGCCCGGCAAAAAGGCTGCGGTGCCTGCCGCAGCCCTGGCCGTTTTAGAGCAAAGATTTGACTTTCTGTGCAATTGCTTCTGCGGTGATGCCAAACTCTTCATAGAGCCGATCGGCAGGGGCAGAGGCGCCAAAGCCCGTCATGCCAACAAAACCAGCCTTGGACTCGCGTCCCCGTTCCCCCAGCAACCATTGATCCCAGCCCATGCGCACAGCCGCTTCCACGGCAACGCGCACTGCGCCCCCTGGCAACATACGTTTGCGGTATGCGTCATCTTGCTGAGCGAAAAGCTCCATGCAAGGCATCGAGACGACACGGGTACCAATACCTTCAGCTTGCAGCAGATCGCGGGCTTCCAGTGCCAGCGAGACCTCCGTACCGGTTGCCATCACGATTGCTTGGCGCTTGCCCTCGGCCTCGGCCAGAACATAGGCGCCGCGCGCGCTGAGATTTGCGGATTTATACGCATCACGCACCGCAGGCACGCCTTGACGAGAAAGCGCCATGACGGTCGGTGTGCTTGGCTGAGTGAGCGCCACTTCCCATGCCTCTGCCGTCTCCGTTATGTCGGCTGGGCGGAAAACCAAAGTGTTTGGCGTGGCGCGGGAAATGGCCAAATGTTCGACTGGCTGGTGCGTCGGACCATCTTCACCCAGGCCGATGGAATCATGGGTCATGACATAGACGGTTGGAACGCCCATCAAAGCCGAGAGGCGCATTGCGCCGCGGGCATAATCGGTGAAACACATGAAGGTGCCACCATAGGGGCGAATCCCGCCGTGCAGCGCCATGCCGTTCATTGCCGCAGCCATGCCATGTTCGCGGATGCCGTAGTAGATATACCGCCCAGCGCGATTTTCGGGATCAAAAATCCCCATGTCCGCTGTTTTTGTATTGTTTGAACCGGTCAAATCAGCCGAGCCGCCCACGGTTTCAGGCATCACAGGATTAACCGCCTGCAAGGTTTTTTCCGAGGCTGAGCGGGTGGCCAATTTTGGCTTGGTGTCGGCGGCATCTTTCTTGATGGCGCGGATCGCAGCGGCCAGTTTTTTTGGGGCTGCGCCAGCAAAGGCGCGGTTGAATTGCGCCTGTCGCGCGGCAGAAAGACCGGCGAACCGGTTGTCCCACTCGGCGCGTTCTGCACTGCCGCGCGCCCCAATGGTCTCCCAAGTGGCCTTTACATCGGCTGGAATTTCAAATGCTCCATAGGGCCATCCATAGCTGGCTTTCGCATCAGCCAATTGCGCCGCATCCGTAAGAGCGCCATGCCCTTTTGACGTGTCCTGCGCTGCGTGCCCCAGCGCGATATGGGTCTTACAGGCAATCATTGAGGGTTTTTTTGATTTGCGCGCCGCGGTCAAAGCCGCGTCAATGGCGACCGGATCGTGGCCGTCAATGGCTTGCACATGCCAGCCTGAGGCTTTGAAACGCTGCACCTGATCTGTCCGATCAGAGAGCTCAACCGTCCCATCTATGGTGATGTTGTTATCATCCCAAAGCACAATCAAATGACCCAGCTCATGGCGTCCTGCAAGCCCGATGGCCTCTTGGCTGATGCCTTCCATCAAGCAACCGTCCCCGGCGATGACATAGGTGTAATGGTTCTGAATTTTTTTGCCGTATGTGGCGCGTAATATTTCCTCGGCCATGGCAAAGCCGATAGAGTTGGCAATCCCTTGGCCAAGTGGACCCGTGGTTGTTTCGATGCCAGAAGCGTGGCCATACTCTGGATGGCCCGCAGTTTTCGCGCCCCATTGGCGGAAATTTCTGATCTCATCGAGCGTCATATCGGCGTAGCCGGTCAGATGCAGCAGTGAGTAGAGCAGCATCGACCCATGCCCCGCAGAGAGAATGAAACGATCGCGATCTGGCCAATTGGGGGCAGAGGCGTCAAACTTCATGTGCTTTTCGAACAGAACAGTCGCCACATCGGCCATGCCCATCGCCATACCTGAGTGACCTGAATTTGCGGCGGCAACCGCATCCAACGTCAAAGCGCGAATGGCAGCGGCTTTTTTCCAATGTTCAGGGTTCTTGGCGGCGAGTGCTTTGAGATCCACGGAGCTAACTTTCTGTAAGGGCAAACGTTGTTGCTTCCTATCAAGTGAAGAGGGAATATCAAGTAACCTGATCCATTTCTTAAAAAATGTTTCAAGTGCTGACTCTTGGACGTTAAGGTTAATTTAACCTACCCTAAGGGTGGTTAACGCGATTCGAGACAGCTGTTGATGGCAACGGCGCAGGGGTGTGAGATGAGCAATGAGTGATATTTCTGTTTTTGAACAAAGGATTACCGCTGCAATTCAGCGCATATCATCGGCGACAGAAGCGGTTTTGCCCAACGGTGGTGTAGTGGCGCCAGCACCGACCGAGACCGCTGCGCCGGAAAATGTTGGTATTGATGCTCTGGCCGCTCTTGATGCGCAGTTGTCACAAGTGATGAAGTCCAATGCGCAATTGCGCGCGTCAAATCAAGCATTGCGGGCGGCCAATGCTGAAGGTCTGGGGGATGCAAGTCTGGTCAATGCCGCGATGCAGGTAGAGATTGACACATTAACCGTGGAACGGGCCGCCGAGGCAGCGCAACTTGAAATGTTGCTGAAGGCCTTGACCCAAACCAGTGAGGAGCCGCGCGATGCCTGAAGTCACCATTAAAATCGGTCAACGTCCCTATAAAGTCAACTGCCCGGAAGGTGAGGAGCCGCAGCTGCAAAAGGCCCGGGACGCGTTAGACGCAGAGGCCAGCACTCTGCTGGCGCAAGTCGGGCGTGTGCCAGAAGCTCAGATGTTGCTAATGTCGGGTCTTATGCTTGCAGATCGTACCTTGGCTTTGCAAGAACAGCTCAGGGCCACAGAAGCAGCTCTAGAACAGGCGCAAGAGGCCCCTCGAGAAGTTTCTCAAGAAATCAAACCAGTAGAAAAAAAAGTTGAAGTTCCCGTGGTTCCGCCAGCCCTACTGGAGAGCCTGGCGGAGCTGTCCGCGCGCGCTGAAGCCGCGGCGGATGATCTGGAAGAGCGGATCGCCCAATCTGCTGATTAGCACTATGGGCTAATCTCGCGGGTTTGGTCCCGGTGGCAGGCTCAGTCGAGCCTGGTATAATTAGTCAGGTGCGTTTGCCTTGCGAATTTCATTGGCGGCATCTTGATTGTAACTGACATTATTTTCTGCCAAGAGCCCATCCAATTCCCCCGATAGGGTCATGTCGCGGACAATATCGCAACCGCCGATGAACTCACCTTTCACGTAGAGCTGTGGAATAGTGGGCCAATCGGAGTAATCTTTGATTCCCTGGCGAATGGCATCATCGGCCAGAACATTCACGTCCTGATATGCCACACCCATGTAGTTCAAGATACCAGCAATCTGGCTTGAGAAGCCGCATTGCGGCATAGAGGCGGTGCCTTTCATGAACAGCACAACATCATTGGATGTCACTGTTTCGCGGATTTGATCTTCAGCGCTCATCTTTTGGCTTTCTGTCTTTGGGCACAAATTGCTGTGCGTATTTCTGTGGGTCTTTTGGAACCCGAAAACTGCCCGAATGTCCACCTCCGGCACCGCCGGAAAAATAGTCCGCTCGAACCTCGTGATCTCCCTGACCGGGCAAGGAACCGCGGCCTTGGTCTTTTTCGTGCCGGACCACCCAAAAGGCCCTGAAAAACAACAGGATCAGTATAGCAAGGGAAAGATATGCAATGAGACCCCAGTTAAACATATCAGCTCGGTGCCTTTGTGGTCAGCGCCAGCGCATGCAACTCCCCATGCGCCCCGTCCATTTTGCCTTTCAACGCGGCGTAAACAGCGCGATGCTGTTGCACCCTATTTTTTCCTGCGAAGCTGGCATCGGTCACCTCAGCGGCGTAGTGATTGCCGTCCCCAGCCAGATCTGTGATCGTGATCTGCGCCTCTGGAAATGTCTCCCTGATCAGCGCTTCAATATTTTGTGCGGCCATGGCCATTGGGCAGTTCCTCGCTTCCTATAACTCGAAGGTAGAGCCGAGCGTTGTTCTTTTCAAGTGACCGCATTTGCGAAACTGTTGCGAAAAATCGTGCTGAGCTCCGACAACTCCGCCTGTTGCGCGCCAAAGCTGACCTGCGTGCCGCCAAAACGCCCAACACAGGTGGCCGGAACTCCAAGATTGCCAGCCGCAGCCAGAAGCGCTTCGGCCTGATCAAAGTTGCAGGCCACCAGATAGCGCGCTTGATCCTCACCAAAGAGCTCCGCAGTTCCTTCCGCATCCAGGCTAACGCCGATATTTGCGGCCTCAGCCATCTCAAAAGCAGCCAGCGCTAGACCTCCATCGGACAGATCACTACAGGCGGTAATCCAGGCGCAATTGGCGCGGATAAATTCGCCATGTTTCTTTTCAGATTCCAGATCAACAGGCGGTGCATCACCTTCCACGCGGTTAAAGACCTCGGCCAAAAGGGCGGATTGCCCAAGATGACCGATGGTTTCACCAATCAAGATCGCCATATGGCCTTCGCGGGCCAATCCTGTAATGGCGTCATCGGCATCCGCAATGAGGCCAACGGCACTGATGGTTGGCGTCGGCAGAATGCCGGACCCGTCGGTCTCATTATACAGGGACACATTGCCGGAGACGATCGGCATATCAAGAGCGGCGACAGCGGCGCCAATGCCCTTTAGCGCTCCGACAAATTGCCCCATGATTTCTGGTTTCTCAGGATTGCCAAAGTTCAAATTGTCGGTGGTGGCCAGGGGCAGGGCGCCGACCGCTGAGAGGTTGCGATAGGCCTCGGCCACGGCTTGCTTGCCCCCTTCGAACGGATTGGCCGCAACATAGCGAGGCGTCACGTCCGATGTAAAGGCCAGAGCCTTTTGCGTGCCATGAACCCGCACGATGCCCGAGCCCATGCCGGGCGTCCGCAGACTGTCGGCCATAACTTGGCTGTCATATTGTTCATATACCCATTGTTTGGACGCGTAATTCGCACTGGATATAAGCATTTTTAGACCGTCAATCGGATCAATCTGTGGCACATCTCCCAGAGGGTCAGCTGCCGGAATCTCAACCCATGGGCGGTCATATTCTGGCGCATTGCCGGAGAGGGCTTTGAGCGGCAGATCGGCTTTCACTTCGCCGTTCATCATGATCAAAAAGCGGTCTTCCGCAATTGTTTCGCCGACGATGGCGAAATCCAGATCCCATTTTTCAAAGACAGCCTTCGCTTGCTCTTCCAGCTCTGGTTTAAGCACCATGAGCATGCGTTCTTGCGATTCAGATAGCATCATCTCATAGGCCGTCATGTTCAGCTCGCGCGTTGGCACTTTTTCAAGATCCAACCGCACACCTAGATTGCCTTTGTCACCCATTTCGACCGCAGAGCAGGTCAGGCCCGCGGCACCCATATCTTGGATGGAAATCACAGCGCCAGTTGCCATAAGCTCTAATGTGGCTTCCATAAGGCGCTTTTCGGTAAAGGGGTCGCCAACCTGCACGGTTGGGCGCTTGTCTTCAATGGTGTCGTCAAATTCAGCGCTGGCCATCGTCGCGCCGCCGACCCCGTCGCGCCCGGTTTTGGCCCCCAGATAAACCACAGGCATGCCGACGCCAGACGCAGCCGAATAAAAGATCTTATCCGTATCTGCGAGCCCGGCGGCAAAGGCGTTCACCAGGCAATTGCCATTATATGCCGCATCAAAGCGCACTTCGCCGCCGATGGTCGGTACACCGAAGCAATTGCCATAGCCGCCAACACCAGCCACCACACCAGAGACCAAGGACTTGGTTTTGGGATGATCGGGACTGCCAAAGGATAAAGAGTTCATCGCCGCAATTGGGCGCGCTCCCATTGTAAAGACATCACGCAAAATACCGCCAACGCCGGTGGCTGCACCCTGGTAGGGTTCGATATAGCTTGGGTGATTGTGGCTTTCCATTTTGAAAATGACAGCCTGCCCATCGCCAATATCAACAACACCCGCATTCTCACCCGGGCCGCAAATCACCTGTGGTCCTTCCGTGGGCAGAGTGCGAAGCCATTTTTTTGAGGATTTGTAGGAGCAATGCTCATTCCACATGGCAGAGAAAATGCCCATTTCCGTAAAGCTTGGATCCCGGCCTATGATTTCCAGAATACCATCGTACTCGTCTGGGCTCAGCCCATGGGCGGCTATGAGGTCGGGCGTTATCACTGGATCTTGCAAGTTGTCATCCCCCACGGTGCAAATTTGCACCCTGTTACGAAAATTAACGAGCAGAGGGAAGGTTGGAATAGCTATTAAATGCCGCTTTTGCGCAAAAGCATGGCTGAATTGGCAAATTGGCAGCGCAACCGCCATGCGGGCCAAGCAAAAAAAAGCCGGGCACATGGCCCGGCGAAAGTCCAACAGGGAGGTGATGAGACGCGCCGATGTGCACCGATCTCATAATGTGTATCTGGGAGCGCCATTGCATCCCTGCAAGGCCTGTAAGCGCAAAGCCGCTATGCGCTCAGGGCATAGCTATTTTTGTATTTCAAGGCCGCGTTCTTCCCGACGGCGGGCGATGATCTCATCTTGGACAAAGTCACGAAAGGCCGCGATGCGGCGCGAGTGGCGCAATTCTTCTGGATAAGCAAGAAAAACGGGGACTGCTGTGTTCTCAAGCTCAGGCAAAACACGCACCAGATCTGGAAAATCATGGGTGACGTAATTGGGCAAAATTCCTATCCCAAGGTTGTTGATCACGCCTTGCAAGACACCGAAGTAATTGTTGACGGTCAAAGTGGATTTTGGGCTATACCCCATCAAATTCTGCACCAATGCGGCACTGACCGCCACTTGAGGCGCGTTCGGATTTTGGCAAATCAACCGATGATTGGCCATATCGTCGAGAGCTTGCGGCGTGCCGCGCGATTTGAGGTAGTCTTCACTGGCGTAAAGCCCCATTTCGACCGTCATCAGGCGTTTTCGAATCAAATCTGCTTGGCTCGGCTCTTTCATGCGAATGGCGACATCGGCCTCACGCATCGGCAGGTCCAATACCCTTTCCTCAAGCATCAGCTCTACATTGAGGTCCGGGTATTTTTCATAGAGCTGCGGTAAGCGGGGCGCTAGCCAAAGGGTGCCGAAACCAGTGGTTGTGGTGACGCGAAGTGCGCCAAATACTTGATCTTCACTGTCGCGAATACGCGCTGAAGCGGCATCAAGGCGTTTGCTCATGGCGCGCGTGGCTTCAAATAACAGCTCACCCTGCTCTGTGAGTATCAACCCGCGTGCATGTCGGTGAAACAATGTCGCGTCGAGCGACTCCTCAAGCGCTCTGATTTGCCGTGACACGGCTGATTGCGAAAGATGCAAAGTCCCTCCTGCATGGGTCAGCGACCCGGCATCAGCAACCGCATGGAAGATTCGCAATTTATCCCAGTCCACTGGCCCACCTCTCTGATCGCTTACGGTTGCCATAACATGCAAATTGAGACTAGGTCACGGAAATTTTCGTTGTTAGGTCATAGTTTTTGACCTAACAGTTGATTATGCATTCCAGGAGGCCGCAGACCATGCAGCACGATGTTTCACTCGCTGACAGATATGACTTGACCAAAAAACAAGTCTTGTTGAACGGCACCCAGGCTTTGGTGCGGATGATGTTGATGCAATCAGCGCGAGATCGAGCGGCGGGACATAACACAGCGGGCTATGTCACGGGCTATCGCGGATCGCCGCTCGGCGCAGTTGATTTTCAAATGACGCGCGCATCGGCGGAGCTTGAAAAAGCGCAGGTGCGTTTTCAAGAAGGGTTGAATGAGGATTTGGCGGCAACGGCCCTTTGGGGCAGCCAGCAAGCCGAGTTGCGCGGTGAAGGCAAATTTCAGGGTGTGTTTGGACTTTGGTATGGCAAAGGGCCAGGCGTGGACCGTTCCGGTGATGTCTTTCGCCATGCAAATATGGCTGGGACCTCCCGCCTTGGCGGGGTCGTGGCAGCACTTGGGGATGACCACACAGGAGAAAGTTCGACCACTTTGCACCAGTCCGAATGGACCATGATGGACAGCTTCATGCCGGTGCTGTCGCCTGCGGGCGTGCAGGAGGTGATTGATTACGGGCTCTTCGGCTTTGCCCTGTCACGCTTTGCCGGGGTTTGGGCTGGGCTGAAATGCATCAAAGACACGATTGAAGTGACCTCTGTGGTCAATGGCGATCCTCAGCGGTTGCAATTTGTCACGCCAGAGTTCGACATGCCCGATGGTGGCTTGAACATTCGCCTCATAGATACGCCGCAGGAACAAGAGGCGCGGATCATTCACCACAAGCGTCGCGCAGTACAAGCCTATGCGCGCGCTAATCGCATGGATAAGCGGGTATTGGGACAGGCTGGCGCAAAAATTGGCTTTGTCGCTGCTGGGAAAAATTGGCTCGATTTGGCCCATGCTATGCAGGTGCTCGGCATTGATAAGCAGGCGGCCGTGCGCCACGGCGTGACAACCTATAAAGTCGCCATGACCTGGCCACTTGATATGCAATCTTTTGCCGAATGGGCGGAAGGTTTGGACTGCATTGTTGTTGTGGAAGAGAAACGCAAATTGATTGAGGGCCAGATCAAAGAGGCACTCTTCAACCAAAAAGGCAGCCGCCGGGTGTTTGGGGGGCAAGATGCGCAAGGTGCCTTGCTCTTTGCCGATAGCTACGCGCTCGATCCGATAGTGATTGCACAAAAATTAGGTCACATATTGATTACTGAGGGTTGCGGCTCGGCTCGCCTAACAGGTGCCTTGGAGCGAATTGACGCGGCGCATACTGCGAATAACGGGCCCACTTTGGCCAGTCGCGTGCCATATTTCTGCTCTGGGTGCCCCCACAGCAGCTCAACCAAAATTCCCGAAGGCAGCCGCGCCTATTCCGGTATTGGCTGTCACTACATGGTGCAATGGATGGATCGGCAGACTTTGGGTTTCACACAAATGGGCGGAGAGGGGGCCAACTGGATCGGCGAGTCGCTGTTTTCCACCCGGTCACATGTGTTCCAAAATATTGGCGATGGGACCTACAACCACTCAGGCATTCAAGCCATTCGCGCAGCGGTCGCCGCTGGCACGACCATGACTTACAAAATTTTGTTCAACGACGCCGTAGCGATGACAGGCGGACAAAACAATGATGGGGGATTGGATGCGGCGCGGATCGTGCAAGAGATGCGCGGGATCGGGGTGAAAAACCTTGCTGTGGTTTATGACGAAAAAGAAGACATCTCTCCGGCAGATTTTCCAGCTGGCATTCAAATACATCCGCGTGCGCAGCTTAATGCAGTGCAAGAGGGCTTTCGGCAATTGTCTGGCGTTTCCGTTATTGTCTATGTGCAAACCTGCGCGGCTGAGAAGCGGCGCCGACGCAAACGGGGGGCCTTTCCCGATCCAGATCAGCGCTTGTTTATCAATCCAGATGTCTGCGAAGGCTGCGGTGATTGTGGGGTGCAATCCAATTGCGTCTCTTTGCTGCCCCTCGAGACCCCATTGGGGCGAAAAAGGCAGATCGATCAGTCCAGCTGCAACAAGGATTTCAGCTGTATAAATGGGTTTTGTCCCTCTTTTGCCACCGTGCGCGGCGGGCAGCTGCGCCGTCCACTGGCTCAGGTGTTGTCGATTCCGGAGGTGCCTGCTCCGGAGCTTTGCACGCTTAAAGGCACACATAATATCGTCGTTACTGGCGTGGGCGGCACTGGGGTGGTGACCATCGGTGCGCTTCTAGCGATGGCAGCGCATTTGGATGGCAAGGCGGCCGGGGTCATGGAAATGGCTGGTCTGGCTCAAAAGGGCGGTGCGGTGCATATTCACTGCCGCATCGGTGAGACACCGGAAGATATTTCCGCAATTCGCGTGGCTTTAGGGGAATGCGATGCGTTGATCGGCGGTGACCTTGTTGTCTCGGCCCAGGGCAACACTCTGGGCCTAATGGCACCTACAGGCGGCGCTGTAGTCAATCGGCACGAAATAATAACAGGGGAATTCACCCGCGATACCGGTTTTGCAATTCCGGGCGCTGATTTGCACTTAGCGCTCACTGCAAGATTGCACGAGCGCGCGCGGCTATTCAATGCGACCCTCTTGGCAGAAACAGCTTTGGGTGACACGGTCTATGCCAATATGATTTTGCTTGGCGCGGCCTATCAGCAAGGATTGCTTCCGCTCACTCAAGAGGCTTTGCTTGAGGCGATCGCGCTGAATGGTGTGAAAGTAACCCAGAATCAGCAGGCCTTCGCGCTGGGGCGTTGGGCCATGGTTGATGCTGATTTAGAAATGAAATTTGCCCGAGCAGAAGCGCCGGTTCAAGATCCAGAGGCAGCCCGACTGGCGGGGTTGCATGCCTATGGTACGGGTCGTTTGCTGCGCTATGAGGCCATGCGGAGCAAACTTGCGGGGGTAGAGGCAGGATTGCTAGAAGTGGCCTTGCAGTCCTATCACAAGCTGCTGTGTTACAAAGATGAATATGAAGTTGCGCGTTTGCTTCTGGCTACCAAGACACAGGTTGCAGAGCGATTTGAGGGAGATTACGAAATTTCATATCATTTGGCTCCACCGCTTTTGGCGCATAAAGGCCCGGACGGTCGGCCGCAAAAGCGCAGCTTTGGGGCTTGGTTTGACCCTGTAAGCCGAGGGTTGGCGCGTCTAAAGTTTTTGCGAGAAACCCCATTCGATCCGTTCGGATACAGTGCTGAGCGGCGCATGGAGCGGCAATTGATAAAAGATTTTGAGATCTTGGTCGCGCGGATGCTGCTAGAATACGAGCCGGCTCAGCTGGACATTTGGCGCGAACTTTTAGGTTTGCCGCAGAATATCCGCGGTTTTGGTCCAGTCAAACTGGCCAATGCGCAGTCTATGCAGCGGCGCTGGAAGGAGTTGCTCGATCAGCTGACAGCGGGCCGTGACACTGAGCGTTCTGCCGCCTAAGCTGCTGTTTTGAGGCATAGGAATGGTCAAGTCAGGTGCCTTAAGCTATGCTTGTGACAGTGCAGTGGGTGAGATACGGAAAATTTGAGCATGGCAATCGGAATTTTTGATAGCGGTTTGGGTGGGTTGACGGTTTATGACGCCATCCACAAACAGATGCCTGATTTGGATATAGTCTATCTTGGCGATCATAAGCATGCGCCCTATGGCGTGCGCGATGTGGATGATATTTACCGTTGCACGACCCAATCGGTGCAAATTCTCTTTGATCACGGGTGTGATTTGGTGATTTTAGCCTGTAACACGGCCTCGGCTGCCGCATTGCGCCGGATGCAGGAACATTGGGTGTCAGACGACAAACGGGTGCTCGGAGTCTTCGTGCCAATGATCGAAGCGCTGACTGAGCGACACTGGGGCGACAACTCTCCGCCCCGCCAAGTTGCGGTGGAACATGTGGCACTTTTTGCGACGCCCGCCACCGTGTCGAGCCGAGCCTTTCAGCGCGAATTGGCGTTTCGCGCCATTGGGGTGGATGTGGAAGCACAGGCCTGTGGCGGCGTGGTGGATGCTATTGAAGATGGTGATTTCATTCTTGCCGAAGCTTTGGTGCAAAGCCATGTGGACGCGCTGCACCGCAAAATGCCACATCCGCAAGCCGCCATTTTGGGATGCACCCATTACCCTTTGATGCATGATGCGTTTCAACAAGCGCTTGGGCCGGAGGTTAAGATTTTCTCACAGGCGGATTTGGTTGCGCAAAGCTTAGAAGATTATTTGCAGCGCCATCAAGACAAATTGGGCGCGGCCACAGCCAGCAAATTTTTAACAACTGGGAATCCGGTCAAAGTCTCCCAACGCGCCACGCAGTTTCTCAAACGCCCGATGCAGTTTGAAGCGGGCTAGGTGCGGCGCAAAGGTGGCTTGAAAATCGCCGGCATTCGTTCCATATCCGATGGAGAACAGGGGATTTTGCAATGTCACATCGGATTATCATTCTTGGCGCGAGCGGCTACACCGGTGCGGAGCTTGTGCGCCTGATTGCATTGCATCCGCAAATGGAGATTGTTGCATTGTCCGCGGATCGGAAGGCTGGCCTCGCGATGCGTGACGTCTTTCCACATCTGTCGCATTTGTCTTTGCCACTCCTGCAAAAAATCGACGAGATTGACATGAGCAATGCCAATTTGGTGTTTTGCGCTTTGCCGCATGCCACATCGCAGTCTGTCATTCGCAAGCTGCCAGCTCATGTGAAGGTCGTTGATCTCTCGGCAGATTTTCGCATCAATGACTCTGATGTCTACAGCAAATGGTATGGCAAGCCCCATGACGCGCCAGATTTGCAAAAGAGTGCCGTATATGGGCTTACAGAGTTTTATCGTGCTGAAATTTCTAAAGCGCGGTTGGTGGCAGGTACGGGCTGTAATGCCGCAACGGGACAGTTTGCATTGCGCCCTTTGATCGCGGCTGGTGTGATTGATCTCGATCAGATTATTATTGACCTCAAAACCGGGGTCTCTGGCGCTGGACGTTCAGCGAAAGAAAATCTGCTGCATGCAGAGCTTTCTGAAGGTTTTCATGCCTATGCGGTGGGCGGTCAGCATCGACATTTGGCGGAATTTGATCAAGAATTTTCCGCATTGGCTGGCCGGCCAGTGTCTGTGCAGTTCACACCGCATTTGATGCCAACCAACCGCGGTATATTGGCGACGGTCTATGTGCAGGGCAGGGCGGATGCAATTTATGGCGCCCTGGAGGCGGCCTATTCTGCTGAGCCTTTTGTGCAGCTGCTGCCCATGGGCACCCATCCCAGCACGCGTCATGTCAGGGGATCTAACTTTTGCCATTTAGGCGTGGTCGAAGATCGGATCTCTGGTCGGGTTGTCGTATTGGCTGCCTTGGACAATTTGACCAAAGGCTCCTCCGGTCAAGCGCTGCAAAACGCCAATCTCATGCTTGGGTGTGACGAGACAACTGCTCTGATGATGCCACCGGTGTTTCCATAATGCGCGGCCTCAAGAAACAACGGCGCATCCAAGTGATTGTACTGGCGCTGGTCTGTTTAGTGGGCGCGACCGGGTTGATCGGCTTTGCACTGCGCGACGGGATCAACCTGTTTCGCTCGCCCACACAGGTGGCCGAAGCCGCCCCGGCGCCGGGGGAAGTATTTCGTCTAGGCGGTTTGGTTGCGCAAGGCAGCATTCGCAAAGGCGAGGGTGTGCATTTTTATTTCGACATAACGGATGGCGCCAACACCGTGGCCGTGAAATATATTGGCACCGACCTGCCTCCGGATCTCTTTGAGGAGGGGCAGGGCACCATCGCCACGGGGAGGTTTGCAGATGGCCTATTTGAAGCCACAGAAATTTTGGCAAAGCATGATGAAACCTATATGCCCAAAGAGGTCATCGACGCTTTGAAAGAGCAAGGCGTTTATCAAGGTGGCGAAGGGTCTTGATCCAAAGCTGGCTGACGGTGCTCGGCGCTGGGGTTGTGACCATTTGCGCCGTCAAATCGGAGCGGAGTTTCTTGCCAAGCGCGTTTGAGCCACTATACCAAACCTATGCTTAATGAACTCGCTCATTTCAGTCTGAACATCGCGCTTGGTTTTGCGGTGCTTGGGACAATCATTCCGCTTCTGGGGGCTACATTGCGCCGCAGCAGCTGGATGCAGTTGGCCTCTGTTTTCGCCACATTGCAATTTTTGTTGGTCGCTTTTGCGTTCGGGGTGCTCACGCTCGCATTTGTGAAATCGGATTTTTCCTTGCGGTTAGTGGTGCTCAACTCTCATACGCTCAAGCCGATGATTTATAAAATCGCTGGGGTTTGGGGCAATCATGAAGGCTCACTGCTGCTTTGGATTTTAATCTTAACATTTTTTGCCGCTTGCGCCGCCATTTTTGGCCGCCGCCTTCCGCAAAGCCTTTTGGCGCGGGTTTTGGGCGTGCAAAGCGCCATAACCACGGCCTTTCTGGCCTTTGTCTTACTGACATCCAATCCATTCACACGGGTGGCTTTTCCGCCCTTTAACGGGCAGGGGCTAAATCCATTGCTGCAAGATCCCGGTTTGGCCTTTCACCCGCCGTTTCTATATCTCGGATATGTCGGCCTTTCGATCACCTTCTCTTTTGCCATTGCGGCGCTGCTGGAAGGCAAGGTGGATTCGGCTTGGGGACGTTGGGTGCGGCCTTGGACCTTGGCGGCGTGGATTTTTCTGACCATTGGCATAGGTCTTGGCAGCTGGTGGGCCTATTATGAGCTTGGTTGGGGCGGATTTTGGTTTTGGGATCCTGTGGAGAACGCAAGTTTCATGCCTTGGCTGATTTCATCAGCCTTGCTTCATTCAGCCATTGTGGTTGAAAAACGCGATACGCTGAAGACGTGGACGATTCTATTGGCAATCTTGGCCTTTGGCTTTTCACTGATTGGCACGTTCATTGTGCGTTCGGGCGTTCTGACTTCTGTGCATGCTTTTGCCAATGATCCGGAGCGAGGTGTGTTCATCTTGATGATTTTGGCCGTGTTTTTCGGTGGGGCATTGCTGCTATTTGCTCTGCGCGCAAAGGCCATGGATAGTCGGGGGATCTTCGCGCCGGTCAGCCGTGAAAGCGCTTTAATCGCCAATAATTTGCTATTGGCGATTAGCTGCTTTGTGGTTTTTGTTGGCACGGTCTGGCCTTTGGTGGCCGAATTATTAATGGACCGTAAGCTCTCCGTTGGTCCGCCGTTTTTTGATCTGGCCTTCACACCCTTTATGGTGGGTTTGGCGGTGATCTTGCCGATTGGATCAACCCTGCCTTGGAAGCGGGCGCGCAGGGTGCATATCACCCGGCTTTGGCCTGTGGCACTTTTATGTTTAGCGATTTTTGGGCTGGCATGGGCCATGCAAACCGGACGCTCTTTGATAGGTCCGGTTGGGCTGGGCCTTGGTGTTTGGCTGGTCATGGGCGTGGCGATTGAGCTTTATCAACGCTGTGGACGGGGCGCGGGCAAAGCGCGCCGGTTGCTGCGGCTTCCTTTGGCCGATTGGGGCAAGGCAATAGCTCACGCGGGGCTTGGCATCACCATCTTTGGCGTGGCTGGCATTACCGCATGGCAGGTTGAAGATATTCGCGTTCTCGAGATTGGCCAATCTGCTGAGGTTGCGGGCTTCACCATCACATTGGAGGCTGTCGAGGATCGGCGCGGACCGAATTACCTGACCACGATGGCTGATGTCGCCCTGTCCAAGCAAGGCAACCCTATCGCAATGCTGCATCCGGAGCGGCGATACTATCCAGTGGCAGAGATACCAACGACGGAGGCAGGTATTGATAGCGGAGTATGGCGCGACGTTTATGTGGTTGTTGGAGATGCGCAAGCTGAGGGTGGTTATGCCGTACGGATTTTTATAAAACCCTTGGCCAATTGGATCTGGACTGGGGCTATCATTATGGCTTTGGGTGGCTTTTTGAGCTTGTTTGATCGGCGCTACCGCTTGGCACCTGGCGCTGCTCGCGACCCAGGCCGGGTGGCACTGCCATGAGGCAGGTTCTCGCTGTCGTGTTCTTGATCGTTTGGGCAGGTATTTCAGCGGCCGTGGAGCCCGATGAAATTTTATCGGATCCAATTTTGGAAGATAGAGCCCGATTAATTTCGCAAGGACTTCGCTGTTTACAATGCCGCAACGAGAGCATTGATGAATCCAACGCCGGCATTGCCAGAGATCTCAGGTTATTGGTGCGCGCCCGCTTGTTGGAAGGTGATAGCGACACAGAGGTTATGGACTATGTTGTTGCGCGATATGGGGAATATGTTTTGCTGCGGCCCAATGGGCTGGGTACTAACCTCGTGCTTTGGTTGGCGGGTCCAGCTTTGTTTTTCGTCTCACTGGCAGGATTAATTGCCGTACAGCGGCGCAGCAAACGCAACGAGACCATCGATCAGTTGACAGAAGACGAAGAGAAAGAAATAGAAAAACTCCTTTCATCTTGATTGGGGCAGGGCGCAAGGCGCCGAAAACATAGGATGTTATCATGATTTATGAAACACTCACCTACGCTATCGATCGTGATGTTGCCGTGATCACGCTTAATCGCCCCTCGGTGATGAATGCGCTCAATACACAGATGCGCGCTGAAATAACGCATGCCATGCGCCAGGCCGGTCAGGCTGCGCGGGTGGTGGTCCTCACCGGCTCGGGCCGGGCGTTCTGTTCGGGACAGGACTTGGGCGCTGAGGGAAATTTTGCAGATATTGATCTCGAGCGCACATTGAAAGATGAATACGTGCCGATGCTTAAAGCCATTACGGAATGTCCTGTTCCGACCATTTCAGCGGTCAATGGTCCGGCCGCCGGGGCAGGGGCCAACTTGGCGCTCGCAGCGGATGTCGTGATTGCGGCACAATCGGCATATTTTGTGCAGGCCTTCACGCGTATCGGTCTCATTCCTGATGCGGGCGGCACCTATCTCTTGCCGCGGCAAATGGGACTGGCCAAGGCCATGGGCGCCGCGCTTTTTGCCGATAAAATTTCCGCCCAGCAGGCAAGTGAGATGGGAATGATCTGGGAATCTGTCGCCAATGAAAAATTTGCAGCCCAATGGCAGGCCCGAGCCGCGCATTTGGCCGCAGGTCCCACGGAGACCTATGGACATGTAAAAACGGCAATTCGACAGAGCTTTTCCAATTCCGAGGAAGACCAGCTTGAGCTGGAAGCGCGCTTGCAAGGCGCCTGTGGCCGCACACGCGATTTCAAAGAGGGTGTAACTGCCTTCCTCGATAAACGCACTGCAAAATTTGAAGGTCGGTGAACCGGCCTCAGTGAGACATAATTTGTAGGTGAGATAGCGGCAGTCCAGAAAATTGGCCCCAAGCATTTCTGCGAAAGCCGCCGGTCAAATCCCCATTCCCGGGTACCGAAGTGGCACCTTGTGGGAATAGGGATAGAGAACTTTTGTTCTAGCGATTTTCGATATCAACATAATCCCGCACAGTATTGCCGCAATACAGCTGGCGCGGGCGGCCAATTTTCATTGTTGGATCTGAGATCATTTCTGTCCACTGAGAAATCCATCCGACGGTCCGAGACAGGGCGAAGATCGGTGTGAACATTGAGGTTGGAAAGCCCAAGGCCTCCAAGATAATGCCTGAGTAGAAATCAACATTGGGGAAGAGTTTTTTCTCTGCAAAATAGGGATCGGCTAGGGCTGCTTTTTCCAACTCTTTGGCCACTTGCAAGATGGGGTTATTTTCAACCCCCAAAAGCTCCAGAACCTCATCTGCTGATTCTTTAAGAACCGTGGCGCGCGGATCGATGTTTTTGTAGACCCGGTGTCCAAAGCCCATAAGACGGAAAGGATCTTTTTTGTCTTTCGCGCGGGCAATAAACTCTGGAATGCGATCCACAGTGCCAATTTTATTGAGCATTTCAAGGCAGGCTTGGTTTGCACCGCCATGTGCCGGACCCCAAAGACAGGCAATTCCCGCGGCAATGCAAGCAAATGGATTGGCGCCAGAGGACGAGGCAAGGCGAACCGTAGAGGTGGACGCGTTTTGCTCATGATCTGCGTGAAGCGTGAATATCCGGTCCATTGCTCGGGACAAGATTGGGTTTACCTCATAGTCTTCGGCAGGCACCGCAAAGCACATGCGCAGGAAGTTTGAGGCATAGTCCACATCATTCCGCGGATAGACGAAGGGCTGCCCGACTGTGTATTTATAAGCCATGGCCGCGATCGTTGGCATTTTTGCGATCAAACGAATGGAGGCGACCTCGCGCTGGTGCTGGTCGGTGATATCTGTTGAGTCATGGTAGAATGCAGACATGGCCCCGACAACACCGGTCATAATGGCCATTGGATGAGCATCGCGGCGGAACCCGCGGAAGAAATTGACCATCTGTTCGTGCAGCATGGTGTGATTTGTCACCAGGCTTTCAAATTCCTCGAGCTCGGTTGCATTGGGCAAGTGACCGTTGAGCAGCAAAAAGCACACTTCCAAATAATGACTTTGCGAGGCGAGCTGGTCGATGGGATAGCCGCGATGCAGTAATTCACCGGCCTCGCCATCAATGAAGGTAATGGTCGAGTCGCAAGCGGCGGTCGAGGTAAAGCCGGGGTCATAGGTGAAGACATTAGCCTGCGCATAGAGTTTTCGAATATCAATCACATCCGGTCCGGCTGTCGGTGACATGACTGGCAGGTCATAAGTGGTCCCATCCAGGGTTAATTTGGCAGTTTTTTGTACGTCTTCTGTCATATTAGTCTCATCTTCCCAATTCAGCATGGTCACGCGGAGCCCGCTTAACTTATATCGGTTAGCCGTGCTATGGTTTCATCTCGGCCCAACACAAGCATCATATCAAATACACTCGGCGAGGTAACGCGTCCTGAAAGTGCCGCCCGAAGCGGGGCTGCCAACTTGCCCATTTTGGTCTCATGGGACAGTGCAAGGCGTTCAACCAAGGCTTCCAGTTCTTCTCGCGTCCAGATAGCATTTCGCAACTGCGGCGTCAATTGATTCAGTATACCAATGGATACTGAGTCAAGCACCTGAACGGCCTTTGCCTCCTGATCCAAAGGGCGAAACTGAAACATAAATAAAGATTTATCAAAAAGTTCTGCCATTGTTTTCGCGCGTTCCTTGGCGCAGTATGCGCCGGACATAAAGAGTGATTTTTGGGCATCATTTAAGGGGGCAGCATCGGTTGCTGCCAGATATCCCTCCAGTTCATGCAGCAACGCAGCATCATCGGTTTGCGCGATGTGTTGGCCCGAAATATTTGCTAATTTTTTGAAGTCAAACCGTGCAGGCGATTTGCCAATATGCTCAAGGTCAAACCAAGATTGCGCTTGGGAATCGGTGAAAAACTCATCATCCCCGTGGCTCCAGCCTAAACGCGCCAGATAATTGCGCATTCCGGCCGCGCTGTAGCCAAGCGCTTGATATTCCTCGACCCCAGTCGCCCCGTGGCGCTTGGACATTTTCTTTCCGTCTGGCCCATGAATGAGCGGGATATGCGCATAGGTCGGAAGCTCCCAGCCCATGGCCCGGTAGATCTGAATTTGCCGCGCTGCATTGTTCAGATGATCATCGCCACGTATGACATGGGTAACTCCCATATCATGGTCATCCACCACGACGGCGAGCATATAAACAGGGCTGCCATCGGAACGCAGCAGAACCATGTCATCAAGCTGATCGTTGCGAATGACAACATCGCCCTGCACCTGGTCCATGATGATCGTCTGCCCCTCGCGCGGGGCTTTGAGCCGCACCACATAGGGCGCGTCCGGGTGATCGGCCTCTGCGACATCGCGCCAGGGGGAGCGAAACAGGGTCGAGCGTTTCTCCGCTTGCGCCGCTTCTCGGAAGGCGGCAATTTCCTCTTGTGTGGCGAAGCACTTATAGGCGTGCCCTCCTGCCAGCATTTCCTTTGCCACCTCTGCATGGCGCGCCGCATTGGCCGCTTGACTGACGGGCACCCCATCGAAGTCAAGCCCAAGCCATGCCAGACCTCGGTAAATCGCCTGAGTGGAGGCCTCGGTTGAGCGCTCCTTATCTGTATCCTCAACCCGCAGCAAAAACTGTCCGCCATGACGCCGAGCGAAGAGCCAGTTGAACAGGGCCGTGCGCGCCGAGCCGATATGCAATGTTCCGGTCGGGGAGGGGGCAAAACGGGTAACGATTTTAGTGTCTGACATGGTGTTTATCTTTCGCAAAGGAAAAGGGCGCAGACTGTACCTAAGGCGCATCCACAGAGAGGACAAGTGCGGCATTGGTCTTGAATATGGGCAGCGGGGGAGCCTGCGTTGCAAGCGCAGGCGCAAAACCTCATGCGTTGGACCGCCTTCGGCTTTGGCTTGGGAATCGCAGCCTATTTCGGAATATTCCACGAGCCTGGAGCATTGGTTTTCTTGGCCAGCAGCCTTGTTGCCGGCCTTAGTGTTATTCTTGCAATCCGATTTCGCGACGGGATCGCGCGGTTTTTAATCGTGATCGACGCGGTCGCAGCGGGCTTTTCTTGGTGCCAATATAGGGCACATGCGGTCTTTGGTCCCGTGCTGTCGGACCGATTTTATGTTGCGGTGCAAGGGCGGGTCATCAGCATTGACCGCAGCCTGTCTGAAAGGCCGCGCCTCACTTTGGATGAGTTGGTGCTGGAGACTTTGCCGCGACAGGTTACGCCGCTGCGTATACGCGTGGCTCTGCATGGAATGGCACCTGTGCTACTGGCGGCGCATCTATCGCCGCCGCCTGGGCCTGCGGAGCCCTATGGCTATGATTTTCAAAAACAGGCTTGGTTTGCGCAATTGGGCGCCGTAGGCTACACGCGCAGCGCCATTATGACTTGGCGCGCAGCACCGGCGGATCGCGATGGGCTCACAGTTCAAAAATAGCGTCAGAAGATCGGTGCACATATGGCCGCGCATGTGCCTGTCCGCACCGCCGGCGTGGCTGTGGCCATTACGGTTGGTGATAGAATGTATCTGGATCGCGACGTGCAGCAAGCGCTTCGCGCGGCCAATCTTTCGCATCTTTTGGCGATATCTGGCCTGCATATGGGCTTGCTCACCAGTCTGGTGTTCTTTTTAACACGGGCGCTTTTTTCTTGCCTGCCCTATCTAATCTTAAACCGGCCGATCAAAAAAATTGCCGCGCTTATGAGCATAGGGGCAGGGGCGGCTTATCTGATGCTGTCGGGTGCCAGTGTCGCAACGAAGCGTGCGTATATAATGGCCTTTACCATCTTCGCAGCCGTGCTGCTTGAGCGGCGCGGGCTCACCTTGCAAGCGCTTGCCATTGCCGCAATTTTGGTTTTGCTGCTTCGGCCAGAGGCCCTGCTGGGGCCGGGCTTTCAAATGTCCTTTTCTGCCACTGGTCTTTTGATCATCGTGTTTAACGCGATGAATCAATTGACATGGGTGTCGCGATGGCCGGGGGCTGCGACCTATTTGATAGGCTCAGTGGTCTTGGCCATGGTTGCGGGCCTTGCGACGGCACCCATTGCGGTGGCGCATTTCAACCTATTGCCGCATTATGGGGTGTTGGCAAAAGTGATCGCAGTTCCGATTATGGGTTTGTGGTCATGCCCTCTGCGATTTTGGCCGCAGCACTGGCCCCATTTGGCGGGGAGGCACTGGGGCTTTGGGGCATAACATTGGGGCTCGGCGCAATTTTGGATGTGGCGACCCATGTCGTAGATCTGCCCCATTCGATCAGATATATCAAAGCATCACCGCCAAGGGCCTTAGGGATATTGGCGACCTCTGTGCTATTTGGCATCCTTTGGCGCGGCCGCATGCGGATTTTAGCTGTTATTCCCGCTTTTGCAGCTCTGGTTTTGTGGAATAATTTTCCGCAACCGGATGTGTTGATCAGCGGTGATGGGCGTTTGATTGGGGTGATGGTCAGGGCGCGCGGGTTCTCAATGTCGCGAAAGGCTCGGGGTTTGTGGCGCGCAGTTGGCTTCAAAATGACGGACGCCCCATCTCTCAGCGGGCGGCGCATGGGGATATGCCGTCTTGGATAGACATTGTTCGCAAGGGATCTGAACCGCAGTACCCTTGTCAAGCTCGATTGGTGATTGTGCAAGCATGGCGATCTGATCTGGCTTGCGATGGGTTTGATTTGGGGCGTCTCGCAACAGCGGGGGGCGTGGCCGGGCGCTTCGATAGGTCAGGCAGGCTACACTGGGTCACAGTCAGACAGGCTATTGGTCACAGGCTGTGGAACAGCCCGAGCTGCGATGAGCGAAAGGTCGTTATATTGCAGGTTGTAAAGCGCCTTAATAGGTGCGGATCAGGCCCACCAATTTGCCCTGTACTTTCACTTGGTCGTCGCGAAATACGCGGGTTTCATAAGCAGGATTGGCCGCCTCAAGTGCGATGGCGCTGCCATTGCGCCGGAAACGCTTCAAAGTGGCTTCATGATCTTCGACCAAGGCCACAACGATATCACCATTCTGGGCCGTGCTGGCTTCGCGGATCACAACCACATCCCCGTCGTTGATTCCCACGTCGATCATAGAATCGCCCTTAACCTCCAGCGCGTAATGCTGGCCAGCGTTTGAGATCATATCGCCTGGCACAGCCACGTCGTGCGCATAATCTTGGATCGCTGAAATTGGCACACCAGCTGCGATACGCCCCATCATCGGCAATGACCTCATGCCCTGCGCATCCACATCAATGGCATCGCGCGGCCGCTCAGGGCGATCTCCTGTAATCAGTTGCGGCACAAATTCGCGTGCCGCAGGTTGCATCTTTTCGGGCATCCGCAAAATTTCAATGGCCCGTGCACGATGTGCTAAGCGCCGAATAAAGCCGCGCTCCTCGAGCGCCGTAATCAAGCGATGAATGCCGGATTTTGATTTGAGATCAAGTGCCTCTTTCATTTCGTCAAATGAAGGGGAGACGCCATTGACCTGCGTGCGCGCATGAATGAAGTTGAGCAGTTGCAATTGCTTTTTGGTTAGCATGACATCATCTCCCGAGATTGAGCTGCTTCGGTCTGTTTGTATTATGTTCTACTCCCGTTCTCTTTTTGTGTCAAGATGTAGCGGCGCGTTAGATGGTAATGTAGCGCATCTCGCTGCCTTTGGGCATGGCCGGGGCATTGATTGGGGCAATCGCCAGAGCGTTCGCGACGCTCAAGACGCTCAGCAAAGAGCTGTCTTGCCTTTGGGCAACATGCAAAGCGCCATCGACTAAGGTGGCGCGCATATAGTGTTCTCGGGTGCCATTGGCGGGAAGATCATGGGCCAGCGGCGCGGTTCGGTACGCGCGCGGACCGGCTGGCAGCCCCAACATTTTTTCGATCAGCGGCACAACGAAGATCTCGCCACAGACCATAGCGGAAACGGGGTTGCCCGGCAGCCCGATCATCGCCCGTCCACCCATGCGCCCGGCCATCAAAGGTTTCCCGGGCCGCATCGCCACTTTGTAAAACGATTGTTGCAGCCCCAACTCCGCAGCGGCTTGCGCCACCAAATCATAATCGCCCACCGAGGCCCCACCAATGGTGAGCACCAGATCAACATCTCGACTCAGGGCGAAGACCTCTGCCAAAGAGCCCATCCTGTCGCGGGCAATCGGCAAAATTCGCGCCTCTGCGCCTGATTTTTGCAACATGGCGGCCAGGCCATAGCTGTTTGACGCGATGATTTGGTCGTCGCGGGGGAAATCGCCGGGTTGCACCAACTCATCGCCCGTGGCGATCAGGGCCACTGTCGGTCTGCGGGTCACCTTGAGGCGCGGGACATTCATAGCGGCCAAAAGCGCGATATCTTGCGTGGACAGGCGCCGCGGGGCGCTCAGCGTATAGCCTTCGGTGAAATCGCTGCCAGCTGGGCGCAGATAGGCCGCGTCATTCGGACCTGCAATAAGCGTGATTTTTCCGTCTTCTGCTCGGACATTCTCTTGGATGAGGACATGATCTGTACCTTGCGGCATTGGTGCGCCGGTGAAGATCCGTGTGGTTTGGCCTGCGGCAACGGGATTTGAAAAACGGTGCCCGGCTGCAGATAAGCCAATTACCTGCCATGTTTGCATGCCGGCTGCGAGGTCGCTGGCAGCGATCGCATAGCCATCCATGGCCGCGGCGGTGAAGGGCGGTTGATCGCGGGTGGCTGTGACAGCTTGGGCCAGAACCCGCCCCTGTGCTTGCTGGAGGGGAATTTCTTCGCTTGGCAGCCTGCCTCTAAGTGCCAAAATATGGTCAAGCGCCTCGTGAACCGAAATCATAGCGCCGAACGTCTCCAGTGACCGGATTTTCCGCCTTGTTTTTCTTCGAGCTGAATAGAGGTGATGGTAAGTCCCTTATCGACGGCTTTCATCATATCATAGACCGTGAGGGCCGCTGTGCTGGCGGCGGTGAGCGCCTCCATCTCAACTCCGGTTTGACCGCGCGTTTTCACGCTGGCGGTGACCAAGATTTGATGGGTGGTGCGATCGGGCTCTAAATCGACACTGACCTTAGTGATCGGCAAAGGATGGCACAGGGGGATCAGCTCAGAGGTTTTTTTCGCCGCCATGATGCCGGCTATGCGCGCCACGGCTAGCGCATCACCTTTCTTTATATCCCCCGCAAGCAGGACGGCCATTGCCTCTGGCGTCAGCTGCACAATTGCCGTGGCTGTTGCCATCCGGTCTGTGTCGGATTTTTCCGAAACATCAACCATATGCGCCTGTCCAGCCTCATCGAGATGGGTAAGTTTTGACATTTAAATCCTATCTGGCATCTGCGGATTGGCCAAAAGAGTTCGTGTGGCCTGCGCGACATCGGTCTGACGCATCAGGCTTTCGCCAATCAGGAAACTGCGCGCGCCATAGCCGGCCAGATCGGCCAAATCTTCGGGCGTGTAAATTCCGCTTTCGGCAACAATGGTTTTGCCTGCGGGCACCCGATGCGCAAGTTCGCGGGTGGTGTCCAGCGTGACGTCAAAGGTGTTGAGATTGCGATTGTTGATGCCAATTAAGGTAGACTTGAGCGCAAGGCCGCGTTCCAATTCCGCCGCGTCATGCACTTCAATCAGCGCATCCATGCCCCAGGCGCTGGCGGCGGCTTCCAATTCTGCCGCTTGGCTGTCCGAGACAGAAGCCATGATGATCAAGATACAATCGGCCCCTAAGGCGCGGGCTTCTGCGACCTGATAGGTGTCATACATAAAGTCTTTGCGCAGCGCCGGCAGTGTTGTGGCGGCGCTGGCGGCGGTGAGATAGCTATCATCACCCTGAAAGGACGGCCCATCTGTCAAAATAGACAGGCAGGTCGCACCGCCTTGCTCATAGGCGCGGGCCAATTTGGGAGGATTGAAATCTGCACGAATAAGACCTTTCGACGGCGAGGCTTTTTTCACCTCTGCGATCAAAGCATAACCGGTCTGTGCGGCCTCTTTGAGCCGGCTGGCAAAGCCGCGCAGGGGGGAGGCTGCGCGGGCGGCGGCCTCGACCTCGAGCAAGGAGACTGCGGCCTTGCGTGCTGCAATCTCTTCCAGCTTGTAGGCTTTAATTTTATCAAGAATAGTTTCAGTCATTTATCAGTCCAAATGTTATACGGCGTTGGTGAGTGTAGCTAGGGCGGTGACTTTGCTTTTGGCCGCTCCGCTGTCGATCGCCGCCGCCGCTCGTTCGACCCCTTCCCGCAGTGAGCTGGCTTTGCCTGCAATTTGCAACGCGGCTGCAGAATTGAGCAAGACTGCATCCCGGTAGGCCGAAGCGGCGCCATCCAAAAGCGCGGCGAAGGCCTTGCCATTGTCTTCGGGGCTACCGCCGAGAATGGCTTCAAAGGGATGCACCGGCAAGCCCGCCTTCTCTGGATGAATTTCAAACTCAATCACTTGGCCATTGTCGAGGGCGGCCACGGCGCTGGTGCCTGTGATGGTCAACTCATCAGTGCCATCAGCGGTGCCATGCACCAGCCAAGCTGCCTCGCTGCCGAGCGCCAAAAGGGTTTCGGCCATCGGGCGGATCAACTCTGCCGAAAACACGCCCGTTAACTGACGTTTAACCCCGGCAGGATTGGTCAAGGGACCGAGGATATTAAAGATTGTGCGTGTCGCAAGTTCAGTGCGCGTGGGCATCACATGAGCAATAGCTGGGTGATGCATAGGGGCCATCATAAAGGCGATGCCGATCTCTTCCAATGCGCGCTCGACCACATCCACACCCACCATCACATTGATGCCCATCTGGCCCAAAGCATCGGCGGCGCCGGACTTGGAGCTGAGATTGCGGTTGCCATGTTTGGCCACGGGCACGCCGGCACCGGCCACCACGAAAGCGGTTGCGGTCGAAATATTCAATGTGCCCTTGCCATCACCGCCGGTGCCGACGATGTCCATGGCACCCTGAGGAGCGCGCACGGCGTTGCATTTGGCGCGCATGACGGCGGCCGCGGCCGCAAATTCATCGACCGTTTCTCCGCGTGTGCGCAGCGCCATCAAAAAACCGCCAATTTGACTTGGCGTTGCCTCACCATTGAACAGTGTTTCAAAGGCGACCTCCGCTTCAGCGCGGGTCAGTGGACGGTCGGCGGCCGTTCCAATCAAGGATTGCAAAGCAGATGTCATGCCAGTTCCTTTGCCATGTTAAGAAAGTTGCGCATCAGATGATGCCCATGTTCGGAGGCAATGCTCTCGGGATGAAATTGAACTCCATGAATGGGCAAGGTTTTATGCTCAAGCCCCATGATCGTTCCGTCTTCCAACTCCGCGCTCACCTGTAAACAGTCCGGCAAAGTGGCGCGTTCGACAATCAGCGAATGGTAGCGCGTGGCCTCGAAAGGTGTGGGCAGCCCATCGAAAAGGCCCTGGCCGGTATGATGCATTTTGCCCATTTTGCCATGCACAATTTCATGGCAGCGCACGACAGAGCCGCCAAAGGCCTGCCCAATGGTTTGATGCCCCAAACAGACCCCCATAAGCGGAACGCGGGCGGCCGCTGCGGCCTCGGTCAAGGCCAGACAGATACCGGCCTGCGCGGGATCACATGGGCCTGGCGACAAGAGAATCGATGAGGCACCCAGCAACATAGCCTCTTGCACGTCCAAGGCATCATTGCGCTTGACCACAACCGTTTCGCCCAACTCCCCGAGATAATGCACCAGATTATAAGTGAAGCTGTCATAATTATCGATCAGCAGTAACATGGGTCGTCCTTTATGTTTTTTTGCCCCACGGGCGCTCTTTCGGAACAATGGGTCTCGCAATTGGCAGATTGGTCGCGGTATAGATGCTCAGGGAACGAAGCTATCGTCAAGAGTGACAGGGCGTTTTTGGTGATTGAAAGGTGACAGATGCAACTACCGTTCTTCAATGGTCTGATTTGGGGTACACTGATCGGCGGTGCGGGGCTGGTGGTCCTTTCACTGTCCCATGATATTTTGAATCTCCAAGGCCTGGATCCAGAGGTGACTGTGCTGCCGGTCGGTCAAAGCCCAGATATGGCCACAGCCTCGGAGGTAACGGTGATTGATCTGGATCCACCGTTGGAAAATTCCGCACCGCCCGCCGTGGTGTCGCAAGCTCCAACCGCAGCCAGCCTAGGTCGCAGCTTCACCCTGTCGGCGCAAAAACCGGTATTAAGCGGAGAGATGGAGACTTTGGCCACATTGCCGATGGTGCAAAAACGGCGCCCCTCTACGAATATGCCGCAGGTCTACCTCGGAGATTCTCCCTTGCTCTTGCCGCAGTCGCCCACCCGTTTGGCCGGGATGCGCCGCCCGAGTGGCACGGTGCTCGATGACACAAGCGCTATGCAGGTGAGCGCGCCGCGATTGTTGCAAACCGATCCGCTGCCTGAGGTTACTTATCTGCGCTATGCTCTGGAGTTTGAGGCAAGCGCGGGCAAAGGGCTTATCAGCATTGTCTTGATGGACAGGCCGTTCGTGGACCCGCCAGATTGGCTGTTGGATATTGGGATGCCGATTGCCGTGGCAATTGATGGGAAAGCAGCGGATGCGCGCGCTAAAATGTTACGCTACCGAGCCGCGGGTTTTGAGATTTTTACCAATATGCATTTGCCCGAGACCCTCACTTCGGTGAATGTGGCTCTGATCGCCGATGCCTCATTGCAGGCTGTGCCCATGGCGACGGGGCTCTGGGCTTCGGATTATGACCACGGCCCGAGGTCTCCGGCGCAGTTGCGCCTGTTGCAAGACCATCTGGCCAAAGAAAACCTTGGGTTTTTGCCAAGGGCAGACCTGACGATTTCTGATGAGATGTCCCGTGCTTCAGATGTGTTGAGCGCTCTGGACGTCGTGGCACAGAAAGCTGTGCAGACCGGACATGCGATCGTGGCACTGGATCCGCCTGCGGAGACTTGGGCTGTTCTGCGCTTTTGGCTGCTGCATTCCGATCGCGGCGACAGCGTTATCGCGCCGCTATCGGCTGTGCTCACTCGGTAAAGACTGTTGTGTATCGGATTTGACAGGTGCTGTTAGCTGCCCAATCTCCGAGTTTTGATCTGAAACTGCGGTATCTACTTTCGTTGATGACTTTTTACAGAGCGCCGGTCACCGCCTGTGCCAGCCAGGTACGAATATCAGGATAGAGCGCCTCGAGTTGTGGCAGGTCATTGACACAGAGCATCTTGAGGTCCGGGGTGTCTTTGATGGTTTGCAACAGAGCGGGGATTGTCCCGTCTGCCGCTCCAACCCCTTGTCCGCTATAGATATGATAGTGATCTTTGACTGGATGCAGCGTCGCGGTTTTTTGCAAAATACAGGCATGATTGTGCAGGCTTTGCGGCGAAAACTGTCGAATATCTCGCATCTGATAGCGGGCATTGTCTCGAAACGCAGTTTCGAAACGGCTGTGAAGGTGCACCATGGTGCGGCGCAAACAGGGGTGCGCCACATGTGCTGCGCGAAAGAGGCGCTGAGCCGGGACGCCGCATAGGTCCGCTGCGTTAAGTTGCATATAGTGATTGAACTTAGCCGGATCAGCCATCTGGACCGGATCGTCTTGCAAAGCGCCGAAATCAGCCCAGGCTCCGCGTAGAATTGGGCCGCTTGGGGAGAAGAAATCGCTTTTCTGACAGGGCGCCGTCAGAAAAACATCATCATTGAAATAGATAAATCGGTCCGATAACCCTCGAATTTTCCAAAGAAATGTCTCTATAGCCAAGGAGTTGAACGTTGGCAGTGCCGCGCCATGATTGGCGAATATGTCACTGTGGTCAACCAAGCGAATTTTGGCACGCAGCGCGGCGCTCAGGCGTGACAAATTGGGTGATTGCTGATCGACGATGATCCAAATTTTGCGCAGCCATGGGGCATTATGCTCCAGCGAGGCCAGGCAGAGATAAATTTCGCCATTGCAGGCCCAACGATGCGGGTTTGTGGCATTTTCATGAAAAAGATGTGGTGCTGACCCCATGAAAATCTGGCGTTTTTGCAGATGCGCCGGATCCAATCCATCAACCCATGTGATGACAGCATCAATCGGATCGTGCCAGACGTCTTGAACCATGAACGCAAACTCCTCTTTACGCGGGCAAGGCTAGCCTGCGCGCTGCGCAATTGCGAGGGTGGTGTGCCGCATTATTCAAGGAAAATGGTGGTCCCGACAGGATTTGAACCTGTGACCCCTCGCTTCGGAGGCGAGTACTCTATCCAGCTGAGCTACGGGACCATTTGTCTTTCAAGGCGGAGGCAAAGCGGCGCTCCGGACCTCTACACGGGCCGTGTCAGACCTGATACGGCTCTTCTATATCAAGCCGCTTAGGCCTTACAACCCATTTTCTGCGGATTTCCCATATTGCCCGGAGGGCGGCCTTGAAAATGCGATTTTAGGGGCGATCCGCTCGGCAGTTGTCGGGTGCCGTGGCACAGAGGTGCTGCCGATCCTTCTGGGTGGCGGCGAGATTTGCAGCAGAGACTAGCGGCCCCAAAGGCGCTTTTCGCCACAATCTAAATGGACAAAATTGAAGCGTGAATAACGACCGACCCCGCCGGCAGCGCAGGATGCGGCGGCTGTGGCCACCTGACGAACCGATTTGCCCTGCATACGCAGATCCACCGCTTGCCCTTTCATATGCAGGGAATTTTTTGCGACACCGCGCGAGCGCTTACGCAGCAGTGCGTTGGTTTCGGGTGTGCGGTAACCGGACAGCATGAGGAAGGGGGTGGAGGTGTTGAGCAGCTGTTGTGTCGCTGCGATGATGTCAACGGTGCGCGTGTCAATGGCGCGGGATCTATCTCTGCGCCAATCGCGCATGAACCAATTCACCTCGGTCAAAGCATCTTTGATGTAGTCACCTTCGATCCAATAGATTACGTCCAAGGATTCGCCCGTCCGCCGTGAGTACATTTTTAATCGCCGAATATCGCCCGCGCCACGCAAAAAACCGGCAGCATTGGAATATGTTGGCGCCGCGACCAAGGCTGTGGCTGCAAAAGCGCGCAATACGCCGCGTCGTGAAATTACGGTCGGTTTATTAGTCATTCTCTGTCCCAGTCGTGCACCGCGATCAATGCAGCGCATGACCGCTTTTTCCAGGTGCGCTTTCCATATGACATATTTTCTGGTTTTTTGCAAAGCCCAATATCGTTTCAATTCGAACTATCTAAATTTCGGCGGTTTGCCGCAGAGCTGGCTCTTGCAGGTGGGGTGCCAGACGCTTGCGCATTGTGCTGAAAACCCAGTCTGAACTTTGTGCTTTCAGTGTAACAATCTTCGAAATCTAGTATTCACTGCGCAAAAGGCGTTAGACTTTTGCTCTCGAAATGCGCATTCATTATAACCGAATTCTAACGAGGGCGCGCCGCGACATGATGGGTCGAATTGAGTTTCGTATGGGCAAGGTCATGGTGAGTGTTTTGGCACTTTTGTTCAGCACTGAGCTGGCGGCGCAGTCCATTGGATTTAAGCAATCTTTGGCGCAATATACCGTTTCGGAGCGCAGTATCTCCAGTTTTTATCGCGCGCGGGATTATCGCTCGTTTTGGACTGGTCCGACGGTGCAAGAGCGTGCGCGATTACAGGCGCTTATCACTGCATTTGCTGACGCGGACATGCATGGCCTGCCGAAAGCGCGGTTTAATGCGGAGGTTGTGGTATCCAAGCTTCGGGCGGCCGATAGTGAAAGCGCCTTGGGACAGCTGGAAGCCGAGCTCACAAAGGCGTTTCTAGATTATGCTAGCGCCGTGCGGTCAGGTCTGTTGATCCCATCAGAGATCGATGAGGAAATTGTTCGCAAAGTGCGCTACAGCAAACCGCTTGATCTCTTGGAGGAGTTGGAAGCCAGCGCGCCGCAGGCCTTTTTCAAATCATTGCCGCCGCAAAGCCGTCAATACATGGGGCTCGTCAAAGAAAAACTGCGTCTAGAGCGGCAGGTTGCAGCGGGCGGCTGGGGCCGGCCTGTGAGCGCTACAGACTTAAAACCAGGGGAGCAAGGCGCGCAGGTCGTGGCTTTGCGCCACCGATTGGTTGCCATGGGCTATCTGAGTAGAAGCTATTCCAGCACCTATGACCGACCGCTGACAGCCGCCGTGGCGCGCTTTCAATCCGATCATGGTCTGGCGGTGACTGGTCAGGCCAACAAACTGACGCTCGAACAGGTCAATATTGCGGCCTCGGAGCGTTTGGCATCGGTTATGGTCGCTTTGGAGCGGGAGCGTTGGTTTAATCAATCGTTGGGCGCGCGGCATATCTCGGTCAATCTCACCGATTTCAAGGCGAAAATTGTCGATTTCGACAGGGTTACCTTTGAGACCAATTCGGTGGTCGGAGCTGCCGATGATGATCGCCGCAGTCCCGAATTTTCCGACACTATGGAATATATGGTCGTCAACCCGAGCTGGTATGTCCCGCGATCTATCGTTGTCGGTGAATATCTGCCGATGTTGCAAGAGGACGCCGCGTCGGTGGAATATCTCGAGCTGCGCGATGATCTGGGCAATGTCGTGGCGCGGGACGGGTTGGATTTCACCAGTTTTGATGAGGAAACCTTTCCCTTTGGCATGCGTCAACCGCCCAGCCCTGGCAATGCTTTGGGGCTGGTAAAATTTATGTTCCCCAATCGGCATAATATTTATCTGCACGATACCCCAGCCAAAAACCTATTTGGTCGCGAAGTGCGTGCCTTCAGCCACGGCTGTATTCGCCTGGCAGATCCGTTTGACTTCGCTTATGCGCTGCTCGCGGCGCAAAGTGACACGCCGAAGGCCGTGTTTCAGGAGGCCTTGGACTCCGGCGAAGAGGTGCAGATCGATTTGGCGCGCCGCATACCTGTGCACATTATTTATCGCACGGCCCTGGCGCGCCCGGAAGGCGGATTGGAGTTTCGCGCCGATGTCTATGGCCGTGACGCAAAGATTTGGCAGGCTTTGCAACGCGAAGGGGTGGTTATGGGTGAGATCACAGGATAAACGGGGCGTGAAGCAAAGGGCGACCGTTCATGAGCGAATATAACTTACAAGATCTGGCGAAGGCGCTCAACGGCCAAGCAGTGGGCGATGTTGCGCTGCAGGTCACGGGTGCCTGCGAGCCGCAAGATGCGGCAGGCAGTCTTATGGCTATCGCGACAAGCCAATCCTATGCGGAGCGCTTGCAGCTTGGTCAAGCCCGTGTGGCCCTCCTGGCAGAGGGAACAGATTGGCAAGCCCTCAACCTTTCGGGCGCGGTTCTTGTGCCGCGACCGCGCTTCGCCATGGCTGGTCTCACACAAGCTTTGGATCGCAGGTGGCGATCGGGTCGGCCTGGAATTCATCCCCAGGCCTGTGTGGAACCTGGGGCACAGATTGGCGCCGGCGCGCGGATCGGCGCGTTTTGCCATATCGCTGCGGGGGTGGTCCTGGGAGAGAATGCTTGGCTCGGCAGCCATGTTAGCCTTGCCGAAGGCTGTGCGATTGGCTCTGACGCCACATTGATGGAGGGCGTGCGCATCGGTGCGGATGTGCGCATCGGCGCGCGGTTCGTAGCGCAACCGGGGGTGGTGATCGGCGCAGATGGCTTTTCCTTTGTGACCCGTGAACGCTCTACGATCGAGAATGTGCGCGAGACGCTCGGCGATAGCAAGGGGGCCAAACCGCAAGCTTTCGTTCGCATCCATTCCCTTGGCTCGGTGGTGATTGGCGATGATGTGGAGTTCGGTGCCAACAGCTGTATTGACCGCGGCACGATCCGCGATACGCAGATTGGGGATGGCTGCAAATTTGATAATTTGGCGCAGATTGGCCATAATGTGAAAATTGGCAAGAATTGTATGATTTGTGCACAGGTTGGGATCGCTGGCTCCTCTGTATTGGGAAATAATGTGGTTCTAGGGGGGCAGACTGGGGTGAGTGACAATCTGTTTATTGGCGACAACGCCATAACGGGCGGTGCTACGAAAGTCCTCAGCAATATCCCAGCTGGGCGCGTGATGCTGGGATATCCAGCGATGAAGATGGACGCGCAGCTTGAGGTCTACAAAAACTTGCGGCGTCTGCCGCGGATGTTAAAAGAGATTGCGCGGCTGAAAAAGTCACTGTCCGACCCTGACAACCGCCATTAATGGGTAAAAGGCGTTTCTATGAGTGTAAAAGACAAGGTCATTCTAATCATCGCTGAACAAGGCTTGCTGGATGTGGCTGATGTAAGCCTATCGGCAACGCTTGAGGACCTGGGCATTGATAGCCTTGGCGTGGTTGAGAGTATTTTTGCCATTGAAGAGGAATTTGATATCGAAGTGCCGTTTAATGCAAATGCTCCAGAGGAAAGTGAATTTGATATCTCCTCTGTGGCGACCATTATTTCTGCGGTTGAAACCCTAGTTGCAGAGCAGACCTAGCCCATGAACCGCGTGGTGATTACTGGGGCCGGGACCATCAATGCCTTGGGTGCAACAGTGCCCGAAACTTTGCAAGCCATGCGCGAAGGGCGGCTTGGGATCGGCCCCTTGCACATGCGAGACTTAGACAGGTTATCGGTTAAGATTGGTGCGCAAATCAAAGATTTTGATCCCGAGATATATTTTGATCGGCAAAAATTGGCGTTGTATGATCGTGTGACACAGCTGACGTTCATGGCCAGCCGTGAGGCCATGGCGCAGTCTGGCTTGGAGATCACGGACGAACTGTCGGAATCGACGGGTGTGGTGCTTGGAACCGCTGCGGGTGGGATGAACACCTGGGATGATAATTTCCGTTCTGTGTATGAAGATGGCAAAAATAGGGTCCACCCTTTCGTCGTTCCGAAACTCATGAACAATGCGGCGGCTAGCCATCTCTCGATCGCCTATAACATCAAAGGTCCGTCTTTGACGGTCTCAACGGCCTGCGCCAGCTCAAATCACGCTATCGGACTGGCCTTTCAGATGGTTCGCAGCGGCATGGCGCAGGTGATGCTCGCCGGTGGTGCTGATGCAATGCTGACCTTTGGTGGCATAAAGGCCTGGGAAGGGCTGCGGGTGATGTCCAAAACCGCCTGCCGGCCTTTTTCTGCCAATAGATCGGGAATGGTCCAGGGTGAAGGTGCTGGGATCTTTGTGCTTGAAACCTATGAGGGGGCTAAGGCGCGCGGTGCTGAGATACTCGCGGAACTCATAGGGTTTGCGATGACTTCAGATGCGGGTGATATTGTGATGCCGAACCAGCAGGGTGCTGTAAGGGCGATGCGCGGCGCGCTTTGCGATGCCCGCCTAGATCCGCAAGATATTGGCTATATCAACGCTCATGGCACTGGAACCGCGGCGAATGACAAAACCGAATGTGCTGCGGTACAGGAGGCTTTCGGCTCCCATGCGCAAGACCTGATGATGTCATCGACCAAATCTATGCATGGGCATTTGATAGGAGGCACGGGAGCGGTGGAATTACTTGCTTGCCTCATGGCGTTGCGAGATGGGGTCATTGCGCCCACGATTGGTTACGAGCATCCAGACCCCAATTGCGCGCTTGATGTGGTGCCAAATGTGGCGCGGCAAGCGAAGGTAAGAGCGACCTTGTCCAATGCCTTCGCCTTCGGGGGCATGAATGCGGTATTGGCGCTGAAAGCGTTTTAGAGCTTATCTGCACTTAATTCTCTGCTACGTCCATCAAGGCCTCATGCCCCGCTGTAAATCCCTTTAAAGATAGTGTGAGACGTTCGGGCTGGGTGGGCGCCGCCGCGGGAAACATGGTGATAATTGCTTGCGCGCCGGAGCGGTAGCTGTTGAGATCGTCTTCGGTGAGCCCGATGCGGGCCACGCAACCCATTTGCATGCAGAAGGCAAAAGGATATATTTTAGCTTTTTGATCATCCACTTGAATGGTCAACTGTTGGGTTAAAAGGGTCTCCAAAGGTGTAATGACATTTGCTCCGGCTAAAACGAGCCCGTCGGATTGGATTGGGTTTAAATTATATTCGGCCACGGGCGAGCCATCGGGGCTATGCATCAATTGAACGAGCTGACATGGGTCTTGCGCTTGCTCCGTTTTCAGACACTGCAGCGTCCAATCCCCAAAGGTGCCTTTGACATAGTATTCGCCCATTGCTGGAGTGCTGTTCACCACTTCGCCGGTTGAGAATTCCTCTGCCGCCGGCATTTGAGCCGTTTGCGCCTGTAGCGCGGTGTAGGACAACAGAAGATATAGGAGCGCGCCAAAATCGTTTGTTACTTTAAACACCAAAAAGTCCTTTCTATCGCACGGAGTATGAACAGTGATCCTGCCATAAATATCTTAAAATTTATACTGATGTGCCAGCCAATCGGTGGCAGCCCAATCTGAAAAAATTAAAGGAGAGGATTTGTTTCCAAAAACCTCTGCCTTTATTTTTCTCCCTGTCGGGCTCGCCAGCTAAGGGGTGAAAGAAACAAATAATATTTTAAACGTCAATGTGAATTTTATGCCAATTTCTAAAAAAACCGCGCCCGAAGGCGCGGTTTAGTACAAGGAGTTATGACATGAAGGAAACTTCCATCACTCCTCGCTCATAGCGCGAGATCATTAAAATTTCGTTCGCATAGGCTACGGTGTTTGCGCTTATTTTGCTTGACGCTCACAATTTGTATATTTTTAGTTGTGTGATGCGATTTTCTCTGCGGGTCGCGACTTCAAAGCGGAAACCGTGAAACACGAAGACTTGACCCTCGGCTGGAATCATCTGCGCTTCATGGATAACCAAGCCGGCGAGTGTGTTGGCCTCATCATCTGGTAGGCTCCAATCTTGCGCCCTATTTAAATCACGAATTGTCATAGATCCATCAACCACAACATGACCGTCTTTCGCAGCTGTGACCCCTTGGTCGCTTGTGTCAAATTCGTCGGTGATCTCGCCAACGATTTCTTCCAAAATATCTTCTAAAGTGATCAGCCCTTGCAACGCGCCATATTCATCCACCACCAAGGCAAAATGGGTGTGCCGCTTTAAGAACTGCCGCATTTGATCATCTAAAGGTGTTGTTTCGGGTACGAAATAGGGCTCCATCGCCACATCTAGCACCTGAAACTTGGCCAGATCTTCACTTCGGGCTGCGCTGTCGCGGGTGAGCTTAACCATGGCTCGGGCCAAATCTTTCGCGTGGATCACCCCAACGATATTTTCTGGATTGCCGCGGTAGAGGGGCAATCGCGTGTGCGCACTTTCGAGGCATTGAGAGAGAATTTCCTCAGCTGGCAAAGAGACGTCAATCATCTCAATACCTGAGCGATGCAGCATGATTTCTTCGACTGTGCGATCGGCCAGATCCAAGGCGCCCAAGATGCGGTCCCGGTCCTCTTTTTCAACCAAACCCTCTTGGTGGCCCAAAGTGAGCGCTCCAGCGATTTCTTCGCGCACGGCCAAAATATTTGTATCAGGGTCCGTGGCGATGCCGAATAGCCCTAATACGCCACGCACCAGGAGGCGTACGAAGCTGACCACTGGTGCGAAGACGAAGACGACTAAGGATATGGGTCGCGAGACCCTTATGGCGGCACTTTCAGCATTGGTGATTGCATAGGTCTTGGGGAGCACTTCGGCGAAGACCAAAACCAAAAACGTCATGACCAATGTGGCCAGAAGAATGCCGTTCTCGCCCACCATCTTTGTGAACAGCGCCGTAATCAAAGAGGTCGCCAGAATATTGACCAAATTGTTGCCGAGAAGAATCGAACCGATCAAACGCTCATTGTCATTGGTTACCTTCAAAGCCCTGGCGGCTCCAAGCGAGCCCTTATCAGCCTGCGCTTGCAGCTTGCTGCGCGAGGCTGCGGTCAAGGCTGTCTCTGAGCCAGAGAAAAAGCCCGATAGGATCAATAAGACGAAAATCGCCCCAAAGGTAATCCAAAAGCCAGTGTCAAAGTCAAAATTTTCCATCATAGACCTGTTTTAAGTGGTTGCGCCAAAGGATGATGCTCCAGCACCAGCTCGCGCAACCGTTCTTCTTGGATATGCGTATAAATCTCGGTTGTCGCAATATCCGCATGGCCTAAAAGCGTTTGAATGGCCCTTAAATCAGCACCACCGGCCAATAAGTGGGTGGCAAAGGCATGTCGCAGAGTATGCGGCGTGACGTTAGCCGGATCAATACCAGCACATATGGCCAGTTTCTTGATCTGCTGAAAAAACCAAATGCGGGTCAAATGGCCCAATTTCCCGCGTGAGGGAAAGAGAAAGGCGGATTTTTTGGTCTGCGGGTCGGTATCACGCAGTGTAAGCCAAAGTTGTGTCGCCGCGCGGGCTGTTGTGGAAAGTGGCACCATCCGCTCTTTGCCGCCTTTTCCGCGCACCAAAATCATCTGCGGCTCGCCGCGCACCGCCTCGGCCGGCAAGCTGACTAATTCTGTCACCCGCATGCCTGTGGCATAAAGAAGTTCCATCAAACAGGTAAGCCTCAGCTTGTCATGGCGCTTTTTAGGCATGTGCCTTGCCTGCAGCAGCAAGCGGTCGACCTCATCATGATCCAGTGATTTTGGCAGAGATTTAACCTTTCCCGGTCCTTTCACTTGAATGGCTGGGTTGTCCTTGCGCAGCTCCTCTTCGAAGGCGAAACGGTACAGCTGTTTGATTGCGGAGAGCCGTCTGGCTTTGGTGGCGCTGGCAAGGCCGGCCGCATCGCAGTGCACCAGATAATCTTCCACCATCGCGCGCGTGGCAGTGGCAAATCCTACGCTGCGCGCCTCAAGATAGGCGAGAAAATCTTTTAGGTCGCGCCCATAGGCCTCCTGCGTATTGCGCGCGGCCCCAAAATCAGCGGCCTGCGCTTCAAGGAAAACGGAGATCCACGACAGAGTCATCGCGGATCGGCCAAGATCATAAACTCCATAGCCAATTGTTGCGCAATTGGTGTCAGACCCATCGCGCGGAAAAGCGCCAGCGCCTCAATCAAGGCCAGCTCATTTCCCTCTAATCCATTGGCAATTAATCCGATTGCTCGAAGCATATTGGCGGAGCGGAAGGGCAGGCTTGCAGAAATTTCTTGAGTGAATTCTGCCATCAAGCGATCAAAATTTTTGGGTAAAATATGGGGGTTTATGCGCTGCAAACGGGTCATGGTTGGTTCAAAAACAAAGGCATTTGAACGGCTGAGAACTTGCATCTGGAATAGAATTTCGTCTCCATCGCGTGACGCGTCGAATTTCATCAACATCGGTGACCAAGCATGCGCCAGCGGGGCGACAAGGCCTTGGCCACGCATGATGGTCCAAAAGGCAAGCAGCGCTTCGCTGGGGTCGATAATCGGATCGGCCAGGGTTAGATCAAGGTTTTGGACCGCATCTACCCGGTCCCATATACCGCCAGAGGCTGACGGCTGGCCGGATTTATAGCGCTCAAGCAATTGCGCCGCCGGCAGGCTACCTACCGCGCCCAAACGTTCGGCGGCCTCAATCTGGGTCTTCCAACCACTGGACGAGCTCAAGTCAGAGGGCGCAAATTTCAGTGGCAAACCCTGTGTTGGCACGGGTTGACCCGCGCCGGCGCGCAGTTGGAATTCTAAGGCAGTTAACTGGTTCGGATCCACATTCGGCAATTCCAAACCATCGGCAAGCTCTGGATCCAAATCTACGGCCAAAAGGGTGGATAGGGTCGGGGTGAAAGCGCCGAGTGTGTCGAGGGTAAAATAATTGACCTCCGCTGTGTTCCATGATCCTACACGGGCTTGGCAATAGACTTTTAATGCTTCATCCTCTGTTATATGCCGCGACAGGTTAAGCTGGCGGCACATCCGTTCCACATTGCCAGTCAAAAGAGCGGTTTCTGCAAAATGTATAAAACTTTCTTGTGACTTGATCTGGCTCTGACCCAGAAGGCTATAGGCGGCCCGGACCGCACCGCGCTCAATCAAGGCTTGAACGCGCGTATTTAAAACGCTTTCATCTCCCAATGTTTCGGCTAGAAGCGCGCGCAGCAGCAAATCATCAGCCGCCGGGAGCCCTGACAGAGGCGCAGTATTGAGGATTTGGTGCAGCATTCGAGGATCAAGGTCAGTCCAGAAATTTTCCGGTATTCCAGAAATTTTGCTTGGAATCAGCCCATAGGTTTTCTCAACAGGGGCATCAAGCTCAATAACATCAATCTCAGCCAGCTCCGCACCGCGTGCGGGATCGCCAACGACCAAAGGTTCTTCGCTGAGCGGCGTTAGCCCGGGTTGGGACAGCCAATCAATTGCTGAGATTGGCGCATCGGTTTGAGCCCAAACCGGCTGGGCCATGAGCAGGCCGACAAAACAAACATGCGCAATCTTCATATCAATTGATATCCAAAGCCAGTGGTAATTGAATCGTTTGCATATGCGCTGAAAAATCCACACCAAAGAACGGCCCCAAATAGGCAAAACCCACAAATGCGACCGCTGCGACGATGAGAAGGTAGAAAAGATATTTGAGCAATCTTAACATTTTGAAGAGTTTTCCTTTGGCGCGGTTTTGTTTATGGTCTTTTTGTAACAATCGCGCCATTGAAGACGCAAGGCAAGTTAATCTTAAGTCATGGAATAAGACAGATGTCGCTCAACAAAACAGTCGTTCTGGTCGGGATGATGGGATCTGGTAAAACTGCCGTCGGAAAAGCACTGGCAGCGGCCTTGCATGTTGCGTTCAAAGATTCGGATCAAGAGATATCTCTGGCCGCCAATCGCTCTATTGCCGAGATTTTTGAACGCGATGGAGAGCCATTTTTTCGCTCAGTCGAAGCGAAAGTGCTGGAGCGGTTGCTGCAAGGTCCGCCCTGCGTCTTGTCAACAGGCGGTGGCGCCTTCATGTTTGGCAACAATCGTACGCTTATTTCAAAACTTGGCATTTCGGTATTTCTGAGCGCTGATTTAGAAATGCTATGGGAGCGGGTGCGCAGCAAGGATACCCGCCCTTTACTCAAAACCGCAGATCCCAAGGCGACTTTGGCCCGCTTATTTGAAGCGCGAAGAGATCAATATTTGCTGGCCGATGTTACCGTTCAATCCCATCCAAATTACTCCATTGCTCAGACGGCAGAGCAGGTGATAGCCGCATTGCGCGCGCAGCCCGGAGTGTTCAGCCCATCAGGAGAGAAGTCATGACACAGGTGGTTCACGTCCCTTTGGGAGGTCGGGCTTATGATATTCACATTGGTCGTGGTCTTTTGGATCAAGCCGGCGCTTTGATTGGACCGGTTTTGCCGCGGGCTAAAGTGGCGATTGTCACTGATAGCAACGTCGCCCCACTGCATGCCCAACGATTGACGGAGGCTTTGCAAATCGTGGGCATTGCCTCTTCCACTCTAATTCTGCCTGTGGGCGAAGCGACGAAAAGCTGGCCGCATCTCAGCGAGACCATAGATTTTCTTTTGACTGAGAAAGTCGAGCGGCGGGATGTGGTGATCGCTTTGGGCGGCGGGGTGATTGGAGATTTGGTGGGTTTTGCTGCCGCTATCTTACGCCGCGGCGTGCGCTTTATTCAGATTCCGACCAGCTTGCTCGCGCAGGTGGATAGCTCCGTAGGCGGCAAGACGGGGATAAATGCCGTTCAGGGCAAAAACCTCATCGGGGCCTTTCATCAACCCAGTCTCGTTTTGGCTGATATAGATGTTTTGGATACGCTGGCCCCGCGGGACTTCCTTGCTGGCTATGGTGAGGTCGTGAAATACGGACTGCTGGGCAATGCGACGTTTTTTGAGTGGCTTGAGCAAAACGGAGCTGCCTTGGTTGCTGGAGATCACGCGGCGCGCAGCGAGGCTGTGCGGATGTCGTGCCAAATGAAAGCTGATATTGTGGTGCGTGATGAGACAGAGCAGGGGGATCGCGCCTTGCTCAATCTCGGGCATACGTTTTGCCATGCGCTGGAAGCGGCCACGGGATATTCTGATCGCCTGCTGCACGGGGAAGGCGTGGCGATTGGCTGCTCTTTAGCGTTCGAGACCTCTGCCCGTTTGGGATTGTGTTCCCAAGAGGCTCCATCGCGGGTGCGGGCACATTTAAAGGCCATGGGGATGAAAACCGATATTTCCGATATCGATGGTGCACTGCCTGATCCGGTGGCTCTTGTTGCGCTCATGGGGCAGGACAAAAAAGTAATTGCGGGGCAGTTAAATTTTATTATGGTCCGCGATATTGGTCAGGCGTTTGTGACAACGGATGTGTCGCAGGCGGTTGTCTTATCTGTGCTGGAGGAGTCGATGGCCGCGCCAGCCGTATAGCCGCACCCGAAAACGCCGAGGCGGACTGACCCCAGCGCAGGGGACATTTGTGCTGGGGTAGGATTTAAAATGGTATTTCGTCGTCGAGATCAGCTGAGGGCGCGGGGTTGCTATAACCGCCCGCCTGATTGCCACCCTGGTTGGGATCGGCCATATAACCGCCTTGGCCACCGCCATCTTGATTGCCGATATATCCACCGCCTTGGCCACCACCACTGCCGCCTTCGCCGCGACTGTCAAGCATGGTTAATTCAGAACGGTAGGGGCGTAGAACCACCTCTGTGGTGTAGCGATCCTGACCAGATTGATCTTGCCATTTGCGCGTTTCTAACTGGCCCTCAAGGTAAACTTTTGAGCCCTTGCGTAAATACTGCTCGGCCACGCGCACCAAAGGCTCTGATGTTATGGAGACACGATGCCATTCGGTTTTTTCACGGCGCTCCCCAGTGTTGCGATCCTTCCAGTTTTCGGAAGTCGCTACAGAGAAGTTACAAACTTTACCGCCACTTGGAAAACTGCGCACTTCAGGATCTTGTCCCAAATTCCCAATGATAATCACTTTATTTACTGAACCGGCCATGGCCATTGCTCCCAAGTTATTGCTCGATTAATTCAGCATTTATGCTAAATTAGAGTTAAGTTTGATTAAGTAAGCCCCGCCTGGCTGACAGAACCCCGTTGCGCTATATATCTCTGGAACTGCCCCGCTGTGCAACCATCGAAAGGGGGGAGGATGAGTTTTCTTTACGCAGCCGGAACCAAGGAAAGGTCGCATAGCCCAAATGAGACGGGCAATGCGCGCGATGTGACGACTATTCGGCGGCGATTTTAATCACGGCGTCCATTTTGTCCAAAATATCATCAGCGAGATGGCATTTGATCTGGTGACCATCGGCCAGTTCTCGGATCTTAGGCACTTCGCTCTCACATAGACCGCCGGGGACTTTCGATTTCCAACCACAACGGGTTTGGAACGGACAACCCGATGGCGGGTTCATCGCTGATGGAATATCTCCCTCAAGAACAATGTGTTTTTTCTCAATTGAGGTATCTGCGATTGGAACCGCGCTGAGCAGCGCTTCCGTATACGGGTGATAGGGCGGTTGGAATACTTGCTCAGTGCTGCCCATTTCAACCACATGTCCAAGATACATGACCAAAACCCGGTCCGATAGGTAGCGCACGATGGACAAATCATGGCTGATAAAGAGCAAAGTGGTTTTTTGCTCGCGTTGAATGTCCATGAGCAAATCGGTCACGGCCGCTTGTACGGAGACATCGAGCGCTGACACCGGCTCGTCGGCGACAACAATCTTCGCGTCGCCTGCAAATGCGCGGGCAATACCCACGCGCTGCTTCTGCCCACCTGAGAGTTGCCGCGGCATGCGGTCCGCAAATTCGCGGGGCAATTTCACCAAATCCAGAAGCTCCAGCATCCGTTCGTGGCGCGCAGCCGCATTCTCACTAATTTTGAATAATTCCAATGCCCGGACAATTTGGCTGCCGACCGTCATAGAGGGGTTCAACGTGTCAAAGGGATTTTGGAAGACCATCTGCACATCGGACACCGTTTTGGTGTCACGATTTTCAACTGAGATACTTTCGATGTTTTTGCCCTCCAAAAGTATATCTCCGTCCGTCGCCGTCTCTAGGCCCATCAAAACTTTGGCAAAAGTGGACTTTCCGCATCCAGATTCACCGACAATGGCTAGGGTTTCGGATTCACGGGCTTCGAAACTTAAGGTCTCATTGGCTTTTACCACTTTTTTGTTGCCGCTTCCAAAGAGGGCATTGGCCGCCACCTCATAATATTTTTTCAGATTTTCAATTTTAAGAACAACTTTACCCGGCTCAGTCTTGACCTTGGTTTCCGCCAGCTCAGGGGAGGCGTCCCAATCAATTTCACCCCAGCGCAGGCAACGGGAACCGTGCCGCTCCCCATGGGGCACAATGTCCATTGATATATAGCCCTGATCACATCGGTCCACCTCAAAATATTCGCAGCGGGGCCCGAAGTTACATCCATTTGGCCGTTCATGCGGCAGCGGAAAATTGCCCGGAATGGCAATAAGTGGGCGACCGTTCTTATCAGCGCCGGGCAGCGGGATCGAACGAAACAACGCCTGCGTATATGGGTGCTGCATTTTGTCGAATACATCCTCAATGCGCCCAGTCTCAACCGCTTCGCCGGAGTACATGACGCAAATTCGGTCGCAGGTTTCCAAGACCAAGCCAAGATTATGCGAAATGAACAGCATTGAGGTGCCGTATTTTTTGCCCAAATCTTTCACTAATTCGACAACTGCTGCTTCAACAGTAACATCCAAAGCAGTGGTCGGTTCGTCAAGGATCAAAAGACCTGGCTTCGACATAAGCGCCATGGCGATAACGATGCGCTGCTGTTGGCCACCGGACAATTGGTGAGGAAAGGATTTTAAGATCCGCTCTGGATCTGGCAATTTCACATCCGTAACGACTTCCAAAGCCCGGGCATAGGCAGCCTCTTTGCTGACCCCCTCGTGGATCATCGGCACTTCCATCAATTGTTTGCCAATTTTCATAGCAGGATTTAGCGAAGCCATGGGTTCTTGGTATATCATCGCAATTTCGGAGCCACGAATATCCCGAAGCTCCTCGTCAGACATGAGATTAAGGTCGCGGCCTTTAAATTTTATTGACCCACCAACAATACGGCCATTAACCCCCAGGTCTTGCATGACCCCAAGTGCCACAGTGGATTTGCCGCATCCAGATTCGCCGACCAGTCCTACCGCCTCGCCGGGTTGGATTGTACAGCTGAAGTCCATAACGGCCGGTATTTCCCGGATTCGCGTAAAAAATGAAATTGATAGTCCTTCAATTTCAAGTATTGGTTCATTTTCATTCTTGCTCATTTCAATCTCTCAAACTTTCTTCGCGCAGACCATCTGCAAGTAAATTTAAGCCAAGCACGAGTGACATGAGTGCAATTGCTGGAACCAGAGCTGGTATCGGTGCGATAGACAAGAGACGCCTGCCTGCGTTAATGGTTGTACCCCAGTCCGGACTTTCAGATTCAAGACCTAATCCAAAAAAACCGAGCGTTCCCAAGAGGATTGTTGTGTAGCCAATCCTTAGGCAAAAATCCACGATTAGTGGGCCACGAACATTTGGTAAAATTTCCCAAAGCATAATGTACCATCCTCTTTCACCGCGTGTTTGAGCCGCTGCGACATAGTCGCGAGACTTAATATCCAGCGTCAAGCCTCGGACAATTCGAAATACTGTGGGGGAATTAACAAATACTACTGATACGAAAACAACCAGGATCTCAGGAGGCATAGATATAAAATCAAGTGGTATGGGTAAAATATGAATTGCGGTGTCCGGTTCGGATATCATGGACAAATAGACCCACATAGATAACACTGTTACTCCGCCGACAATCCATAGACGGACATCCGGACGTGTATGATATTTAGAGTTCAACAAAACAGTGAGAAATACGACAGGAAAGAAAAATAAAATTAATGCCATATAATTTGGCAGTCCCGTCTTCACTATTTCTGGGGTCACAAGAAGAAAGAAAAGGAGAATAACTGGAAAAGCGAGGATTAAATTGGCTAAAAAACTTAAAACTGTATCAAGTGAGGACTTAACAAGAAGCCAAAGGATAAGTACCACCATCAAAATTAATAAAATTATAATATCTACAGCCGCGCCCAAAAACGTTAATAACGAAATAAAAAGAGCGCCCACAATGCAAGCTATTAGAAAGGCACGATTGCCAAATTCTAAAATTGGGTCTGAGTAATAGCCAGCGGGTATTCCTAAAGTTATCCCAACCATAAACGCGAATAACGTCGCTAACGGTGCCACAACTATGACAATTGCTGAACCCTTGACGGCTCGACTGAATACATCTCTTGCCAGGCCGTCCCCTCCCAATAAAAAATACTGAAAGTCGGTGCCTTCGGCGCCTCGCATGGGAGTTCCAGGCAATTTATTTTTCATTCCAGAAACTTGAGAAAGTTCATTGTGAGTTACGATCATATCAAAAATGCCACCAAAAATAGCGACGAGAACCCAAAATAAAATCAGGCCGAGGCCAACCATTCCTACAGGGCTATCGAATAATTTGCCGTAAAGTCCGAGCTTTCTTTTAAATGCAACTGAAAAAACAAAAATTAAAATTAGTGTTAACCATACGGGGGTGAGCTGTTTTGAAATACCTCCGACGATACCGCCACCCTCTAAACCAAAAATCATTCCGAGAACAAGGTAAAGTAACGAAACTCCAACAAACAAACCAAAGCTAATCGAGACTGCTAGATTGATTTTTGCGGTAAAGGGATGTTCCATTAGGCTTCCATCAGCATCATAACCTCGTGCTGAGGGAATGAACAACCCGCTTATAAGCTGAAGCATAAATCCCACTAATAAAATTAGTAAAAATATACCCAGTATCGGGTTTAAAAAACCACCAACATTACCTGTCCAAGTTAAAGCTTCCATTGCTCACAGCTCCTATGAAATGCTTATGCGCGGGTTTAAGAAGACATAACCGATATCTGATATCAGTTGGGTCACTAGGACCACTATTACAGAAACAACTGATACAGCGAGAAGTAAATCGATATCATTATTTCCCGCTGCTTGCACTAGTGCAAAGCCTAACCCTTTAAAATTGAAAAGCGTCTCAACAATCACAACACCTGTGAGAAGCCAGGGTATTTGTAACATAATCACTGTAAATGGGGCTATTAAAGCGTTTCGTAGCGCGTGTTTAATTACAATATTTTTAAAATTAACACCTTTCAGCCTTGCTGTTCGGATGTATTGACTTGTCATTACTTCCGCCATTGAAGCTCTTGTCATTCTCGCAATGTACCCCATGCCATAAAGCGCAATTGTAAGAACCGGTAACATAAAATTTTCTAATGTTGGGGCTTCTGCGACTTTCCACCAGAAACCCTCTAAAAAATCTGGCAGCCAGTATACATCGTAGTCAGCTGGTATTTCTTTGGCCGCCGAAGTCGCAGATCCTTTGAATAAAATCCGTTTATCTGACCAACCAAGAGAGCTAAAAAGTGGGCTTAGGCCAAATTTTGATGATGCTAGAAGAGCAATGAAAACTACCCCTGACACGTACTCGGGTGTTGCAGTCGTTGCAATTGCGCCCGTCGACAAAGTCCTATCTAATCGAGATCCCTCTTTCATTCCGGCTAACACACCTAAAAATAATGCGCTCGGGATCATTACTAGAAATACCCACAACATCAAAACACCGGTTGCGGATAGCCGCTTCGCAATGACATTAGCGACAGGTTCTTTGAATACCCAACTTTGCCCCCAATAGCCTTGAATGATGCCACAATATCTAGGTGTATTTGATTGAATTACCCCATGGGCAGAGCACCGACTACGGGTTTCACCATCTCGCCCTTCGATACGATAACTTGGAACTACCCCTAGCCACTCCCCGTATTTAAGTGTAACGGGGCGTTCAAAACCACGGTCCCTTAAATAACTCGATACTTCCGCTTCTGACATACGGAAATTGCCCTGTGTTTTGGCTAATTTTTCCAAGTTTGGTTGTAAATTGGTCATCACAAAGACAATAAATGTCAGAGATAGGGCTGTGAGCAACATTAATGATATGCGGCGGATTAAAAATATTCCCATATTTTGGGGTCCTTAGGGTACTGATAAAAGTTTTTATTTATCTATATGATGGGCCGCCCCAAATAATTGAAGCGGCCCAATTATGAAATTAGGCTTTCAAGGCCCACTTATAAACTTGTGGCAGATATGCTATGTGCATATCAACGCCGACTAAGTTGTCCGTATGATGCCGAACGACCTGGCGCCAGTACGGTTGGATAGTTACGCCCTCTTCAATTACTAGAGCCTGCATTTTTCCCATTACAACTCGCCGCTCGTCGGCGTTTGCCAATGAATTGGCTTCTGCTAGCAATGCGTCAAAATCAGGATTTGACCAACCAAATTCATTCCAAGCCTCTCCCGAACGGTATGCAAGGCCAAGAACTTGTGTTCCTAATGGACGGTGGTTCCAGTTTGTGGATGAAAATGGATAATTTGCCCAGTCATTCCAGAAAGTTGATCCTGGAAGGATTGTACGCTTTACCTTAATGCCTGCATCCCGAAGTTGGGCTGCAACAGCGTCAGTTGTGTCTTTTCTCCAATTGTCATCTATAGATATCAGCTCGTGCTCATAGTCCTCCATACCAGCTTCTTTCATCAAAGCTAGTGCTCCTGCAGGATCATGCGGTATGCGAGTGACCGACGGATCATGCTCTGGATGTATCGGCCCAACATGGCAATTGTCTGCTGCGATACCCTGACCATTAACCCCAAGCTCGAGAAGTACATTATTGTCAACAGCCATTGCAATGGCTTTCCGAACCCGTTTGTCCTTATACTGCTCATGCGTTTGATTAGTGCGAACCACGATAGTGGATCCTGAAGTAACGGCTGATTTCACGAGTCCAATGCTGTCGAATATATCAGAAAATTCACCAACTGATTCCCAGTTCATGTCAATTTCTTCTGATTCATAGGCCGCAACAGTTGCTGACATGTCTGTCCCGTAATCTATGTATTCAATCCGGTCCAAGAAACCGCCTTTGCCGGCAGCGTATCCCCACCATTCGTGGCTGTCATTACGAACATTGACTGCTTTAACACCCACCTCGTAGGATTCTGGTCTCATAAAACCAGTCCCAACTGCGGTACCGATCATATCGTCAGGATTGTGACTGCTGTGGACAATTGCTGCAGGGTAGTCCGCGAAACCAGGTACAATTGTGATGTCCGGTGCCAATAAATTCAACTGCACTGTCGATGCATCCACTACAACTATAGCTCCATCTCGGGCCTTATTCGTATCTGGATCAATCAGCGAAGCCATCCGACCGGCCATTGAGTTCCCTTCAACATCTTTTTCACACCAACCGATAATATTCCTAGCTACATCATCCGCGGTGAAATCGTCGCCATTATTCCATTTAACGCCCTCGCGAACTTTCAAAGTATATTGCGTGGCGTCTGCATTTGCGGACCATGAGGCCAGCAACATTGGCTCAAATGAACCGTCAGAATTATACTCAACCAGATACTCTAGCCAACCCGCAGTTACCGTAGCAATTTGAGTCCAGTCATAAGTTCGAGGATCTTTTAAAGCGCGAACTTCCATCTGCATGCGAATTGTACCGCCTCGTTTGGCGTGTCCGCCCGCTTTTAGCGGGGTGTTGATACCTAACAGGCCATACGCCGCTACGGTTGTTACACCGAGGGCTGTTGCACGGGACATAAATTCGCGACGGTCAAGCTTGCCCTCTTTTACTTCGTTAGCATACATTTCTGCAGCTGGATGCATGGATATTTTTTTTTGGGTCATTTTTTTCTCCCTGTGACGCCGAAAGTCATTAAAACTAAAATTTTGGCTATTTATTTGGCCTTCTGCATTTAGCTTGTTCGAACCTTATTCATGCTTAAAAATCAGCTCAGGTCAACGTGAAAGTATATTAGCAACAACCCAAAAACGACGTTTGTCACCTATAATGCGTTATTTCAAGATGTAGTGAATGGATTAACTAGTTTGCCCAGGCGGGTTGCCCTAATCTCAATCCCAAAAGCGAAGTTGTGATAGTGGATTTAAACATGGTTCAGCGTGCGGTAAAAGACGGGCAGGGTGTGGCGCTAGGAGTGTTCCCGTTAATGGGCGGTGATGTTGCGAAGGGTCAACTTACCAAGCCATTTACAATCGATCTAGCTCCAAGCCGTGCGTTCTACCTATTGACGCCAATTGGGGGTCGCCAGCGTAAAGAGGTGCGCATTGTTTTTGAGTGTATTAAGGAACAGGCTCTCTAATTTACAACAACCTTGGGCATACGGATTGGTTATTGACGGTGTTTGCCGCATGCTTGAGGGGTAAAACTTTAGTTTTTATTTTTTATATTAGGTTAGCAATGGTGTTCCCGCAAGTCGAGAACGGTACAGCCGCTCTGCCTGACTTAAAAATTAGGCAGGTGTCATCGTTTGCAACATGTCCATGAATAGCGGGGCCTATATCTCCGCCTTACCTAATAATGTAACAATGCCATTTTAAAGTTGGTCAGCATTATACCTCTGCCAAGACGCCATACGTTTTCGAAACCATGTTCTTTGACGTTTGGCAAATTGACTTGAGGCTGTCACGGCGAGGACAGTGGCTTCCTCTAAACTCAAATGCCCAGACAGATGCGCGATCAATTCAGGGGCGCCAATAGCTTGTGAGGACTGCCACTCGGGGTCCCAAGTCTCAAAATTGCTACGGGCTTCTTCTAGAGCTCCTTGCGCGATCATGATATCAAAGCGCCGCTTGAGCCTGTCATTTAGCCAATCAACAGTGCTAGTCAAATGCAGTGCGTGACAGGCTGCCAGGGGTAACAGAGGCGGCGGAGTTTTTGCTTGCCAACTTACAATAGATTGCCCGGTGCCCTGCAAAACCTCCCAAGCCCGCGCAACCCGCATCGGATTTTGCACGTCAATCCTCGCGCGTGTTTCCGCATCTAAATCATCTAACATCTGCTGCAGACCGCCCTGGGACAGGAGATCCGCCGATTGGGCGCGAATATTGGCAGAAATGGCGGGGATATCTGCGAGCCCCTCCGTCAAAGCTCGAAAGTAAAGCCCGGTGCCGCCCACAATGATCGGACGTTTGTCTCCACTCAGAATTGGGCCAATGTCGCGCAGCCAATTGCCAACTGAATAGCTTTCATGATTGGCCACGTGACCATATAATGCATGCGGTGCACCGTTTTCTTCCTCATCTGAGGGGCGTGCGGTAAGAAGGCGCCAACCGCTGTAGACTTGCAGCGCATCGGCATTGACAATGACGCCGCCCAATTTTGCCGCGATATCTAGCGCAAGGGCGGATTTGCCACTTGCGGTTGCCCCAGCAATCAAAACCGGGCGAGTTTCCCCCAGCGTTGAGAGCAAAGAATTTCGCACCATTTATCGCATTTCTCCACTTTTTTTCATTTGCTCTGTCACACGCCGTTGCTCTTGGTCAATTTTTGAGACATCTTAAGCAAAAATAACATGAGGGCACAATGCACCAAACTCCCAGTTCCCAAGTTCAATTCAAACGTGTTCTATTGAAAATTTCTGGTGAGGCCTTGATGGGAGATCAAGGATACGGTCTTCATCCACCGACCGTGGAGCAGATCGCCACTGAGGTGAAAACTGTTCATGATGTTGGTGCCGAGATTTGCATGGTCATCGGTGGCGGTAACATCTTTCGAGGGTTGCAGGGCTCTGCGCAGGGTATGGAGCGCACCACGGCGGATTACATGGGTATGCTGGCAACTGTTATGAACGCGCTTGCGATGCAAAGCTCATTAGAAGAGCAGGGCGTTCATACCCGGGTGGTCTCTGCGATCCCAATGGATCAGGTGTGTGAACCTTACATTCGCCGCCGCGCAGTGCGCCATTTGGAGAAAAAGCGGGTGGTGATTTTTGCAGCAGGGACGGGCAATCCCTATTTCACCACCGATACCGCGGCCACCTTGAGGGCGAGTGAAATGGCCTGCGAGGCAATTTTTAAAGGCACACAGGTTGATGGTATTTATGATAAAGATCCCAAGAAACACAGAGACGCGGTACGCTACGCGTCGGTGACCTATGATGAGGTTTTACAAAAGCGCTTAAAAGTTATGGATGCTTCAGCAATCGCTTTGGCGCGTGATAATAATTTACCGATCATTGTGTTCTCACTCGATGAGCCTGGCGGGTTTAAGGGAATTTTATCCGGCAACGGAACTTATACCAAGGTTCACGGTTAACCAACTTAAGAAAGAAATAGCATGTCCGATGATCCATTAGATATTGATATTGATGACCTTCAACGTCGCATGAACGGTGCAATGGCCTCGTTGAAAACAGAATTTGCCTCGCTGCGCACAGGACGGGCCAGTGGATCTATTCTTGATCCGGTGATGGTGGACGCTTACGGGCAGATGACCCCCATAAACCAAGTTGGCACAGTCAATGTCCCGGAATCGCGGATGGTTACGGTTAATGTTTGGGACAAAACACTGGTTGGCAAAGTCGAAAAAGCCATTCGCGAAAGCGGTCTGGGAATAAACCCGCAAACTAACGGCACAATCATCATGCTGCCTATCCCGGAACTGAACGAAGAGCGGCGTCGGGAGTTAACAAAAGTGGCGGCGGGCTACGCAGAGCACTGCCGGGTGTCGGTGCGCAATATCCGCCGGGACGGAATGGATCAGATCAAAAAGGCCAAGGCGGCCGGTATGCCGGAAGATGACCAAAAGCTCTGGGAAACAGAGGTCCAGTCCCTGACCGATGCGCAAATTAAGTTGATAGATACCGCTTTAGAAACCAAGCAAACCGAAATTATGATGGTTTAGATCGGACTGGTTCAATGGCACAATCGGCGGAACATGTTGCGATTATCATGGACGGAAATGGCCGTTGGGCGCAGCAACGCGGCCTGCCGCGGTTAGCGGGCCACCACGAGGGGGCCAAAAGGATTCGTGAAATCGTTCAATCCTGTCCGGATGTTGGCGTTAAGCATCTGACGATATTCGCGTTTTCAACAGAAAACTGGAAACGCACCCAGGCGGAAGTTGGTGGTTTAATGCGACTGTTCAAGCGTTACATATTGAGCGAAGCCAGAGATTTGGTAAGTGAGGGCGTGCGGGTTCGCTTCATCGGGGATCGTCTGCGGCTTGATAAAACGTTGATCAAACTTATGGATGAGCTTGAGGCATTGACGGCGCATAATTCAAAAGTGCATTTGACGATCGCGCTCAATTACGGGGGACGTGATGAGGTGACGCGCGCGGCGCAGCGTATGGCTGGAGATGTGGAAAGCGGCGTGTTGGCCGCAAAGGATGTGACAGCCGAAGTCTTGGCGCGGTATTTGGACACGCATTTATTGCCCGATCCGGATTTGGTGATCCGCACCAGCGGCGAGGCGCGCATCTCCAACTTTCTTCTGTGGCAATCCGCATATGCGGAATATGAGTTTATCGATACGCTTTGGCCTGATTTTAATGCTGATGAGTTCACCAAATTGCTGTCCAATTTTGGGGCTCGTGAGCGCCGATTTGGAGCGATCTACGCATGACACAGGACCGATGGGCAGATCTGCCGCTGCGCATGGCCTCTGCTGTGGCCTTGCTACTTATTTTTTCTGCCTCTCTCTATTTTGGACGTATCGGGGTGTTGGTCCTTGGCGTGGTGGCTGTGGTCGCCATGCAATGGGAATTGGCACGCATGTTTGGCCTAAATCGATGGCGCTTGCTGGCGGTCGCGGCTGTGGCCGGCATAGAATGGTTGCCTATGGCCGTGCTGCCAACAGTTTTGACCCAGAATTTGACCCTAGCAGCCGCAGCGGGCTTTCTTCCAATCATGCTGGGCGCGGTGTTCATCTCTCATAATCGTAGGATGTACATCGGTTATGGCGGTCTCTTGACGATTGGTATGCTGTCCTATTGGTATCTTGCCTTGACGTTTGGGGCGCTTGGCATCGCGGTCTTGGCCACTGTGGTCATTCTTTCGGATATTGGAGGTTATATCGCTGGACGATGGATCGGCGGCGCGAAGTTTTGGCCAGCTGTAAGCCCCAAAAAAACTTGGAGCGGCACTGTGGCAGGGTGGCTTTTGGCAGGGACTTTTGGTCTGTATCTGACGCAACAAATCGGCGCTATATGGCCCGTTCCGGTGGCTATATGCGTGGCCTTCGGCGCGCAGATGGGGGATATCGCTGAGAGCTGGGTAAAACGCCGCCAGGGCGTTAAAGACAGCTCGCAACTCATTCCAGGGCATGGCGGTTTTTTAGATCGGCTTGATGGCTTCATTGGCGGGGCCGCGACGTTTGGCTTGATTACGGCGCTGTTTCTGTCGTGACGCGCCGGGTTTCAATCTTCGGCGCCACAGGATCCATCGGGCAAAATACTTTGGATCTTTTGCGGCGCGACCCAGCGGCCTATCACGTGGTGGCTTTGAGCGGCGGCCGCAATATTGCGCAGCTGGCCAAAGACGCGCTTGAATTTTCCCCCGAAGTGGTTGTCACGGCCTTTGAAGATTTCTTGCCAGAGTTGCAAGCGGCACTGGCCGGATCTGGTGTGGCGGTTGAGGCGGGCGCGCAGGCGATCGCGCGCGCGGCCGATCGGCCAGCGGATTGGATCATGTCATGCATAGTGGGCGTGGCGGGGCTGACGCCCAGTTTACATGCCGTGCGGCAAGGCGCGACCTTGGCGCTTGCCAACAAAGAGTCGCTGGTGGCCGCAGGTCCAATCTTACTGGAAGAGGCCCGGAGACATGGGGCGACAATTCTGCCGGTAGACAGCGAACATTCCGCGGTGTTTCAGGTCCTAATTGGCGAAGACATTGCAAATGTTGAGCGGATTATCATTACGGCAAGCGGCGGTGCGTTTCGCGATTGGCCGCAAGCGGATTTGGCCAAGGCCACCCCGGCGCAGGCCCAAACCCATCCCAATTGGTCCATGGGCCAAAGGATTACCATTGACAGTGCCTCTATGTTTAACAAGGCCATGGAATTAATTGAAACCAAAGAGTTCTTTGGGGTTCGTGAGGCGCAAATTGAGACAATTATTCACCCCGAAAGTTTGATCCATGCAATGGTTGGGTTTCAAGACGGTGGGATGATGGCTCATGTCGGACCGCCGGATATGCGCCATGCCATTGGCTTTGCGCTTCACTATCCTATGCGCCGACCGTTGGATGTTGCGCGATTGGATCTCACGCAGATTGGCCAATTTCGCTTCTATGCGGCCGATGAGGCGCGTTACCCTGCGCTTCGTTTGGCGCGCGAGGTTATGCGGCAGGGCCATCTTTGGGGCGCCGCTTTCAATGCGGCCAAAGAAGTGGCGTTAGATCGCTTCATTGCTGGTGACATTGGATTTTTGGATATGGCTATATTAGTCGAAAAAGCTTTGCACGATATGGACCGGTCTGGGCTTTTGGGCACGGCGCCGCGTGATTTACCAGATGTTTTGCAAGCCGATCAAGCCACGCGCGAAAGGGCCCGGACAATAGATGTTTGATATGGCTGCACTCTCCGCCTCTTTTGGCGGATTTATTTGGATGTTCTTCTTTTTTGTGATCGCCTTATCGATCATCGTGGCGGTGCACGAATACGGCCATTACATTGTTGGGCGTTGGTGCGGCATCCATGCGGAGGTTTTTTCGGTGGGATTTGGCACCGTGCTGCTTTCGCGGGTCGACCGGCATGGTACGCGGTGGCAATTTGCAGCGCTGCCGTTCGGCGGGTTTGTGCGTTTCAAAGGCGATGCCAGTGCTGCCAGCGCGCCTGATGCGGCGCTTTTGCCGAAGCTGAGTGCTCAGGAGCGGCGCAAAACCATGCATGGGGCGCCAATCTGGGCGCGGGCTGCGACGTCGGCGGCCGGGCCTGTATTCAATTTTATCCTGTCGATTATTCTATATTGCGTACTTTTCATGTGGCATGGCCAATATGATGGCAGTTTGAAAATCGCCCAATTAACCCCCGTGCCTGGGGAAATGGGCCTCGAGATTGGAGATGAAATCCTAGCCGTTGAGGGGCAGGAGGTGGGCAGTTACGAAGAATTTGCGACGATCGGTCAGGCGCTTGAGGCACCCGTGCGCTATACAGTGTTGCGCGATGGGAATCGTCGCTCAGTGGTTGGGCCCGTACCGTTCCCGGCTTTGGTGGCGCAGGTCCAGCCGCGCTCTGCTGCGATTGAGGCGGGGTTGCAGGCCGGAGACGTTATTTTGCGGATTGATGGGCTGCCGATTAATGGGTTTTCACAGCTGCAACAGGCCGTGGCTAAGGCGGATGGGGATGAAATGGGGTTTTCGGTCTGGCGGACGGGCACAGAATTTGATGTGCGCCTAACTGCTAAATCAGTTGCAATTCCCAGCGCCAATGGCGATTTTGTGAACCGGCGATTGGTAGGTATTTCTGGTGGTACATTCTTTGAGCCGGGCACGGACCCATTGCCCATTGGCGTGGCGTTGCTTGCGGCGGCGGAGCGCACTTGGTCGATTATTAACCTGTCGCTGGCAGGTTTGAAGCAGATGATTCTGGGCTCGATCAGCGCGTGTAATATCTCCGGACCTGTGGCGATTGCTGAGACGGCTGGGCAGATGGCGCGTCAAGGGGCGATGCCCTTTGTTGCGCTGATTGCGGGGCTGTCGGCCGCGGTTGGTTTGATGAACCTCTTTCCCATTCCGGTCCTAGATGGCGGACATTTGCTATTTTGCGCCTATGAAGCAATCACGGGGTGCAAACCAAGTGATTCCGCTTTACGGGTTTTGATGACGATTGGGCTGTTTTTGGTTTTATCGCTGACGGCCTTTGCAGTGGTCATGAATTTCATGTGCCCGTAACTCGGCCCAGTGGCTGAAAACCTCACTAAATGCGGCAATTGGCGCGCAGTTGGTTTTGACACACTGCCGGCGAGGCGATAAGTTGACGAATTATTAATCAGGTCATCAACAGGGACAATTGTGATGAAACTTTTTGGAGCTAATACGGCAAGGGTGAATATTTTGGTCCGCGCCTTTAGTGTCATGATGATCTCTTGCGTCTGGTTGGTGCAGTCGGCGCAAGCAAATGATTTTAAAATCAATGAAATAATCGTGGATGGCAACCGGCGGATCGAGACGGCAACGATTCGCAGCTATACAGAGATTGAAACCCCCGCGTCATTGACCACAGGTGCGGTCAATGACGCGGTGCAGCGCGTGCGTGCCTCAAACCTGTTTGAAAGCGTATCGGCCGAGGTGCAGGGCAACCGTCTCAAGGTCACAGTTGTTGAATTTCCGACGGTCAATGAAGTGGTGTTTGAAGGCAATGACCGGCTTGGCAGCAATCAGCTAAGCGCTTTGGTGCGCTCGCAATCAAGACGGGTCTATTCGGTGAGCCAAGTGCGTGATGACGCCAATGCAATTGCCGAGGCCTATGCCAATCAAGGCCGTATATCCGCTTCAGTTGAGCCGCGTATCATCCGGCGGTCGGACAACCGGGTCGATGTTGTTTTCGAGATCGTTGAGGGCGGTGTTGTAGAGATCGAACGACTCTCTTTTGTTGGCAACCGAAAATTCTCGGACCGGCGTTTGCGCCGCGTTTTGAACACCAAGCAAGCCGGCCTTCTGCGGGCATTCATTCAGCGCGATGCCTATGTCGAGGACCGGGTTGAATTCGACAAACAAGTTCTGACTGATTTTTATAAATCGCGCGGCTACATCGATTTTCAAGTCCAATCTGTGACCTCAGAGCTTTCCAAAACCCGCGATTCCTTTTTTATCACCTTCCGCGTTCAAGAGGGGCAGCAATTCTCCTTTGGCAAAATTACAACGACATCAAGTCTCGAAGATGTAGACGCGGCCAATTTCGACAAGGCGATCAAAGTCGAGCAGGAGAATATCTACTCTCCGGCCCTGGTCGAAAGTACCATTGCCCGTATGGAACGCCGCGCTTTGGAGCTGGGGCTTGATTTCGTACGTGTTGAGCCGCGCGTGACCCGTAACAATGAAAGCTTGGCTTTGGATATTGATTTTATCCTATCTCGAGGCCCACGCGTTTTTGTTGAGCGGATTGATATTGCTGGCAATACGACCACGCTGGATCGGGTGATCCGGCGACAGTTCAAAATCGTTGAGGGCGATGCGCTGAACCCGCGTGAAATTCGCGCCAGCGCGGAACGGATTAGGGCTCTGGGGTTCTTTGCACGGTCTAATGTAACCGCCCAGGAGGGGTCTGCGCCCAATCAACGGATCGTCAAAGTTGAGGTGACTGAGAAGCCCACCGGCAGCTTGAAATTCGGTGCCAATTATAACTCCGCCAATGGGGTCGGGTTGGTGGCCAGTTTTCGCGAAGCAAATTTCTTGGGACGGGGCCAAGCCACCAGTTTCGGCGTTAATACCACCTCAAGCACCCGCAATTTTAATTTTGGCTTCAAAGAACCGTCGCTATATAACCGCGATTTGAGCTTGAGTTTTGGGCTTGATTACCAAGGCACAAGCAAGAACAACGCGCGGTATAATACTGGTGCCTTCGGATTTGACGCAGCTTTGGCCTTTCCGGTCAGCGAATCTGGATATATGACACCGAAATTCTTCTATGAAAAGGAAGAGCTGACAGATGTGACCACATCTTCAGCAGTTATTACCGGAGAAGCGGCAGAGGGCGACCGCAAAACCCTCGGCTTGGGCTATAGCTACTCTCTTGACAACCGCCGGACAGGTCTAAATCCGAAGGCCGGAATATTCTTACGTTTGTCCCAAGATTTTGGACTGGCCGGTGATGCGCGATTTGTCCGCACGAATCTGAAATTGGGTGCTGAAACCTATGTGCGCAATGAAGACTTTAAAGTCACAGCGACGCTTCAAGGTGGCGCACTCAATTATGCGAGTGGCAGCTCGAGCCAGGTCACGGATCGCTTTTTCCTCGGAGCTGGCCTGTTTCGTGGCTTCGCGCCCGGCGGTCTCGGCCCGCGCGAAGTAGACAGCAGCAACTCAATTAATGACGCGCTGGGGGGAGAATACTACGCCGTTGCGCGATTTGAAACGCAATTTCCAATCGGTCTGCCAGAGGAATACGGCATTGAGTTTGGCGCGTTCTTAGATGCGGGCTCCGTATGGGGCTTAAACTCAGCCCATGTGGGGTCGGGGACCAGTCAAGCATCGGCCAATACAATTTACCACGATGAATTCACCCTGCGCGCGGTGGCTGGTGTGTCGATCTTCTGGAACACGCCAATTGGTCCGCTGCGCTTTAACTTTACTGATGCGGTTAAGACTGCAGAATATGACGTTGAGCAGAATTTTGATCTCACCGTTTCGACGTCTTTTTGATGGCTGCCTGCGCCGGGTCAGTCCGGCTTTCTGTTCTGCGGCTCATCATGTTTTGGACACTCCTCGCAGCGCCTTTAGCGGCGCAGGGGACATCTATATTAGTGGTGGATCTTGATCGGGCCTATGAAATTTCCATCTATGGCAAATCGATGCGCGAGCAGTTTCGCAAAGACAACCAAGACGTGGCCGCGGAAAATACGCTCATTCTTAATGCCTTGAAAGATGAAGAGCTGCAGCTGACTGAGGATCGTGCGACTTTGTCTGCTGAAGAATTCGCCGCCGCCGCCGTTGCATTTGACGTGAAAGTGCAGAAAATTCGCAGTGCAAGGCTTGAAAAAATTCGACAGGTGGACGAGCAATTTAAGGGGCTGAAGCCACAATTTTTCAAACGTATTGAGCCCTTTTTTGACCTGATTATGCAGCAACTCAATGCGACGGTGATTTTGGAGAAAAGCTCAATTTTGCGCAGCATTGAGGGCATAGACATCACAGAACTTTTGGTCGAGCGGGTTGATAAGGCCTATCTGGCCGAAAATTAAACCTTCGTTGTCCCCTTCGCTTAGAGTATGGGCTGGAAAGCCGGCTGTGGCAAATGTTGCACGGCGCGCCAGGGTTTGATACCTTTAATAAAATAAAGGATTATATACATGACCGAACTCGCATGCGCTGACATCCAACTGATTCAAGCTATCCTCCCCCATCGCTATCCCTTCCTTTTGGTAGATCGTGTCGAAGGTATCGACGGGGTGAAATCGGCGCGTGGGATCAAAAACGTCACGATGAATGAACCTCATTTTCAAGGCCATTTTCCCGGCACGCCCATAATGCCGGGTGTCACAATTGTTGAAGCTCTGGCGCAAACCGCGGCGGTTATGGTCGGGGTAACACATAACCTGGCAGATACGAATATGTTGATCTATTTTATGGCCATTGATAAATGCAAATTCCGTCGTAAAGTTGTGCCCGGCGATGTTTTGGAATTGCATGTGGAGACCCTCCGCGGCGGGTCCAAAATCTGGAAATTTAAGGGCTGTGGTTTGGTCAACGGCGAGATGGCAGCAGAAGCCGAATTTACCGCCATGATGGATTTGCCGGAGACCGGCAAGTGAGCATAGACAGCACTGCAAAGATTCATCCTTCAGCGGTTGTCGAGCCAGGGGCCCGCATCGGGACGGGCTGTGAAATTGGTCCGTTTTGTTGGATCGGACCGCATGTGGAGCTCGGCGAGAATGTTGTTTGCAGCTCGCATGTGGTTATTCGCGGGCAAACCAAAGTCGGCTCTGAAACGCGTATCTTCTCATTTGCAGTAATTGGGGAAATTCCGCAGGATTTGAAGTTTAAAGGCGAAGTCTCACAACTGAAGATCGGCCAAGGCAACACCATCCGAGAGCATGTTACCATCAATCTAGGCACTCAAGGGGGTGGCGGCGTCACCTCGATTGGCGATGATTGTTTGCTGATGGCGGGCTGCCATATTGCCCATGACGCGCATCTGGGAAATCGGGTCATTATTGTAAATTCTGCCGCCATTGCCGGCCATGTGATCATCGAAGACGAGGTGATTGTTGGCGGCCTTTGCGGCGTGCATCAATTCGTGCGCCTGGGAAGGGGTGCGATTATTGGCGCTGTGACCATGGTGACCAATGATGTAATTCCCTTCGGTTTGGTGCAGGCGTCACGGGGCGAGTTGGATGGCCTAAATTTGGTTGGGCTCAAGCGCCGTGGCGTGGATCGCAAGGACATCACGGCTCTGCGCGCTGCGTTTCAGATGCTGGCCCAAGGGGAAGGTGCGTTTCAAGATCGGGCGAAACGGCTGGGTGAGGAAACCGACAGTGCCTATGTGCAGGAGATTGTCGATTTTATTCTGGGCGACAGCGGTCGCTCCTTTTTGACACCGGGTTGAACAGATGCTGGCGCTGATATGCGGGCAGGGCGCCTTGCCTGGTCTGATTGTTCGCAACCTGTCCGATGCGCCTGTGATTGCGGCTCTTGAGCAATTTCCGCCTGAGGGTCTTGCTGTTGATTTGACATTTCGGCTTGAAACCCTCGGAACATTCTTAAAGGCATTGAAAAAGCGCGGTGTCTTGCAGGTTTGTTTTGCTGGTGCGATCAGGCGTCCAAAGATCGATCCCGAGCAAATTGATGCGGCCACGCAGCCCTTGGTGGCGCAAATCTCTGGGGCGCTTTCTGGTGGCGATGACGCCGCTTTACGCGCCGTTGTTGATATTTTCGAACAGGCTGGGTTTGAAGTGGTTGGGTTTACCCATCTCGTCCCAGAGCTTTTGCCGCGGGGCGGTGTGTTGAGCATCCGCCAGCCAATGGGAAAAGAGCGACGCGATGTGGCGCGGGCTCATTCAGTGATTGCGGGACTCTCAGCTTTGGATATGGGGCAGGGCTGCGTGGTGGCTTCTGGTCATGTGCTGGCCGTTGAGGTGTTTGGTGGCACTCGGTGGATGTTGTCCAGCCTCTCATCTGACCGTCCTACAGATTGGCCTGAGGGCGGGTTGCTTTATAAAGCTCCCAAGGAGGGGCAAGAGCGGCGCGTGGACCTGCCGGCTATAGGTCCTGAGACGATGGAGCAGGTCGCGCAGGCGGGGCTGGCGGGCGTTGCGATTGTGCAAGGTGGCGTGGTTGCGCTGGATTTACCAAAAATCATTGCCGAGGCCGATCGGTTGGGCCTTTTCCTTTGGGTTTGTGAGGCCGAGCCGTGAAAGTGTTTGTGGTGGCGGGTGAAGCCTCGGGCGATCGTCTTGGTGCGGATCTTATGCGCGGGTTGCGCCATCTGGTTTCCGATGTGAGCTTCCGCGGGGTCGCTGGGCCGGAGATGCAAAGCGAAGGTTTGGACAGCTTGTTTGACATGTCAGAGCTTTCTGTCATGGGGTTGGCTGAGGTTTTGCCAAAATATTTTGCCCTAAAGCGTCGGTTGCATAAGACCGTGGCTGAAGTGTTGGCTTGGAAGCCAGATATTTTGATCACCATCGACAGTCCTGATTTTTGTTTGCGGGTGGCGCGGGCTGTGCGGAGTGCTGACCCTAGGATCAGAACTTGCCATTATGTTGCGCCCTCCGTTTGGGCGTGGCGCGCCGGGCGTGCCAAGAAAATGGCAAGCTACATCGATCATGTGCTGGCGCTCCTGCCATTTGAACCGTCCTATATGGAGGCGGAAGGCATGGCCTGCGATTTTGTGGGCCATCCGATTGCAGCTCAAGCGCCAATCACCTCCAAACAAATTGCCCAATTTCAAGCTGATTTCAACTTAGATACAGCGTTGAAGTCCTTAGTGATTTTACCGGGCTCTCGAGCCTCAGAAATCAAGCGCCTGTTGCCCGTATTCTGCGAGGTCTTATCGCAGCCGTGTTTTGGAAAGTTTCAGCTCATTTTTCCAACATTGCCACATCTGGCGCCGCTCTTGCAGGCCGAAATCAGTGCTTTGCCGCAGGAAAAACGGCTGATCACAGGCTCCGGACACAGCGCGAAAGCCGCGGCTGAGGAGCGGCTGGTGGCCTATAGTGCCGCAACAGCGGCTCTGGCGGCATCTGGCACCGTATCGCTTGAGCTGGCTGCAGCGGGCACTCCGATGGTGATTGCCTATGACATGGGCCTTGTCTCGCGGCTGGTGATCGGTTCTATGCTTAAAATTGATACTGTGACGTTGGTTAACCTAGTGTCAGAGAACCGCGCTGTTCCAGAGTTCATCGGTAAAAACTGTAAAGCCGAGCGTATTGCACCCGCTTTGCAGCACATATTAACGGCGCCCACGGCGCAGCAGGAGGCCATCGAGGCGACAATGACACGCCTAGGCCGTGGAGATCCCGACCTGCACTATCGTGCGGCACGGGCTGTGCTTACGGGGCTGGGACGGGCTTAGCCGCGGGTGATCCACCCCCCACCCAAAACTCGGCTGCCCTCGGGGTCATAAAAAACGCAGGCTTGGCCCGGCGCGACACCCTCTTCGGCTATCATGAGCTCCACCACCGCTTCAGTCTCGGACAAGGGGCGCAGCACTGCGTCGCGCGGCGGGCGGGTGGATCTGACTTTGGCGGCGATTCTCCATTCGGCCTGCGCGGTCAGAGGCTTATCACCAAGCCAATTGACCTCCTTAAGTCGCACTTGCCGTGTCGCCAGCATCTCTTTTGGTCCGACAACCACCTGCCGGTTTTCGATGTCCAAATGGACCACGTAGATTGGATCGGTCAACCCGCCGATTCCAAGACCGCGCCTCTGACCAATAGTGTAATGGATAATGCCGTCATGGGTTCCCAGGACTTTGCCGCTCTGATCGACAATATCGCCCGGCTTTGCTGAGCCAGGATGCAGCTTTTCAATCACCGCTGCATAGTCACCATCTGGCACGAAGCAAATATCTTGGCTATCAGGTTTATCGGCCACGCCAAGACCGTATTTGCTCGCCAGAGCCCGGGTTTCAGCCTTTGAGGTCAAATGCCCGAGCGGAAATCTCAGATAGTCGAGCTGCTTGGAGGTGGTCGAAAATAAAAAGTAACTTTGATCTCGATTTTGATCTGCGGCCATGTGCAATTGTGCACCTTTCGGGCCTATTTTGCGTTGGATGTAATGGCCCGTGGCCATACAATCTGCATCAAGATCTTTCGCCGTTTGCAGCAAATCTTTAAACTTCACACGCTCATTGCAGCGAATACAAGGGACAGGTGTGGCCCCAGCAAGATAGCTTTCAGCAAAATCGTCGATGACAGCCTCGCGAAACGTGTTCTCATAGTCCAGAACATAGTGTGGAAAATTGAGCTCCTCTGCCACGCGGCGCGCGTCGTGAATGTCGCGGCCAGCACAGCAAGCGCCCTTTTTGGCAAGTGCCGCTCCATGATCATAAAGTTGGAGCGTAATGCCAACAACATCATAGCCTTGTGCAGCCAATTCTGCGGCAACAACCGAGCTGTCTACCCCGCCTGACATGGCAACAACCACACGCGTGTCTGCCGGTGCCTTGGCAAAACCAAGGGAATTTAACGGGGTGTCGTGGCGCATGGGAGGTGCTCAGTCCTACAGAATTTAGCGGAATTATAATAACAAAAATCGCGCGCTTCACAACACATTAAGTGCTTTGCGCTCATTTGGCCGCGAGAAAGGAGCCCGCAGTATGCATATTCGTAAGGTTCGCGGTCCGCGCACAGCACAGTTGCCCGATGGTGGGTATTTAAGCCGCAGAGATCTGCCACCGCCCAACACAAAGCGCTGGGTCGCTTCACACAAGGCCGCTGTTGTGAAAGCGGTGCGTTTTGGCCTGATTTCATTGGAAGAGGCCTGTAGCCTCTATGATTTGACACAAGATGAATACAGCAGTTGGCAAACAGCAGTGGCCCGGCACGGCGAATCTGCCCTCCGCGCCACCGCTTTAAAAAGGTATCGTCAATTTGATCAATAGTTTATACAAATAGAATTTTTGGGTAACATTAAATTAATCAGTTTATTTCAACATGTATTTAGTTGTCATTGGGGATTTTTATGCGGATACTTTTGATCGAAGATGATCCTGCCACGTCTAAAAGTATTGAACTTATGCTAGGGCATGCAAACTTCAACGTTTATACGACGGATCTAGGGGAGGAAGGCATCGATTTAGCCAAACTCTATGACTACGATCTGATTTTGCTGGACTTGGTTCTGCCGGATATCAACGGACATGATGTGCTGCGGCAGCTGCGTGTGGCGCGGATTGATACGCCGATTTTAATTCTATCTGGTGAGACCGATACAGAAAATAAAATGCGCGGATTTGGTTCTGGCGCTGATGATTATCTGACCAAGCCGTTCCACCGGGAGGAGTTGATTGCACGTATTCACGCCATCATTCGCCGGTCAAAAGGGCATTCCCAATCGATCATTAAGACCGGTGATATCGAGGTGAATTTGGACGGAAAAACCGTAGAAGACCGTGGGAATACCGTACATCTGACTGGTAAAGAATATCAGATGTTAGAATTACTGAGTATGCGCAAAGGAACAACGCTGACCAAGGAAATGTTCTTAAACCATCTTTACGGTGGTATGGATGAACCTGAGCTTAAAATTTTAGATGTTTTCATTTGTAAATTGCGTAAGAAATTGAGCGAAGCCACCGGCCGTGAAAATCATATCGAAACGGTTTGGGCGCGCGGATATGTGCTGCGTGATCCCAAGCTGGAAGATGTGGTGCAGGATATGGCGATCTCGGCATAACAGACAAAATTATATCTCATAATCGGCATTCTGGTCATAGCCGTGGCAATCGCTCGCCTCGAGCTGGCGTTGCGCGCAGTGAGATCTGGGTGCAGCCTTGTAAGATCTTAGCGTGAATTGCTAAACTTCCAGATACGGTCCAATCTTATGGGCGCTGCAATGACATGCAAACCGCATAGCATAAGGCCTCTGGACGGGATCGGATCCAATCCCTATTTTACCCCGAAAAATCCGGGGGGCGGAATGGCGCAAGATCCACCAATATCAGACATGTCCGAAGACCAGGCGCGCAGTGAATTGCAGCGCTTGGCGTTGGCTTTGGCACAGGCCAATCGCGCCTATCATCATGATGACAGCCCGTCGATCGATGACGCGACCTACGATCGGCTGAAGCTGCGCAACGCACAGATTGAACAAAGGTTTCCACACCTGAAGAGAACCGATAGCCCGAGCGATCAAATCGGGGCAAAACCGAAAGAGGGCTTCGGCAAGATCCGTCACCGCCAGCCGATGCTTTCTTTGTCAAATGCCTTCGAAGCGAAAGACGTGGAAGACTTCGTCGCCCGTCTTAAAAAATTCTTAAATCTGACGCCCCAGTCCGATATGCGCATGACGGCCGAACCAAAAATCGACGGGCTTTCGCTGGCCGTGCGCTACGAAAAGGGGCAGCTGGTTCATGCGGTAACGCGCGGGGACGGTGAAACCGGTGAAGATGTGACGGCCAATGCCCTAACCATTGCCGATATTCCCAAAGCATTTAGTGGGGCGCCAGATATTCTAGAGGTGCGGGGCGAAGTCTATATGACCCATGCAGATTTTGTCGCTCTCAATGACGCGCAAGAGCAGGCCGGGCAAAAGCCGTTCTCAAACCCACGCAACGCCGCCGCGGGATCGTTGCGGCAATTGGACGCTCAAATCACCAAGGCACGCCCATTGTTGTTTTTCGCCTATGCTTGGGGCGATCTCTCCGAGCCTTTAGCGCCAAGCCAGTCAGAGTCGGTGGCGCGCTTGCGCGCTTTGGGGTTTTCCACCAACTCCCTGTTTAAAACCTGTGACACGTCTGAAGAGTTGATCAGCCATTACCGCGCAGTTGAAATGGCCCGGGCGGATCTTGGCTATGACATAGATGGCATGGTCTACAAGGTGGATGATCTGGCGTTGCAAGCCCGGCTTGGGTTTCGAGCCACCACACCGCGTTGGGCCATAGCCCATAAGTTTCCTGCGGAGCTGGCTTGGACTGAATTGCTGGGCATCGACATTCAAGTTGGACGCACAGGCGCCTTAAGCCCCGTGGCGCGTCTCAATCCGGTGACCGTCGGCGGCGTGGTGGTCTCTAATGCTACGTTGCACAATGAAGATTACATCGCTGGCCGTGACAGCAAAGGTCAAAGCATCCGTGGCGGCAAGGATATTCGCGTGGGTGATTGGGTTCAAATTTACCGTGCCGGCGATGTTATTCCGAAGATCGCTGATGTGGATCTGTCGCGCCGACCGGCCGATAGCCGGGCTTTTGACTTCGCAGAAAAGCTCAAACAAGAGGGCATCCAGGGCCAGCGCGCGCTGGGGGATGCAATTTGGCGTTATAGCGGCGCTGAACCCTTGGCGGATTTGGCCATTGAGTCATTGAAACATTTCGTTTCGCGGCAGGCTTTTGATATCGAAGGGCTAGGCGCGAAGCAGATCGAACAATTCTATCATAGAGGTTGGATTCGCACCTCTGAGGATATTTTTACCCTCAAGACTCGCTTTGGTCCCGGGCAATTGCAGCAGGTCAGCAAGCTGGAAGGCTGGGGCGAAAAATCTGCGCAAAAATTGTTTGATGGCATCGACGCGAAGCGCAGTATCGAGCTGCACCGTTTGATTTTTGCCCTTGGGATCCGCCATGTGGGCGAAGGCGCGGCTAAGCTTCTGGCCAATCGCTTTGTAACTTGGGAGGCCTTCAGCGAAGCAATGCTTGCCGCTGTGCCGGGCAGCGCAGCGGCGGCCGCCTTGGTTGATATTGATGGGGTGGGCGCGGTTATGGCCCAATCGGTGGTTGAACCTTTTCAAGACCCTGAGCATTTTGCAGCTTTGCAGTTTTTGGTGGCGCATTTGCAAGTTATCCCCGCGCCGCAGATCGACACTGCAAGCAGCCCGGTGGCCAGCAAGACCGTTGTTTTTACCGGCACATTGGTCCAGATGACCCGGGCGGAGGCAAAGGCCCGAGCAGAAATGCTCGGTGCGAAGGTTTCCGGCTCCGTGAGTGCCAAGACAGATATTTTGGTGGCTGGAGTCGGTGCGGGGTCCAAGGCAAAGAAAGCGGCTGATTTGGGAATTGAGACCCTTGATGAAGAGGGCTGGATCGCGTTGATTGAAGGGCTATGAACACGCGCCCCGAAATTCTTTTCCCGCTTTTCGCCGAGCTCAACACTCTGACCGGTGTGGGGGATAAAAGCGCCAAGGCCTTTGCGGGTTTGAAAATTACCAAGCCGCGCGATTTAATTTTTACCCTGCCGCATTCGGTGGTTGATCGGCGCGTGGTGCAAAGCGTGCAAGGCTTGACGGCGCCGCAAACCCTCAGCGTGCGCGTGCGTGTGGTCAAACATGTACCCGCCCGGGGCCGCGGTAAACCCTATCGGATAATAGTTGAGGACGCCCAGAGTACCATTGAATTGATTTTTTTCCATGCGCGTGGGGATTATCTTGAGCGGATCTTGCCCCTGGGAGAGGAGCGACTAATTTCTGGCAAACTTGAGGTTTTTGATCACCGGGCCCAAATGGTGCATCCCGAGTATATTCTGCGGCCTGAGGCACAAGACGAGTTGCCCCAATTTGAACCTGTCTACCCGCTCACCGCCGGGGTTTCGGGAAAGCTCATGGGCAAAGCCGTGCGGGCGGCGGTGGACAAGCTGCCAGATTTGCATGAATGGATCGAGCCCTCTGTGCTGCGCGACAATGGCTGGCCAGATTTTACCACCGCTGTTCGCCACTGCCATGCGCCCAAAGGCGCGGCTGATGTTGCGGCCCATAGCCCGGCGCGGGAACGCTTGGCCTATGACGAATTTCTGGCTCACCAGCTGACCAAGGCGATCGCGCGTGCGCAAGCGCGCATAAAAACCGGACGGATCACCGCCGGCAATGGTGATTTGCAGCGAAAAGTGTTGGAGCAACTGCCCTATACGCCCACTGGAGCACAGCGCCAAGCCATTTCCGAGATCGGAGCGGATATGGCCAGTTCCCGGCGGATGAATCGACTGCTCCAGGGCGATGTGGGAGCTGGGAAAACATTGGTGGGCTTTATGGCCCTATTGCAGGCGGTCGAAAGTGGCGGACAAGGCGTCCTC
>Ga0206130_10000151_pt1 | contig 119383 bp, 115 predicted proteins | sample Helgoland_Spring_9_FD_148637 | JGI IMG/M metagenome (GOLD analysis project Ga0206130, IMG submission 148637) | Pelagic subsurface seawater microbial communities from Kabeltonne, Helgoland, North Sea - Helgoland_Spring_Bloom_20160512_1 | ecosystem: Environmental > Aquatic > Marine > Epipelagic...
AGCGCGAGCTGGGACGCATTGCAGGCGTTCGAGCCGTTCTTCGACGACTGTGCACCGGAGCTCATCGAGAGCGCGGAGCATAGCTGCGGCGCGAACGAATTGCGCGCGCTGCTCGACCAATATGAGGATAGCCAGAAGCCAATCCATCCGTTCAAGGACTCGCTGAAGAAGGCCTTTGATGGTTTTCTCAACAGCAACCTCTCCGACGAGATCCGCAACTGCCAGTCCGGCCAGGATTTCGACGCGCTGATCGATCACCTCGAATATTTCGGGCGGACGTTCGATGTCGATGTCGACAATCAGGTTGGCAGGGTGCGCGAAGCGCTCGACGAGCATACCGATTATGAAGAGCAGCGCGCCGATCAGGAGATGGACGAATATAAGGAGCAGAGCCGAGCAACGCGGGCCAATGAGGACGGCATTCGCGAGATGTTCGGGTCGCTGCGGTCGGATAACTGATCGTCCTTAGTCTCGGTAGATCGAGCGGATCGCGACCTTCGGGATATCGGCAAACTCACGCTGCGGCCGATCCTGGCCGCCTTGCGCGTGCCATGCCCGCTCGCGCTTGCGCGCCGAGGCGAGCGACAGGTCCATCAGATGGGCGACGGCCATTGCCGACTTGCCCATGTCGAACAGCCGGTAGCAGGTCTCGACGCCGCGCGGGGTTAGGCAGCCGCGCTCCTTGTAGCGATTTTCCGGCCAGGACGGGTCGAACAGGCCGGTCAGTTCCGAGCCTTCAAGGCTCATCTCGGTGTTGAGCGTGGCAATGTCGTCGCGGCGGGCGCGAACGAGCTTGCGGATACGGCGATCGAGGGCCTTGATGTCGGCGGTAAGTGCCCGCTCGGTCGCCTCGAAGAATAGCGATCGCATGTCGATCTCGCCAATATAGTGCTTGGCGATCATGCGATCAGAGAGAAGGCGCCGCGCCGCGCGGAGCTGCTCCAGCGCTTCGTAATCATGGCTTTGCCGGTCGGGCATGTAGTCGAGCCACTCGCGGACGTGGCGATCCGTCGTGAGGTCGGCGGTCACCTGATCGAGATGATGGGCGATGCGGTTCCGCTTTCCGATCAACTTGACCATATGCCGCTGTTCTTCGGCTGTCAGGACCCCGTCCTGGACGAGGTGGGCGAAGGCTCGCTTGACCTTCTTGGCCTCCTTCACCTCCGCTTCCGGCGTGGTATCGGCATCATCGGTGGCTGCGGCACGCCAGCGACGCTGGGCGGCGACGCCGTCGACAACATCGCGCTTCAGTTCCTCGGCATGATAGATGATCAGGATCATCTGCAACGCACGATGCCGGATCATGCATCGCTCAAGCTCGGGGAGGCCGCCGCGGAGCGGATCGGTATAGTGCCGCTTGCGGCCCTCGTAGACCTTATCCGCCCCGGCGGTCATGGCTTGGGCACCTTCACGGCATAATCGAGATCGCTACCGACATCGTCGTCGAGCTGCGCGCGCAGGTGCCGGGCGGCATCCTGGGACGCGCAAAAAAGGTCGGGATCGAAACCGAAGCTCGGCAGCGACTGGCCGAGCTCGGTGTCGTTCGTGGCTGCCGTTTCAAGCGCCGCATCGACCGCATCGAACAGCTTTTGATAGCGATCGGCGACCTCGCCCAGGCGCGTCTCGAGTAGCGCCGCCAGCCGGGCTGCGAACGCGGCTTTGTGGGCGGCACGCGTGGTGTAGGCCCCGACGCGCTTCTTGCGCCGTTCGCCATCGAGATAGAGGCTGAGCACGACCGCTTCCTTGACGAGCGGGCCATCAGTCATCGCGTCGCCGCGCCCGAAATGCGCGACGACCTTGTTGCGCATGTCCATGGCCTCGTCGTGAGTCGCCCGTTGCGCGCTATCGAGCTTGCCCTCACCAAGCAGCTTCGGGCGGTCGCCTTGGGTTTCGGTGGCGCGCGCATAGAGGACGACCGCCTGCGTGAAGAGTGCGCCGGTTGCCACCGTCTCATCGTGCAATGGGCGATTGGCGTGATCGGCGGGTGCGCGATCCTGTATCGCAACAATCTGCCGCAGTGAATCGAGGGCGGTGCGCAGGTCTTCCCGGATCGAACCGGCCGCGGCGGCACGGTCGATCGCCTTCACGAGCGCGGGGTGTCGGCCGGAATCGCGCAGGGTCCGGGCAAGGCTGGTCAAATCGATGCGGCCGACAACGCGCATGGTGTTTTCCGTGGAATTGGTCGGAGCGAACATTGTCACGCTGCTCGGCGCGGGCAAGTGCGATCAGTCCCGGCGGTTCCCCTGGCTGGGATGGCAAAAGGCGTTGACCGCTGCCTCCATCCCATCACCAATAATCCAGCGGGCGCGCTCTAGATGTGATCGCCAGCATCCCTCAGCATCCACCTGTCCCCGGTCAAGACGCATGATGGAGGTAGCCACTTCCCGCCAGTCGCGCCCGGAATCCTCAGCTTCTATCAAGGCGGCGTAGAGCGCGAGGTTACGACGGTCATATTCTATGACCTTGTCGCTGCTCGGTGCGCATTTGCTGATGCTGCCCACGGTTACCCTTTCCAGATCAGTCACCCGGTTTTCCGCGTATTATAATGCGTAGCATCAAAATACCCGGGTGTCCTCTAACCTCTCGATGGACATCAAGAAACTTGTAGGGGCGAATGTCCTGCGACGGCGTCGCGCTGTCCATCTGAGTCAGGAAGCCGTGGCGGAGAAAATGGGTGTCGACCGCGCGTATGTCGGGGCGATCGAGCGCGGTGAACAGAACATCACTTTGCATAGCCTGTGGGGATTGAGCGAAGCCCTCAGTCTGCATCCTCGCGACTTCTTCGATGAGGCAGCGTTGGTCGATCCCGCCGATTAGGTCCATTCTGGAGGATTGCGCAATGCCCGTGGCGATGCATCCGATCGCCCATGGCAATCATGCGTCGGACCATCGACTTACGGTACTCGCCATCGCCGGGCCAATCGCCCGTGCCAAGAACGCGATCGGCAACCTCCTTCAGGCTCGCTCCCGCATCGTTAATATCAGTGGCCCAGAGACACAGGAGACGGCGCGCGAGTTGTGGATGGGTTCGACCGTAAGACTGACTGCGCAAGCTGCGGATCGCGGCCAGGCGGTCGTCGAGCCAGTCGTCGCAGGGGAGATCGAAATGAAAGATGCGCGGTTCGCCGCGTAACGAGTCTCCGATTAGGTCCACCCTGACAAGGTCACCGCGATCGATCAAAAGATGCTCCACCCCGGCCGAGCGGAGGCTGCGCACGATTGGCGCAAGCGCCCTATCTCTTTCCCGATCCCGATCCCGATCGCGCGTCGGCTCAGTGCGCGCGGTGAGCACGCGCGGGTCCACGGCCGCCGACCACATCGGCCGGACGATGGCGCAGCTATGCACCGGATCCTCAGCGAAAGTGCAGCCCCCAGCGCAAGACGAACGCGGCATCCGCTTGCGCACCCGAGATGACCGCCTGATCGGCGCGATAGGCTGGGTTTCGTCGCAGGACTTCCCAGGCGAGCGCCTGGCGACCGCGCTGCAGAATCGCTTCGAAGGCGTCAGGGTCCGGCGCAAACATGGCCAGCTTCAGCCGATCTCACCCATCTGCGACCGCAGGAACAGGTCGGCGGCCTCGGCCTGGTCAGGACGCAGGGCGTCGATCGCCGGCAGGTGGTCTGGCACCGTGTCGCCGAGCAGGATCGACGGGCATTGCCCTTCGACGTTGCCGAGGTTCGGCCGATGCTGTGCATAGCCGACCAGTGCCGCCAGTTCGGGCGGGAAGCGACGCGCGATCTGCGGCGGATAGACGAGCCACTGGAGCTCGAAGGGCTTGAGCCAGCCGAGGGAGTAGCTGATGACGATCCCGCGACGCGGCGCCGGGCTGGGATTGCCACCGCCGCCGTGCAAGGTCGAACCGAGAAAGATCAGGGCGTCGCCGGGCTGCACCGCCGGCACGAGACTGTCATGCTCCGGCAGCACCGGAACGTCCTGGTCGAAATGGCTGCCTGTCCAGAGCCGCGTGCCGCCGTTGTCGGCGGTGAAGGTGGTCAGCGGCCACATGACGTTCACGAGATATTCGAGGCTGCCCTTCGGTCCCTGCCACATGTCCTGATCGCGGTGCGGCAGTTGCGGCAGGGCACCGGGATGGATTTCGATCGCCTGGGTGAGATTGAGCGCGATCCGCTCGCACCATGGCAGCAGCATCTGCTCCACGATCTCGAGGATCAGCGGGTGCATGACCAGGCGTTCGACCGCCGGCGAACGGGTCAGCAGCGAACCGAAGCGCTTGGTGCGCGCGCCGTAGAAGACGCCCTCGCAAAGCGGGGTCGCGGCGAAGCGTCCTTCCAGGTCCGCCTCGATGCCGGTGACGATCGCAGGATCGACCGCGTGGCCGAACATCCGCCGCGCTTTCCGATCCGACACTGAACAGCCAACTGATGTTCGCCGGAGCGATCTGGCTCGGCTACGCGCCGCTCATCTGGTATGCTAGCTGCGATCTGCTTGAGCGGCTCTTGCTCCTGCGTTTGCTCTTCGGCTTTGTACTTCTGAGTGGCCTCGCACGGACCTTGGCCTATCTTCGGTATGGGTCGCCAGGTTTCATTCTTACCGCGGCGATAGTGATCGAGTTGGTGGTGCCGCCGGTGATGATGTTTTGGACCGCCATTGCGGACGCCCGGCTGCGAAACAGGTCAGCTTGAGGGGCGTCCGTTCCAGAGGGGTAAGGTTCCACGCAACGCCGAATACCGGTATTCCCGCGCCGACACTCCAAATTTGCGACGGAACGAACGGCTGAAATAGCTGAGATCGTCGAACCCGACGTCGTAAGCGATGTCAGTGATGCGGGCGCTCCGGGAAGGATCGCTCAAGCGGCGACCGGCTTCGTCGAGCCGTGCGTCAGCGATGTATTTGTGACACGAGGTTCCCTGGCTGCGGAAGACGCTTTGGAGGCTCTTGGCTGAAAGCCGCAGTTTTTCACAAATATAGCCTGGACGCAGAGCCGGATCTTCGAGATTGGACTCAACAAATCTTTGTACCGAGGTCCAGCTGTCGTTGCGACGCCGGTCGGTGTCGAATTCGGCAGAATAGCAGGTTAGAATGGTGTCGCCCAGAACGCGAGCGGCGAGCGGATCGTCGGTCTCTGTCTGGAAACGCTCGAGCTGCTGCAACAATCCGATCGCATAGCTTCTCATGAGGATCGCGGAGGATCGATGCGCGCCGATGCGGTAATTGATCATATCGCCGATCGGCGGGGATGAGCGACGCATACGAGCTTCGAGCATCTGCTTCGAAAAGATGAGGCAAAGATGCTCGTTATCGTCGTCGAACTCATATTGGTGGGCCGCTGCACCGTCGCAAAGCACGACATCACCCGGGCCGATTGTGATCATCCGATCGTCGAGGCGTATCGCGGCATGCCCCTCCTTCTGCACCTTCAACAGGTAGAAGTCGCGGAAAGCCTTCGCGGCATATTTGAGGCTGCATGCCTTGGACGCAAACCGCAGAAGTGCAAGGTTGCTGAACAACGTCCAGGTGAATTCCGTTGTCTTGGCTCGTACCGGCGGCGTCTCGATGTCCAGATCATTGGCCAGTCGTGACGCAAAAAGCGATCGGTGGCCGACGCGGATATGATTAGCTCGTGGAACCAGCAGCCCTCCGCTCAGACCTGACGCGTCAGAAGTTGCCGTTGAATGTCCCACTTCGTCTCTCCACGATAATGGGGCGCTCCTCTTGTTGTGCCCAAAGGATTTCGCCCGGCTGCTTTCATTACGGCAATCTAGGCACCCTTGAATTCCGGTACGCGGCACTCCCGAAATGCGGCCAGACCTTCATTGCGATCGGACGATGAGGAGTAGGTCCAATTGACGTCCAGCTCCGCCTCGATCGCCTCCGGGAGAGCAAGTTCGACAGCGTTGTTCAAAAGCTGCTTCATGTGATGCAGCCCCAAGGGGCTCTTCGAGGCAAGTTTGTTGGCGATGCCGTCCACCGCCTCTTGGAGATCGCTATCCGGAACGATCATGCTCACGAGTGGCGCGAACAGCGGGTTCGAGACACTGAGCAGGTCGCCGGTGAACATCAGAAACTTGGCGTGGTTCAATCCGAGCCGTCGCGGCAGTCGTGCGGTGGCTCCTGCGCCCGGCAACAAGCCGTAATTGGCATGTCCGTCTCCCAGGCGCGCGCCTTCGCCGGCGATCACGATGTCGCAGCCGAGGAGCAGTTCCATTCCGCCCGCTGTTGCGATCCCGTTGACGGCCGCAAGGATGGGCTTCGGGAAGGCTTCGATCCGCGAAACGAGATTCGTCGCGCGACGCAGGAACTGAGCTGTTTCTGCGTCGCGATCTGCGGGGGGGAAGTCGCCGATGAACTTGAGGTCCGCGCCCGCGCAAAAGGCACGGCCTCGTCCGGTCAGCACGAGGCAGCGCACCTCCGCCCTCGACTCCAGGTGATCAAACGACCGGTTCAGCTCGTCGATCATGATCGGGCTAAGGCAGTTGAGATCGTTCGGCCGCTCAAGGGTGATCCATGCGACCGGACCGCGCTGCTCGAGGGAAATCTGCTCAAACGTCATCGGATATGCTTTCATCATTGTCGTCGGAATAGCGTCGCAGGATGGCGGCAACGCCGTCTGGATCATCCAGCATGAGGTTATGTCCGCCCGAGAGCGTATATGCGTCCCACTCAGGATGTTGGGTCGCTTCCTGGTGGTAACGCTGGAAATGGGGTGCCTGTGAATTGCCGTTCCCTCCGACTGCCAGGATATAGGCCTTCTTCGGGATCTCTTTGTATCGCCCGCTGAGACGGATGCGCTGCATCATGGTCCCTACTGGATGGACGATCTCATAACCCGCGACGCGCCGCTCGTGGTCGTTATCCCGTGACATCGCGTCGCCCGGCCGCAGCTTCATCGTCAGCCCGTCATCGCCGGCGGTATCGACGACGAGACTTTCGGGGCGCGGAACGAGGCGGAAGGGCGTGTCGCCGTCCTCCGCCACGAACGAGTCCAGATAAACAATGGCCCGGAAACGCTCGGGTATGGCGTCGGCGAGGGCCGTGGCGACAAAGCCCCCGTAGGAATGGGCGAGGAGAACCATGTCGTCGAGGTCCTCCCAGTCAATGAGGGCCTTCAACTCGTCGACATGAGTCTGGATGTTGATGCCGAGCCGTGCCTCCCATGCCCGTTCGGCGAGGCCGGCCAAGGTGGGGCGGTAAACCTCGTGGCCAACGCGTTGCAGGCGGTTCGCAAGCGCGCGAAACGCCCATCCGCCATGCCAGCCGCCGTGGATCAGAAGGAAGGTTGTCATCGGCCGACACTAGGAACGGCGACCGGGATGCCGCCGTTCCAACCAAAGGCTTTGATGTCCTCCCGCACCATTCCTCAACGCATCGAGAAAGTGAGCTTGAGGCCGATCTGGCGGCCGCGCGAATAGGTTCCAACGACGGCCGTCGGCTGGGCGGGCGGCGTTACGGCATATTCAAGGGGGCGCTTGTCTCCCAGGTTGCGCCCGAACAACGACATCCGCCAGCGATTGTCCGTAGGACCGAAATCGAGATGGGCGTCGATCTGAGCGAACGCGCCTTGCTCCATCCGCGGGTCATTATAGGCGCCGGCGTTGTAGCGAGACCTGGCAAAGACGGAGGCGCCAGCGGCGACCTGATAGTCTCCAGATCCGACGGGTCGCGCATAATCGACGCGGAATGTACCAGTCCATTTTGAAGCGTATTGGGTCGGCGTTCCCGAAAGGTCTTGGAAGCCACCCACGCAGCCCGACTGAAGTCCGGCATTTTGCGCGCTCGAACATGCGGCGCCTGGAAAATCAACGAACTTCGCGTCCAGATAGGAGCCTGCAAAGCCAAGCTCGAGTCCATCGGCGGGGCGAGCGGTCAGGTCGAGTTCGACGCCCTGGGATCTGGCCTTGCCGACGTTGGAGACGACGAAGGCGAGGTTCTGGAAGACCGACTGTTGCAGCGCCGTGAACGTGGTCCTGAATATGGCGACCGAATATTCGAGCCTGTTGCCGAGGATCAGCCCCTTCACCCCTGCTTCGAACATCGACGCAAATTCTGGCCGGAACGCGGCAGCCGATGGCGTGCCGCCGGCATAGCCGTAGTCGAAGCCGCCCGATTTCGCGCCTCGAACGAATTTCAGATACACCTTGTTGCGCGGCGCGATTTCATATTGAACAATCGCCTGGGGCTGCCAGTGGTCTTCGGACAGGCGAAGTGTGCCGAACGGGAAGTTGTGCTGGGTCGACCTGAAAACTGCGTTGAAGATCGGGTCCAACGCGGCGTTGCGGCCTGCCTGCAGTTCAGAGCGCGTGGTATCGAAGTCGACGTGCGGGATAACTCCGGTACCGAACAATGCCTGACCGGCAGTCTTGTTGATGTCCACGTAACGGACGCCCCCGGATAGGCTCAGACGGTCGGTGATGCGGTACGTCGCGTCGACGAAGCCCGAGTAGACGCGATTGTTCTGATCATATGTTTCGACACGTCCGATGGGGGTCGTTGCGGCGCCGGTCAGACCGAAGCCTCCGAGTGTAAACTCCTGCAGAAGATCGATCCCGAGCGTGTCGCGCTGATAATAGCCGCCCGCCGTGATATCCAAGCGCCCATATGTGCCGCTGAACCGGAGTTCCTGGCTGAATTGGCGATAGCGTTGCCACAATGCGTTGAAGTAGGTCTGGGCGTGGTTAACGCCGTCGGTGCCGAACTGCACGTCGGAGTGCGACGTGCGCCAGGCGCTGGTCGAGGTGAGTTTACCTCCTAGCAGGTCATAATTGATGTCAGCCTGGTAGAGGTTGGCGTCCATGAAGCTGAGCTCGTCGCTATAATATGGCGCGACGTCATAGTTGGAGTAACGTGTGCCCGTGTCACCGACGACAGGATAGGGAGCGCGGGTCGCAGCCAACGGCTGCGCGACGGAGACGACCGCATTGCCATAGTCGCGCAGCCGATCGACCTCGGCCTTGAGCAGGATTTCCAGGCCGGGCGCGGGAGAAAGCAGCAGGGACGGCCGCACCGCGATGTTGCGCGTTCTCGGCTCGGTCTGATCCTTGATCGGATTGTAGAGGCGCCCCTTCGAGAGATCCTGGTACAAGCCGCCGATACGCAGGCTCGCCCAATCGGCCAGCGGAGCGGTAACTCCGCCCTGGACCTGGAATTCGTGATTGTAGAATTCGTATCCGATCGAACCGTCGGCTTCGAAATTCCGTCCAGGTTTCTTCGTCGCCATATTGACCGCGCCAACTGTCGCGCTGTTCCCGAAAGTCAGGACCTGCGGGCCCTTGAGTATCTCGATGCGCTCGACGTCGAAGATCGGAATGCGTCCGTCCTGGTCGCGACCGAAGGACACGTTGTCGATGAACTTGCCCACCGATTGCTCGAAGGATGCGTTCGCGCCGGAGCCGAAGCCGCGAATGAAGGTGAACGGCTGAACCGCGCCATAGCTGAAGCTGAAATTGGGGGTGATCTGGGGCAGGTCGATCACCTGGGTGATGTTCTTCTGCTGGAGCATATCTCCGCCGATCGCGGTGATCGCGACCGGCACGTCGCGAAGGTTCTCGGCGCGCTTGCGGGCAGTCACGACGATGTCCTGCAGCCCGGCCTCAGGTTGCGTCGCCTCGGCGGGCGGGCCGTCGGTCTGCGGCGCCGTCTGCGCCAAGGCCGGTGCGGCAAGAGCAAAACATGAGACGCCCGTCGCCGCGATGACGGCGAACCCGCAGCGACTGAAAAATGGTGATTTATCCAGCATAAGATTCCCCTCCTCCCAGACATGTCCGGGGTTGCTCGGCGAGGTTCTTGGCCTCGTCCACCTGTGCACTTACTTTCGATTCGACCCGTGAGTCAATAGATATACCCTCGAGGATGTTGATTGCCGGCGTGGAATGCGACAAGCGTAGTCAGGCGCACGGTCCCGGCTTTTCGATTTGCTCGGTCCGGCGCGGCCGTGAAAGTCGTTTGCAGCCTGTGGAGCGCTGTTCAGCCGACGACGTCGTGAGGTTAAGTAAGTATGGAGCAGGCGTCGGTGGCAGATTCCGGGAAATCTTCGGTCTGGAAAGCTGCGGTCCTCAGCCGAGACGAGCAGTATGACCTCAAGCGCAAGGCGCTGATCCAGGAGGCCGCGCGGGCTTTCAGTGCGCGCGGCTATCACGACACTTCGCTGGTCGACGTGGCCCGTGAGCTCGGCGTGACGAAAGGCGCCCTCTATTATTATGTGAAGAGCAAGCAGGAGATCCTGTTCGAGTGCCACATGAGCTCGATCGAGTTGGGGGACCGCGCGATCGAACATGCGCGGTCGATCGATGGCAGCGGCTTTAACAGCGTCGTGGCGCTGGCGCACCGGTATATGGAACTGCTGGTCGGCGAGAGCGGCACACTCGCCGTCCTGACCGAATTCGATGCGCTCGAGCCGGAGAACCGCAAGATCGTCGCCGCAGGACGCACGCGCTTCGGGAACACGTTCCGTGAACTGATCGAGCGTGGTCAAGCCGATGGATCGGTTCGTGGCACGATCAACGCTAAGATCACGGAATTCTTTTATCTGGGTGCCGTGAACTGGGCGACACGCTGGTTCGACCCTGGCGGCGAGCTGGATGGAAGCCTCGTTGCCGCCCAATTCGCCGACCTGTTCGCGGCTGCGATCAGGGTCTGATCATACCGCAGCCCGGCCTGCGGCAGCGGCATATTCTTCGTGCAGTCTGCTTACGATCGCTGCCGCCGGTTCGGCCGCCCTGACGTCGCCGACGCCATGACCGGCGCTCCAAACGTCGCGCCATGCGCGTAGCGTCTCCGTTTCCGAAACCACGCTGAAGGGTCCCTCCTTCACCTCCTTCGATGGCTTGAAGCCGGCTCGCTCGAGGCTTGGGCGCAGCATGTTGGCGGGAATGCCGGTGACCTCGGAGGTTGTGACGATGTCGTCGGCGCCGCTTTCGATGAGCATGTCGCGATAGGCGTCCGAGGCGAAACTCTCGGTTGCCGCGATGAACGAGGTTCCGAGCAGTCCGAAGTCCGCGCCGATCTGCTCGATCGCGCGCAAGTGGCGGCCGCGCGTCAGTCCACCGGCCACGATCAGCGGGCCGCCGAAGAATTCCCGCACTTCCGACACGAACGCGAACGGGTTGAGCCAGCCCGTCTGGCCACCGGCGCCGGCGCAGAGCAGGATCAGGGCGTCTGCACCGCTCTCCGCCGCGCGTCGGGCGTGGCGAACCGAGGCGACATCGGAAAAGACCAGGCCGCCATAACCTTTGACGCGTTCGACGACGGGGGCCGGGTTGCCCACGCTCGCGATGATGATCGGCGCTTCGTATCTCGCCGCGATGGACAGGTCCGCTTCGAGCCTGGGATTGCTGTGGTGGACGATGATGTTGATCGCATAGGGGGCCATCCCCTGCTCGCGCGCCTGCGGCGCCATCTGGGCCATCCAGCTCTCGAAGATGTCGGACGAGCGCGCATTCAGCGCAGGCAGAGTTCCGATGATCCCGGCCCGACAGCACGCAAGGGTCAGTTCCACACTGGAGACGAGGAACATCGGCCCGGCCACCACCGGGAGCGCCAGGCGGGCTCGCAGTTCGCGGACCAGTGCCGGATTGCCCATAGCTTTGGTCAAGGTCGTAGCTCCTCTCGATACGTGATTTGTTGATTTGACTCATGGGTCAATATATATTCTACTGAGACGAATCAAGGGAGAGAGCAGAATGTCGGGTGAGGTGTTCATCGTTGGTGTAGGAATGACACCGTTCGGCCGCTGGCCCGACCGACCGCTGAAATTACTCGTCGCAGAAGCCGTGAGTACGGCGCTTGAAAACGCCGGCACCGATGTCAGCACGATTGGTGCAGCCTATTTCGCCAATTCGACGCAGGGTCATCTCGACGGGCAGCACATGATTCGCGGGCAGATCGCGCTGCGGCCGCTGGGGATCGAAGGGATCCCTGTCATCAACGTCGAGAACGCCTGTGCGGGGGGAAGCACAGCGTTCGCGCTTGCGGTGAATCATGTTCGCGCGGGAGGCTGCGACATCGCTCTTGCTGTCGGCGCCGAGAAGATGATCTCACCCGACCGGGAACGGATGATGTCGGTCTTCGACAGTGGTTGGGAAATAGCCGATTCCGAGGCAAACCGGGCCAGGCTGACGGCACTCGGCGTAGGTATCGAAGCTCCGCAAGGGACCACGTCTCCGAAGCCCTATAGCGTCTTCATGGACGTCTATGCGGCGTTCGCTCGCCAGCACATGCGCCAGTTCGGATCTACCCAGATGCAGTTCGCGAGCGTGGCCGCGAAGAACCACGGGCATTCCGTTCACAATCCCCATGCCCAGTTCCGCGATGCTTTCTCGGTGGAGCAGGTGCTTGCCGCCGCCCCGATCACTTACCCGCTCACTCTTCCCATGTGTTCGCCGATTTCCGATGGCGCCGCTGCGGTGATCGTTGCGTCGAGGGAAGGGCTGCGGCGGCTGAGTATCGGCGAGGATCGCGCCATTCGCGTGCTGGCGTCGGTGATCCAGACTGGAAGCACGCGCGATCCATTGGCATCGGATAAGCATCTCACCGCCTTGGCGGCGCAGCGCGCTTATGGAGAGGCGGGTCTTGGGCCAAATGATGTGAGCGTCGCCGAAGTGCATGATGCGACCGCTGTCGGCGAGGTTATCCAGACGGAAAATCTCGGCTTCTGCGCATTCGGCGAAGGGGGAGTGCTTGCCGAGCGCGGGGATACGACAATCGGTGGCAGGATTCCGGTCAATCCATCGGGAGGTCTCGAATCGAAGGGCCATCCGATCGCGGCGACCGGGCTCGGCCAATTGCACGAGCTTGTTCTCCAACTGCGCGGCCAGGCCGGCAACCGACAGGTCGATGGCGCGCGGGTAGCGCTCGCCGAGAATGGCGGCGGCCTGTTCGGTATCGAGGAGGCGGTCGCCTGCATCACGATACTCGGGCGATAAATTTCAGAAAGAAGGTGAGGGGATATGAATCCAGCAGATAAAGTCGCGGTCGTCACCGGCGCGGCGTCGGGATTAGGGCTTGCGACCGTGCGAGCTCTGGCGGCCGCCGGCAGCCGTATCGCGGCATTCGACGTCAATCAGGAGCGGCTTGGCGCGCTGAATGAGGAACTTGGCGAGCGCTGCCTCGCCCTGGTCGTCGACGTCACGGATGAACAGGCGATCTCTGCTGCCCTGGACAAGGTCGTCGATCGCTTCGGGTCGATTGACATTGTCGTCAACTGTGCGGGTGTCGAAGGAGCGGCAAGGACCGTCTCCAAGGGGAAGGCCTTTCCGCTGGATCTTTGGAACAAGGTGATCGGCGTCAACCTCACCGGGAGCTTCAATGTTATTCGCCTTGCGGCGCTGCACATTGCGAAGAACACGCCAGAGGGCACTGCGGAGGAGCGCGGCGTCATCATCAACACCGCCTCCGGTGCCGCGACCCAGGGGCAGATTGGCCAGGCCGCATATAGCGCCAGCAAAGCTGGCCTGATTGGACTTACCCTGCCCGTCGCCCGCGACCTTGCGCCCCTCGGTATCAGGGTCGTGACGATCTCGCCGGGCGTCTTTGCGACCCCGATGTTGCTCGAGCTTCCCGAGAAGGTGGTAAACTCGCTTGTGGAGAACACGATCCTGTTTCCCAATCGGATGGGCGATCCGGCCGAGTTCGGCAGCCTTGTCCGGCAAATCGTGGAGAACGCCTATTTCAACGCGACCACCATCGAGCTCGACGGCGGCGCCCGGATGACGGCGCGCTAGCGCCGGATCGGAGCACAAAATGTCCCAGCCAAACCATAACGCCGTCGACTTCGGCGCCCAGGCGCTTCTCGCCCTGCGGCGTTTTCCGGACCGTGTGGCATTCCAGAGCGAGACGAACCGCTTCAGCTACAGCGCGACCCTCGATCTCATCGGGAGATTCCAGGCGGTGCTTGCCGCGCGCGGGCGCAAGAATGGCGACATCATCGCGATCCTCACCGATAACAGCTTCGAATCCTGGTGCGTCACAATTGCCGCGCAGGCGCTGGGCTGTGGTGTAACAGCCCTGCACCCGAAGAATGCGATCGCGGACCACATTTATCAGGTGGCCGATGCGGGCGCGAAATGCCTCATCATCGACGCCCTGGGTCATAGCGAAAGCGCGTCCGACCTGCTTCCGGCTCTCGATGCCGACATCGACATCCTCGCGATCGGCGGCGCCGATTTTGGCCCTGACCTGGTCGCGCTTGCAGACGCGGTCGGCAGCACGACGCCGCTGAGCCGGGCAAGGCCTGATGATATTGCGATGATCCACTATACCGGTGGCACCACCGGACGGGCAAAGGGCGCGGTCCGGCTCCAGCGGACCGCCAGCGCCTTCGCCCTTTTCGCACCCTTGAGTGACTATGAACTGCCGGCCGTGCCGCGCTATCTCGGCGTGGCTCCCAACAGCCATGCAGCTGGCACGTTCCTCCTGCCCCTTCTCTGGCGCGGAGGGACGATCCACCTCATGCGAGGCTTCGATGTCGAGCAGGCGTTGGTCACGATCGAACGCGAGAGGATCAATTTCACGTTCTTGGTCCCGTCCATGATCTATACGCTGCTCGACCATCCGTCGCTCGACCAATATGACATGTCTTCACTGGAGACGCTGCTCTACGGCGCCTCCTCGATCACGCCACCGCGGCTTCTTGAAGCGATCGAGCGTCTCGGCCCGGTCATGTCGCAGGCTTACGGACAGACCGAATGTCTTCCGCTCAGCCTTCTGCGTCGCGCGGATCATAAGGCGGATACACCGCACCTCCTAAGCTCATGCGGGTTTCCTGCGGCGTCCGCGACCGTCGCGTTGCTGGGCGAAGACGGTAATCCGGTTCCCGCCGGCGAAACAGGTGAGATCTGCGTGCGCAGCCCGGCAGCGCTCGACCGATATCACAACCTGCCTGACCTCACGGCCGAGACTCTTGCGGGCGGCTGGCTGCACACGGGCGATATCGGAACGCAGGACGAACAGGGTTACCTGTTCATCGTCGACCGCAAGAAGGACATGATCATCTCCGGTGGCTTCAATATCTACAGCCGCGATGTCGAAGATGCGCTGACGAGCCACGAGCAGGTCGATGTCTGCGCGGTGATTGGAACGCCGCATCCGAAATGGGGTGAGGCGGTCACTGCCTATATCATCCGCAAGTCTGGGGGGGACGTCTCGGCGGACGCGCTCGTAGCTCATGTGAAGGGCAGAAAAGGGTCGCTCTACGCGCCCAAGCGGGTCGAATTCGTAGACGTTCTCCCGCTGACGGCGGTCGGCAAGATCGACAAGAGAGCCCTGCGCGACCGGGCGGGACAAACCTCGGCGCCGGAAAAACGATGATCGGCGGGTTGCTTTGCATTGAGAGGCGCCCCGCCGGTGGGAAACAAACGTCCCGCCAGCCCAAGAGCCTGGCCGTCACCTATCCGCCGAAGACCAATTATCCGAACGATGGAGCACGTACATGAAAGTCGTCGCCGACAGCCCGGCCGAGGGCGTTCGCCGCATTGCCTTGAACAGGCCTGAAAGCCTCAACGCGATCGATGATGAAACCCGAGGCCGCCTCCACGAGGAACTCGAGCGGGCGCTCGCAGACAGCGATGTAAGAGCGATCCTGTTGACCGGCACCGGTCCGAACTTCTCGGCCGGTGGTGACATACGATATATGCAGGATCTGGATCGCCAGGCGTTCACGGCCTTCCATGCTCGGCTGCTCGATCTCTGCCGTATCATTGGCACGGCCGAGAAGCCGATCGTCGGGGCGGTCCGCGGTTCATGTGCGGGCGGCGCGCTCGGCCTAGTCCTCGCTTGCGATCAGCTTGTTGCCTCCGCATCCGCGCGTTTCCTGATTCCATTCATGCGGATCGGGCTCACGCCCGATATGGCGCTGCCGTTCTGGCTGGCACGTCGGGTCGGCCCGCATGCGGCACGCAGCATCATTTTGCAGGACCAGCCTGTTGCGGCCGACCGGGCGCTCGAGCTGGCACTCTGCGATCAGGTCGTGGAAGATGGCGAGCTGGAGGGCAGCGCGATTTCCGTCGCGAGCCGCCTTGCGACGCTGGCTCCGCTCGCACTCCGCCAGACCCGCTCGCTGCTCCGCAACTGTTCGGTGCCGTTCGAAGAGTATCTTGAAGCGGAACGCGCCGCGGCCGGAGTCTGTCTCGGCAGCCCGGAATTCCACGAAGGCGTCGCTGCCTTCTTCGAGAAACGCTCGCCTGTCTGGCCGCTACCTACCGCCGGAGTATGATCTGATGCTACCAGCTTCCTTCGCGGGACGCCTGCGCGTTCCGGCACTCACATCCCCTATGTTTCTCGTATCCGGGCCGGACCTGGTGATAGCCGCCTGCCGGTCCGGCCTGCTGGGAACATTTCCCTCGGTCAACCAGCGTACTCCAGAGGGTTACGAAGAATGGCTCGTCGGCATCCGCAGCCAGCTAACCGGCGGGGATGCGCCGTTCGGGGTGCAGTTCAGCGTTCATGCCACTAACGAACGCTTGGCGGCGGATCTGGAGATCACGATCCGACATCAGGTCCCGGTGGTCATAACCACATTGTCGATCAGCCGTGAGGTGACGGATGCCATCCATTCTTATGGCGGGCTGGTGTTCCACGATGCGACCAACATGCGGCACGCCCGCAAGGCCATCGATGCCAATGTCGATGGCATCATCGCGGTTTGCGCGGGTGCGGGCGGTCATGCCGGCACGCTCAGCCCGTTCGCTTTCGTTGCCGAACTGCGACCGGAGTTGCGTGGAAAGACCCTGATCCTCGCCGGCGCAATCGGCAATGGCCGGAGTGTGGCGGCGGCGGTCGCGGCCGGAGCAGATATGGTGTCGATGGGTACGGCGTTCATTCCGACCATCGAGAGCATGGCCGCGCAGGAGATGAAGGAGATGATCGTCGCTTCCTCGGCCAGCGACATCATCTACACCGATCGGGTTTCGGGGTTGCATGCCAACTTCCTCAGTCAAACAATTCCCGCCAACCTCGCGAGGCCGGAAGGCGAGTTCAACGTAACCGAAGAGATCAGCCCGAAGCGGTGGCGGGATATCTGGACCGCTGGGCACGGCGTCGGGCCAATCTACGACATCCATTCCGTTCAGCATCTGGCGGAGAAAATCGAGCGGGAATATCGCGAGGCTGTCGCTTGCCTCACCAGCTCCAATCAAGCGGTCGAGGTAAATGCATGACGAACTCTCTCTTCGGCTATGACGACGACGAAGGTCTTGCCATCGACACGCTGCGGCGGTTTCTTGACGATAAGCTTGAACCCGAGATCCGGGCGCATGGTGATGGACATTTCAGCAAGACCCAGCTCACCGGCTGGATCAGCCAATTGACCGACTTCGGCCTGATCAACGCGCCTCTTCCCGAGGAGGCGGGCGGTCTCGGGCAGAGCTGGCGCCTCCATCTGCGCCTGTTCGAGGAGGTCGCTTACTCCTCGATCGACCTCGCAATTCCGCTGCTCATGAACGTCGTCTGCGCATCGATCATCCACAGCCTCGCCCCCGACCATCTGCGTGAACGATATCTTGCGGGCCTCCTCCGTGGCGAATTCATGGCGTCGATGGGGATATCCGAGCCGAATGTCGGGTCCGATGTATCCGGCGTCCGGACGCGGGCCGTGCGAGACGGCGACCATTGGGTAATTTCCGGTGAGAAAACGTGGATTTCCAACGGCGCGCATTCCGACTTCCTCATCTGCACGTGCAGCACGGGAGACGGTGAACTCACCCACATCCTGCTTGAGCGCCACGAACATCCCTATGAGGTGCGCGCCATTGAGAAGATCGCGCTAAACGGACAGTCGACGGCGCAGATATTCCTCGATGACGTGCGCGTGCCTGTCGCCAATACTATCGGGCAAATCGGGGACGGGTTGCGAAACACGCTCGCCGTGTTCGAGCGCGCGCGTATTCACGTCGCCGCACTTGGCTATGGCCTGGCACGCCGAGCCAGGGATGAGGCAATTCGCTATGCCCGCGACCGTACCCAGCATGGCAAGCCCATCGCCGCGCACCAGCTCATCGCCGACAAAATCGCGACCATGGCCACGCAGATAGATGCCGCACGCCTGCTCGGCCTGCGCGCCGCATCGATGATCGATGAAGGCAAGCGCTGTGATGCTGAGTGCGCCATGGCAAAGTGGTACGGAACGGAGATCGCTGTCGACGCGACAAGGCAAGCGGTGCAGATTCATGGCGGGAATGGCGTGACCCGGGAATTCATTGTCGAGCGACTGGCCAGGGAAGCGATAGTCCTGCCGATCCCGGACGGGACAACCGAGATACAGAAGCTGATCGTTTCACGGTCTCTGACCGGCATTTCGGCTTTCAAATAAGAAACAATTTTGGAGGCGGCATGGACGCGTACGTAGCACCGGTCGAGGATTATCGTTTTCTGCTGAGCCAAGTGTTGGGCTTCGATCTCGAGATGGCGGAACTCGGCTCCGATCTCGACACGGAACTGGCGGTAAGCATCCTGGACGAAGCTGGGAAACTCTGCACGGAGGTGCTCCACCCGATTAATCAGAGCGGCGACGAAGAAGGTAGCCGGATTGTCGATGGGGAAGTGACGACCCCTTCGGGGTTCTCGAACGCCTATGCGACATTCCGCGATGCAGGATGGCCGTCGCTGAGCGCTGATACAGCTCACGGCGGCCAAGGGCTGCCGTTCGTTCTGCAGCTATGGGTGGACGAAATGCTGTCCGCATCCAACTTGTCATTCGGGTTGTTTCCAGCGCTCACAAGGGGTGCGGCGGAAGCGATCGCGGCCCATGCGACCGACGCGGTGAAGTCGACTTACCTCTCAAGAATGGTAAGCGGCGAATGGAGCGGTGCGATGGCGCTGACCGAAAGCAGTGCGGGAAGCGATCTCTCGCTGATCAAGACCAAGGCCTCTCCACAGGCCGACGGAAGTCACACCATTACTGGGCAGAAGATCTTCATATCGTCCGGCGATCACGACTTCGGGGGGAACATCATTCACCTCGTCCTTGCACGCCTGCCCGATGCGCCTGCGGGAGTGAGCGGAATCAGCTTGTTCCTTGTGCCGAAGTTTCTGCCTGACGCCGCAGGCGCATGTGCTCGGCGTAACACGATGGCGGTAGGCTCGCTGGAGCATAAAATGGGCATACACGCCCAGCCAACTTGCGTCATGAATTACGACGATGCGATCGGATGGCTCGTCGGCGAACCAAATCGTGGGCTGGCGGCGATGTTCACCATGATGAACGCCGAGCGACTGATGGTCGGTATGCAAGGTCTGGGCGTAGCCGCATCGGCGTATCAACAGGCTGCTGTCTATGCGAAGGGGCGTAGCCAAGGGCGCGGTGCGAGCGGCGCAAGCGGGACGGTGGCAATCGTCGAGCACGTCGATGTTCGGCGAATGCTGCTCGATGTGCGCAGCTTCGTCGAGGGTGGACGTGCCCTCGCTGGATGGGTCGCCCTGCAGGTGGATCGCGCCCGCAAGCATCCTGATCCGGATGAACGTACTCGCGCCGATGGCTTCGTCGCGCTCCTCACGCCGGTGATCAAGGCTGCTTTCACCGACATGGGTTTCGAGAGCGCGGTTCAGGCCCAACAGGTATTCGGTGGACACGGGTATATTCGGGAATGGGGCATGGAACAGCTCGTCCGAGACGCGAGGATCGCCCAGATATACGAGGGCACGAATGGCATTCAGGCGCTCGACTTGGTTGGTCGCAAGCTCTCAATGGCTGGCGGTACGGTTGTCGATGCTTACTTCGCACTCATAGAAGGCGATCTAGACCGGGCGGCGGACGGATCGATCGCCAAAAATGTTGTCACGGCGCTCGAGACGCTACGAGGCATCACGGTCTTGTTGAAAGGGGCCGATCCACAGACGTTAGGCGCTGCGGCTGTCGATTATCTTCGTATGTTTGCGTTGGTCAGCCTCGGATGGATGTGGCTGCGAATGGAGTGTGCTGCTGAGCAAGGCTCGACGCCGCTAGACCGAGCGAAAATAGATATTGCGCGTTATTTCGCTACCCGAGTGCTGCCAAGGGTGAGTGGAATGGCCGCAACCCTTTCGAGTGGTCCGGAGCCGATCATGGCATTGCCGGTGGACGCTTTCTAACAATGGCAGGTCCAGCCCGGCGCGGCCCTTGCTAAGCGAATGCGCGTGGAATGGCTCCCCCGGTGCCCCGCCTTTGGCGGATAATCGCATGATTATTTGAGCAGCGCGATGCCGGCACTAGTTAGCAAGTGGGGTTGGCTAGTGGGAAGTCGTCCTCGGATCGGAATGACGAAAATGGCGCGCTAGGCGCTCGTGCGGACGCACAACGTAACCTTGATACGCTTCTCAAACGGCATTGGAGGTCTTCTCGACATCCGGCGTCGATGCGCCGATCCGCGAGATAGCGGAAGGCCGGGTTGGGACCAGGCACTATCTACCGGCATTTCCCGCAACGCTCCGACCTCATCGCAGCCGTTTTTCGCCGCGAGATCGACGCATGCGCGGACGCGGTCGCGATGTTGTCGACACAGCATCCGCCTTTCGAGGCGCTGGCGGCGTGGATCCAACGCTATGTGGACTTCATCGCTGCAAGCCGCGGGCTCGCGGCAGCTTTGCATACTGGTGACGGAGCCTACTGCGCCCTGCCTTCCTATTTCGACTCGCGCCTCAGACCAGCGCTCAAAAGCCTGCTTGATGCTGCGGTTTCGGCTGGAGAGATCCGTTCGGGCACGAAGCCGAACGATTTTCTCAGAGCGATCGCGAGTTTGCGCCAACCTGCCCACGATATCGGGCCCGACCATGCGCACAATATAATAGCGCTTATTTCGGACGGCTTACGTTTCGGTGCTTCTCATCCAACAAATCATGGTGTGTGAGTCGAAGCTAAGAGCCAGAGCATTACTGTCAGGCCAGAGGGTTGGTCGGCACGGTGCGTGTCATTGAGACACAAGTGATCGTGCGTCTGTTCGGCACGATCGGCGGCTATGTGAATTGTGGCTAGGGACCGCGCCGATAAGCTAGGCCTCGGCGCGCCGCCGAGCAGGAAAGCGGAAATCCGATCCAGCCGCAGTCGGGGGACAGCGGCGCGGGTTGTTGCCCGCGGGCTTTGACGGTTGATCGAGAAGAGCCGCCGGATCGGGGAGCCCCTCGCTTAGCAAATTAGCCCAGATCGTCGCTAATTCACGCCGACGTGGCATGTAAGCGGCGCGATTGTATACACCCTCGACCTTCGCTACCGGGACATGGGCAAGCATGAGATCGATGACCTGCCGATCATGATCCTTCCCATCGCGTTCAGCCCATTCGTTCATGATCGTCGAGAAGGCCGCGCGGAAGCCATGCGGCACATGATGACCATGATAGCCGGCTCGGTTTAGCAGATACCCAATGGCGTTCTCGCTCATTGGCCGATGCGTGTGGCGATTGCTCGGAAAGACAAGGTCTCCCTCGCCGGTAAGAGGCCAAAGAGCCCGCAGGACGGCTAGGCACTGCGGCGTCAAAGGTACGAGGTGATCGCCATTTAGCTCGTCTTTTCTCTCGAGGTCACCTTTCATGCGGGAGGCCGGAATGCGCCAAAGTGGAAGCTTGTCGTTGAGGTCCTCGAACTCGTCCCAACGCGCGCCGCGCAGTTTGGACTTGTAACGGTTTTGTGCCGGTCACCTATCTCATTAAGCCACCTTGGCTTCGAACGCGAGCGGGCTGATGCCGCCCAGGTATGAGTGTCGGCGCCGGGTGTTGTAGAACCCGTTGATGTACTGGAAGATGGCGGCCTCTGCCTGACGCCGGGTTGGCCAACTCTGCCGCCAGATGAGTTCCGCCTTCAGGGATTTGAAGAACGTCTCGACGGAGGCATTGTCGTAGCAATTACCCTTGCCGCTCATCGATGGACGCAGGCCGTAGGCCTGCAGCTTTTTCTGATAGTCGTAAGAGCAATATTGGCTGCCGCGATCCGAATGGAAAAGGCAATCTTCTGGGGGCTGGCGCAGGCGCACCGCCATATCGAGTGCCCGGATTGCCAGATCTTTCTTCATCCTGTCGCTGACGGCCCACCCAACGACACGGCGGCTATGCAGATCAAGGATGACTGCAAGATAGAGCCAGCCTTCTGATGTCCAGATATACGTGATGTCGCCCGCCCATTTACGACTGGGCGCATCAGCGGCGAAATCGCCATCCAGCCAGTTCGCTGCGACACCCAGGCGATGGTGGCTGTCTGTGGTAACCTTGTGCTTGCGGGTGCGGACAGGCTTGATCCCGTTGATCCTCATCAGCCTCCCGACCCGGCGCTCACCGACATCGAGCCCGACCTCCTTCAACTCCATCGTCATCCTCGGACGACCATAGCTACCAAGGCTCAGGCGATACTGTTCCCGGATATGGGCCAGCACTTTCATGTCCGTCCGCTCCCGCCGACTAATCGGTCGCGCGCGCCAAGAGCGATAACCACGTTCACTGACATTCATGACGCGGCAGAGCAGTTCAACCGGCCAACGGTGCCGCCAGCTGTGCACAAAAGCGAACTTCACGGCCTTTGGCTCGCGAAGAACTGAGTGGCCTTTTTTAGCACTTCCCTCTCCTCCCGGAGTACACGGTTCTCAAGGCGGAGGCGTTCATTCTCGCGTGCCAGATCCGCCTGCGGCGCTGCCACCAGATCGGACGGCCGATACTGCGCCAGCCACTTGCCCAGCGTCGACTTCCCTATCCCCAAATCCGACGCGACACGTTCGCGCGGCAACCCGCTGGTCAGCGCAATGCGCACTGCCTCTTGCTTGAACTCTTCAGTATGCTTGATCATCTCGTCGGTCTCCTGCTGCGAGCTTAAAACGCTCAGGTGACCGGCGCAAAACCGTTACAAGTCCAGTTCGCTGGGCCGCACGGCCGTAAGTGCGAGGAGACGGAGAGCCAGGCGAGTGATCGGGCGGGCATAGTCGCCTTCGGCTGCGATGATCATCTGACGCAGGGGCAGGAGTTCGGTGATCGCCGGCTGGCGCCCCTTGCGCAAAGGCTTCAAGACCTTGCCGAGCTTTTCGGCCGGATCGCTTTGCACGATGCCCTGCGCAATGCCGTAGATGAAGACGTGCGATATCCGCTGGCGGATGCGCTTTGCCGTCTCGATGGATCCACGTGCTTCGACTTCTCGGAGCACCCCAAGCACGAGTGGCGGGGTAAGTTGCCTGATCGGCATGTCGCCGATGATCGGAAAGACGTCGCGTTCCAGGCTGCGAATGACGTCTGCCGCGTGGACCCTGGCCCATTGCGCCTTCGCGTTGCCATGCCATTCGCGCGCAACGCGCTCGAATGTTTGCCGGCTGGCTTCGAGGTTGGCGTCGATCTTCATCTTCTTTGCAACGGCGGGATCACGGCCTTCGCACAGCAAGGTGTAGGCCTCGTCACGCTTGCCGCGGGCATCGGCCAGCGAGACCAGCGGATAGGCCCCAAAAGCCATGGTCTTGTTCTTGCCGTCAAAGGTGTAATTCCATCGCCACAGCTTGCCGCCGCCGGGGGCGACGAGCAGGAACAGGCGATTGGCGTCGGCGAGCTTGTACGGTTTCAGGCGCGGTTTCGCCGTGCGAACCTTCGTATTGGTGAGCATGTTCGGTCTCCTCGAGATACCTCGTTTTTCGACCGCTCGTACCTCGTTTCGAGCCCACCGAATCGGTGGATGGGCGTGGACGGGCACGGACGGCCGAGGCCGAACCGATCTGCTAAGCATCAGTAATCAGGAGGAAAAAGTCGAGACCGGTGGTCTTTTGCGGACCCCTGTGGAATGGTCCGTGGCGGAGCGGGAGGGATTCGATCCCTCGATACATCCGGGAAGTCCCCAATGGTCCTTATCGGTCCCTATCGAACCGGCGAATTCATACTCGCCGAAGGTGGCGGGGGGCGGTCACTAACCAATCGTTCTGTCGGCCAGGGGAATCAGGGCGCACCTAAATTTCGAGTGGCCCCGGAAAGGTACCCTGCGTCATCGAACAGTGTCTAACCACCTCACGATTTCTCCGCCAAACTCGTCGTCACAGAGATGCGACAGCGGGTTCTGGCGCCGACGGTCGAGGTGAAGATGATTGAGCGGGGCTGGGAAAAGAAGATTGAGCCTCTCACCGTCCGGATAGCGACCGCGGTGCGGATCACGGGGTTAAGTCGGTCCCGGATCTATGAACTGATCCAGTCAGGTGATCTGGAGACGGTCAAAGTCGGCAGGGTAACGCTTATTCAGTTCGAAAGCCTAAAGGCGCTGACGACCGGCAGCTGCGCCACTCAGAGATGAAGCGGACAAGGTTGCCCTGCGGGACATAGATCGAACTTATGTCCCGCAGGGTACGCTTCCCTACTTCCTTGGGCGACCGCGCGGCCGCCCCGCCTTCGACCTTTGCAACTTAGGCTTCTTGCGCACAGGAGCCGCGGGTCTTGGCCCTTCTGCTGCCTCACGCAACTCGTCGAGATAGTCCGACCAGTGCTGCATCATCAGCACTCGTTCGTCCCAATATTCGCCGCGGGCATAGGCACGCCGCACGGATGATGCCTCCTGGTGGGCAAGCTGCCGTTCGATCGCATCGGGGTTCCACCGGCCCATTTCATTGAGCAGCGTTGCGGCCATTGCCCGGAAGCCATGCGCGGTCATTTCGCTACCCTCATATCCCATTCTTCGCAGCGCCTGGTTCACGCCATTCTCGGACATCGGTCGCCTAGGACTGCCCATGCACGGGAAGAGATGTTGGCGATGCCCGGTGAGTTCGCGAAGTTCCTCGATGATCGCTAGCGCCTGGCGGGACAAAGGTACCTTATGGGCACGGCGCATCTTCATCTTCTCGACCGGGATGCACCAGATTCTCTTGTCGACGTCGATCTCGGACCATTCTGCCTGCCGAAGCTCGCCCGGACGGACAAACAGGTGCGGGGACAACCGCAGAGCCATGCGAGTGACGTCCTGCCCAGGATAATCATCGATCGACTTCAGAAGGACACCGACCTGGATCGGATCGGTGATTGCCGCGTGGTGCGAGGTTCTCGGAGTCGTCAGTGCGCCACGCAAATCGGCAGCGACATCGCGGTCGCAGCGAGCAGTGGCAATGCCGTACCGAAACACTCGGCTGAGGACGCTCCGCATCCGTCGGGCGCTTTCGTAGCGGCCTTTTGTCTCGACCTTGCGCAACACCGCCAGCGCCTCGGTCGGAGTGATGGCATTGATCGGGTGGGAGCCGATCAGTGGGTATGCCATACCAAGCAGCCATCGAATCTTGTCGATGGTAACCTCGGCCCGTCCTTCGCGCTCGCATTTCGCGATCCACTCGAGCGCGACTTCCTTGAAGCTTGTTGCCACGGAGAACTTCGCGGTGACCTTTGCACGCTTCTTCTCAAGGACAGGGTCGTGCCCAGCGGCGATGGCCTTTCTAGCCTCACGACATTTCTCGCGGGCGTCGGCGAGGGAGACAGTCGGCCAAGGCCCTATGTGCAATGTCTTGGCTGTGCCGCCGTATCGGTAGCGGAAACGCCAGAGTTTCGCCCCTGACGGCTGTACGAAAAGAGCCAGCCCTTGCCCATCAGCGAGTGTGTAGGGTTTGGCCTTTGGTTTCGCGGCGGTGATTTGGAGTTGAGTCAGCATCATCGTTTCCCCGGATTTTCCGGGTCGATCCAACAGACACTGGAAGAGACACGTTTTGTGTATCTTCTGCTGGAATCCACTGGATCAACCCGGACGGTTGCCAGCGATCGTCGATGAAATTGTGCTTTGAAACCAGCCGCTTGCTGGACGTCCCCGGACGCTGCCGGGGAGAACAAATGGTGCCCAGAAGAGGACTCGAACCTCCACGACCTTGCGATCGCCAGCACCTGAAGCTGGTGCGTCTACCAATTCCGCCATCTGGGCACGGGGTAGGGGGCGGCCTTTAGGGGGCGTTCGAGGCGCTTGTCAATCGAGGTATCGCTGGGGCAAAGGGCGGCGGACGATTTTCTTTCGGATGGGGCCGCCTGCGATGACGGATAAACTGGTTACGGTCTTCGGCGGCGGCGGGTTCGTCGGGCGCTATGTCGTGCAGGCGCTGCTGCGTGGCGGCGCGCGGGTGCGGGTGGCGCAGCGCGATCCCCGGCAGGCGTGGTTTCTGAAACCGCTCGGCGGGTTGGGGCAGACCCAGTTCGTCGCCGCCGACGTGACGCGGCCCGATACGGTCGCGAACGCGGTCGCGGGGGCCGATGCGGTGGTGAACCTGGTGGGCGTGCTGGCGGGCAAGTTCGATGCGATCCACGTCGCCGGGGCGCGCGCGGTGGCCGGGGCGGCGGCGCGGGCGGGGGTGCGGACGTTGGTCCACCTGTCCGCGATCGGCGCGGACGCCGGGGCCGAATCCGCCTATGCCCGCACGAAGGGCGAAGGCGAGGCGGCGGTGCGCGAGGCGTTCCCCGCGGCGATCATCGTGCGGCCATCGATCGTGTTCGGGCGCGAGGATGCGTTCATCAACCGCTTCGCCGCGATGATCGAAAAGGCGCCGGTCGTTCCCGTCCTCCGCTCGGCGACACGGTTCCAGCCGGTCTTTGCCGCCGATGTCGGTGACGCGGTCGCCGCCGCGATCGCGGGCGACGCGACGGGCGGCAACGCCGGCATGACGTACGAACTGGGCGGCCCGGACATCCTGTCGATGGGTCAGGTGATCCGCTGGATCGCGACGACGATCGGGCGCGATCCGACGATCGTCGAGCTGCCCGATTTCGCGGGCGCGATGATCGCGCGCGCAGGCTTCCTGCCCGGCGCGCCGATCACCTGGGACCAGTGGCTGATGCTCCAGCATGACAATATCGTCGGGTCGGGCGCGCCCGGGCTGGCCGATCTGGGGATCGTGCCGACGCCACTGGCGGCGGTCGCCCCCGAATGGATGGTCCGGTTTCGCCGTCAGGGCCGGTTCGGGCGCCGCAGCGCCGATCTGGCCGCCTGATCTCTCCCTTTTTCATAACGGAACTTCCATGGACCTCCTGACCGTCATCCTGCTCGGCATCGTCGAGGGGGTCACCGAATTCCTGCCCGTCTCCTCCACCGGGCATCTGATCCTCGCCGGGACGCTGCTCGGCGTCCAGGACAAGGCGACCGCGACGTTCGACATCGTGATCCAGCTCGGCGCGATCCTGGCGGTGATCGTGTTGTACTGGCGCCGCTTCTGGGGAGTGGCGACGGGGATGATCGCGGGCGAGCGGCGGTCGTGGGCGTTCGTCCGCAACGTCGCGCTCGGGTTCCTGCCCGCGGCGGTGATCGGGGTGTTCGTCTACAAGGCGGTCAAGGCGCTGCTCGAAAATCCCACCGTCGTCGCGATCGCGCTGATCGTTGGCGGGATCGCGATCCTCGTCATCGAACGGCTGGTGAAGAACCCGCGGATCGATTCGGTCGAATCGATGCCCGCACCCACCGCGCTGGCGATCGGGGTCGCCCAGTGTCTGGCGATGATCCCGGGGGTCAGCCGGTCGGGCGCCACCATCATGGGCGCGCTGAGTTTCGGGGTGGATCGACAGGCGGCGGCGGAATTCAGCTTCTTCCTGGCGGTGCCGACGATGCTCGCGGCATCGGGCTACGACCTGCTCAAGAACGGCGCGGCGCTGGGGCAGGGCGAATGGTTGAGCATCGCCATCGGGTTCGTCATCTCGTTCATCGTCGCCTTGCTGGTGATCCGGTGGTTCATCACGATCATCAGCCGTCACGGTTTTGCACCCTTTGCCTGGTATCGGATCGTCATCGGGGCGGTGGCGCTGGTCGCACTGCAACTGCGGTAGGGTCTATATCGGACCTAAATAGCCGGGTTAATGCCGCAAACTAAATAGCCAGCCGCAATAGCAGCATATATTAGGTAACCCAAACTGACGTTAATGGTTATTTGTGCGTGACTCGCTGCGTAGCGTCGCCTAAGGGCGATGCCGGAGGACGCGATGGCGAACGATTCTATGCTGAAATTCGTGGATCGGGGTCAGGATTATCCCGCCAAGCGTACCGCCGATGCGCGGATCGAGGATTTTGCGGAAATTGCCGCGCGCTATGCCGCGCCGACCGCGGAGGATCAGGCGGGGCGATGTTCGCAATGCGGCGTCCCTTATTGTTCGGTCCACTGTCCGCTCCACAATCACATCCCCGACTGGTTGCGACTGACCGCCGAGGGGCGGCTGCGCGAGGCGTATGAGCTGAGCAACAGCACCTCGACCATGCCCGAGATCTGCGGTCGCATCTGCCCGCAGGACCGGTTGTGCGAGGGCAATTGCGTGATCGAATTTTCGGGTCACGGCGCGGTGACGATCGGATCGGTCGAGAAGTTCATCACCGATACCGCCTGGGAAGAAGGCTGGGTCGAGCCGCTCGTCGCGGGGCCGTCGCGCGGACAGTCGGTGGCGGTGATCGGCGCGGGGCCGGCGGGGCTCAGCGCGGCGGAATATCTGCGCGTCGGCGGCTATGACGTCCATGTCTACGACCGGCACGATCGCGCGGGCGGGCTGCTGACATATGGTATCCCGGGGTTCAAGCTCGAAAAGCCCGTCGTGATGCGCCGGGTCGATCGGCTGAAGGCGGGCGGGATCGTGTTCCACGAAGGCTTCGCGGTCGGTGAGGATGCGACGCTCGACGACCTGCGCCAGCGCCACGATGCGGTGCTGATCGCGACCGGCGTGTACCGCGCCCGTGCGCTCGACGTGCCCGGCGCGACCGACACGACGACGCTCGCCGCGCTCGATTTCCTGACCGCGTCGAACCGCAAAGGCTTCGGCGATGCGGTGCCCGCGTTCGACGACGGGACGCTCGATGCCGCGGGCAAGCATGTCGTCGTGATCGGCGGCGGCGATACCGCGATGGATTGCGTCCGCACCGCGATCCGCCAGGGCGCGGCATCGGTGAAGTGCCTGTATCGCCGCGACCGCGCGAACATGCCCGGATCGCAGCGTGAGGTCGCGAATGCGGAGGAGGAGGGCGTCGAATTCGTCTGGCTGTCCGCCCCCGCCGCGATCGAGGATGACGGCCGGGTCCGCGTCCGCAAGATGCGGCTGGGCCAGCCCGATGCCAGCGGGCGCCGCGCCCCCGAACCCGATCCGACCGGCGATGTCGTGATCGCGGCCGATCTGGTGATCAAGGCGCTGGGCTTCGATGCGGAGGACCTGCCGACGCTGTGGGGCGCCCCCGAACTTGCGGTCAGCCGCTGGGGCACGGTGCTGGTCGACGGCAAGACGTTGATGACCAGCCTCGACGGCGTCTTCGCGGCGGGCGACATCGTCCGCGGCGCATCGCTGGTCGTCTGGGCGATCCGCGACGGGCGCGACGTCGCCGCGACGATGCACCGGTGGTTGAAGGCGAAGGCGAGCGCGGGGAGAAAGGCGGCGTGAGGCTCAGTCCCGACTATGTCGATGCGATCAAACGCGCCGCGCGCGAAGCATTCGGCAATTCGGTCGTCGTAAGGCTGTTCGGGAGCCGCGTGCGCGACGATCTGCGCGGTGGCGATATCGATCTACATATCGAAGTCGATGCAGGTCATGGCACCGACGCCGAACTCGACATTTTCGAAGACCGGTTGTTCCATCGCATCGAGCCGCAACGGGTCGACAAGATCGTCAGCGTGCGCGGCAAGGAACTCGGGCCGTTCGAGCGTATCGCCTATCGCGACGGCATCGTGTTGTGAGCGATGCCCCTGAAGTTGCGATCCTGCGCAAGCTGATGATCGCCGCCGATGCGATCCTGGCGGGAGCCGACGACGCGCTGGCGCTGCTCGGGCCGCTACCGGCCTCGGTTCCGGCGTTCTTGACGCTCGACGCGACCCAGCGAACGGCGGCGCGCGCGCTCCTCAAGGTGGTCGAGCAGGCGCAGGATGTCCTCGCTCGGATCTTCCGCACCTACCTGCTTGCGGAACAGGTCGATATTTCAACCATGACGGCGCGCGATATCGCCAACCGCATGGAGAAATATGGGCTCCTTGCAGGCGCGGATCAGTGGTCAGGGCTCGTGCGCTTGCGAAATCGCCTCGCGCACGAATATCCGGTCAGCCCGACCGAACAGCTCGAACGCGTGACCGACGCGGCAGCCGCAGTTCCGACGCTCCGCGCGATCCGGGACGGTCTGGTCATCCCCTTGCGCGCGAAAGGTTATGCGCCATGACTCTCGATACCGAACGCCTCCGCCTCGCCGAACATGGCATGTACCGCCCCGAATTCGAGGGCGACGCGTGCGGAGTCGGCCTCGTCGCCGCGACCGACGGGAAATCGTCGCGCCGGGTCGTTCAGTCGGCGATCGATGCGTTGAAGGCGGTGTGGCACCGCGGCGCGGTCGATGCCGATGGCAAGACCGGCGATGGCGCGGGGCTCCACGTCGATCTGCCGCACCGGTTCTTCGACGATGCGATCGTCGCGTCGGGGCATAAGGTCAGCCCCAACCGGCTCGCGGTCGGGATGATCTTCCTCCCGCGCACCGATCTCAACGCACAGGAAAGCTGCCGCACGATCGTCGAAAGCGCGATCATCGAGGCGGGGTATTCGATCTATGGCTGGCGGCAGGTGCCCGTCGACGTGTCGGTGATCGGGATGAAGGCGCAGGCGACCCGGCCCGAGATCGAACAGATCATGATCGCCGGGCCGCTGCCCGATGACGCCAGCATGGAGGAATTCGAAAAGAACCTGTATCTGGTTCGCCGCCGGATCGAAAAGCGCGTGATCGCCGCGCAGATCCAGGGTTTCTACATCTGTTCGCTGTCGTGCCGGTCGATCATCTACAAGGGGCTGTTCCTCGCCGAATCGCTGTCGGTCTTCTATCCCGATCTGCAGGACCAGCGGTTCGAATCGCGCGTCGCGATCTTTCACCAGCGCTATTCGACCAACACCTTCCCCCAATGGTGGCTGGCGCAGCCGTTCCGCTGCCTCGCGCATAACGGCGAGATCAACACGATCCGCGGCAACAAGAACTGGATGCTCAGCCACGAAATCCGGATGGCGAGCCTGGCGTTCGGCGACAATTCCGAGGACATCAAGCCGGTGATCCCTGCGGGCGCGTCCGACACCGCCGCACTGGATGCGGTGTTCGAGACGATCTGCCGCTCGGGCCGCGATGCGCCGACCGCCAAGCTGATGCTGGTGCCCGAGGCGTGGCAGAAACAGGGCGACATCCCCGAGGCGCATTCGGCGATGTACCAATATCTCGCCAGCGTCATGGAGCCGTGGGACGGCCCCGCCGCGCTCGCGATGACCGACGGGCGCTGGGCGGTCGGCGCGGTCGATCGCAACGCGCTGCGCCCGCTGCGCTACACGCGCACGATCGACGGGCTGCTGATCATCGGATCCGAAAGCGGGATGGTCGTCGTCCCCGAATCGACCGTGATCGCCAAGGGGCGGCTGGGGCCGGGGCAGATGATCGCGGTGGACCTCGACCGCGGTGTCCTGCTCGAGGATCGCGCGATCAAGGATCTGATCGCGGGGCAGCATGACTATGCCTCGATGATTGGCGCGTTCCACACGATGGACGATCTGCCGCAGATCGACGATGCCACGATCCGCTACGACCGGGCCGAATTGTCGCGGCGTCAGGTCGCGGCGGGGCAGACGCTGGAGGATATGGAGTTGATCCTGTCGCCGATGGTCGATGGCGCGAAGGAAGCGATCGGGTCGATGGGCGACGATACGCCGCTCGCGGTGATCAGCGACAAGCCGCGGCTGATCAGCCAGTTCTTCCGCCAGAATTTCAGCCAGGTGACCAACCCGCCGATCGATTCGCTGCGCGAACGCCATGTGATGAGCCTGCGCACCCGCTTCGGGAATCTGGCCAACATCCTCGATACCGAGGATCAGCGCGATCGCGTGCTCGTGCTCGATTCGCCGGTGTTGACTGGGACGCACTGGGCGCGGCTGAAGGCGCATTTCGCCCAGAGCGCGGCGACGATCGACTGTACCTTCGCGACCGGCGGCGGCCCGGAAATGCTCCGCGCGGCGATCCAGCGGATCCGCGGCGAAGCCGAACAGGCGGTGCGCGAGGGGAAGAGCGAATTGTTCCTGACCGACGAGGCGATTGGTCCCGACCGGGTCGGCATCGCCGGGGTGCTGGCGGCGGCGGCGGTGCACACGCATCTGGTCCGCTGTGGCTTGCGCTCGTTCGCGTCGATCAACATCCGCACCGCCGAATGTCTCGACACTCATTATTATGCGGTGCTGATCGGGGTCGGTGCGACGACGGTGAACGCGTATCTCGCCGAAGCCGCGATCGCGGATCGCCAGGCGCGCGGGCTGTTCGGCGACCTCGGCCTCGATGAATGCCTGTCGCGGCATCGTACCGCGATCGAGGAGGGGCTGCTCAAGATCATGTCGAAGATGGGGATCGCGGTGATCTCCAGCTATCGCGGCGGCTATAATTTCGAAGCGGTCGGCCTTAGCCGCAGCCTGGTCAACGACCTGTTCCCCGGCATGCCCGCCAAGATCAGCGGCGAAGGCTATGCCTCGCTCCACGTCAACGCGACCCTGCGGCACGAGGCGGCCTATGACGAGCTGGTCGTCAATCTCCCGATCGGCGGCTTCTATCGCCAGCGCGCGGGGGGGGAGACGCATGCCTATTCAGCGCAGCTGATGCACCTGCTCCAGACCGCGGTCGCGACCGACAGCTACACTAGCTACCTCCAGTTCAGCCGCGGGGTCGCCGACCTGCCCCCGGTCTATCTGCGCGACCTGCTCCAGTTCAATTTCCCGAGCGAAGGCGTCCCCGTCGACCAGGTCGAGGCGATCACCGAAATCCGCAAGCGGTTCGTGACGCCGGGGATGAGCCTGGGCGCGCTGAGCCCGGAGGCGCATGAAACGCTTGCGATCGCGATGAACCGGATCGGCGCCAAGGCGGTGTCGGGTGAGGGCGGCGAGGACAAGGCGCGCTATCAACCCTATCCGAACGGCGACAATGCCAATTCGACGATCAAGCAGATCGCGAGCGGGCGGTTCGGCGTCACCGCCGAATATCTCAACGCCTGCGACGAGATCGAGATCAAGGTCGCACAGGGCGCCAAGCCCGGCGAGGGCGGGCAATTGCCCGGGTTCAAGGTCACCGAATTCATCGCCAAGTTGCGCCACGCAACGCCGGGCGTCACGCTGATCTCCCCCCCGCCGCACCACGACATCTATTCGATCGAGGATCTGGCGCAGCTGATCTACGACCTGAAACAGATCAACCCGGTCGCGCGCGTCTGCGTGAAATTGGTCAGTTCGGCGGGGATCGGCACCGTCGCGGCGGGCGTGGCGAAGGCGCATGCCGACGTCATCCTCATCGCGGGCCATGTCGGCGGGACGGGCGCCAGCCCGCAGACCAGCATCAAATATGCGGGCACGCCTTGGGAAATGGGGCTGTCGGAGGTCAATCAGGTGTTGACGCTGAACGGCCTGCGCGGGCGGGTCCGGCTGCGCACCGATGGCGGGCTGAAAACCGGGCGCGACATCGTGATCGCCGCGATCCTGGGGGCGGAAGAATTCGGGATCGGGACGCTCAGTCTCGTCGCGATGGGGTGCATCATGGTGCGCCAATGCCATTCGAACACTTGCCCGGTCGGCATCTGCGTCCAGGACGAACGGTTGCGCGCCAAATTCACCGGCACGCCCGAAAAGGTCATCAACCTGATGACCTTCATCGCCGAGGAGGTGCGCGACATCCTCGCCCGGCTCGGGGTCCGCAGCCTCGACGACATCATCGGGCGCACCGAATTGTTGCGTCAGGTCAGTCGCGGGGCGGAGCATCTCGACGATCTCGACCTCAACCCGATCTTGGCGAAGGTCGATGCGACCGACGCCGAACGCCGGTTCAGCCTGTCGACGTTCCGCAACGAAGTCCCCGACAGTCTCGATGCGCAGATCATCAAGGATGCCGCGGCGGTGTTCGGGCGGGGCGAAAAGATGCAGCTGACCTATTCGGTGCGCAACACGCACCGCGCGGTCGGGACGCGGCTGTCGAGCGAGATCACGCGCAAATTCGGGATGAGCACGCTGTCCGACGGGCATGTCACGATCCGGCTGCGCGGCAGCGCGGGCCAGTCGCTGGGCGCGTTCCTCTGCAAGGGCATCACGCTCGAGGTATTCGGCGATGCCAACGATTATGTCGGCAAGGGCTTGTCGGGGGGCACGATCATCGTCCGCCCCGCGGTGTCCTCCCCGCTCGCCAGCCAGGACAATACGATCATCGGCAACACCGTCCTCTATGGCGCGACCTCGGGCACGTTGCTCGCGGCGGGTCAGGCGGGCGAACGGTTCGCGGTGCGCAATTCGGGTGCGACCGTCGTCGTCGAGGGCTGCGGCGCGAACGGGTGCGAATATATGACCGGGGGCGTCGCGGTCCTGCTCGGCGCGGTCGGGCATAATTTCGGGGCGGGGATGACCGGGGGGATGGCGTTCGTCTACGATCCCGACGACGTCTTCGCCAAGCGCGCCAACCCCGAAAACATCGTGTGGCAACGCGTCGCGACCGCGCATTGGGAGGGGGTGCTCCACGATCTGGTCGCGAACCATGCGCAGGCGACCGACAGTAAATGGTCGCGAGGGCTGGTCGAGGACTGGCCGCGGATGGTCGGCGATTTCTGGCAGGTCGTGCCCAAGGAGATGCTGGGCCGCCAGACCTATCCGCTCGACGAAACGCATGAGGCGGTCGCGGCGGAGTGACAGGTTGCGACGAGAGTGGCGGTGGCGATGACGATGCGGTAGAAGGCGTGGCTTAGTCGCGTCATTTCAAGGACCTGTACCCATGCGTATCGTCCCCGCTATCGTGCTTGCCGCCGTTCTGGTTCCCGCCGCTGCCGCTGCCCGCCCCCCCGAAGCGGATCGCGCCGCCCAGGCCGCCGCCGCGCTCCAGAATCCGCTGGTGCAGGACGGGGTCGCCCGCACGCTGACGCAGCTGGCCGATATCGTGCTCGACATGCGCGTCGGGCCGCTGGCGGCGCTGGCCGCGCCCGAGGCGGGGCTCCGGCCCGACGAGACGCTGCGGAACGTCCAGCAGCGCACCGACCCCGATTTCGACCGGCATCTGCGCGAATCGACCCGCGCCGGGGTCGCGACCATGGGCGCCGTCGCCGGGGGCGTCGCGGCGCAGTCGGCGGAGATCGGGCGCACCGTCGCCCGGCTCGACAGCGCGCTGGCACCGCTGATCGCCGCCCTGGGGTCGGCGACGGACGACCGCCCCCGCTGACCGCCTCCCGCCAGTCGATCGCGGCGCCCGATCTTGGCGCCCGACGCGTTCCGCGCTTGCAGCGGTTCATCGCGCCCCGCTACAGCCGTCGGCATGTGGCAGCTTTATCAATTTCCCCTGTGCCCCTTCAGCCGCAAGGTCCGCCTGCTGCTGGGGGAAAAGGGCGTCGGTTACGAACTGGTGCGCGAATCGCCCTGGGACCGCCGCGACGAATTCGTCGACATGAACCCGGCGGGCGCGACCCCGGTGATGGTCGATACCAGCCGCGCGGGTGCGCCGTTGATCGATTCGATGGCGATCTGCGAATATTTCGAAGAGACGGTCGACAAGGCGGCGATGATCAACGGCACCGCCGCCAACCGCGCGGAAATCCGGCGGCTGGTCGCGTGGTTTGATTCGCAATTCTATCGCGACGTCACCAGCCTGCTGCTCCACGAACGCGTCGTGAAGCGGATCGCGCATCGCGCCGCGCCCGATGCGAAGGGGTTGCGGGAGGCGATGAAGGCCGCGGTCAGCCATCTCGACTATACCGATTACCTGCTTGATCATCGCAACTGGCTGGGCGGGGCGACGATGAGCCTTGCCGATCTGGCCGCGGCGGCACAGATTTCGGTCGCCGATTATCTGGGCGGGATCGACTGGAAAAGCCATCAGCAGACCGCGCGCTGGTACGGCGGGCTCAAGAGCCGCCCCAGTTTCCGCCCGTTGTTGTCCGAACGGATGGAATTGGTCGGTCCCCCGCCGCAGCATTACGACAATGTCGATTTCTGACGTGGCGGCCACGATCGGCCATGACGATTTCCGCGCGGTCGATATCCGCGTCGGCACCGTCCTTGAGGCGGCGGTCTTCGCCGAGGCGCGCAAGCCCGCGCTCAAGCTGCGGATCGACTTCGGCGAAGCGATCGGCATCCGGCGATCGTCGGCGCAGATCGTCGATCATTACGATCCCGCCACGCTGGTGGGGACCCAGGTCGCCGCGGTCGTCAATTTCGCGCCGCGGCAGATCGGGCCGATGATGTCGGAGGTGTTGACGCTGGGCTTTCCCGATGCCGCGGGCCGCGTCGTCCTGATCGCGCCGACGCACGCCGTGCCCAATGGCGCGCGGCTGTTCTGACGCGCGGCAACCGCGGCGATGGCCGATCGTTGTTGCGGGATGAGAACGATCCTGATCGCCACCATCGCGCTGTTGCCGCTCGCCGCCTGTGGCCAGAACGACGCCACGCCTGCCGAGAATAATACCGCTGCGACCGCATTCGTCCCGCCGCCGGTCCAGCCGCCCACGCCCTTGCCCGGGCAGGCGCATCAGGTGCCGTTGACGGCGTTCGTCGGCAAATATCCGACCGACACGGTCGACGGCGTCACGTTCTTCGACCGAACCGAGGTCGCCAACGCGCTGATCGGCGCGGTGGGGGATGACAAGCTGCGGCGGCTGATGACGGGGCGCGATGGGGTGACGGTGCCGATATTCCGCTACCGCGGCGCGATCGGCGCGCATGGCTGCGAACAGCATGATTGTGCAGGCAGGAACTGGACGTTTCTGGTCAGCCCCGACGGCGGCACCGCGCGCGCCTGCTTCCACGATACAGCGGCGATGGGGGCGACCAGCCGCTGGTACGACAATGACACCCCGGTCGCGCGCCCGGGCGAATGCCCGCAGGGGTGACCCGGCGGGTCATGCGATCGGCATGACCGGCACGGCGGCGCCCACGAACATCGCGGCGAAGAACAGCGCACCGACCAGCGAGACGGCGACATTCTGGATGGAAATCGAACGAGCGAACATGATGTTTTTCCCTGTGTGATCCCGCGGCGAACCATTCGCCGGGATACTCAATGGGTTTGCACCAACCGTGCCAGTTTCGATAAGTCGTTGTAATGCGGGGCAATGGCTAGCTGGCCGCGCGAACATTGGCGCATATCACCAACTGCGACCGGCAAATCGCGCCACTATCAGGCGGCCTTGATACAGTACCGCCCGGCCGCCTTCGCCTGATAGAGCAGCTGATCGGCCCGATCGAGCGCGATCGACGCGGGATCGCTGTTGGCGACCGTCGTGACGCCCACCGAAATCGTCACCTTGCCCAGCGGGCTGTCGGTCTCGCGAATCCGGAACCGCTTGGTCCCGATCGCGGTGCGCACGTCGTCGAGCTTCTCGTGCGCCGCGGCCAGATCGGTCCCCTGGAACAGGATCACGAATTCCTCGCCGCCGTGTCGCACGACCAGATGCGGCGCGCATTCCTCGGCCAGCTTGCGCCCGACCGCGGCGAGCACCCGGTCCCCGATCGCATGGCCGTGATCGTCGTTGACGCGCTTGAACCGGTCGATGTCGCACAGCGCCAGGCAATAGGGACCCGCGGCCAGATCGCGCGCGGCGAACGCCTCTTCGAACGCGCGCCGGTTGGGCAGGCCGGTCAGCACGTCGCGCCGGGCGGTGTCGTTCGCCTCGGCCAGCTTGTCCCGCAACGCCTCGGTCTCGCGGGTCGCGACCGCCAGGCGGCTTTCGGTCTCCCGGATCCGCGCCAGCATCGTGCCCGTGATCCGCGCGATTTCATCGATGCCGGCGATCGCGGGCACCCGCGATATCGCCGCCGCGCTATTGGCCAGGTCGAGGCCGAATCCCCGCGTTTCATCCTGGATTTCGCGCATCATGATCGCAAAGCCGTCGACATGCGCCTGGGTGTCGGCGACCAGTTGCTGCGCAGCCTCCTCGACCGTCCGGTCCGTCGACGGCCCGGACACAACCTGTCCGCCCAGTTGTTCGATGTCGGATCGTTGCAGGCGGATGCCGCCATCGGTCAGCCGCGCCACCGCCGACGCGACCGTCCCGTCGGGGTCGGACAGAACATGATGGGCGAACGCATAATGCGCCGGGTCGATGCTCAGGCGCTGCTCTGCCAGAAACGCGCCGATCCGGTCGAACAGATCGTCGTCTTTCTGCCAACACCGTGCTGCGGCGGCCCCCTTCATGGTCATTCCCTGATCTCGGTTAAGACCATATAGCGCCAAATCGTTAGCGCTGCGTTGCTGTATTTCTACATTTTGCGCAATTTTTGCACTGCGGCAAGGGTCAGTTCGACATGCTTGTCGGCGTTCAGATCATCATGGACGAAGGTGATGCGACCATCCTGACCGATGACGTAACTGGTTCGCCGCGTTGCGTTATTGCCGTTGATGACGTGATGCAGATCGACGTCATACCCAGCGACGACGCCTGGCCCGGCACTGGCGACCGCGAATTTACCCGCACATTTTTCCTGGCTGAATCGCTGCAACGTCGGGATCGTGTCCGCCGACATGCCGATCACGGTCGCGCCCGCCGCCCGGAATTTGTCGATCGATTCGGCGAAGGCATGGGCTTCGGCATTGCAGCCGCCGGTGAACGCCGCGGGGAAGAAATACAGGACGACCGGTCCCTTCTTCAACTGATCGGCCAGATGGACCTTGAACACCTTGCCCGCGATCGCACCGCGCGTGGTGAAATCGGGCGCCTTGTCGCCGGGGGCCAGCGCCGCCATGGCAGGCGCGGCGGCAAGGGCGATGGCGGCAAGGGTGGGGATCAGGCGCATGGGTATCTCCGACAAGGATGATCGGCGGGTTCTAGCCCGGATCGCCCGGACGCGATAGAGAGGCGCGATGCCCGTCACCGCTGCCGATATCGACCTCGCCCACCGTCTCGCCGATGCCGCGGGCGCGGTGATCCGCCCCTATTTCCGCCACCCGCATGGCGTCGCGGTGAAGGCGGACCATTCCCCCGTCACGCTGGCGGATCGGGAGGCGGAGGCGGCGATGCGCGCGCTGCTCGCCGCCGAACGATCCGGCGACGGCATCGTCGGGGAGGAATATGGGACGAAGGACGGCGTCACGAATCGCCAGTGGGTGCTCGACCCGATCGACGGGACGCGCAGCTTCACCGTCGGACGCGCGATCTTCGGCACGCTGATCGCGCTGGTCGAGGATGGCTGGCCGGTGCTGGGGATCATCGACCAGCCGGTCCAGCGCGAACGCTGGGTCGGGGTCGCGGGGCGCCCGACGCTGTTCAACGGCGCGCCGGTGCGGACCCGCACCTGCGCCGCGCTCAAGGGGGCGACGCTGGCGACGACCAGCCCGCACCTGTTCGATGACGGCGACGTGCCGCATTATCTCGCGCTGGTCGCGGCGGCGTCCGGCGGTCACGCGCGGCAGGGGCCGGTCTATGGCGGCGACTGTTACAATTACGGGCTGCTGGCGAGCGGGCATATCGACATCGTCTGCGAAAGCGGGCTCAACCTCTATGATTTCGCGGCGCTGGTCCCGGTGGTCGAGGGCGCGGGCGGGCGGATGTGCGACTGGAACGGCGATCCGCTGACCGCGGCGAGCGCGGGCCATGTGCTGGCCATCGGCGACCCGGCGCGCACCGACGACGTGCTCGAGGCGCTCCACGCGGGTGGGCATGCCCACGACCATTGATCGCGCTCGCGTCTGATCGCGCCCGCTTCTGATCGCACGGGCCGGGAGGATCAGAAGATGCCGAGGAATTTCTTGCGCTGACCCTTTTTCTCGCCGGTGGATTTCTCGCCGTCCTCGCTTTTGGCGGTCGTCCCCTTGCCGACATCGTCGCGCGGCTTGCCGGTCGTCGTCCGCTGGGCGGTCGCGGTCACGCCGCTCAGCACGGGGCCACAGGCCGCCGATTTGGCATCGCCGACATCGACGAACGCGAGCAGCCCCGCCACCGGGGTCGCGACGATCGCCAGCCCCAGCCCGACGCCCGCGCGCGCCAGCAACTGGTCGCTGACGACGTCGATCGACGGATGCGCGAACTGGCCGCCCAGCCCGACGGGTGACTGGCCCGAAAACAGGCTGAACTTCTTGCCATCGGCGCGAAACGCCAGGTCGATGCCTTCGGTCTTGAAGCTGAACCCGCCGCGCCCCAGCATCACGTTCTTGGTCGTGTCGATCAGGATCGGGTCCGCCGCGGCGACGCCGTTGCGCACGGTAAAGGCGACCAGCCCGCAATTGATCCTGACGGGCTCCTTCAGTTTCTGTTCGAACATCTTCTGGACGAAGGTGCCGACATCGAGTTCGGCGAGCTGGACGTTGCGCGTCCAGAACGTGCCCGCGGGCATGATGAACGCGATCCGTCCGCGCGCACTGGCGAGCGAATCGTGCAGCGTATCGCCGTCGCCCTCCAGCTTGATCCGCCCCTTGATCGTCCCGCTCGTCCCCGATTCGGCGACCCCGAACCCCGCGAGCAACCGCCCCATCGGCGTTTGCGCCAGCCGGATATCGTAGCTGGCGTGGGTCGGGCTGCGGCGCGCGTCGAGGATGATGTCCGACGACACGTTCCCCCGTGCCAGCGCAAAGGTGAAGGGCGACAATTTGAGCAGCGCGTCCTTCAGGCTGACGGTGACGTCGACGTTCGACATCGGCAGTTTCTTCGACGCGACGGTGGCGATCGTCCAGCGCGCATCGGCGTCGAACCGCTTCATCGATTCGATCCCCAGGTTCGCATCGGGCAGCAACCGTGCCGATCCCGCCCCGGTCGCCGCCGCGGCGGCCTCGACCCCCCGGGCCGCGACGATGTCCGGATTATAGCCGATGAAGGGGGCGGCATCGACGATATCGAGCCGCTTCGTCGCCAGGGTCGCATCGATCGACGGGCGGGGCAGGATGTTGTGGACGGTGAATTTGCCCGACAGGTCGCTGTCGCCGAACGTTCCCGCCATCCGGGTGAAGGCGTAATCATCGCCGTTCTTCACCAGCTGCGCATGCAGCCGGTACGTGCGCGTCTGCGGGATCGCGACCCCGATGATCCACAGCAACTCGCTGAGGTTGCGCCCGCGCGCCTTCACCTGCAGCGGTACGTCCTCGATATCGGCGATGCTGGGCAGCGTGCCGGTGACGTCGATGACGTTGTTCGCGGCGTGCGCGGTCATGGTCAGCCGGTTCTGGCCGCGCGCGACGGTCTGGTTCGGCGACAGCAGCGCGCCCGACAGCGTGAACGGCGTCGCGCGCACCTGCCCCTTGCCGGTGAACGTCACCTTGTCGCCGATCGTCGCCCCCGCCGACATCACCGTCGCGAACGACAGGTCCGCCAGCAATTGCAGCCGCGGATCGCGATAGCGGACCTGCGTCCCCGCCAGCGTCGCCGAATCGATGATCGGGAATTCGACCGGCTTGCCGGGGGTGTCGCTGAACGTCCAGCTGTTGCGATCATGCGCCGCATTCCATTCCAGATCGACCCGCCCGTCGGTCAGGTCGAGCATCCGGAAATGCCGCCGTCCGAACAGCATCGACAGCGGCGCGATCCGCGAATCGATCCGTTTCGCGCTGAACAGCGCGGGGCGGGTCGCCCAGTCGGGGTTGGAAATCGTCAGCCCCTCGGCCAGGAACTTGATGTCGAAGGGGGCGAAATACAGCTGGAAATCGCCCTTCACGGTGACGGTGCGGTGGGTCAGCTTGCCCGCGACGCGTTCGAACCCATGTTTGAGGAACCGTCCCTTGGTGACGAACAGGATCAGCCAGACCGCCGCGATCGCCCCGATGATCGTCAGCACGATGGTGCGGATGCGATGCCGCCGGGCATGCGTCGGGGCGGGATCGGCGGGTGCCGGTGCCGGGGGCGGATCGGCAGGCGCCGGATCGTCGATCGTTACGCTTACCGAATCACTCATGGCGGCTAAGCGCGTGGGCGGGTCCGCCAGTTCCCTTGCCGACGCTCAGCGCGGTTGATTTCCCTGCACCATGCCGCTATGCGCCCCGCTTCCCTTGCGACGAGTGGAAAGAACGACCCGGCCAGTGTGGGCTGCCGCGGTGGTTCGTTTCGTCGCTAACTTTGGAGATGAAAATGCCCAAGCTCAAGACGAAGAGCGGCGTCAAGAAGCGCTTCAAGTTCACGGCCACCGGCCTGTTGAAGCACGGTGTCGCCGGCAAGCGCCACCGCCTGTTGCACCACAACGGCAAGTACATCCGCCAGAATCGCGGCACCAAGGTGCTGTCGAAGGCCGACACCGCGACGGTGAAGGCCTGGGCCCCCTACGGCCTCCGCTGAGCAGGAAGGAATTAAAGAATGGCACGCGTCAAACGGGGTGTAACCACCCGCGCCAAGCATAAGCGGATTCTCGAACAGGCGAAGGGCTATTACGGCCGTCGCAAGAACACGATCCGCATCGCCCGCCAGGCCGTCGAAAAGGCCGGGCAATACGCCTATCGCGACCGCAAGGTGAAGAAGCGCACGTTCCGCGGTCTGTGGATCCAGCGCATCAACGCCGGTGTCCGCGCCGAAGGCCTCACCTATTCGCAGTTCATGCACGGGCTGAAGCTCGCCGGCGTCGAACTCGACCGGAAGGTGCTGGCGGACATCGCGATGCACGAAACCGCCGCATTCAGCGCCATCATCGCCCAGGCGAAGGCAGCGCTACCCCAGGCCGCCTAACGCGCCGGGCTTGCGACGAAAGGGCGTCGGTGGGAAACCACCGGCGCTTTTTTTGTTGTGGCTGCGTAATGCCTCTCCATAATCGCCGTCAGTCCCGCCCCTCCGTCATCCCCCCCTTCCGTCATTCCCGCGAAGGCGGGAATCCATAAACTCGACCGTGGATAATAAAACCGCGAGCTTCGCCCCTATGGATCCCCGCCTCCGCGGGGATGACGGGCGTGGGGAAAAGCGGATGAAACAACCTTGCATCTACATCCTAGCCAGCGGCAAGCACGGGACGTTGTCCATCGGGGCCAGGTCGGACCCTATCGCGCGCACCCCCCCCCCGCCCCACTCCGTCATTCCCGCGAAGGCGGGAATCCATAAACTCGATCCTGCGTGATAAACCCGCGAGCTTCGCCCCTATGGATCCCCGCCTCCGCGGGGATGACGGCTGAGAGGGAACGCCCATGAAACGACCCTGCGTCTACATCCTCGCGAGCGGCAAGCACGGGACGTTGTACATCGGGGTCACGTCGGACCTTCCCGCCCGCCTCGCCCAGCATCGTGCGGGATTGATCAAAGGCTTTACCTCCCGCTACGGGGTGACGCGGCTCGTCTGGTTTGCGATGGCGGACACGATCGACGCCGCGATCACGCGTGAGAAGCAGCTGAAACACTGGAATCGCGCGTGGAAGATCAATCTGATCGAGGATGGCAACCCGCATTGGGCGGATCTTGCGCCCGGTCTGGGACTATAGCGCCTGCTGGCGGATGGAGTAGCATGTGACCGACACCGACCTCGACCAGATGCGCGACCACATGCTGACCGCGATCCAGGCCTCGTCCGGGCTCGATGCGCTCGACGCCGTCCGGGTGGAGGCGCTCGGCAAACAGGGGCGGGTGACCGCGCTGCTGAAGACGCTGGGCAAGATGACGCCCGAGGAGCGGCAGGTGAAGGGGCCCGCGATCAACGGGCTGCGGGAGGCGCTGACCGACGCGGTGGCGGCGCGCAAGGCGACGCTGGAGGCCGCGGCGCTCGATGCGCGGCTGGCCGGCGAGACGCTCGACATGACGCTGCCCGCCGACGTGCCGGTCAGCGGGACGATCCATCCGGTCAGCCAGGTGATGGACGAACTCGCCGAAATCTTCGCCGACCTGGGCTTCGCGGTCGCGACGGGGCCGGAGATCGAGGACGACTGGCATAATTTCACCGCGCTCAACATCCCCGAATCGCACCCCGCGCGCGCGATGCACGACACCTTCTATTTCGAACCCCAGGCGGGCGCGTCCGACGACGCGGCGCGCAAGATGCTGCTGCGCACGCATACCTCGCCCGTCCAGATCCGCACGATGCTCAGCCAGCAGCCGCCGATCCGGATCATCGCGCCCGGGCGCACCTATCGCAGCGACAGCGATGCGACCCACACCCCGATGTTCCACCAGGTCGAGGGGCTGGTGATCGACAAGGGGATCACGCTCGGCCACCTCAAATGGACGCTCGAGACGTTCCTCAAGGCGTTCTTCGAACGCGACGACGTCGTCCTGCGGCTGCGCCCCAGCTATTTCCCCTTCACCGAACCCTCGGCGGAGGTCGACGTCGGCTTCACGATCGACAAGGGCAAGCGCGTCATCGGCGGGTCCGATGGCTGGATGGAGGTGCTGGGGAGCGGCATGGTCCACCCGAAGGTCATCCGCGCCTGCGGGCTCGACCCCGATGAATGGCAGGGCTTCGCCTTCGGGTGCGGGATCGATCGGCTCGCGATGCTGAAATACGGGATGGACGACCTGCGGCCCTTCTTCGACGGCGATATCCGCTGGCTGAAACATTATGGATTTTCGAGCCTCGACGTCCCCACGTTGAGCGGAGGAGTCGGCGCATGAAGTTCACGCTCGGATGGCTCAAGGAGCATCTCGACACCGATGCCGATATCGCGGCGATCGGCACCGCGCTGACGCGGATCGGGCTGGAGGTCGAGGGGGTCGAGGATCAGGCCGCGCGGTTCGACGGCTTCCGCGTCGCGCGCGTCCTCACCGCCGAACGCCATCCGCAGGCGGATAAATTGCAGGTGCTCAGCGTCGATACCGGCGACGGCACGCCGCTGCAGGTCGTGTGCGGCGCCCCCAATGCGCGCGCCGGGCTGGTCGGCGTGCTCGGGCTGCCCGGCGCGGTCGTCCCCGCGAACGGCATGGAGCTGAAGATATCGGCGATCCGCGGGGTCGAATCGCACGGCATGATGTGTTCGACCCGCGAACTGGAGCTCGGCGAGGATCACGACGGCATCGTCGAATTGCCCGCCGATGCCGCGATCGGCACCGCCTTTGCCGATTATGCCGGGATGACCGACCCGGTCTTCGACATCGCGATCACCCCCAATCGCCAGGATTGCATGGGCGTCCGCGGTATCGCGCGCGATCTGGCCGCCGCGGGCATGGGCACGCTGAAGCCGCTCGCCGACGTCTATCGTCAGGCCGATCTCGATCCCGTCGCGGGCGAGGGTGAGGGGCCGGACGTGCGGACCGAGGACGGCGATGGCTGTCCCGCCTTCTTCGCGCAGCGCGTGTCGGGGGTCACCAACGGCGAATCGCCCGACTGGATGCGCCGTCGCCTGACCGCAATCGGGCAGAAGCCGATTTCGGTGCTGGTCGACATCACCAATTTCGTGTCGGTCGATCTCGGGCGCCCGCTCCACGTCTATGACAGGGCGACGCTGTCGGGCGGGCTGGTCGCGCGCAAGGCGACCGCGGGCGAGACGGTGGAGGCGCTCAACGGCAAGACCTATACGCTCGACGAGACGATGACCGTCATCGCCGATGCGGCGCATGTCCACGACATCGGCGGGATCATGGGCGGCGCGGCATCGGGCGTGTCCGCGACGACGACGGACGTCCTGATCGAATGCGCCTATTTCGACCCCGACGCCATCGCGCGGACGGGGCAGAAGCTGATGCTGACGAGCGATGCGCGCCAGCGGTTCGAACGCGGGGTCGACCCGGCGTTCCTCGACGAGGGATTGTCGATCGCGACGCGCCTCGTCCTCGACCATTGTGGCGGCACCGCGAGCGGCGTGACGCGGGCGGGCAGCGCCCCGCTGGGCGATCGCCGCTATGCCTACGACCCGGCCAAGGCCGAAACGCTCGGCGGGCTCGCGGTCGATCCGGCCCGCCAGCGCGCGATCCTCGAATCGCTCGGCTTCGCGGTCACCGACGACTGGCAGGTCACGCCCCCGACCTGGCGCCGCGATATCGACGGCCCCGCCGACCTGGTCGAGGAGATCATCCGGATCGAGGGGATCGACAAGGTCGAAAGCGTCCCCTTGCCGCGCGCCCCCGGCGTCGCGCGCCCGACCGCGACACCCGATCAGAAGCTGGAACGCCGCGTCCGCCGCGCCGCCGCGGCGCGCGGGCTGGACGAGGCGGTGACGTGGAGCTTCCTCGGCGAGGATCAGGCGGCGGCCTTCGGCGGCGGTCACTGGACGCTCGCCAACCCGATCAGCGAAGAGCTGAAGGTCATGCGCCCGTCGATGCTGCCGGGGCTGCTCGCCGCGGCGCAGCGCAACCTCGATCGCGATGCCGAAACCGTGCGGCTGTTCGAAATCGGTCGCCGCTATCTGCCGGGGCAGGATGGCGCGTCGCACGAGCGCGCGACCATTGGCATCGTCCTGACCGGCGATCGTCGCCCCCGTGGCTGGCGGGAGGGCAAGGCGGTCGCGTTCGATGCCTATGATGCCAAGGCGGAGGCGCTCGCGCTGCTCGGCGTCGCGGGTGCGCCGGTCGATAATCTGCAGGTCATGGGTGACGCGGGCGACGCCTGGCATCCCGGCCAGTCGGGGACGTTGCGGCTCGGGCCGAAGACGGTGCTCGCGACGTTCGGCATGCTCCACCCGCGCGTGCGCAAGGCGTTCGATATCGACCTGCCCGTCGCGGCGGCCGAAGTGTATCTCGATGCGATCCCCGCCAAGCGGGCGAGCGGGTTCATGCGCCCCGCCTTCACGCCCCCCGCGCTGCAATCGGTGACCCGCGATTTCGCGTTCCTGCTGCCCGTGTCGGTCAGCGCCGATGCGCTGGTCCGCGCGGTGCGCACCGCCGACAAGCATGCGATCGTCGCGGCACGCGTGTTCGACGTCTTCACCGGGCAGGGCGTCGAGGAGGGGATGAAGTCGGTCGCGGTCGAGGTCGTTCTCCAGCCGGGGGCGAAGAGCTTCACCGAGGATGAGCTCAAGGCGATCCGCGAGAAGATCCTGGCCGCGGCGACCAAACAGGGGGCGGTGCTGCGTGGTTGATCTCGTCCGGATCGGATCGGGCGACCTGACCGCCGCGATCAACCCGCTGGGCGCGGAATTGTGGAGCCTGACCGACGCCGACGGGCGCGAATTGATGACCGATGCGGACCCCGCTTATTGGACGGGGCACGCGCCGATCCTCTTTCCGGTCGTCGGGCGGCCCTATCGCGAGGTGATCCGCGTCGATGGCGCCGAATATCCGATGATGCAGCACGGCTTCGCGCGGCACTCCATGTTCGAGATCGTGGCGAGCGCAGCGGACAGCGCGACGTTCCGGCTGACCGACAGCGACGACACGCGCGCGCATTATCCCTTCGCCTTCGCGCTCGACATCAGCTTCGCGATCCACGCCGCGACGTTGTCGGTCGATGTCACGGTGCGCAACACCGGCGATGTCGTCCTGCCCGCCAGCTTCGGCTTTCACCCCGCCTTCGCCTGGCCGTTGCCCTATGGCGAGGACAAGCTCGACCATGGAATCGTCTTTTCGCATGACGAACCCGACCGTCTGCGTGAGATTGCGAAGGACGGCACGATCGCCGCCGAAACCCGCGTGTCGCCGCTCGACGGGCGCACGCTGCACCTGCGCGACGATCTGTTCGCGAACGACGCGCTCGTCTGGAACGACATCCGCTCCGACCATGTCGTCTATGGCGCCAAACAGGGGCCGCGCCTCCGGATCGATTTCCCCGAAACGCCGATGCTCGGCATCTGGACCAAGCCGGGGGCGCATTATGTCTGCGTCGAACCATGGCACGGCATCGCCGATCCCGAAGGCTTCACCGGCGATATAAGCGACAAGCCGGGCATCTTTGCGGTGCCCGTCGGCGGGGAGAAGCATATCGCGCTGCGGGTGACGCTGGTCGACTGAGCCGTCGCGCGGGCGGCGGCGGGCCCCTAACCCTGTCCTACAGCGATCATTTCTGCCAGTGGGGGCGATATGAACGCCATCCGTCGCCTCGCCGTCCGTCAGGTTATGAAATACCCATGAATTCGCCCCGCAGAATATACCGATTCAGTGTAAACGTCGTCCACTTCACCGGCAGCGTCGCCCGGTGGGAGCACCGCCGATGACCTCGCCCCGCCGCACCTTCGCGATCATTTCGCATCCCGACGCGGGCAAGACCACGCTGACCGAAAAACTGCTCGTCGCGGGTGGTGCGATCCATCTGGCGGGCGAGGTGAAGGCGCGCGGGGCGAACCGGCGCGCGCGGTCGGACTGGATGAAGATCGAACAGCAACGCGGCATCTCGGTCACCTCATCGGTGATGACGTTCGAACGCGCCCAACCCGACGGCACGGTCATCACCTTCAACCTGCTCGACACCCCGGGGCATGAGGATTTCAGCGAGGATACCTATCGCACGCTGACCGCGGTCGATTCGGCGGTGATGGTGATCGACGCCGCCAAGGGGATCGAGCCGCAGACGCGCAAATTGTTCGAAGTCTGCCGCCTGCGCTCGGTCCCGATCATCACCTTCGTCAACAAGGTCGATCGGGAGGGGCGCCCGGTCTTCGAACTGCTCGACGAAATCGCCGACATGCTTGCGCTCGACGTCGCGCCGATGACGTGGCCGATCGGGATGGGGGGCGAATTCGAAGGGGTGATGGACCTGGCGACGGGCAAGGTCAGCCGTCCCGAAGGCGACAGCCGGACGTTCCAGGGCAAGGTCGACAGCGATGTGACGCTGTCGACGGCGCGCGCGGAGGAGATCGAGCTGGCGGGGATCGGCTATCCCGCCTTCGATGCGGAGGCGTATCGCAACGGCGACCTGACGCCCGTCTATTTCGGATCGGCGCTCAAGGATTTCGGCGTCGCCGACCTGATCGCCGCGCTCGCCGATTACGCGCCGCCGCCGCGTCCGCAGCCCGCCGATCCCGCCCCGGTCAGCCCGGACGAGCCCGATGTCACCGGCTTCATCTTCAAGGTGCAGGCCAATATGGACCCCAACCACCGCGACCGGATCGCGTTCATGCGGCTATGTTCGGGGGTCTTCAAACGGGGCATGAAGCTGACCCCGACGGGGTCGGGCAAGCCGATCGCGGTCCATTCGCCGATCCTCTTCTTCGCGCAGAATCGCGAACTGGCGGATGAGGCGTTTCCGGGCGACATCATCGGTATCCCCAACCACGGCACGCTGCGCGTCGGCGATACGCTCGCCGAAAAACCGGGGGTGCGCTTTACCGGCTTGCCCAATTTCGCGCCCGAGATCCTGCGCCGCGTCGTGCTGAAGGACCCGACCAAGACCAAGCAATTGCGCAAGGCGCTCGACGACATGGCCGAAGAGGGGGTGACGCAGGTCTTCTATCCCGAAATCGGGTCGAACTGGATCATCGGGGTCGTCGGCCAGCTTCAGCTCGAGGTGCTGCTCTCGCGCCTCGATGCCGAATATAAGGTCGCCGCCGGTCTCGAACATGCGCCGTTCGACACCGCGCGCTGGGTGTCGGCGGCGGACGCGGCGGACCTCAAGGCGTTCACCGACATCAACCGGTCGGCGATGGCGAAGGATCGCGACGGCAACCCCGTCTTCCTCGCCAAGACCGCGTGGGAGGTCGGCTATGTCGCCGACCGTTATCCCAAGGTCCGCTTCGCCGCGACGCGCGAACGCTAGATGCCGGGCTTCACCTCGACCCAGTCGCGGCGCAGCGGCTTGATCGCCAGCGTCATCAGCACGAAGGCGATGAGGTAGAAGCCCGCCAGCGCCACCGCGGCATAGCGCAGCGAATCGTCGCCGAATCGCAACGCCATCGCATCCGACAGCCCGCCCATCACCCACGACCCCAGCCCCAGCCCGATCAGGTTGTTGATGAGGAGGAAGCTCGCCGACGCGGTCGCGCGCATGTGCGGCGGCACCAGGTTCTGCACCGCGGTCGTCACCGGCCCGAGCCACAGGATGTTGAGCGCATTGGGGATCAGGAACAGGAACCACGCGGTCATCGGCGACCGCGACAGGAACGCCGCCATGAACAGCGGCGCGGTGATCAGCCACGCGATCGCGGGCAGCTTGGCATAGGCCCCGCGGTCGTCCGGCCCCATCCGGTCGGCGAGGAAGCCGCCCAGGAACACCCCCGCACAGCCGCCGACGAGAAGCAGCGATCCGAAATAATAGGAGGTATCGGCCAGGCTCATCCCGAACGACCGGATCAGCAGCGACGGCGTCCAGAAGGCGAAGCCATAACCCGCCAGGCTCGACATCGACGCGGCGAACGCCATCAGCCAGAAGCTGGGCTTGCGCGCGAGGATCGCGAAGACCGCCGATACCGGCGCGCGATCGGGCGCGGCGACGACCTTGGGCGGCTCCTTGACGACCAGGCGAAAGATCGGGGCGATGACGACGCCCATGATGCCGACGGTGATGAACGCCGCGCGCCAGTTCACATGCGTCGCGATATAGGCCCCCAGCAACGTGCCGCTCGCCAGCCCGATCGGGATGCCGAGCGAATAGATGGCAAGCGCGCGCGACCGCGACTTGACCGGGAAATAGTCGGCGATCAGCGCATAGCTGGGCGCGACCCCGCCCGCCTCGCCGATCCCGACGCCCAGGCGAAAGGCGAACAGCTGCCAGAAGCCCGTGGCGAGCCCGCACAGCGCGGTGAACCCGCTCCACAGGGTCAGCGAGATGGTGACGACCCAGCTGCGGCTGGTGCGATCCGCGATCAGCGCCAGCGGGATCGCCAGCGTCGAATAGAGGAGCGCGAAGGCGATGCCGCCCAGCGCGCCGAGCTGGGTATCGGTCAGCCCCAGGTCGAGCTTGATCGGCTGGGCGAGGATGCCGAGAATCTGCCGATCGAGGAAATTGAAGGTGTAGACGATCAGCAGCATCGCCAGCACCAGGCCGCGATACCCGCGGGTGGTCTTCATCTCGGTCATGAACATCCTCTCCCGCCCATCATCACCGGGATGACGGGCGGGCGCAAGCGATTGGGATCAGAACTTGGCGCTGATCGTGCCGAAGATCTGCCGCGGATTGCCGTAGAAGGCGGTCGCGATGCCTTCCTTGCCCAGCGTCGGGGTATAGCCCCCCGCCGCATTCAGGATCGGCACGCCCGCGATCGTCGAGTTGATATATTGATAGCCCGACGTCTTGTAGCGCTTGTCGGTCAGGTTCTTGCCATAGATGCCGACCGTGTAGCGCTGCCCCTCACCGAAGGCATAGGTGATCCCGGCGTCGAGCAGCGTGTAGCCCGGCTGGTCGAGGAACGGGCTGGCGGTTTCGAACTGATGCGTCAGGCTGCGATACGATACCGTCGAATTGGCGGTGAGGACCCCGCCGCCTGCGGGCACGCTGAGCGTCGGGGTGGCCGACAGCGTCCAGTCGGGGGTGTTCTGGAATACGCGGACGTTGGCGACATCGACCCCGGTCGGCCCGATGAAGTTGCGGTATTTGGCGCTGATGTAACCCAGCGTTCCCTGGACGCTGAACGACGACCCGTCACCCGCGAAATCGCGGGCGATCTGCGCGGTGGTTTCCAGCTCGACGCCCTTGATCCGCGCCTTGGCCGCGTTGGTGGTGATCCCGCAGAAAGTCTGGACCCCGCTGACGGTGCAGCCGACCGATCCGGGCACCTGCACATCCTTGTAATCGGCATAGAAGCCCGCCAGCGCCCAGGTCAGCCGCCGGTCGAACGCCGATCCCTTATAGCCCGCTTCGTAACTGGTCACCGTTTCGGGATCGAACGACAGGTAGTCATAGATATCCTGGTACGTCCGGCCGGCCGCGGCATTGCTGATCGGGGCCGACGTGCCCGATCCGCGCGGATCGAATCCGCCGCCCTTGAACCCTTCCGAATAGGACGCATACAGCAAGTGGTTGGCGCTGGGCTTGAAGCTCAGCGAGGCGCGCGGCGTGAAGCGTTTGTAGTTCGCGGTGCCGCGGAAATTGGTCGACGGCCCCGTACCCAGGAACGGCACCGGCGATCCCCCGAATTCCTGGGTCAGCCCGATATAGTTCTGTTTGAACACGAAGGATTTGCGCTGATCCCAGGTGTAGCGGCCACCCAGCGACAGGCTGATCTGCGGCGTGAAGTCGACGGTGAAGTCGCCATAGACCGACGAGGTGTTCGTCCGCACGTCGCCCGCGGTATAGGCGTTCAGCCCGGGCACGGTCGTCGACAGCAGCACCCCGAACCCGGTCGACGCCTTCGCATCGAGATAATAATAGCCGATCAGGCCGTTGATCTTGTCGCTCGCGTACAGCAGCTGGAATTCCTGGCTGATCTGTTCGTTGCGATAGACCGCGGGCACGTCGACATCGACCGCGGGCAGCGAATCGAAATCGATCGGGGTGAAACTGGTATCCTTGCGCCACGCGCTGATGCTGCGCAGCGTCAGGTGATCGGTGATCTGCGCATTGGCCGACATCGACAGCCCGCCCGCCTCTATATCCTGCCGCGGATTGTTGAGCCCTGCGCGCGTATCAAAGACGTTGGCCAGCACCGGGGCGCCCGACAACAGGCCGGCGATCAGCCGATGGCCGTTGCGCGGGTTCGATTTGTCGTGCGTGTAATCGCCCGTCACGCGGATGAAGAGGCGATTGTCGGGCGACGTCAGTTCCATCGTCGCCCGCCCGGCGTAGATGTCCTTGTTGTAGTTATCGATGCCCAGGTTCGTGTTGCGCCCGAACCCGTCGCGCGACAGCCGTGCGCCCGCAACGCCGAGCTTGATGACGTCGTTGAGCGGCAGCGAGAGCGCGACGATCGCATCGGCCTGATTATAGCTGCCATAGCTCGCGCGGACGCGGACTTCGGGCGAATCGGGCAACCGCTTGGTCACATATTTGATCGCACCGCCGATCGTGTTGCGCCCATAGAGCGTCCCCTGCGGCCCGCGCAGCACCTCGATGCGGTCGACGTCGTAGATGTCGAGCACCGCCGCCTGCGGTCGGTTGAGATAGACATCGTCGAGATAGATGCCGATCCCTGCCTCGAACCCGGGCACCGGGTCCTGCTGGCCGACGCCGCGAATGAAGGCGGCGAGCGTCGAATTGCTACCGCGGGCGGTCTTCAGCGTCGTATTCGGGCTGGTCGTTTGCAGGTCGGTGAGGTCGGTCGCGCCCGATTTCAGCAATTTGTCGGCGGTAAAGGCGGTGACCGCGATCGGCACGTTCAACAGGCTTTCCGACCGGCGGCGTGCAGTGATCACGATGTCACCCGTCTGCGCCATCGTCGCGTCCGTCGTGTCGGGGGCGGATTGTGCCGCGGCCCCAGCCTCGCGCGCTTCGGTCGCGACCGGATCGGTCGTGACTGGCGCCGTCTGGGCGGTGGCTGGCGATACGGATACCGCGAGCGCGGCGGTGGCGGCCCCGAGCTGAAGACACGCGCGCAAAGTCAGGCGAATCATGAATAACCTCCCCGTTGACGCTGGATGATCCCCCCGGTTGGCCCGGGTTGTGCGCCGTCTGATCCCCGCTATAGTGAAACATGAACCGGGTTTCAACTCGGGAAGGTGGGGAGGGTTGAAATGGCCAGGACGCAGGCGCTTACCGATCGACCGCTACCCGCCAGCGACGGCAAGGCGCCACGCACCGACCGCGGGCGCCGGACGTTGCGCGCGATATTGGACGCGGCGGCGGGCGAATTCGGCGAGCGGGGGTTTCACGACGCTTCGGTCAGCGGCATCACGCGCCGCGCGGGCGTCGCACTGGGCAGTTTCTATACCTATTTCGATTCGAAGGACGCCGTCTTCCGCGCGCTGGTCCGCGACATGTCCGATCAGGTGCGCGACCATGTCGGCCCGGCGGTACGCGCCGCCCCCGACGCCATCGCCGCCGAACGCGCGGGGCTGGAACAGTTTATCGGCTTCGTCCGAGAGCATCAGGAAATCTATCGGATCATCGATGAGGCGGAATTCGTCGATCCGGAAAGTTTCCGGCTTCACTATGCGACGACGGCGGACCGGATCGCGCAGCGGCTACAGGCTGGGATCGAGCGCGGCGATCTGCGTCCCGGCCTGTCTGACGTCCATGCCTGGGCGATCATGGGCATGAACGTGTTTCTGGGATTGCGCTATGGCGTGTGGGCCGACGATCGTCCGGTCGGCGAGGTCGCCGATACGGTGGCCGATATGCTGCGCCGGGGCCTGGCCCGCTGACGCGGCAACCATCAATCGTCGTGCAATACGCGAGCCAGGGCGTCGCGAATGGCGATCAGGGTCGATCGCACCGCAGGTGTGACGATGGCGGCTGGCGGTCCTGTATCGACCTTTAACTCCGCCGCCAGCAGTTGCTGCGCGCCCTTGACGGTATAGCCCTGTTTGTTGAGCAGCGAATCGATCCGCCGCACCAGTGCGACGTCATCGGGCCGATAATATCGGCGGTTCCCCGCGCGCGTCACCGGGCGTAGCTGGGGAAATCGCGTTTCCCAATAGCGCAGAATATGCTGTGCCAGCCCGGTGTCGCGCGACAATTCGCCGATCGTCCGAAATGCTCCGCTTGCCTTGGGGGAGCCGGTCGTCACCGTCAGCCGGCGGCCACGATGCGATCGCGCATCATCTGGCTGGCGCGGAACGTCAGGACCCGGCGGGGCGCGATCGGCACCTCGACCCCGGTCTTGGGATTGCGACCGACCCGTTCGCCCTTGTCGCGCAGGACGAAGCTGCCGAATCCCGAAATCTTCACGTTCTCGCCCCGCGACAAGGCTTCGCACATGTGGCGAAGGATCTGTTCGACGATCGACGCTGAATCGGCCCGCGACAGTCCGATGTCACGATGGAGCCCTTCGGCCAGATCAGCGCGCGTCAGCGTACCAGCAATGGTCATCAACACTTTCACCCCCCCTTGATCGCTCATCATGCCCGACATGAGCTTAACTTACTGTGCTTCCGATCGGAAGCCCCCGTTCAACCTTCATTTGAGCTGCCCGTCCCGATCAGAAACGAACGACCGCCGCACCCCAGGTAAAGCCGCCGCCCATCGCCTCCAGCACCAGGATCTGGCCCCGCTGGATCCGGCCGTCGCGCACCGCCACGTCGAGCGCCAGCGGCACCGAGGCCGCCGATGTATTCGCATGCTGGTCGACCGTCACCACCACCTTGTCCGGCGACAGCGACAATTTGCGCGCGGTCGCATCGAGGATCCGCGCATTCGCCTGATGCGGCACGACCCAGTCGATATCGGCGGACGTCAGCCCGGCGCGGTCAAGCGTTTCCTCCAGCACCGCAGCGAGATTGACGACCGCGTGGCGGAACACCTCGCGCCCCTTCATCCGCAGCTTGCCGACGGTGCCCGTCGTCGACGGCCCGCCATCGACATAGAGCAGCTGGTTGTGGCGACCGTCAGCATGCAGCCGCGTCGCCAGGATACCGCGCGCATCGTCGTCGCGATTGTCGTCGGCGGTTTCCTGCGCTTCGAGCACGATCGCACCCGCGCCATCGCCGAAAAGGACGCAGGTCGTGCGATCCTCCCAATCGAGGATGCGGCTGAAGGTTTCCGCCCCGATCACCAACGCGCGCCGCTGGACGCCCGACCGCAGCATCGCATCGGCAACCTGGACGGCATAGAGGAATCCCGAACATACCGCCGCGACATCGAACGCGACGCAATCGTCGATGCCGAGCGCGGCCTGAACCTTGGTCGCGGTGGCGGGAAAGGTCTGGTCGGGGGTGGCGGTGGCCAGCACGATCAGGTCAATGTCCTGCGCTGCGAGACCCGCGGCGGCCAGCGCGGCCTTGCACGCATCGGTCGCCAGCGTCGCGGTGGTTTCGTCCGGCCCGGCGATGTGGCGAAAGCGGATGCCGGTGCGTTCGACGATCCATTCGTCGGTGGTATCGACCTCCTGCGCCAGATCGGCGTTGGAGACGCGTCGCGCGGGTAGCGCCGACCCGGTGCCGAGAATGACCGAACGAATCATGCGACAGCCTGTTCGATGTTGGCGAGATCGTCCGCGATCCGGCGGGTAAAGTCGGCGCGGACCAGCTTGGCCGCATTGCCAATCGCGGTCGCGACACCCAGTTCGTTCGCGCCGCCATGGCTTTTGAGCACGATGCCGCCCAAGCCCAGAAAGACCGCGCCATTGTGGTTGTTGGGGTCGAGGTGATCGCGCAGCAATTGCGTCGCGGGACGCGAGATCAGGAAACCGACTTTCGATCGAACCGAGCTGGAAAAGGCGCGCTTCAGCAGATCGGCGACGAATCGCGCGGTGCCCTCGGCGGTCTTGAGCGCGATATTGCCCGCAAAGCCGTCGCACACGATGACGTCGTGATCGCCGCGCGCCAGCCGGTCGCCCTCGACGAACCCGGTGAAGCGCATCGGCAAGTGGGTCTGCGCGCGGAGCACCCCGGCGGCCTCGCGGATTTCGCCCGTGCCCTTCTGATCCTCGCTGCCGATGTTGAGCAGCGCGACGCGGGGCGCCTCCAGATCGAAGACGACGCGGGCATAGGCCGCGCCCATGACCGCGAACTGGATCAGGTTGCGCGCATCGCATTCGGTGTTCGCGCCCAGATCGAGCATGATGACATCATTGTCGCCCAGCGTCGGCAGCGGCGCGGCGAGCGCCGGGCGATCGATACCCGGCAGCGTCCGCAGCGACAATTTCGCCATCGCCATCAGCGCGCCGGTATTGCCCGCCGATACCGCGGCGCCTGCGCGCCCCTTTTTGACGAGGTCGATCGCGATTCCCATCGACGTGGTCTTCGCGCGGCGAATCGCCTGGCTCGGTTTTTCGCTGGCGTCGACGACGCCGGGGGCGTGGACGATTTCACTGTGCTGCGACAGATTGGGGTGGCTTTTCAGCCCTTCGGCAATCCGTGCCTCGTCGCCGACGAGCAGGAATCGCATGCCCTCATACCGGTGCCGCGCACGGGCGACACCAGCGAGCATGACCGCCAATCCCTCATCGCCGCCCATAGCATCGACGGCGATCGTAGAATTGTCGGTCATGGTTCAGCAGTGTCCCAGGTTAGGGCTCAGCCCTCGACCGAGAGGATCTCACGGCCGTTATAATGGCCGCAGGCGCCGCACATCACGTGCGGACGCTTCAGTTCGCCGCAATTCGGGCATTCCTGAAATGCCGCGATGCTGAGCGAATCGTGGCTGCGACGCATGCCGCGCTTGGAGGGCGTAGTCTTTCGCTTGGGGACGGCCATTTCGGCACCTTGTTCTGAATCTGTAAAAGCTCGATACGCCCGGTACGGCGCTTCGGCAACCGATGGCATGCCATCAGCCGCGCGGAGCACCAAGCAGCCGGACGCATCGCGAAGGCGCGGCCTATAGCGAATTCGTCGCGCGTTGCAAGCGCAGCGGCGCGGTGGCAGGGCGGCGATCGATACAAAAGGGGGATGCCATGACGATGTTACCGGTGACGTTGGTGCTGGCCGCGGGATGCGCGCTGATCAACCTGTGGCTGTCGATCCGGATCGGTGCGGTGCGGCGCGTGGCGCAGGTCTTCGTCGGCGATGGCGGTGACGAGCGGGTGATTCGACGGATGCGCGCGCAGGCGAATTTCGTCGAGAACGCACCGTTCGTCGTCGCGCTGGTGCTGGCGATCGAGATCGCGGCGGGGACATCGGGATGGCTGTGGGCGGCCGCGCTCGCTTTCCTGATCGCACGCATCGCGCACCCGTTCGGGATGGATGGCTGGCGCCCGGGACGGATGATCGGAACGCTCGTCACGATGCTGGCGCTGCTGGCGCTGGCGATATGGGCCATCATGCTGGCGTCGGGCTATCGCGCGCAAGCGGGCACCCCTGCGCCGACGGTCGACGTGGCGGTATCGCGCAGCTAGGCTGTGCGACATGAAACATGTCCTTTTGCCGTTCGCCGCCTTGATCGCGGCACCGCTCTCCGCCCAGACGGCCCCAACCGCCAAACCCGATAGCGGGACGCCGATCTCGCCCGCGCGGCTTGCCGCCGATGTGAAGACGCTGTCGTCCGACGCCTTCGAGGGACGCGCGCCGGGGACGCCGGGGGAGGCGAAGACGATCGACTGGCTGGTCGCGCAGTTCAAGGCGATGGGATTGAAACCGGGCGGGCGCGACGGCAGCTGGACGCAGCCGGTGCCGCTGGTCCACACCCGTCTGGGCAAGGGCATGATCACGCTCGGCGATATGCCGGTCGAGCAGGGCGGGGGCATCTATCTCAGCACCGTGCGCCCGGTCGATCGCGCCCGGATCGCGGCGGCCCCGATGGTGTTCGTCGGCTATGGCGTCAGCGCGCCCGACCGCGGGTGGGACGATTTCAAGGGCGTCGACCTCAAGGGGAAGGTCGCGGTGTTTCTGGTCAACGACCCCGATTTCGATGCGGTTGCGGGCGATGATGCGGCCGGCAAGTTCGGCGACAAGCGGATGACCTATTATGGCCGCTGGACCTACAAGTTCGAGGAAGCGGCCCGGCGCGGCGCGATCGGTGCGCTGATCGTCCATGACACCCCCGGCGCGGGCTATGGCTGGGCGACCGTCACCGCGCCTGCGGGCGAGAATTACGACATCGTCCGCAAGCCGGGCGACGATCGCGTCCTGTTGCAGGGATGGATCGATGGCGACACCGCGCAGCGGCTGTTCGCCGCCTCCGGGCTCGACCTGGCGGCGCAGCGTCGCCGCGCGCGGCGAAGCGATTTCACCCCGGTCACGCTGAAACAGACCTTCTCCGCGGACCTGCCGGTGATCCACGACCGGGCCGAAAGCCGCAACGTGCTCGCGATCCTGCCGGGCAAGACGCGGCCCGACGAGACGATCATGTTCGGGGCGCATTGGGATGCCTATGGCATCGGCGCACCCGACAAGCAGGGGCGGACGATCCGCCCCGGCGCGAACGACGATGCGCTCGGCACCGCAGGCGTGCTCGAACTGGCGCGCGTCTTCGCCAAGCGCCCGCGAACCGACCGCAGCCTGGTTTTCGCCTTATGGTCCGGGGAGGAACGCGGGCTGCTGGGGTCGGAAACCTATGCGGGCGACCCGATCTATCCGGTCGACAAGACCGTCGCGAACCTGACGCTCGACATCCTCCAGACCGCGGGGCTGGCGAAGGACGTGATGCGGGTCGGCGGGGGGCAGGATAGCCTAGAGGACGATCTGGCCACCGCCGTCGCGGCGCAGGGGCGGGTCGTGACTCCCGAAACATTGCCCGAACGCGGGCTGTTCTATCGCGCGGATCATTTCAGCCTGGCGCGGCGCGGGGTGCCGACGTTGCTGTTGATGGCGATCAGCGGCGCGCCTGATCTGGTTACCGGCGGGCGCGCCGCGGGGCAGGCGTGGCTCGATGCATATATGGCCTGTTACCACCAGACCTGCGACCGGTGGGACTCCAGCTGGAACCTTGCGGGCGCGGCGCAGGATGTCGGGTTGTTCCTGACGATTGGACAAAAACTGGCCAATACGCGCGACTGGCCGACGTGGCGCGCGGGATCCGAATTCAAGGCGATCCGCGACAACAGCGCCGCGGCGCGGCGCTGATCCGGCCCATCGCCCCGCCCCGGTATCCGCGGGCGGGGCGATGGCGGCTAGTCGGCCAGCGCGCGGTCGCTGACGAACATATTATGCTGGCGTTCGTGCGCGAAGGTGCTGGGCTTGCCATGACCGGGGATGAACGTCGTCTCGTCGCCGAGCGGCCAGAGCTTTTCGACGATCGACCGGATCAGCGTCTGGTGATTGCCACCGGGCATGTCCGATCGCCCGACCGATCCCTGGAACAGCACGTCGCCGACCTGCGCGAAGTGCGAGGGTGCGTGGTGGAAGATCACATGGCCTTCGGTGTGTCCGGGGGTTTCGTAGACGTCGAGCGTCAGATTGCCGATCGTGACGGTATCGCCCTCGACCAGCCAGCGATCGGGTTCGAACGCGACCCCGCGGATTCCGTATTTGGGACCATCTTCGGGCAAGCGCTGAAGCCAGAACCGGTCCTTTTCGTGCGGCCCCTCGATCGCGACGCCCAGATCGTCGGCGAGCGGCTTCGCCTCGCCGGCATGATCGATATGGCCGTGGGTCAGCAGGATTTTTTCGACCGTCACCCCCGCCTGCGCCACCGCCGCCTTGATCCGGGGCAGGTCGCCGCCCGGATCGACGATCGCCGCCTTCATCGTCTCGGTACACCAGATCAGCGTGCAATTCTGTTCGATCGGCGTGACCGGAATGATCGCGGCGCGCAGCGGCGGCTGGCCGGACGGGGGCGTGGTGGGCTGGGAGGAGGAGGGCTGGGTCATGCCGCCGAAATGGCGCGCGCATGGCGGCCCGTCAACGCTGCGGCTTGCCGATGATCGCGGCGCAGGGCATCTGACGACCATGCTGGCCGATCGCCGCCCCCTCGTCCTGCTCGACGATGCCCGTGCCGATGGCAGCGCGCGCCTGTATCGCGATCCCGTGCGGATCGTCGAGGCGACCGATGCGGCAGGCGTCATGCCGGCGCTGGCAGCGATCCGCGCCGCGGTGGCGCAGGGGCTGCAGGCGGCAGGCTATATCGCCTATGATGCCGGGACCGCGCTGATGTCGCCCGCGCCCTCGCCCGCTTCCTCCTCGTCGGCACGGGCTGCAGACACGCCCCTTGTCTGGTTCGGACTGTTCGCCGATCACGTCGCGCTGACGTCGGCCGACGTCGCGGCGATGCTGCCCGATTCCGCGGGGGCATGGGCAGGCGCACCGATGCCGACCGTGTCGCGTGACGCCTATGACCGGTCGCTGGCGCGGGTGCTCGACCTGATCCGCGCGGGCGATATCTATCAGGCCAACCTGACCTTTGCCGCGCAGGTGTCGATCGTCGGCGATCCGCTGGCGGTCTATGCCCGGCTGCGGCGGGAGGCGCAGGCCGGTTATGGCGCGGTCGTTGCGACGGGGCGGAAGACGTTGCTGTCGCTGTCGCCCGAATTGTTCGTCTCGATCGATGGGGATGCGCTGCTCTGTCGTCCGATGAAGGGCACCGCGCCGCGCGGTGCGACCGCGGACGAGGACCGGGCGCTGGCCGTGGACCTGGCCGACGATGCCAAGCAGCACGCCGAAAACCTGATGATCGTCGATCTGATGCGCAACGACCTGTCGCAGGTGGCGATACCGGGTAGCGTCGCGGTGCCCGATCTGTTCACGGTCGAAACCTATCCGACGATCCACCAGATGACGTCGAGCGTGACCGCGAAGTTGGCCCCCGATCACGATGCGATCGATGTCGTCGCCGCGCTGTTTCCCTGCGGGTCGATCACAGGTGCGCCCAAGCGGCGCGCGATGGCGGTGATCGCGGAGGTCGAGGGCCGGGCGCGCGGCGTCTATACCGGCGCGATCGGGCGGATCGATGCGACCGGCGCGATGTTGAACGTGGCGATCCGGACGCTGGCGATCGCTGCCGATGGCGGCGCCGTGATGGGGCTGGGTTCGGGCATCGTCGCGGATAGCGCGGCGGATGCGGAATGGGCCGAATGCCTTGCCAAGGGCCGGTTCGTCACCGCGGGGCAGCGGTCGTTCGATCTGATCGAAACGATGGCCTTCGATCCCGACGAGGGTTTGTTGCTGCTCGACCGGCATCTGGCGCGGATGACGGCGAGCGCGGCGGCGTTCGGCTGGGCGTTCGACCGGCATGCGGCGCGCAACGAATTGCAGGCCGCGACATTCCGGCTGCGCGGGCCTCGCCGCATCCGGTTGCTGCTGGCGCCATCGGGCGCGATCGCGATCGAGGTGGGGGCGATGCCCGACCGCGCGGCGGGATCGATCGCGGTGGCGATCACCGGGCTGCCCGTCGCGCCCGCCGATTTCCGGTTGCGTCACAAGACCAGCGATCGCGGCTTCTACGATCGGGCGCGGCGCGCGAGCGGGGCGGCGGAGGTCGTGTTCGAAGCCGATGGCGTGATGACCGAAGGCAGCTTCACCTCGCTGTTCGTGCCCCGCGATGACGGGATACTCGTCACCCCGCCGTTGTCGCGCGGGTTGTTGCCCGGCGTGCTGCGCGCCGAGTTGATCGCGACGGGCCGCGCAATCGAGGGCGATGTGACGCGGGCCGACCTGAACGAAAGTTTCTTTATCGGCAACGCTTTGCGCGGATTGATGCGCGCGCATGTTGCGGAGGCGAACACCCCGACGCTATAGGGCACGCGCTTCTTCGCAATAAGGCTTGCCCCATGACCCCCTCCGCCGCACTCGGCCGCATCAATCCCTCGCCCACGCTCGCGATCACCAGCCGGGTGCTCGAACTGAAGCGGGCGGGTGTCGACGTGATCGGACTGGGCGCGGGCGAACCCGATTTCGACACGCCCGATTTCGTCAAGGACGCCGCGATCGAGGCGATCCGCGCGGGCAAGACCAAATATACGAATGTCGACGGCACGATCGAGCTGAAGGAGGCGATCGTCGCCAAATTCGCGCGCGACAATGCGCTGACCTATACGACCGATCAGGTGAGCGTGAACGTCGGCGGCAAACACACGCTGTTCAACGCGATCGTCGCGACCGTCGATGCGGGTGACGAGGTCGTGATCCCGGCCCCCTATTGGGTCAGCTATCCCGACGTCGTCCAGTTCGCGGGCGGCACCCCCGTGTTCGCCGCTGCGGGCGCGGATCAGGGCTATAAGCTGAAGCCCGAAGCGTTGGAGGCGGCGATCACCCCGCGGACCAAATGGGTGATCCTGAATTCGCCTTCCAACCCGACCGGTGCGGCCTATACGATCGACGAGCTAAAGGCGCTGGGTGCGGTGCTGGCGCGGCATCCGCACGTGTGGATCTTCGCCGACGATATGTATGAACACATCGTCTACGACGGATTCAAGTTCGCCACGATCGCAGAGGCCTGCCCCGATCTGTATGAGCGGACGCTGACGGTGAACGGTTGTTCGAAAGCCTATGCGATGACCGGGTGGCGGATCGGTTATGCGGGCGGCGCATCGTGGCTGATCAAGGCGATGGCGAAACTGCAATCGCAATCGACGAGCAATCCGTGTTCGATCGCCCAGGCCGCCGCGGTCGCCGCGCTGAACGGGCCGCAGGGTTTCCTGGCGGAGCGCAACGCGGTGTTCCAGGGGCGGCGCGATCTGGTCGTGTCGATGCTGAACGCGATCGACGGCATGAACTGCCCGACGCCGGAAGGCGCATTCTACGTCTATCCCTCGTTCGACGCGCTGATCGGAGCATCGACGCCATCGGGCAGGCTGATCGATACCGACGAGGCGATGGTCGGGTATCTGCTCGACGAGGCCAAGGTCGCGGTCGTGCAGGGCGCCGCGTTCGGGCTGAGCCCCGCCTTCCGCATCAGCTATGCGACATCGGATGCGCTGCTCAAGGAAGCATGCACCCGGATCCAGACCGCCTGCGCCGCGCTGCGCTGAGCTGAGTCGCGGTCGGCGCCATCCCGGCGCGCATCCCTGACAATCGGCTGAACGGCGCACCCATGCGCCGTTCAGTTGCCCGACGATAGATCATAAACACGGTCGATGGCCGGACGCAGGCGATTGCGTCCGGATCGCGTCGGTCCACGTAACTATTTCGAGAACCGATCCGAAGAGGACATCATGCGCACTTTCCTGAAATCGAGTTTCGTCTGGCAGTTCGGCGCGGGGTTCGTGCTGGGTGCGATCGGCCTCGTCGCGCTGCAGCCGGTCGACGGGCGCCAGGCGCTCGTCAGCCATTTCACCCCGCAGGCGGTCGCCCAGCGCTGATCCGCTGGCAGGCGACGCCCGCCAACCCCATATGAGTATCATGACCAGAACCATCCTTGCCACCGCCGCGGCCGCCCTGATCGGGATCGTCGCGATCCAGTCGGGCGCGGACGCCGAACGCGCCGTCGTCATCCCCGCCGCCAAGGTCGATGTCCCCGCGCAGCCGGGGTTGCAGACCGCGGTGCTGGCGGGTGGCTGTTTCTGGGGCATGGAGGCGGTGTTCGAACATGTCAAAGGCGTCAAGGGTGTGACCGCGGGCTATGCGGGCGGCACCGCGGCGACCGCCAATTACGGCGACGTGTCGAGTGAGCGGACCGGCCATGCCGAGGCGATCCGGATCAGCTATGACCCGCGTCAGGTCAGCTATGGCACGTTGCTGCGCGTCTATTTCTCGATCGCGCATGATCCCACCGAGTTGAATCGGCAGGGGCCGGACACCGGCACCAGCTATCGATCCGCGATCTTCCCGCAATCGCCCGCGCAGGCGACCGCGGCCAAGGCCTATATCGCGCAGCTGACGGGCGCCCACCGGTTTTCGGGCCCGATCGTGACCAAGCTGGAAACCGGCAGTTTCTATCCTGCCGAGGCGTATCACCAGAATTTCTTCGATCGTAATCCGACGCACCCGTACATCGTCCAGTGGGACAAACCCAAGGTTGCGGCATTCCGGGCGGCGTTTCCGACACTCGCCAGCTAACGCGCGATCAGGCCGCGATCGGAAACCGGAGCAGGCGTTCGCGGACGGGGACCAGCGCCTGGGCATCGGGGCCGGTCGCTCGGCGGATTTCGGGATGATCGACGTCGAGCCCTCCGGTCAGCGATCCGAACGCAGGCAGGATCAGCTTGCGCTCCGTCGCGACGAAACACCGCCGCGCGACCAGCTTGCCGCGCACCCTGAGCCGTAGTTTCGGGTGGAAATGCCCCGATAGTTCGGGACGCGGGTCGCGGCGATCGGCCTCGTGGCGCAAGACGAGGCCGTCGACCTCCGCCATGTCCACGACCGCACCGCCGCATCGATCGAGAATCGCGCGGTCGTGGTTGCCCGTGATCCACGTCCACCGCGTCGATGTCGTCAGCGCGCGCAACATCTCCTGCGCGCGCTGCGGCAACCGATCGCACCCGTCGATGTCGTGGAAGCTGTCGCCCAGGCACCAGGTTTCGACCGCCCCGGTCGCGACGACCAGCGCGGTCAGATCGGCCAGCGTCGCGATCGAATCATAGGGGGGGAGCATCTGTCCGAACCGCGCGAACCAGCTCGCCTTTTCGAAATGCAGATCGGCGACCAGCAGCGCACGACGCGCAGGCCAGAACAGCGCGCCTTGCGTCAACGCGACGAGGGCGTGACCACCGAACGAAAAGGGAACCATGCCCCCGCCATGGCCTCGTCTCGACGTCGGATCAAGCACTTGTGCCACCGTGGGGCGCCCCAACGGGCGAATAGACTTGCGTGGACAGGCGATGAGCGTACAGCGCGCCGTCCTATCAGGGGGTAGTTGCGCGCCATGTCGCTCGCCGTCGAACACAAGTCGTCGCCAACCGAGCCGTTGCCACCGTCCGCGCATCACCCGCATCCAGCGATCCTGGCCCTGACGGTGGGGGCGATCGGTGTGGTGTTCGGCGATATCGGCACCAGCCCGCTCTACGCCTTTCGCGAAGCGTTGCTGCTGTGCGGTGCCGATGGGTTCGACTCGAGTGAGATCCTGGGCGTTCTCAGCCTCGCGCTATGGTCGCTGATCCTGATCGTGACGGTGAAATACGTCACCTTCCTGATGCGCGCGGACAATCATGGCGAAGGCGGGGTGCTGGCGCTGGCGGCGCTGGCGCGTCGCGCGCTCGGGCGCCGCAGCCAGATCGCGTTGGTGCTGGGGGCGGCGGGGGCGGCGCTGTTCTATGGCGATGCGATCATCACGCCCGCGCTGTCGGTGCTGTCCGCGATGGAGGGGCTGCGGACGATCCCGTCGGCAGCCGCGATTGTCGACGAACATGCGATCCGGATGGTAACGATCGTGATCCTGATCGCGTTGTTTATGTTTCAGCGGCGCGGCACGGCGAAGGTGTCGGCCTTGTTCGGGCCGATCTGCATCGTCTGGTTCGTCACGATCGCTGCGCTCGGTATCTGGCATATCGCCGACGAGCTATCGATCCTGCGCGTGTTCGTGCCAACCTATGGCATCGAATTTCTCGCGACGCACGGCGTGACCGGGATGTTCGTGCTGGGTGCGGTGTTCCTGACGGTGACGGGGGCCGAGGCGCTGACCGCGGACATGGGGCATTTCGGCGTCACGCCGATCCGGATCGGCTGGTTCGCGCTCGCCTTTCCCGCGCTGACCCTCAATTATCTGGGGCAGGGCGCGTTCGCGCTGGCGCATCTGGAGGCCGCCCGCGCGGCGGGCACCGCGTTCCAGAGCCAGGACTGGTTCTACATGATGGCACCGCTGTGGCTGCGCGGGCCGCTGGTCGTGCTGGCGGGGCTGGCAACCGTGATCGCGAGCCAGGCGGTCATCACCGGCGCGTTCTCGCTGACCCAGCAGGCGATCCAGCTGGGGCTGTTGCCGCGGCTGAAGATCCGCCAGACCTCCGCCGCGTTCGCCGGGCAGATCTACCTGCCTGCGATCAACTGGATGTTGCTGGTCGGCGTGCTGGTGCTGGTCGTCGAATTCAAGACATCGTCCGCGATGGCGGCGGCCTATGGCATCGCGGTGACGGGGACGATGGTCGTCACGACGCTGCTCGGTTATCTGGTCGTTCGGCATGTCTGGCACTGGTCGCGCCCGCTGGCGCTGGCGGCGATCCTGCCGTTCCTGACGCTGGACCTCATCTTCTTCGGCGCGAACATCCTGCGCGTGATCGAGGGCGGGTGGGTGCCGCTGGTCATCGCGGCGGCGATCGGGCTGCTGATTTCGACGTGGGTGCGCGGGCGGCGGATCGTCAAGACGTTCGAGGAACAGCAAAGCATCCCGCTGGTCGACCTGGCCGCGGCGCTCGCGAAACGGCCGCCCGAACGGGTCGAGGGCAATGCGGTGTTCCTGACCGGCACCCCGCATGCCGCGCCCGGCGCGCTGCTCCACAACCTCAAGCACAACAAGGTGCTGCACGAGCGGAACGTCATCGTCAGCATCCGCACCGTCGATCGCCCGATCGTCGATGACGCACATCGCCGGACGGTGGAGCGGGTCGACGATAATTTCTCGATCGTGCTGCTGAACTACGGGTTCATGGAATCACCCGACGTCCCCCGCGACCTGGGATTCGGCAGCAAGGGCGAGAGCAAGGGATTGTCCGAGATGAAGACCAGTTTCTTCATCGGGCGCAACACGCTGAAACCCGATGCGGATCAGGGCATGCCCCTGTGGCAGGACCGGATTTTCATGTTCCTGCAGCGCAACGCCAGCGACCCGACGGAATTTCTGCAAATCCCGCCGGGCAAGGTGCTGGAACTGGGCGAACAGGTCACCGTCTGACGACGATCAGCCTGCGAACGTCGTGACCAGATCGTACAGATAATCGCGCCCGTCATAGAGCGATTTCACCGCGATCTTTTCGTTCAGCCCGTGGACGCCCGACATATCCTTGTCGATGAACATCCCGGGCGCGCCATAGACGGGAATGCCGATCGCTTCGAAGAAGATGCCGTCGGTCGCCCCCGTCGACATCAGCGGCAGGACGGGGACGCCGGGGAAATGCCGCGCCGCGACCTTCGTCATCGGCCCGACGTAGCGCGCGTCGAGTTCGGGCGGGATCGCGGTCGGGCGGACGGGCTGGTTGGCGGTCACGGTGACCTTCGATCCGGCGAGTTCCTTCAGCTTGGCGAGCGTCTGGTCGACCGTTTCGCCGGGGAAGATGCGGCAATTGATGTTGGCGGTCGCGCGCTGGGGCAGCGCGTTTTCGGCATGGCCCGCGTTCAACAGCGTCGCGACGCATGTCGTGCGCAGCGTCGAATGCAGCGCCTTGTCGCGGCTGACGATCGCATTGGCGGCGGCATCCTGCGGGTTCGCGAGCAACCGGGTGATCGCATCGCCGACCGGGCCGGGCTGCGTCTTGGCGGTCGCGGTGAAGAAGGCGCGCGTCGTGTCGGTGAAGCGAACCGGGAATTCGTAGTTCCGCACCGCCTTCACCGCATCGACCAGTTCGTAGATCGCATTGTCGGGCAGCGGTTGCGAGCTGTGCCCGCCGGGGTTGGTGGCGAGGAAGGTGTAGTTCTGCGCGGCCTTTTCCCCGACCTGGATCGCCAGCACCTCTCGCTTGCCATTGTCGCCCAGTCGCCCGCCGCCGCCTTCGTTCAGCGCGAATTCGGCCGCGATCAGCTCGGGTTTGTTTTTGGCGAGCCATTCGGCGCCGTTGAAGGCGAAAGTGGTCTCCTCCCCGCACGTCAGCGCCATCTTGATCGTGCGCTTCGGCTGGGTCTTGGCCTGTTTCAGGCGGATCATCGTGTCGGCCCAGACGGCCGCCATCGCCTTGTCGTCGACGGTGCCGCGGGCATAATAATAGCCGTCTTCCTCGATCAGTTTGAACGGATCGCGGGTCCAGTCCTCTCGCTTGGCGGCGACGACGTCGAGGTGGCCGAGCAGCAGCATCGGCTTGATCGCCGCGTTTGATCCCTTGAGGATCGCGACGATGCCGCCATCCTTGGGATGATCGGGAACCGAAAACAGCGTCAGGTCGGCATCGCGATAGCCCGCCGCCTTCATCCGCGCCGCGATCTGCTGCGATGCCTGGGTGCAGCTGCCGACATCGACGACCGTGTTGGTTTCGACCAGTTCCTTGTACAGATCGAAGAATGGGCGCTGGTCCGCGCGGGTCTGCGCCGTCGCGATCGTCGACATCGCCATCACCGACAGGCTCGCCGCCCCGATCAACCATCCTGCTCGCATCAACGTATCTCCCTGTTGTTGACGGTAGTTAGAGCGGGAAAGACGCGTGCGTGCAATGGCGGGACTGACGCAGCGCAACGCGCGCGCTATGGCGGGCGGATGACCGCTATCATGCCCCCCGTCGCCGCCACTCGCCCGCATGCCTTCGAAGCGCATGGCGTCAGGATCGAGGATCCCTGGGCATGGTTGAAGGACCCCGCCTATCCCGAGGTCGCCGACCCCGAGGTGCTGGCGTATCTGGCGGCGGAGAACGCCTATTTCGAAGCGCAGATGGCGCCGCACCAGCCGCTGGTCGAGACGATCTTTCAGGAGATGAAGGGCCGAATGAAGGAGGATGAATCCTCCGTCCCGCAAAAGGATGGCGACTGGCTGTACTGGGCGGCGTACGAAACCGGCGGCCAATATCGCAAATGGTGGCGGAGGCCCGTCGGCGGTGGCGACGATCAGCTGTTGCTCGACGAACCCGCGCTCGCCGAGGGCAAGGAATATTTCCGGCTGGGCGCGTTCGCGATCAGCAACGACGGGTCGATGCTCGCCTATGCCATCGACGACAGCGGCGCGGAGCGGTTCGAGATCCGGATCAAGAACCTCGCGACCGGCGCGCATCTGCCCGAAGTGATCCCGGGGATGCTGTCCGACATCGTCTGGACCGCGGATGACAGCGGGTTCCTATACGGCCTCGCGAACGATCAGTGGCGGACGGACAACGCACGACTTCACCGGATCGGCACACCCGTCGCCGACGATATCGAGCTCTATCGCGAGGCCGACGAAGGGTATCGCGTGTCGGTCAGCGAAACCAGCGACCGGCAGTGGCTGGTGATCGGTACCGGCGATCATGTCACGAGCGAGGTGCGGTTGCTGCCCGCGACCGACCCGCTCGCCGATCCGATCCTGGTCGCACCGCGGCAGCCGGGGCGCGAATATGACGTCGATGCGCATGGCGACACGCTGTTCATCCATACCAACGATACCGATCCGATGTGGCGGCTGGTCACCGCACCGATCGCGGAACCGGGCAACTGGTCCGAACTGATCGCGCCATCGCCCCATTTCTACATGACCGGGGTCGAATGCTATGCAAGTTTCTTCATCGTCGAAGGACGCGAAGACGGGCTTGATCGGATAGCGATCCATCGGTACGACGCGTTGACGCAGCCGCGCTGGATCGATTTTCCCGAGGCAAGCTATGCGGCGGGCGTCGGCGACAATCCCGAATATGACGTCGACACGATCCGGCTGGGTTATGAATCGATGGTCACCCCGGGCACCGTCTATGATTACGACATCGCCACCGGCGCCCTGACCACGCTGAAGGTACAGGAAATTCCATCGGGCTATGATGGCGCCAACTATCGCACCGAACGGCTGAAGATCGTCGCGCGCGACGGGACGGCGGTGCCGGTGTCGATCGTCTACCCTGCGGGCTTCGTCAAGGACGGGTCGCAACCGCTGTTTCTCTATGCCTATGGCGCATATGGCCATGCGATCCCGCCGGGATTCTCGACCGGGCGGCTGAGCCTGCTCGACCGCGGCTTCGCCTATGCGATCGCGCATATCCGCGGCGGCGACGATCTGGGCCAGCAATGGTATCACGACGGCAAGCTCGACAAGCGCACCAACACGTTCAACGATTTCGTCGATGTCGCGAAAGGGCTGATCGCGCAGGGGTGGACCAGCGCGGGGCGGATCGCGATCGAGGGGGGATCGGCGGGCGGCGAGTTGATGGGCGCGGTGATCAATTCCGATCCCGACCTGTGGGGCGCGGTGATCGCGGCGGTGCCGTTCGTCGACGTGCTCAACACGATGATGGACGCCGACCTGCCGCTGACCCCGGGCGAATGGCCCGAATGGGGCAATCCGATCGAGGACCGGGCGGCGTTCGACCTGATCCGGTCGTACAGCCCGTACGACAATGTCATCGCACAGAATTACCCGCCGCTGTTCATTTCGGGCGGGCTGAACGATCCGCGGGTCACCTATTGGGAGCCCGCGAAATGGGCGGCGAAGTTGCGCGCGAAGAAGACCGACGACAACGTCCTGCTGCTCAAGACCAACATGGGGGCGGGCCATGGCGGCAAATCGGGGCGGTATGATTCGCTGCGCGAAGGCGCGGAGGAACATGCCTTCGTCCTGTGGCAGCTCGGCATCGTGGCATAGGGCGCAATAGCCGATGAGCATCGAGGGGCTGGTCGCGCACTACGGCCTGATCGCGCTGTTCGTCGGCGCGGGGCTGGAGGGGGAGGCGGTCGTCGTGGCGGGCGGATTGCTGGCGCATCAGGGACTGGTGCCGCTGTACGGCGCGATGATCGCGGCCGCCGCCGGATCGTTCGTGGCCGACCAGAGCTGGTTCTATCTGGGCCGCCGGTTTCGCGAGGCGCGGCTGGTCCGCAAAATCCGCGCGCAGGCCGCATTCGCGCGCGCGGTTGCGGCGCTGGAACGCCATCCGATCGGGTTCATCTTCGCCTTTCGCTTCATCTATGGCCTGCGCACCGTCAGCCCGATCGCGATCGGGACCAGCGCGGTGCCGGGGCGGACGTTCCTGCCCGTCAATGCGACGGCGGCGGCGATCTGGGGCAGCGTCTTCACGCTGGTCGGCTATGTGTTCGGGCAGAATTTCGAACGGTTTTTCGGCCGGTTCACCCCGCACGGCCACCAATGGCTGTGGATCGCGGCGGCGTTGATCGCGATCGGCGCGCTGATCGGGGCCTGGCACCTGTGGCAGCGGCGACGCGCGACGTGAGCTTTTCGCAGCTTTTCGTCGCGGACCCCGCCGACATCGATGAATTGGGGCACGTCAACAATGCGGTCTGGGTCCGCTGGATCCAGGATCTGGCGACCGCGCACTGGCAGGCGGTCGCCCCGCCCGCGCATCAGGACGCCTATGTCTGGGTCGTGACCCGGCATGAGATCGATTATCGCGGCAATATCGGCGTGGGCGCGATGGTGACGGGGGAGACATGGGTGCCCGATGCGCCCAAGGGCGCGCGGTTCGACCGGCACGTCCGCTTCGTCGATGCGGCGGGCAAGACGGTGGTGGCGGCGGTGACGACCTGGGCGTTGATCGATCGGGCATCCGGACGCCTGCTCCGCGTCCGCGCCGATATCGCCGCGCCGTTCCTCGATTAACCGACCAACAGCCACGCCAGCGCGGTGACCGTCACGACCGACAGGATCGTCGAGATCAGGATCGTCCGTGCGGTCAGCGTCACGTCCTGGCGATAGAGCTGGGCGACCATGAACGGCCCGGTCCCCGTCGGCAGCGCGGCCAGCAACAGCGCGGCGGCAGCCCAGGGGCGCGCCAGCGGCACGATCGCCAGCATCGCCAGCGTCAGCAACGGCTGGACGAGCAGCTTCAGCGCCACCCCCGTACCCAGTTCGCGCCGATCGCCCGCCGCCCGCGGCTGCGCCAGGAACACGCCGATCGTCACGAGCGCGACGGGGGAGGCGGTCGCCGCCAGCAGCGACAGGAAATGGCCGACGGGCACCGGGATCGCCAGCCCGGTCAGCGCCCAGGCCAGGCCCGCGATCGGCGCGGCGACCAGCGGGTTGCGCAGGACCGCGCCGCCGACTCGCATGATCCGGCGGCCCATGCTGCCCTGCGGCACCAGGTCGATCTCGACCAGCGTGACCGACAGCGCGAACAGCGCGCACACGGTCATCAACGACGCGATCACCGCGGCGGCGGTGCCGACCGGGCCGATCAGGGCGCCCGCGAGCGGGATGCCGAGATAGGCGGTGTTCGAATAGCTGGCACTCAGCGCATCGAGCGACCGGCGTGCCAACGTGGCGTGGCGATTGGCGACCAGCGACAGCGCGAACACGCCCAGCATCGCGCCGCCGAACACGGTGACGAACCGCGGCTGCACCAACGTCGCCCAATCCGCCGCGGCGACGAAATCGAACAAGAGCGCGGGCAGCGCGACCCACACGACATAGGCGTTCAGGATCGCGACCGCGTCGTCGCCGAGCCCGCGCATCCGGGCGAAGACGAACCCCGCCAGGATGATCGCGAAGACGGGCAGCACCGCGCCCAATACGGTCATGCGATGCGGCCCGGCACCTCGGCGGCATCGTCGGCGATCGCCTGCTGCGGCGCGATCGCTTCCCAGGGAAACACGAACCAGTCCTTGGTCACGGCGCGATCGATCCGGCGCGCGGCATAATCGACCCGCTGGGCGGAGCCGATATTGTCAATCAGCGTCGCGAACCGCAGATGCCCCGGCGCGGCATCGCGCAGGCCATCGCGAATACGCCCGATCGTCATCCCCGAATCATTGATGTCGTCGACGAACAGCAACCGTTCGCCATCGCGGGTCCGCGCCGCGAGCCGGGTGAGCGCGGCGGAGGCGAATTCGGGAACCTGCGAACTCCAGTCGATCGACAGCGATCCCATCCCCGTCGCGTGGCTGAGATAGACCGCGGGGACCAGCCCGCCGCGCCCGACGCCGATGATGTAATCGGGCGTCCAGTCGTCCGCGACGATCCGTGCCGCCAGTGTCTTCACGTCGGCGACGAAGTCGTCATGGCTGATCGGCGTGAAGACCGGCATCAGGCCGCGCCGACATAGGCGTCGAGCGCCGCCAGATGGCTGGCGATCGCAGCATCGTCGAGAAAGGATCCGAGGAAACTGTTGCGCGCCAGCGTCGCGCAATCCTGTCGGGTCAGGCCGCGCGCATCGATCGCGGCGCGGTAATTGGCGGCGATATAGCCCCCGAAATAGGCCGGATCGTCCGAATTGATCGTCGCGCGCAGTCCTTCGCGCAGCATCCGGTCGATCGGGTGGTTGACCATATCGTCGACGACGCACAATTTCAGGTTCGACAGCGGGCAGACGGTCAGCGTCATCGCCTCTCGCGCCAGCCGCGCGGTGAGCACCGGGTCCTCGAGACTGCGGTTGCCATGGTCGAGCCGGTCGATGTGGAGGATGTCGAGCGCCTGACGGACGTAGTCGGGCGGCCCCTCCTCGCCCGCATGCGCGACCAGCTTCAGCCCCAGATCGCGCGCCGCCGCGAACACGCGCGCGAATTTTTCGGGCGGGTGCCCCATTTCGGACGAATCGAGCCCGACCGCGGCGATCCGGTCGAGATAGGGTTTCGCCGCTTCGAGCGTCGCGAACGCGGCGTCCTCGTCGAGATGGCGCAGGAAGCACAGGATCAGCGACACGGTCATCCCATGCTTCGTCCGCGCTTCCTGGATGGCGGACCACAGCCCGTCGATCACCGTCGCGAACGCGATGCCGCGATCGGTATGGGTCTGCGGATCGAACATGATTTCGGCATGGACGACTCCGTCGGCGGCGGCGCGATCGAAATAGGCGGCGGCCAGATCGTGGAAATCGCGCGCGGTGACCAGCACGTTCGCGCCCTGATAATAAATGTCGAGAAAATCCTGCAGCCGCGAGAAATCATAGGCGGCGCGGACATCCTCGACGCTGGCGAAGGGGATGGCGACCCCGTTGCGCGCGGCCAGCGCGAACATCAGTTCGGGTTCGAGGCTGCCTTCGATGTGAAGGTGGAGTTCGGCCTTGGGCAGACCGGCGATGAAGGCATCGGATATCAGCATCCGCGCTTCATCGCCGAGCCGTGCGTCGGGCGCAACGGTTCTGATCGCCCGAACACGTTCTCAGATCGCGGCGAGCGCCTGGTCGAAATCGGCGATCAGGTCGTCCGCGTCCTCGACCCCGATCGAGATGCGGACCAGATTGTCGGTGATCCCCAGCTGCGATTTCCGCGGTTCGGCGACCGAGATATGCGTCATCCCCGCCGGATGCGACGCCAGCGTTTCGGTGCCGCCCAGGCTGACCGCGAGCTTGGCGATCTTCAACGTATCGAGGAAGGCGAAGCTCTCGCGCTCGCCGCCCTTCAGATACAGCGAAAACGTCGATCCCGCGCCGGTGCAATGACGACGATAGATATCGGCCTGTCGCGAATCGCCCTGTTCCTCGAGGAAGCCGAGGTAACCGACCCGCTCGATCTTGGCGTGATCGGCGAGGAAGCGGCACACCTTGGCGGCATTCTCGCCCGCGCGGCTCATCCTGAGTTCGAGCGTTTCGAGGCTGCGCAGCAGCATCCATGCGGTGTTGGGATCGGTGATCGTCCCGATCGTGTTGCGCATCGACCGGATCGTGTTGATGTGCTCCTTCGACCCGAGCACACCGCCCGCAACCAGATCGCTGTGCCCGCCGGCATATTTGGTCAGCGAATAGACGACGATGTCCGCACCATGCTTCAGCGGCTGGTGCCACAGCGGCCCCAGGAACGTGTTGTCGATCGCGATCGGCGGCTTTTCGCCATCGCCGAACAGCGCATCGCGGCTCGCCGCGACCGCTTCGACATCGACCAGCGCGTTGGTCGGGTTCGCGGGACTTTCAAGATAGATCATCGCGACATGCCCCGCCGCCTTGGCCTGTGCCAGCACCGCATCGATCTCGTCGCGCGTCGCGCCCGCGGGAAAATCGAGATAGTTGACCCCGAATTTGCCCAGCACCCGCGCGATCAGCGTTTCGGTCGCGGCGTAGAGCGGCCCCGAATGGACGATCGTGTCGCCGGGCTTCACCATCGACAGGAACAATGTCGCGATCGCGGACATGCCGCTGGAAAAGGCGAGCGCATCCTCCGCCTCTTCCCACACGCCCAGCCGGTCTTCGAGAATCTCCTGGTTCGGGCCGTTGAAGCGCGAATAGACCAGGCCCTCCGCCCCGCCGGGCCGCTTGCCGGTCACACCCTCGAAATGGCGTTTCCCCGCGGCGGCGTTAGGAAAAACGAAGGTGGACGTCAGGAAGATCGGCGGCTTCAGCGATCCTTCCGACAGGGCGGGATCATAGCCATGACCCATCATCAGCGTCGACGGTTTCAGCTTGCGTCCACCGATCTGTTCGATTTCCGGCTTCGGGCTGATCCGGGCTTCGACACCGGTCATATCGGCTTCGGTCGGGCTATTGTCGGGCATCCGTGTCTCCTCTTTGGGATGCGGTGTAGCGGGAAACTGGTATCATGGGAAACTATCGCGGGCGAAGGCCGATCATGCTGATCTGGCGGCCATAGTCCGCCTCGTGCCGATGGGTCGCGCGGCGATAGCTGTAGAAACGGTCGGGATCGGCATAGGTGTCGAGCCCCATCGCCTCGATCCGCGACAGCCCCGCCGCGGCGAGCCGGTGGGCGACATAGGCTTCGAGGTCGAACTGGTGATGGCCGTCGCGACCCGGTGCGAAGAACCGGTCGTTGGCAGGATCATCGTCCGCGAACCGGCGCGCGAAGCCATCGTCGACCTCGTAGCTGGCACGCGCGATGCACGGGCCGATCGCGGCGACGATCCGGCTGCGGTCGGCGCCGAGCGTTTCCATCGCGGCGATGGTCGCATCGGTGACGCCGCCGATCGCGCCCTTCCACCCCGCATGCGCCGCCGCGACGACGCCCGCATCGGTGTCGGCGAACAGCACCGGCGCACAATCCGCGGTCAGGATGCCGAGCAACAGCCCCGGCGCATCGGTGACGATCGCGTCCGCCTGGGGCCGGTCCCGATCGTCGAACGGCGGTACGGTTACCGCGATGGCGGAATGGACCTGATACAGCGTGACGAGTTCGGCGCCGGGCAAGACCGCCGCGATCACCCGTCGCTGGTTTTCGGCGAGGTCGGGGCCGATGACATCCTGCCCGCGCCGCCCGAGGTCGAGCCCCGCGGTAACCCCCGTCGACACCCCGCCGCGCCGCCCGCAAAAACCATGCGCGATGCCGTCGAGCATCCGGGCGCGGTTCAGCTCCACCCCGGTCACAACGCCAGTCGCATCAGATCGTCGGTGTCGCGATGCGTGCCCACCATGAAGCCATACTCCCCGATCCGGTCGAAGCCGTGGCGTTCGTAGAAGTGGCGCGCGCGGTGGTTGTCGACGAAGACCGACAGATACAGGTCCTGCGCGCCGCGGGCGCGGGCGGTGTCGATCACCCACTGCATCATCGTCTGCGCCGCGCCCGTGCCCTGCGCCGGGGCGAGCAGATAGAATTGCCGCAGCTCGATCGAGGGCCCGCGCGGTTCGACCGGCAGCGATGGCGGGCCGAGTTTCGCATAGCCGACTGCCGCATGATCCTGTTCGGCCAGCCGTACCGCAAAAGCGGGGTCGGCCAGCTCGGCCTGCCAGCCGGCGATGCTGTGCCCCGCCAGAAACGCGGCGAGATCGGACGGCGCGTAGAGATGGCCGAACGTCTCGGTGAAACTCCGCCGCGCCAGCGCGCAGATCGTCGCGGCATCGTCGACGGTCGCGTCGCGGAACCGGATCATGCGAAGCCTGCGGGCGCGGGCCAGCCGGGGGCGGTGACGCCGAGCGCGCGGAACAACGTGCCCATGTCGTCCATCAATCGGTTGCGATCGGCGAGCAGCGCGTCGGCGCGCGTCGGCGCGGCCCTGGCCAGTGCCGTGGTGCGCCCGTCGATCCCGAGCGCGCCGAGCAGGTCGCGCTGCGTCACCGGTCCCCACAGCGTCGCACCCGCCCCCTGCGCCGCCGCCGCGAGCGTCGTGAAATCGACGTGCGCGGTCAGGTCGTTGTCGCCGGGCGCGTCGAACGGGTTGGCGAAGCCGTGGCCGCGCACCGCCTGCAACGTGTCCCCGGTTGCGGGGCCTTCGTATCCGTAATCGACCGCCAGCATCGCGCCGCCCTGCGCCACGATCCGCGTGGCGATCGCGCGCATCATCTGTACCGCATCGGGCGACGCCTCCAGGATCGATCCCACCGGGGCATCGCGAAACGGGGCGGGGATGATCGCGTCGGGCACGGGCTTGCCCGCGATCGGCAGGAACAGTGTGTCCTGACACGCGACCAGCCGTTCATGCCACTGGTCGCGCTTGACGAGCTGGCGGATCGGCAGCGCGTCGAAGAATTCGTTCGCGACGACGATCAGCGCTATGTCCGTCGGCAAGGTCGTCGCGTCGCGATGCCAGGTGGCATCGGGCACCGCCTCGCGCTGCGCCGCCGTCAGGACCGGGCTGGTTTCGACGAAATGGACGGGCGGCGTCAGCCCCGCCTTGGCCATCGCGCGCACGGCATCGGCGGTCAGCGTACCGCGGCCCGGCCCCAGCTCGACCCAGGCGACGTCGGGTCTCCCCGCGCGGTCCCACAGATCGGCGGCCCACAGCCCGATCAGCTCGCCGAACATCTGGCTGATTTCGGGTGCGGTGACGAAATCGCCCGCGCGGCCCAGCGGATCGCGCGTCGCGTAATAATGCGCATTGGCCGCGCCCATGAACTGCGCGATCGACATCGGCCCCGCCATCGTGATCGCGGCGGCCAATGCCTCGGCAAGGGGGAGGCTCGCTTCCCCCGCACCGGTGGCGGCAGGGGCGGTCGTCACGCGACGCTCTCGCTGCCCCATGTCGGTTCGACCCGTGTCCGGCGCCGCGCCGCGGTCAGGACCAGATACAGCCCGCCGATGATCATCGGGACGCACAGCCACTGGCCCATGTGGAGGCCCGTTCGCTCCGCGAAGACGCGCAGCTGCGAATCGGGTTCGCGGAAGAATTCGACGACGAACCGCGCGATCCCATAGCCCAGCACGAACAGCCCGACGAGCTTGCCCGGATCATAGCGCGCCTTCGTTTTCCAGAAGGCAAACCACAGCACCGCGAACAGCAGCAACCCCTCCAGCCCCGCTTCGTACAGCTGGCTGGGGTGGCGGGCGGGTTCGATCATTCCATAGGGCACTGTGCGTTCGAAGATGATGCCCCAGGCGACATCGGTCGGCTTGCCCCATAATTCGCCGTTCACGAAATTCGCGAGCCTCCCGAAGAACAGCCCGAACGGAACGCAGCAGGCGATATAGTCGTGGACGCGCAGCCAGTTGAGCTTGTGTTTCCGCGCGAACAGGATCAGCCCGATCGACGTACCGAGCACCCCGCCGTGGAACGACATGCCCCCGTCCCACAGCCGGAAGATGCGGAGCGGGTGCAGAATCATCTCGGGCGCGTAGAACAGGACGTAACCGATTCGCCCGCCCAGGATGATGCCGAGCGTCGCGTAGAAGACGAGGTCGTCGGCATGCCGCCGCGCCATCGGCGCGCCGGGCTGGGCGAGCAATTTCAGCAGATACCACCAGCCGACCAGTATCCCCGCGATATAGGCGATTGAATACCAGCGCAGCGTGAAGAAGCCGATCGAGAAGATGTCGGGATGCAGCCCCAGATCGGCAAAACGGATGTGGCCCCCGGTAACGGCGGGGGTAACGGCAGGCGCGAGCGCGGTCAGTTCGAGTATCAAGGCTTCCCCCTGGGCTGTCGCGTCTGCATAATGAGCGCAAGGCGTTAGACCAAGCGGAGAGAATGATGCGGACCGAACTCGACGGGCGAATGGACGCGATCATGGCGGCGATGACCGGTGACGGCGGGCCGCTGGCGCTCGCCACGGCCGACCGCCGGGGCGTGACGATGCCGATGATCGGCGCCGCACCACCGACGCTGGCCGCCTATTTCGCGCATTTCTGCGGCCAGCATGCCGAGGCGACGTTCCTGGTGTCGGATCAGGAACGCATCAGCTTTGCCGAGATCCATGCCACCGCGACCCGGGTCGCGGTGGCGCTGGTGACGACGCACGGCCTGCAAAAGGGCGACCGGATCGGGATCGCGATGCGCAATTCGCCATCGTGGATCGCGCTGTACATGGGCATCCTGATCGCAGGCGGGGTCGCGACGTTGCTGAACGGCTGGTGGAAATCGGAGGAACTGGCCGCCGCGATCGAGGAGGTCGAATGTTCGCTGATCCTCGCCGATCCGCCGCGGGTCGATCGGCTGGCGGCGATCGACGGGCTGGTGCCGCGCGTCATCGGGATCGACGATACGCGCGATCTGGCCGGGGCGCTTGCCGATCTGGTCGCGGGGGTCGCCGACGATGTCGCCTTGCCGGCGCTGACCGCGGACGATCATGCGACGATCCTGTTCACGTCCGGGTCGACCGGACAGTCGAAGGGCGCGCTGTCCGATCATCGCGGCGTCGTGCAGGGCGTCTTCAATTATCTGGCGCAGGCGATGATGATGCTGGGGCTGTCGCAGCAGGACGGCACGGCCTCCGATGCGCAGCCGTCGACATTGTTGTCGGTGCCGCTGTTCCACGTCACCGCCGAAGTGCCGCTGATGCTGCAAAGCTTCGCGATCGGGCGCAAGATCGTGATGATGCGCAAATGGGATGCCGAGGAGGCGATGCGGCTGATCGATGCCGAAAAAATCAGCTATTTCGTCGGTGTGCCGCTGATGAGCTTCGAAATCCTCAACCACCCCAATCGCGCGAACTACGACCTGTCGTCGGTCACCGATTTCGCGGCGGGTGGCGCGCCGCGTCCGGTCGAACACGTCAAGCGGATCGACAAGGAAATGGGCGGTTCGGCCCCGCTGATCGGCTACGGCCTGACCGAAACCAATGGCGTCGGCACCGGCAACTGGCGCAGCAATTATACCGCCAAACCGAATTCGGCGGGGCGCGCTTCCGCGCCGCTGGTCGATCTGGCGATCCTCGACGAGGCGGGCATGCCGGTCGCGCAGGGCGAGCGCGGGGAGGTTGCGATCCGCAGCGTCGCCAACTTCCTGGAATATTGGGGCCGCCCGGATGCCACCGCCGCCGCCTTTACCGACGATGCGTATTTCCTGACCGGCGACATCGGCTATCTCGATCCCGAGGGCTATCTGTTCATCGTCGACCGCAAGAAGGATATCATCATCCGCGGGGGTGAGAACATCAGCTGTCAGGAGGTCGAGGCGGCGCTATACGAACATCCCGATATCGCCGAGGCGGCGGTGTTCGGGCTGGTCGACGATCGCTATGGCGAAGTCCCCGGTGCGGTCGTCCATGCGCGCGACGGCGCCCCGATCGACGCCGCGGCGCTGCAGGCGTTCCTGGCCGACCATATCGCCGCGTTCAAGGTGCCGACCCGGATCTGGGTCAGCGCGGTGGCGCTGCCGCGGCTGGGCACCGAAAAGATCGACAAGGTCAGCCTGCGCAACCGCTATCGCGCGCTGGCGGCGCAAGCGACGGCGTAGCGCTGTTCACGTCCGCGGCATCGGGATAGAGCGCGGGCATGACGGCGATCAGCAGAAGGGGCCTCCTGGTCGGCGGGGGGGCAGGCGTGGGACTGGTGGTCGCCTGGGCGATCTGGCCGCGTGGCTATGCGCCCAATCTGGTGGCCAATCCGGGTGAAGCGATCTTCGGGGCCTGGCTGAAGATCGGCACCGACGGCCATGTCAGCGTCGCGGTGCCCCAGCTCGAACATGGTCAGGGCGTCTATACCGCATTGCCGCAGATCGTGGCGGACGAACTGGGCGCCGACTGGCGCACCGTCGGTGTCGAGCCCGCGCCGATCAATCCGCTCTACGCCAACCCGCTCGCGCTCGACGAACTGTTCGACGGCAGCCTGTCGCGCCTGCCCGCCGATGTGCTGGCGACGGTCGCGACGCGCAGCGCGACGATGCTGACCGGGGGATCGACATCGATCCGGATGTTCCAGGAGGCGTGTCGGCTGGCCGGGGCCGGTGCGCGCGCGCTGTTGTGCCAGGCGGCGGCGGCGCGATGGGATGTCGCGGCGGCGGCGTGCACGGTCGACAAGGGGTTCGTCGTCCATGACGGCAAGCGGCTGCGGTTCGCCGATCTCGCGGTCGCGGCGGCGGGGCTGACCCCGCCCGACCCGCTGCCGATCGGGGGGCAGGGTGCGGGCCAGCTGGTCGGGCGATCGGTGCCGCGGCTCGACGTGCCCGCGAAGGTCGATGGGTCGGCGAATTTCGCGGGCGACATCCGGCTGCCCGATGTGGTGCATGCGGCGATCCGGCAGGGGCCGCTTGGGTCCACCCGGTTGATCGAGGTCGACCGTGCCGCGGCGGATCGCGTCCGCGGCGTACTCCAGATCGTCGAGAATCCGCGCTGGGTCGCGGCGGTGGCGACGACGTGGTGGGCCGCCAAGACGGCACTCGACGCGCTCGCGCCGCGCTTTGCGACCGACGGCCCGCCGATCGACAGCGCCAGCATCGATCGCGCGCTGACCGACGCCTTCGACGCGCCCGGCTTGCGTGTCGCCAGCGGCGGCGATCTGGCGGGCGTGTTTCGCGATGCGCAGATCGTCACCGCCGACTATCGCGTCGGGGTCGGCATCCACGCCGCGATCGAGACGACGACCGCCGCCGCGGCGTTCGCCGATGGCGTCCTCGAACTCTGGCTGCCGACCGCCGCCCCCGCGGCGGCGCGGCGCGCGGCGGCAGGCGCGGCGGGGATCGCGGAAAGCGCCGTCGTGATCCATCCGGTGATGGCGGGCGGGGGCTTCGGCGCGACCATCGACCCGCTGATCGCCGAACAGGCTGCGCTGCTGGCGGTGAAGTTGCGGCGACCGGTCAGCCTCGTCTGGTCGCGCGGCGAGGAGACGCTCCACGACGCCTATCGCCCGCCCGCGCGCGCGCGGATGGCGGCACGGCTGGCCCCGAACGGCGCGATCCTGGGGTGGAGTGCCAAGATCGCGGCGCCGTCGACGGGTATCGGTCTCGCCACCCGCATCCTGCCCGGCCGCCTGGCGCGTGCGGCAGCGATCGGGGCGACGGGCGATGGCTATGCGGTCGCAGGGGCGACGCCGCCCTATCGGCTGCCCGCCTATGCGATCGATCACCACCCCGCCGATATCGGCGTGCCGACCGGGCATCTGCGCGGCGGGGCGCATGGCTATACCGCCTTCTTCACCGAATGTTTTCTCGACGAGCTGGCGCATCGGGCGGGGAACGAACCCTTGTCGTACCGGATCGGCATGCTGGGCGGCGACCCGCGGCTGGCGCGGTGCCTGTCGACCGCGGCGGCGCTGGGGGGCTGGGACGGGGGTGTCGCGGGCAGCGGGCAGGGGATCGCCTGCCATGCGTTTCGCGGCAGCTATATCGCGGTGCTGGCGGAGGCGCATATCGGCGACGATCAGCGCGTCGTCGTCGACCGGCTGGTCGCCGCGGTCGATTGCGGGCGCGTCATCAACCCCGATCTGGTTCGCCAGCAGATCGAGGGCGGGCTGATCTTCGGCATGGCGCAGGCGCTGGGCGCGTCGACCGGGTTCACCCGCAATCTAGCCGATGCGCGGGGATTCGCGTCGTTCGACCTGCCCCGGCTCGACGATACGCCCGACATCATCGTCGATGTCGCGCGTAGTGAGGAGGCGCCGGGCGGGGTCGGCGAACTGGGTGTTCCCGCGGTCGCCCCGGCGATCGCGAACGCGCTCCGATCCGCGACGGGCTATCGCATTCGCGCACTTCCGCTTAGGCCGGGGGCATGACCCTACCGCCCAACCACCCCGCGATTCCAGCCCCCAAGATCGGCGTGCTGCTGATGAACCTCGGCACACCCGATGCGCCCGATGCGAAGTCGGTGAAACGCTATCTCGGCGAATTCCTGTCCGACCGGCGCGTCGTCGAAATCCCGCAGATCGCGTGGCAGCCGATCCTGCGCGGAATCATCCTGAATACGCGGCCCAAAAAATCGGCGCATGCCTATAGCCTGGTCTGGAGCGAGGACGGTTCGCCGCTCGCCGCGATCACCAAGGCGCAGAGCAACGGGTTGCAGGGTGCGTTCGGGCCAGAGGTGATGGTCGATTGGGCGATGCGATACGGCAATCCGTCGATTCCCGACCGGATCGCGGCGATGAAGGCGGCGGGGTGCGAACGTATCCTGCTGGCGCCGCTCTATCCGCAATATTGCGCCGCGACGACCGCGACCGCCAACGACAAGGCGTTCGCCTATCTGGCGCAGCAACGCTGGCAACCCGCGATCCGCACGCTGCCGCCCTATTACGACGATCCGGGCTATATCGATGCGCTGAAGCACTCGATCGAGACGGGACTGGCCGGGCTCGATTTCACCCCCGACGTGCTGGTCACGAGCTTCCACGGCATGCCCAAGCGCACGCTGGAACTTGGCGATCCGTATCACTGCCATTGTCAGAAGACCGCGCGGTTGCTGGGAGAGGCCATGGGGCGGGAGGTCGTCATCGCCTTCCAGTCGCGATTCGGCCCTGCCAAGTGGCTGCAACCCGCGACCGATGCGACGCTCGAGGCGTTGCCGGGGCAGGGCAAAAAAAAGGTCGCGATCGTCGCGCCGGGTTTTTCCGCCGATTGCCTGGAAACGCTCGAGGAACTCGCGATTCGCGGCAAGGAGAGCTTCATCGCGGCGGGCGGGACCGATTTCGCCTATCTGCCCTGTCTCAACGCCACCGACGAAGGTCTTTCTATGCTGCGCCGCATGATTGCGCGCGAACTGCAAGGCTGGTTATCGACGACCTGACATCGAATCGACTGTCGGGAGAGACTGAATGGCACGCGTCGCAATCGTTACTGGTGGAACCCGGGGCATCGGTGAGGCGATCAGCCTGGCGCTCAAGGATATGGGGGTGACCGTCGCCGCCAGTTATGCGGGCAACGATGCGCGCGCGCAGGAATTCACCGCGCGGACGGGGATCGCCGCGTATAAATGGGATGTCGGCGATTTCGATGCCTGTCAGACGGGTTGCGCAAAGGTCGCGGACGAACTCGGGCCGATCGACATCGTCGTCAACAACGCCGGGATCACGCGCGACGGGACGATCCTGAAGATGTCGTATGAGGCGTGGAAGGAAGTGATCGATACGAATCTTGGCGGATGCTTCAACATGGCCAAAGCCACCTTTGCCGGGATGCGCGACCGTAAATGGGGCCGGATCGTCAACATCGGGTCGATCAACGGACAGGCGGGCCAATATGGTCAGGTGAATTATGCCGCCGCGAAATCGGGTATCCACGGCTTTACCAAGGCGCTGGCGCAGGAAGGCGCGCGTGCAGGCGTGACGGTCAATGCGATCGCACCGGGCTATATCGATACCGACATGGTCGCCGCGGTGCCGGCCGACGTGCTGGAAAAGATCGTCGCGAAGATTCCCGTCGGTCGGCTGGGCCAGGCGACCGAAATCGCGCGTGGGGTCGCCTTCCTGTGTTCGGAAGACGGCGGATTCGTCACCGGATCGACGCTGAGCATCAACGGCGGGCAACACATGTACTGACGGGCGACGGTGCGGCGTCGCCCGGTCGGGGCAGGCCGCTATTTTCGCCGCGGGTGGCAAGGACGGCGGGCGGGCATCGGTCCCGCCCGATCTTCGCCGCCCGATAAAACTAGAGGGCCGGTGACCTTACGGCCACCGACCCTCCGCCCTCGATACGCTACGCGAGGGACAAGCACTGCCGCTTAGCGGCAGTAACCGGGGCGACCCGACCGGTCGATGGCGCGGCCCGCAAGGGCTCCAGCGCCAGCGCCCAGGACGGTGCCGAGAAGTCGATCGTTGCGCCCGACGACGGTGTGGCCGAGCAGGCCGCCCGCGATCGCGCCGATCACGGTGCCGCCATCGCCATTGCTGCAGCGCTGGTTCGCACGATAATTACGCTGGGACTGGCCGCGATACGTCCGGCCATTGTCGTAATAGCCATTGTCATATCCGCGATCGTTATAGCCGCGATCGTTGTACCCGCGGTCGTAATGGCGACCCTGCGCCACGGCGGGGGTGACGGGGACCAGCGCGGTCGCGCTCATGGCGATCGCGGCACCGGCGAGGGAAAGCGTCTTGAACATGGGTAATCTCCCGTAAAATCGTCTCGACCGCGGTGCAGGCCGGGGGCCGCATGCCGTGTCGATGAAGACGTTATGGGCGATTCGCCTTGAGTGTTGGCTGAATGCGTCCGTTATCGCCGGTTCAGGCTTACGCCGATCGATACCAGCCCTATGAGTGGACCGCGTGCGTATCCTGTTCGTCATTCTGGCCGTGTTGCTCGTCGTGCCTGCCTGGACCGGGGAGACGCGGCTCGACCTGCTCCACGCGCATCCCGTGATCGAGGCGCAACGGATCGCGCTCGATCCGCGCGACCCGGCCCGCGTGACGGTGGGGGGGCTGACCTATCTGGGCGGGGTGGAACTGACGTCGAGCGACCCGGCGTTCGGGGGTTTTTCCTCGCTGTCGGTCGATGCCGACCGGTTCATCTTGCTGAGTGATGGCGGCACGATCCTGCGCTTCACCATGGGCCGTGATTGGCAACCGCGCAGCGTGACAGGCGCAGCGCTGCCCACCGGGCCGGGGACGGGATGGGAAAAAAGGGATCGCGATTCCGAATCGATGACGACCGACGGTCATGCGATCTGGGTCGGTTTCGAAGGGTATAACGAGATCTGGCGCTACACCGCTGGGTTCGCGCAGGGCCATGGGCGGATCGCGCCCCGCGCGATGCGCCGCTGGTCGGTCAATGGTGGCCCCGAATCGCTGGCCCGGTTGCCCGATGGCCGGTTCGTGACGATCAGCGAGACATCGCACACGCCACCACGCGCCTGGTCAGGCAGCGACACGATGCGGCTGCTGACGCGCGACGCGCTGATCTTCGCTGGCGATCCGCTCCGCGACCCCGCCCCCCGGCGATTCGCGGTGATGGCGCAGGGACGCTATGACATCTCCGACGCGGGGGCGCTGCCGAACGGCGATCTGTTGCTGTTGAACCGGAAATTCGACCTGCCGTTCGGGTTCACGACGATGATTACCCGCATCAAGGCCGCCGCGATTCGCGCAGGCGCCGTCATCGTCCCGACGCCGGTGGCGACGATCGGGGCGCCGCTGACCGGGGATAATTTCGAAGGGATCGCGATCGGTCAGGAGCGCGGCGCCACGATCCTGTGGATCGTGTCCGACGATAATCAGCTATTCTTGCAACGCACCTTGCTGATGAAGTTCAGGCTGGGCCGCTGAGCGTCGGGCCTAGGTAATCGTCGCTACGCCAGCGTGGAGGCGATCATCTGCGCCGATCGCCCATGCGTCAACGGCCCGCGGCTCGGGCGAGCGGCGGGCCGGAACGGCGTACGATTAGGTGCGCGTGATCAGGCCGCGACGGCGGCGGCGTGCTTCTTGCGAATTTCGCGCTTCAGGCGACGGCAACGCAGCGACAATTTGTCCTCGCTGGTCTTCAGCAGCCAGTTGTCGAGGCCACCATTATGCTCGACCGAGCGCAGGCCGTGGGTCGAGACGCGCAGGCGAACACCCTTTTCCAGGCTGTCCGACATCAGCGTCACATTCTGCAGGTTGGGCAAAAAGGTCCGCTTGGTCTTGTTATTGGCGTGCGAAACGTTGTTTCCCACCAGCCGGCCCTTGCCGGTCAGTTCGCAGATGCGCGACATGCTTCAATTCCTGAATTTCACCGTACCGGACCGTGCCCGGAAAGGGGGCGCGGATAGCGGCTGGGGCGGCGGGCGTCAACCATTGGTCGATGCAACCGCTCTGGCGGCGCGGCGTTGTTACGCTTACGATCCAGTTCGGATAATGGGGAATATCACATGCGCACGTTACTTGTCCTGCTCGGCGTCGTCGCCCTCGTCGCCGTGGCGGCGATGTATTTCGGGCTGATCAGCATCGACCAGACCCGTCCCGGATCGATCCAGACGCCGAAATTCCAAGCCGATGTGGCGCGCGTGTCGGTCGGCACCGAAAACAAGACCGTCGCGGTCCCGAGCATCAACGTCCAGAAGCCCGCCGACGGGCAATAGGCGATTCGCCCTATGTGGATAGGTCCGGCGTCGACACGTTGGACCCGTCCGCACAGGGCCGGTCGATCATCACCGCCGTGGACAGGTCGGGCTCGTCGCGGCAGGGCAGCGGCGTGATCCCTCTACCCTCACCGATGCGTCTCGCACTGGACACGGCCCGCGCCGCTGCCGCAGCGGGCGAGGTTCCGGTCGGGGCGGTACTGATCCATGACGGGCGCGTGATCGCGGTGGCGGGCAACGCACCGCGCGCGCTGCACGACCCGACCGCGCATGCCGAGATGCAGGTGATTCGCGCTGGTGCGGCGGCGTTGGCGCGCGACCGGCTGGATGATTGCGACCTGTGGGTCACGCTGGAGCCCTGTGCGATGTGCGCGGGCGCGATCGTCCAGGCGCGGATCGCGCGGCTCTATTACGCGGCGTCCGACGAAAAGGGCGGGGCGGTGGAACATGGCGCCCGCGTCTTCGCGCAGCCGACCTGTCACCACCGCCCCGATGTCTATGCGGGGATCGCCGAGGCCGAAGCCGCGGCGATCCTGCGCGCATTCTTCAATGACCGCCGATAGCGATCAGCGACGAACGTCGGTGTCGGGAATCGGCACGATCTTGATTTCGACCCGGCGATTCGCGGCGCGGCCTTCGTCGGTGTCGTTCGAGGCGATCGGCTGCGTCTCTCCATAGCCGCGGGTGCCGATTCGCGCCGACTGGACGCCGCGGCTTTCGAGATAGCTCGCGACCGAGGCGGCGCGCTGTTCGGACAGCCGCTGGTTATAGGCGTCGCTGCCGGTCGAATCGGTGTGGCCATACACGTCGATATAGGTCTGGTTATATTGCGACAGCGTGCTGGCGACCTGATCGAGCGTCCGCTGGAACTGTGGCTGCACGTTCGCGCTGTCATAGGCGAAGGTGATGCCCGACGGGATGTTGAGCAGCAGATTGTCGCCGTCGCGGGTCACGCGGACATCGGTGCCCGCGGTACGTGCGCGCAGATCGCGTTCCTGCTTGTCCATATAGGCGCCGATTCCTGCGCCGGCGAGGCCGCCGATCCCCGCGCCGATGATCTTTTCGGTGCGATCGTTGCGCCCGCCGACCAGATCGCCGAGCAGATAGCCGCCGACGACGCCGCCGATGCCGCCGATCGCGGCCTTCGAAATGCGCCGTTCACCCGTGACGGGATCGGTCGTGCAGGCACTGGTGGTGACGAGGGCGGCCAGGGCCGCGGCGGCAAGAAACTTGGTCTTCACTGAAAACACTCCCTGTAACGATGTCCGTATAACCGGACGATCGGCGGGATTGTTCCGCATCCGGTCTGAATGTCAGCTGAGTGTTGTGATCGGGCGCGCAGTGCGGCAAGGGATGCGCAGGCCAATGGCACCGCTCCCACCCTTCCCCTGGATCGACGTCCTGATCATCTTCGCGCTGATCGCCCTTAACGGCGTCTTCGCGATGAGCGAGCTGGCGATCGTGTCCGCGCGCAAGGCGCGGCTGGAGGCGATGGCGCGGGGCGGCAGCCGCGGCGCGACCGCCGCGCTCGTGCTGACGTCGAATCCGGGCAAGTTCCTGTCGACCGTCCAGATCGGCATCACCTTGATCAGCGTCCTGGCGGGCGCGTTTTCGGGCGAGGCGCTGGGCGGGCCGACCGCGGTGCGGCTGGAGGCGCTGGGGCTGGACAAGGACCTCGCGCACAGCCTGGGGTTCGTGCTGGTGATCGGGGTGACCACATTCGTGTCGCTGATCATCGGCGAGCTGGTGCCCAAGCAGTTCGCGCTGCGCAAACCCGAACCGATCGCGGCGATCATGGCGTTGCCGATGACGTGGCTCGCGATCGCGACGAAGCCGATCGTGTGGCTGCTCGATTCGACCAGCGGGCTGATCTTTCGCCTGCTCCGGCTGAAGCGCGAATCGGAGGAACATGTCACCGCCGAGGAACTGCACCTGATCGTCGCCGAGGCGAGCAAGTCGGGCGTGATCGAAGAGCATGAACGGTCGATCATTTCGGGCGTCGTCCGGCTGGCGGATCGCCCGGTGCGCGAGGTGATGACGCCGCGCACCGAAGTCGACTGGCTCGACCTGTCATGGGATGCCGATGCGATCCGCGATACGCTGCTTGAGACGGCGCACACGCGGTTGCCGGTCGCGAACGGATCGATCGATGCGGTGCTGGGGGTCGTCCAGGCGCGCGACATCGCGCGCGCGCTGTTCCGCGGCGAGGCGATCGACCTGGCCGCGCTGATGCGCAAGGCGCCGGTCGTGATCGACCAGATCGATGCGATGGACGCGCTGATCGCCCTGCGCGAAGCCGAGGTGCCGATGGCGCTGATCCACGACGAATATGGCCATTTCGAAGGGATCGTGACCCCCGCCGATCTGCTTGCGGCGATCGCGGGAGAGTTCAAATCGGATACCGACCCCGACGACGACCCGTCGGTCGTCGAACGCGACGACGGGTCGCTGCTGGTCGCAGGCACGATGGCGGCGGACGCGCTGGCCGACCGGCTGGGGATCGAGCTGCCCGAGGATCGCGATTACGCGACCGTCGCGGGGCTGGCGCTCGCCGCGTTCCGGCATTTGCCGCGGGAGGGCGAATCGTTCGTCGAACAGGGCTGGGCGTTCGAGGTCGTCGATCTCGATGGTCGCCGGATCGACAAGCTGCTGGTCAGCGAGATCGCCCCCGCCGCGGACGACTGACCGGCGTCCCGTAAGGTAGCCGCCCCGCCGTCGGTCAGAGTTTGCCGAAAATCGCTTCGTAGCCCGACCGGTCGCCCGCGGTCAGCAGCCGGGCCTGTTCGATCCACCGGTCGCGCGCCATCCGGCCTGCGAAATTGCCGAGTTGCGCATCGAGCGCGGCGGCGGCGTCATCGTCGAGGCTGGCGAGCTGGCTGGCATCGGTGACGCCCAGTTCGGCAAGCCGCGCGGCAACCTTCGGCCCAAGCCCCTTGAGCGTGGTGACCGGGATACTGCCCGTCCCATCGGTACTGTCATTGGCGGCGGGTGTCGCCGCTTCGGCGGCCGGGCTGGCCGCGACAGCCGTCGCAACGGGCGCGTCGGTCAGCGTCGTCGCGGCGGGGGGCGTGCCGACCGCGGGCGCGTCGGCCATCGGTGGCGGCGCGGGCGATACCGGGGCGGGGGCCGATGCCTGACGTTGCACCTGCACCGGGGGGCGCGCGGGGGACGCCTCGGTCGGTTCGGCATCGTGCGAGTCATGATCGGCGACGATACGGTCGTTGTCGGCGGCGATTTCCCGATCGGCCTCGGCGCGGCGGCGCTTCAGTCGCATGCCCCACAGGATCGCGATGATGACCGCGACCGCGAAGATCGCGATCATCGCCAGATGCATCGTCGTGATGACCGATGTGCTGTCGGGGATCAGCGTCGAGCCGGGCGCGGAGGTCAGCTGGGTGTTGTCGTTCATCGCGTGATCCTAGCGTCCCGCGCGCGCGGCTGCGAGCGCTATGTCGTCATCGCGCCAGTTCGCGCCACCCGATGTCGCGGCGACAGAAACCGGTCGGGAAATCGATGGCGTCGACCCCGCGATAGGCGGCGGCCTGCGCGGCGGCGATCGTCGGCGCCATCGCGGCGACGCCCAGGACGCGCCCGCCCGCGGCGACCAGCAAGCCACCATCCTGTCGGGTGCCCGCGTGAAACACGATCGCGCCGGTCGCGGTGGCCGCGTCGACCCCCTTGATCGCGCCACCCGTCACCGGTGTACCGGGATAGCCGTCCGCGGCCATCACCACGACCAGCGCGCTGTCGTCGACGAAGCGCGCACCGGGCAGCGCCGCCAGCCGCCCCTCGGCCACCGCGAGCAATGTCTCGGCCAGGTCGCCGTCGAACCGCATCATCAGCACCTGGCATTCGGGATCGCCGAACCGCGCATTATATTCGATCAGCTTCGGCCCCTGTTCGGTCAGCATCAGCCCGGCATAGAGGACGCCATTGAACGGCATGCCGTCATCCGCCAGCGTCCGGATCGTCGGTTCGATGATCTCGGCGATCGCGCGTGCCTCCAGCTCGGCGGTCAGCACGGGGGCGGGGCTATAGGCGCCCATCCCGCCGGTATTGGGGCCGGTATCGCCTTCGCCGACGCGCTTGTGGTCCTGCGCGCTGCCGAAGGGGAGCAACGTGATCCCATCGGTCAGGACGAACAGGCTGGCTTCTTCGCCGCTCAGGAATTCCTCGATCACGACCGCGGCATCGCCCGCGGCGAACATCTGGTCGAGCGCCGCCGTCGCCTCGTCGCGCGAATAGGCGATGACGACGCCCTTGCCCGCGGCGAGCCCATCCGCCTTGATGACGACGGGCAGCCCGAACACGGTGTCGAGCGCGTCCTGCGCCTGATCACGGTTCGTGCAGCGGACATAGCCTGCGGTCGGGATGTCGGCGCGGCGGCACAGATCCTTGGTGAACCCCTTCGATCCTTCGAGTCGTGCGGCGGCCTTGTCCGGGCCGAACACCGCGATGTTCGCGGCGCGCAGGCTGTCGGCGAGCCCGTCGACCAGCGGCGCCTCCGGGCCGATCACGACCAGGGTCACCGCATGATCGCGCGCGAAGGCGACGACCGCGGCGTGATCCGTCGCATCCAGCGTGACGCACGTCGCATGCGCGGCGATGCCGGGGTTGCCGGGGGCGGCGTAGAGCGTATCTAGAAGAGGCGATTGCGCGAGTTTCCACGCGAGGGCGTGTTCGCGTCCGCCCGATCCCAGCAACAGGATGTTCATGCCCGACCCCTTCGATATCCATGCCGCCGACCCGGCATCCGGGCGGCTGGTAGCCGAGCCGGTTCCCGGCGACAACGCACTCGCGCTGTCGGTCGGCGAACTGGCGGGCAAGCTGAAACGGATGGTCGAGGGCGAATTCGGCCATGTCCGGCTGCGCGGGGAGATTTCGGGTTATAAGCGCGTCGCCTCGGGGCATTGCTATCTCAGCCTGAAGGATGAGAGCGCGGTGATCGACGGCGTCATCTGGAAGGGTAACGCCAGCAGCCTCGCCTTTGCCCCGCGTGACGGGATCGAGGTGATCGCGACGGGGAAGCTGACGACCTATCCGGGCCGATCGAAATATCAGATCGTGATCGAGCGGATGGAATTGGCCGGGGCGGGGGCGCTGATGGCGTTGCTCGAACAGCTCAAGGCATCGTTGGGCGCGGAGGGGTTGTTCGCCGCCGACCGCAAACGGCCACTCCCCTTTCTACCGCGCGTCATCGGCGTCGTCACCAGCCCGACCGGCGCGGTGATCCGCGATATTCTCCACCGGCTGGAGGATCGCTGCCCGACGCATGTGCTCGTGTGGCCGGTCAAGGTCCAGGGCGACGGATCCGCCGCCGAGATCGCGGCGGCGATCCGCGGGTTCGATGCGATCGCGCCCGGCGGCCCCGTGCCCCGCCCCGACCTCGTCATCGTCGCGCGTGGCGGCGGGTCGGTCGAGGATCTCTGGTCGTTCAACGAGGAGATCGTCGTCCGCGCGGTCGCCGATTGTACGATCCCGATCATCTCGGCCGTGGGGCACGAAACCGATACGACCTTATGCGATCACGCCGCCGATCGCCGCGCGCCGACCCCCACGGCGGCCGCGGAGATGGCGGTCCCGGTGATCGCTGACCTGCGCTATACCGTCCAGAGCCACGCCGCGCGCACCGAACGCTGTGCGCGTCGCTATCACGAGCGTGGTCGCGAACGACTGGAGGCGACCGGGCGGCTGCTCCCCCGGCGCGACGCCTTGCTGGGGCCGCAACGCCAGCGCAGCGACGAGGCAGGCGCACGGCTCGACCGCGGGTTGGAGCGCAGGCTGTCCGTGGCGCGGCGCGAACTCGATGGCGCGACCGGCGCGCTGCGGCCTGCGATCCTGTCCCAGCGGCACGATCGCGCGCGCGCGCAGCTCGACGCGATCTGGCGGCTGATCGGTTCGCTCAACCCCGATAATGTCCTCGATCGCGGCTATGCGCGGGTGACCGCCGCGGGGGGCGGGGCGACGCTGTCGACCGCCGCCGCCGTGCGTGCGGCAGGCGCGGTGACGCTGCACTTCGCGCGCGGCGATACCGTCGATGCGGTCGCGGGCGATCCCGTGTCGGTGCCGTCGACGGCGCAGGCCCCGGTTGAGCCGCGCAAGCCGCGCGCCTACACCAAGGCCCAGCCCGAGCAGCCGACGCTGCTGTAATATCCTTCCGCCAGCCGCGGCTGGCGCCTCAACAGACCGAGAGACCATGATGCTCGTCAGCAATTCCGATCGCCCCGCGCGGCTTCATTATATGGCCAACGGCTTTCGCGTGATCGCGCCGGGCGACCATGTCGTCTGCGCCCGCAGCGGGGCGCGTGTCCCGCTCGATATCCTGCGCTACTGGAGCGTTGCGCGGCAGGAGGCCTATGCCACCGCGCAGCTCGCCAGCGACGCGCTGGCGCCCGCATGACCGCGCGCGGCCTGTTCGCGGTGATGCTGGCGGCGGCGGCGACCGTGACGCCAGCATCCGGCTGGGGTCAGGCGTCCCGCCCCGCCGCGACCGCGCCCGCGCCCGAGGCGATCCGGCATGACGGGGCGCTGATCCAGGGCGGGCTGATCCGTGGGTCGGTGCCGCCGGGGACGGTGTCGCTGACGCTCGACGGTAAGCCGGTGGCGATGCGTGACGGTCGGTTCATCGCGGGGTTCGATCGCGACGCCGGTCCCGCCGCGCTGTTGATCGCGACGCTGGCCGATGGCCGGACGATCCGCGAACCGCTGACGATCGCACCGCGCGACTGGGATATCTCGCGGCTGTCGTCCTTGCCCAAATATCCGGTGCCTAGCGCCGACTTCGCGCGCATTCGCCCGGGCGAGCTCGCGCAGATCGCCGCCGCGCGCAGCAAGACTACCGACGCTGCAGGCTGGCGCCAGCCGATGACCTGGCCGGTGACGGGGCGGATATCCACGCGCTTCGGGTCGCAGCGTGTCTATGCGAACGGAGAGGCCGGTTCCTATCATTCGGGCATCGATATCGCGCGACCGACCGGTACGCCCATCGTCGCCCCCGCCGATGGCGTCGTGATCCTGGCGGCGGCGAGCCCGTTCCTGCTCGAGGGCAATCTGCTGATGCTCGACCATGGCATGGGGCTCAACAGCGCCTTTCTGCACCTGTCGCGGATCGACGTGAAGCCCGGCGACCATGTCAGTCAGGGGCAGACGATCGGCGCGGTCGGATCGACCGGTCGCGCGACCGGTCCGCATCTTCATTGGAGCCTACGCTGGGCCGATGCGAAACTCGACCCGCTGCTGGTGGCGGGGGCGATGTAACGATCGGGTCGCATCCACCGACAACTGCAGGTGCGCTGATCCGCGCCACTTTGAAAATGAGGCACGCCCTCAATGTGTCATTTAGGTTACGCTGTCGCGAGAAACATTCAACAGTTACAGGTCGGGCCTTTACAGCATCGGTCTGGGTCATCCATCAAGCCCTATCTCTCCGGGGACATTACGAAATGTGCCGGGGACGGACCTCTAGGATTGTCGATGCCTTGTGGCGCCGCGCCTAGTGACAAGGGGATTGAATGTGATCGCGACGAACCGATTTACCTACAAAGCCGTGCTGCTTGCCGCAGCTACGCCACTGTGCCTGACCCTCGGTGCGACGGCCGCTTTTGGCCAAACATCGACGCCGCCGACCGAGGCGCCTGCCACTACGCAGACGTTGCCGGATGCGCAGCAGAACGCTGCAGCTCAGGCGGATGCCGGTACGCAGCTTCAGCCGGGCGCGGGCTCGGGACAGGGCGACATCGTTGTGACGGGGTCGATCCTTCGGACCGATGGCGCTACGCCGTCGCCGGTTACGACGCTGACCACCGAAAATCTCGACCGTCGCGGCATCAGCACCGTTCAGGATGCGATCCAGCAGCTTGCGTCGAGCAACGGTCCTGCGCTGACCAACTCGTTCACCGCCAACGGCGCGTTTGCGGGCGGCGCATCGGCCGTGTCGCTGCGTGGTCTGTCGACCAACTCCACGCTTGTTCTCTTCGACGGCTTGCGTGCCGCCTATTATCCGCTTGCTGACGATGGTTCGCGCAATTTCGTTGATCTCAACACGATCCCCGACGATATCGTCGAACGGGTCGAAGTGCTGCGCGATGGCGCATCATCGGCCTACGGCGCAGACGCGATCGCCGGCGTGGTCAATATCATCACCAAGCGGTCGTTCAAAGGCATATCGGGCCGAGCCGAGGCCGGAATCTCGCAGGACGGCAGTGGGCCGAACCAGCGTCTGACGCTGACCGCTGGTACCGGCGATCTTGATGAGAAGGGCTACAATGCCTATATCAGCGGATTCTATTACCATTCGGGCACTGTCTATAATCGCCAGCTGCGCGCGCCGTTCAACTCGGCCAATCAGAACGGTATCGGCGGCCCGAACGGAATTTTTAATGGTCGCAACGCCGATGGTTCATATACCGGTTTCGCGCTTCCCTACGATTTCTACGTGCGACCCTATACGAATGTTGGCTATGCAGGTGGCGTCCAGAACGGCGGCGCGGCATTGGGTCGCTATGAGAAGCTGAACCCGACCAGCGCTTGCTATGGCGGTGCGTCGACGACGCTCAATGCGGCAGAACTGGCAGCAGCTGGTGCCGCGGCTCCTTCGGGCGTGATATGCCAGGAAGATTATGTTCGCGATTATCAGGTCGTGCAGCCGAATATCGAGCGCTTCGGCGGCTCTGCCCGCTTCACCGCGAAAGTCGGTTCGACGAGCGAGGCGTATGCTGCGTTCAACTTCCAGCAGAGCAATTCCAGCTATAACGGCTTCCCTCCCACCTTGCGCGGCAATGCGCCGACGGGTATTTTGTATCCGCAGTTCTCGACGTCCTCGGCAAAGAGCGCTAGCAACGCGATCGGCTCTGGGATTCTGGCACTGCCGGTCTATATCTGCCCTGAACGCGTCAATTGCGATACGTCGCCGAATCGTCGCCTCAACCCAAACAATCCGTATGCTGCAGCGGGTAATGTCGCTCGTCTGACCGGCCGTATTCCCACGGTCGTGTCGCAAGAAACGCAGAGCCGCGTGTATCGCGCCGCGATCGGCATTTCAGGCACGTTCCTAGGTGACTGGGACTATAAGGTCGACGCAACCGCAATGCACACCGACCTGCGTCGGACGCAGAACGGCTATGTCTACATTCAGCATCTGCTCGACGTTATTGCCGACGGCAGCTATAACTTCGTTAATCCGGGTGCAAACTCGCAGGCGACGATGAACTACCTGACGCCGACCAATGTTACCAACGCGACATCGGATCTCGATCAGATTCAGGCGACCGTCAGCAAGTCGCTGTTCCAGTTGCCAGGCGGCCCGCTGCAGCTGGCATTGGGTGGTTCGGTCTTCTACGAAGCGGTGAATTCGCCCAGCGCTAATCCGGATGATAACGGCCCGACCCAGCGTTACTTCTCTATCAATGCGTTCGGCACCAGCGGAAACCGTACGGTGACGTCAGCATTTGGTGAATTGAATGCGCCGATCATTGATCCATTGGTCGTCAACCTGTCGGGTCGATACGATCGTTATTCGAGCGGTCAGGACAATTTCTCGCCGAAGGTCGGTGCGAAGTTCACGCCATTCCGGCAGCTGACCTTCCGCGGCACCTATTCGCGCGGGTTCCGTATCCCCAGCTTCGGCGAGGCGAACGCTCTGCCGACTACGGGGTATGTCACACAGGCGATTCTGAACATCCCGCAGAACGTTCGCGCTCAATATGGTGCCGATGCAGCGGCCCGCGCAGCCTGTGCCAACAACACCACTGCAGCGACGGCCTGTCCCCAGTATCTGACGCAATATTCGGTCGGTCTGACGACGCTGGCCTCGCCTAATCTGCAGCCTGAAAAGTCGCGGAGCTTTACCGGGGGGGTCATCTTCGATCCGATCCGTAACGTTCACCTTACGGTCGATTACTATAACATCCGTAAGACCGGGGCGATCACCGCGCCATCGTCGGCACCTGCGGTCGCGGCCTATTATGCCGGGCAGGCAATCCCGGCTGGCTACACGGTCATCGCCGACGCGCCAGACGTCAACAACCCGACGGCGCTGCCGCGAATCGCCTTCGTGGCGTCGCAGCTCATCAATGCAAATACGATCAAGTCCGAGGGCATCGATTTCGGGGCGAACGTGTTCCACGATTTCGGCGCGTTCAAGCTGACCAGCAATCTGGATGCCAGCCTGATCCTCGAACTCAGCACGACGTTCCCCGACGGCACGAAGGAAACGTACGTCGACACGCTCGGCAATTTCAACCTGACGGCGGGCACTGGCACGTTCCGCTGGCGCGGCAACTGGCAGAACACGGTTGAAGCTGGTCCTTACTCCCTTACGGGGACGGTCAACTACACCTCTGGCTACGATTTGTCAGCGCAGGACCAAGGGACTGGCTACCGCGATGGCGGTCTCGCGCCGGGCTACACGGGCAACCGCGTCAAGAGCTACGTCACGGTCGACATGAACGCGAGCGTCCGGGTCGATGATCGCTTCACCTTCTACGTGAATGTCATCAACCTGATCGATCGCCTGCCTCCGATCGACCCAGTCACTTACGGTGCGTATCTCTACAATCCCGTCCAGGCGGGTAACAACATCTTGGGTCGTCAGTTCCGGGCGGGTGCGAAGTTCAACTTCTAAGCCGATCAGTCAGCGACAAGCGAAGGGCGGGTCCTGCGGGGCCCGCCCGTTTTGCGTAGGTTATCCCGCCGCCAACGCCAGCTGTCCGTCGCCTTCGTCGACCTTCACGGTCGAACCGTCCTTGACCTCGCCGCGCAGGATCATGTCGGCGAGGGGGTTCTGGAGGTAGCGCTGGACCGCGCGTTTCAGCGGGCGGGCGCCATAGACCGGATCATAGCCGACCCGGCCCAGCCACGCGCGCGCGGCGTCGGTCAGGTCGAGCGTGATCTTGCGATCATGGAGTAACTGCTGGACGCGCCCGATCTGGATGTCGACGATCGGCGCCATGTGATCCTGACCCAATCGGTGGAACAGGATGATATCGTCGAGCCGGTTGAGGAATTCGGGGCGGAAATGGCCGCGGACGATCTCCATCACCTGTGGTTCGACGCTGGCGACATCCTGCCCCTCGTCGAGCGTGGCGAGATACTGGCTGCCCAGGTTGCTCGTCAGGATGATCAGCGTGTTGCTGAAATCGACCGTACGACCCTGACCATCGGTCAGCCGCCCGTCGTCGAGCACCTGGAGCAGGACGTTGAAGACATCGCCATGCGCCTTTTCGACCTCGTCGAACAGGATCACCTGATAGGGTCGCCGCCGCACCGCCTCGGTCAGCACGCCGCCTTCTTCATAACCGACATAGCCCGGAGGCGCGCCGATCAGCCGCGCGACCGCATGCTTCTCCATGAATTCGCTCATGTCGATGCGGACCATCGCGTTGGGATCGTCGAACAGGAATTGCGCGAGCGCCTTGGTCAGTTCGGTCTTGCCGACCCCCGTCGGGCCGAGGAACAGGAACGAGCCGAGCGGACGGTTGGGGTCCTGTAGCCCGGCGCGCGCGCGGCGCACCGCGGTGGAAACCGCGCTGATCGCATCGCTCTGACCGATGACGCGGCTGCCGAGCAGCTCCTCCATCTTCAGGAGCTTGTCGCGTTCGCCCTGGAGCATCCGGTCGACGGGGATGCCGGTCCAGCGGCTGACGACGCCGGCGATATCGTCGGCGGTCACCTCTTCGCGCAGCATCGCGCCCTGCGCCTGGCCCTGCGCCTCGTCGAGCTGTTTGGTCAGCTGCGGGATCGTGCCGTAGCTGAGCTCGCCTGCGCGGGCGAGGTTGCCCTCGCGCTGCGCCTGGTCGAGTTCGATCCGCGCGGCATCGAGTTGCTCCTTGAGCTTCGCCTCGGCACCGATCTTGTCCTTTTCGGCCTGCCAGCGCGTCGTCAGTTCGGCGGATTGCTGCTCGAGGTTCGCAAGGTCGCCCTCGAGCGTGCCGAGCCGGTCGACGCTCGCGGGATCGCTTTCGCGGCGCAATGCCTCGCGCTCGATCTTGAGCTGGATGATCCGGCGGTCGAGCGTCTCGATCTCCTCGGGCTTGCTCTCCACCTCCATGCGGATGCGGCTCGCGGCCTCGTCCATCAGGTCGATCGCCTTGTCGGGGAGGAAGCGGTCGGTGATGTAGCGGTTCGACAGCGTCGCGGCGGCGACGAGCGAGCCGTCGGTGATGCGGACGCCGTGGTGGAGTTCGTAGCGGTCCTTCAGCCCGCGCAGGATCGAGATCGTGTCCTCGACCGTGGGTTCGCCGACGAAGACGGGCTGGAATCGACGCTGGAGCGCGGGGTCCTTTTCGACATATTTGCGATATTCATCGAGCGTCGTCGCGCCGACGCAATGGAGTTCGCCGCGGGCGAGCGCGGGTTTGAGCAGATTGCCCGCGTCCATCGCGCCTTCGGATTTCCCCGCGCCGATCAACTGGTGCATCTCATCGATGAACAAGATGATCGTGCCTTCGCCCGCCTTCACCTCGTCGAGCACGCCCTTCAGCCGTTCCTCGAACTCGCCGCGATATTTGGCGCCCGCGATCAGCGCGCCCATGTCGAGCGACATCAGCGTGCGGTCCTTCAGCGTATCGGGGACGTCGCCATTGGCGATGCGCAGCGCCAGCCCTTCCGCGATCGCGGTCTTGCCGACGCCGGGTTCGCCGATCAGCGCGGGATTGTTCTTGGTCCGGCGCGCGAGGATCTGGATCGTCCGGCGGATTTCCTCGTCGCGCCCGATCACGGGGTCGAGCTTGCCGTCGCGCGCCGCCTGCGTCAGGTCGCGCGCGAATTTCTTGAGCGCGTCGTAGCGATCTTCCGCCGACGCGGTGTCAGCGGTGCGGCCCCCGCGCAACCCGTTGATCGCGCTATTGATCGCCTCCGGCGTCGCCCCTGCGGCCTTGAGCGCCTTGCCCGCCGGCGTGTTGAGCGACAGCGCCAGCGCGACGAGCAGCCGTTCGACGGTGACATAACTGTCGCCCGCCTTTTGCGCGATCTGTTCGGCCGAATCGAGTACCCGCATCGCATCGTTATCGAGCCCGGGTGTCTGCTGCGCGCCCGATCCCGACACCGCCGGAATCTTGCCGAGCGCCAGGTCGGTCTCGCTTACCGCCTTGCGCGGATCGCCACCCGCCGCGGTGATGAGCCCCGCGGCCATGCCCTGTTCGTCCTCCAGCAGCGCCTTCAGCAGATGCTCGGGCGCGATGCGCTGGTGGTTCAGGCGGATGGCGACGGTTTGCGCCGACTGAAGAAAGCCCTTGGCGCGATCAGTGAATTTTTCGAGGTTCATGGCGTGTCCCTGTAAACATGTCGTGCAAATAGTGTGGCTTTTTAGTCACACAAGAACGGGGCGTCGCTTTTCCGAATCCATTGTCTGCGGCGATGTTGCCGTTATAGTCGCATAGTACAGCCATGATCACACGGAGTTATCGATGAAGAAGACGTTCGCGCTTGCCGGTGTCGCCTCGATCGCCATGGTCCTGCCGCTCCAGGCGCAGACCGTGGCGCCTGCCAGCGCCCCCGCGACGGCCACCACGCTGCCGCAGGGCGCGGCGGTCGCGGCGCTCGTCCGCGATATCGATATTCCGTATCAGCAGTTCACGCTCAAGAACGGGCTGCGCGTCGTCGTCCACACCGATCGCAAGGCGCCGGTCGTCGCGGTATCGGTCTGGTATCACATCGGATCGAAGGACGAACCCACCGGGCGCACCGGCTTTGCCCATCTGTTCGAACATCTGATGTTCGGTGGGTCGGAGAACAGCGACCAGAGCTGGTTCCAGCCGATGCAGGCCATCGGCGCGACCGGGCTGAACGGCACGACCTATTTCGACCGGACCAATTATTTCGAGACGGTCCCGCGCGGCGCGCTCGACACCGCGCTGTTCCTCGAAAGCGACCGGATGGGGCATCTGCTCGGCGCGGTGACGCAGCAGAAGCTCGATATCCAGCGCGGCGTCGTCCAGAATGAAAAGCGCGGCAACGACAATCAGCCCGGCGGGCTGGTCGATTATAAAGTGCTCGAAACGCTGTTCCCCGCAGGCCACCCCTATCAGCATTCGACGATCGGTTCGATGGCGGACCTCGACAAGGCGAGCTTGGCCGATGTTAAGGACTGGTTCCGTCAGCACTACGGCCCGAACAACGCGGTGCTGGTGCTGGCAGGCGATATCGATGTCGCCGCGGCGCGCCCGCTGGTCGAGAAATATTTCGGCGACATCGCGGCGGGACCGCAGAATGCGCCGACGATGGCGGCGGTGCCGACTCTGCCCGCGCGGGTTGACCTGACGTTCAAGGATCAGGTCGCCAACACCACGGTCACCCGCGTCTGGGCGATCCCCGGATTGCTCGACCGGGATGCGGTCGCGCTCGATGTCGCGGCGAGCATCATCGGCGGGCTCGACAGTTCGCGGCTCGAAACGACGCTGGTGCGCGGAAGCAAGATGGCGGTGCGCGTATCGGCAAGCGCGCAGCCGTTCGAGCGCGTCGGTCAATTTGAAATCAGTGCGGTGGTGACCCCGGGGCAGGATCCCAAGGCGGTGGGCGCCGCGATCGACGCGGCGGTGGCCGATTTCATCCGGACCGGCCCGACCGAGGCCGAACTGCGCCGCGCCAAGACGAACGACATCGCGCAGACGATCCGCGGGCTGGAGGAAGTCGGCGGCTTTGGCGGGAAGGCGGTCGCGCTGGCAACGGGTGCGGTTTATGCCAATGATCCCGGTTTCGCGAAGAAGCAGCTGGCGGTGGAGGCGGCGCTGACGCCCGCCGACGTGAAGGCGGCCGCGGCGAAATGGCTGTCGCGTCCCGTGCTGGCCTACACGCTCGCCCCCGGCGAGCGGGGTGCTTATGAAGAGGCGGCCAGCGTCACGGCGTCGACCGCGGCGGCGCCCACGCCCGCCAAGCCATCGCCCGCGGCCACCACGCCCGCGGCGGCGACGCGCGGTGCGATCCCGACCCCGGGCAAGACCGCGGACCTCGATTTCCCCGCGATCGAACACGCCAAGCTGTCGAACGGGATCGAGGTGCAGTTCGCCCGCCGCGCCGCGGTGCCGGTCGTCAACGTCGCGGTCGATTTCGATGCGGGCAATGCCGCCGATCCGAAGGCGAAGCTGGGAACGCAGGCGATGATGCTGCGGCTGCTCGAACAGGGCACCGCGCGCTACACCGCGGAACAGATCGCGCAGGCCGAGGAAAATCTGGGCGCGAACATCAGCGCGAGCGCGACGATGGACCGGACGAAGGTGGCGCTGTCGGCGCTGACCCCCAATCTGGCGCCGTCGATCGATCTGCTCGCCGATATCGTGCGCAATCCGGCCTTCCGCCCCGCCGATCTCGAACGGGTCCGCGGACAGCAGCTTGCCAGCATCGCGTCGGAGACGAAACAGCCCGTGCCGTTGGCGCTGCGGGTGTTGCCGCCGATCCTGTACGGCCCGGCCAGCCCCTATGGCGTCCCCTTTACGGGCACCGGCAATCCAGCTGCTGTGGCGACGCTGACCCCGGCGGAGGTCCGCGCGTTCCAGAACGCCTGGCTGCGCCCGGACAAGGCGAAGATTTTCGTGGTCGGCGATACCGACCTCAAGACGCTGATGCCGTTGCTCGAGAAAAGTTTCGGGACATGGCGCGCGACGGGCACCGCGCCGACCAAGGATTTCACCGCCAGCCTGCCCGAATCGAAGGGGCGGATCGTCGTGATCGATCGCCCCAACACGCCCCAGTCGCTGATCTTCGCGGGCGTGCTGACGCCGGAAAAGGGCACCGGCAATCTGGTGCCCCTCGATCAGGCGAACGACGTGCTGGGCGGCAGTTTCCTGTCACGGCTCAACATGGACCTGCGGGAGACCAAACATTGGTCCTACGGGGTGCAGGGGTTGCTCTACACCGTGCAGCAGCGGGTGCCGTACATGATCTATGCCCCGGTACAGGCCGATCAGACCGGGCCGTCGATCGCGGCGTTGCGCGGCCAGATCGCAAGCTTCGTGGGGGGCAAGGGCGTGACGCCGGCCGAATTGTCGCGGACGATCGCAGGATCGATCAACGAATTGCCCGGACGCTTCGAATCGGGATCGGCGGTGCTGTCCGCGATGGAGAGCAACGACGTCTATGGCCGCCCCGACGATTATTATTCGACACTGCCCGCACGATTGCGTGCGCTGACCGCAGCCGAGCTTGACGCTGCGGCAAAGGCGGCGATCGATCCGGCCAAGATCACCTGGGTCGTGATCGGCGATCAGGCCAAGCTGCGCCCCCAGCTTGACACGTTGGGACTGCCGGTCGAGGTACTGCCCGCAGCCGCCGTCATGGGCGGCAAGTGATCGAAGCGACGAAACGGAGAGAAACGATGGCTGATGTCGATGGCACGTGGGATTGCGTGGTCAAATCCCCGCTGGGCGACCAGAAGATGACGCTGACGGTGAAGACCGCGGGCGACAAATGGGCGGGCACCGTGTCCGGCGCGATGGGATCGAGCGATCTGGGCGGCGATGCCAGCGGTGAGACGATCAGCTGGAAACAGCAGATGACGGTACCGATGCCGATGACGCTCGATTGCCAGGCGACCGCAGAGGGTGACACGATGACCGGCACCGTCGGTGCGGGCGCCTTCGGCAGTTTCCCGCTCAATGCGACACGGGTCGGCTGAACCCGCTGCCTTTGACGTAACGACACGGCCCGTCGCTCCCGGTGAGCGGCGGGCCGTATTATCTGGAACGCCGATGGGGTCGCGTCGGTGGCGCAGCGCCGCCCTGCCGTCCATCAGCCCAGGGCGGCGAGCTTTTCTTCGGCCTGACGATCGAGATCGGCGCGCAATTTCTTCTCGCTGCTGGTCTTCAGCTGGCCGCAGGCGGCATCGATGTCGCGCCCGCGCGGGGTGCGGATCGGCGCGGAGATACCCGCCTCGAAGATGATGTTCGAAAAGGCGCGGACGCGATCGGGCGTCGATGTGTCATAGGGCGCGCCGGGCCAGGGGTTGAATGGGATCAGGTTCACCTTGGCCGGCAGATTATAATGTTTGATCAAGCGGACGAGTTCGCGCGCTTCGGCGTCGCTGTCGTTCTTGTCGCGCAACATCACATATTCGAACGTGATCCGCCGCGCGTTGTTCGCGCCGGGATAATCGGCGCACGCCTGCAACAGCTCCTCGATCCCGTATTTGCGGTTGAGCGGCACGATCTCGTCGCGCACCTCCTTCGTCACCGCGTGGAGCGAGACGGCCAGGTTCACTCCGATCTCCTGGCCCGCGCGCGCCATCATCGGCACGACGCCGCTGGTCGACAGCGTGATCCGCCGCTTGCTGAGCGCCAGGCCGTCGCCGTCCATGACAAGCTTCAGCGCGTCGCGGACATTGTCGAAATTATACAGCGGTTCGCCCATCCCCATCATCACGATGTTGGTGAGCATCCGCCCTTCGGGCTGCGACGGCCATTCGCCGAGCGCGTCGCGCGCCAGCATGACCTGGCCGACGATTTCGGCGGGTGTCAGGTTGCGGACCAGCCGCATCGTGCCGGTGTGGCAGAACCGGCAGTTGAGCGTGCAGCCGACCTGGCTCGACACGCACAGGGTGCCCCGATCCGCGTCGGGGATGAAGACCATCTCATAGTCCTGCGCATCGTCCGACCGCAGCAGCCATTTGCGCGTCCCGTCGGTCGACACCTGCGCCTCGATCACCTGCGGACGGCTGATGACGAACCGCTGTTCGAGCCACGGCTGCATCGTCTTCGCGATATCGGTCATCAGCGAGAAATCGGTGACGCCGCGATTGTAGATCCAGTGGAACAGCTGTTTCGCCCGCAGCTTCGCCTGTTTCGCATCGAGCTGCGAGGTTTCGAGCGCCATCATCAGATCGAGCCGCGACAGCCCGAGCAGGTCGATCCGCCCGTCGCTGCGGGGCACGAAGCTGCGGGGAACGGGCACGGGATCAATATGCCCCGGGATGGGCATGAGGGCGGCGGAAGTCTGCATCGGCTGCATATAGCCGATCGCGCGACGATTTTCCATTGCCTCGCTGCGCCGGGTGGTGAGGCTCACCGTCCCCGGCACGCCAGCGCGGCGGCGTCGATGGCGGTGGCGGCGCCGGTCAGGGCGTAGACGTCGGCGAAGGGGCGCCCGCCCGGGGCGACGGCTTCGACGCTCATGCTGCGTCCCGATCGAAGTGCGGCGACGAGCGCGCGGTCGCTGGCGAGATCGGTCGCGAAGGCGTCGCGACTGTTCGCGGCAAGATCGAACCGGCGCTCCCCCACGGTCAACGTCACGCCTGCCGACCGATCGCGTTCGCGGCTGAGCCGGATGCTGACCGAATTGCGCAGCCCCCTGTCCGGAAAGGTCGCGACGCTGGCGAAGCCGCCGACGCGTCCCCCCGCGGCGATCGGGCGGGCGATCGCGAAGCAGCGGGCAGGCGCGGTATCGCGAAACGCGCCCCAGCCGTGATAGACGCCGATCGTGTCGCGCCCGCCCGCCACGCTCGCCAAGCCGAGCAACCCGAGGGCGACACCCGCTGCCGTCATGCGGGCGCGTGACCGGTGCCGCGATGAACCACCGTCTCAACCCCGCGTTCGATCATCACGACCGATCCCTGCGGCAGTCCGGGCAGGATCGGGGCGTCGAATTCGGGGTGGGGGGCCGCGCCCGTCAGCATGCCGCGCAGCACCCGGCTGGAGATTCCATGCATGATGATGAGCCGGTCGCCCGTATCGTCGGCGGTGTCGGCCAGCCAGCCGCCGAGCCGCGCCGCGATGCCGCGATAATCCTCGCCATCGGCGGCGGGGCGGAGCAGCCCGTCCGCGGTCACGATCGCCCCGAATTCGGCGACGACATCGGCATAATAACGACCGCCCCACGCGCCCATGCCGATTTCGACCAGCCGATCGTCGGTGCGCGCATCATGCCAGTCGAGATCCAGCCGTTCGGTGATTACCGCCAGCGTCTGGAGCGCGCGTCCCGCCGACGACGACCATAAAGTCATCGCGGGGCGTTGGCCGATCAGCGCGGCCAGCGCCGCCCCCATCTCGTCGGCTTGGGCGAAACCGGCGCGGGTCAGCGGGGTGTGCAGATTATCCCCCTGCAATCGACGCGCGGCGTTGAACACGGTTTCGCCATGGCGCGCGATGAAGTCGCGACCCTTGCGGGCGCCGACATCGGAAGTGTTCGGGGTGGTATGTGGATCGCGATCGGCAGGCGTCGTCATGCCCGATCGTTTCAACCCCCTGTGGCGCAAAAGCAACGGATTTCCGTGTTTATCTGAGGTTCATGCAACCTCTGGCGGGGCTCGACCATTCGACGTGCCCACCCCCCGTCGGGGTGCGAACAATGGAGTGATGTCATGCGTAAGTTTTCGATCCTGCTCGCCGCTGCCGGTACGATGGTCGCCGTTCCAGCGATGGCGCAGACCGCCGAATCGACGTTCACGGGCCCGCGCGCCGGGGTGATGCTGGGGTATGACCGCCTGCAGCCGGGCAGCGGCAACGGTTCGACGATTGACGACAATAATCATGCCGACGGGCTGCTGTACGGCGGTGACCTTGGCTATGACGTCGCATTCGGCCAGGTCGTCGTCGGCGCGGAGGGTGAGATCACTGGATCGACTAGCAAGGTCGACAACAACCCGATCAACCCCAACAACTTCGGCTATGGCCGGGTGAAGGCAGGGCGCGACCTGTATCTGGGCGGTCGGCTGGGCTATATCGTCAGCCCGACGACGATGGTCTACGGCAAGGTCGGCTACACCAACGCCCGGCTCGACCTGACGCGCAACGACGGGGTCACCAACACCGGTCGCAGCTATAATCTCGACGGGTTTCGCGTCGGTGCGGGTGTCGAAAAGGCGCTGAGCCCGCGGACCTATGCGAAGATCGAATATCGCTATTCGAACTACAGCGATGCCCGGCTGGAATATCCGAATGGCGCGAATACCAACAACTTCGATGTCGATACCGACCGCCATCAGGTCGTCGCGGGGGTCGGATTCCGCTTCTGATCTCCGGTTTTCCACGGGAAACTGATGCGTTAACCACGAAGGGAGGGGGTCCGGCGCTTGCCGCGGCCCCCTCTTTTTGGCTAGAAAACACCCGAGTTGCCCCCCGAGGATTCGTGAGGCGGGCCGGGGGATCACGATGAAGGCGACGATCGAACGCGCAACGCTCCTGAAGGGGCTGAGCCACGTGCAATCGGTGGTGGAGCGACGGAATACGATTCCGATCCTGTCCAACGTCCTGCTGGAGGCGACCGCCGAGGGCGCGCTGAGGATGATGGCGACCGATCTCGACCTGCAGATCAACGAAAGCGTCGCCGCTGCGGTCGACACCCCCGGATCGACGACGGTCAGCGCGCACACGCTGTTCGACATCGCGCGCAAGCTGCCCGAGGGAAGCCAGGTGTCGCTGACCGCGGCGGAGGGGCGGATGACGATCGTCGCCGGGCGCGCGCGCTTCAGCCTGGGCACGTTGCCGCGCGACGATTTCCCGGTGATCGCCGAGGGCGAATTGCCGACCCAGTTCGAACTGCCCGCCGAAACGCTGAAGCAGGTGATCGACAAGACGCGCTTCGCGATTTCGACCGAGGAGACGCGCTATTATCTGAACGGCATCTTTTTCCACGTCGCCGACGACAATGGCCAGCCGGTGCTGAAGGCGGCGGCGACCGACGGCCATCGGCTTGCCCGCGTCACGATGCCGCGACCCGAGGGGGCCGAGGCGATGCCCGACGTGATCGTGCCGCGTAAATGTATCGCGGAGCTGCGCAAATTGCTCGACGAGGTCGACGGATCGGTCGGCGTATCGCTGTCGCCGACCAAGATCCGGTTCGACCTGGGCAATGCGATCCTGACGTCGAAACTGATCGACGGCACCTTCCCCGATTATTCGCGCGTCATCCCGACCGGCAACGACAAGATCCTCAAGATCGATCCCAAGAGCTTCATGGAGGGCGTCGACCGCGTGTCGACCATCGCGACCGAAAAGACCCGCGCGGTGAAGATGGCGCTCGATCGCGACAAGATCACGCTGTCGGTGACGAGCCCCGAAAACGGCACTGCGGCGGAGGAAGTTCCGGGCGATTATGCCGCGCAGGGGTTCGAAATCGGATTCAACAGCAAATATCTGCTCGACATCCTGGGCCAGATCGATGGCGACATGGTCGAGGTTCATCTGGCCGACGCCGCCGCACCGACGCTGATCCGGGAGAATGACAAGGCGGCGGCGCTCTATGTCCTGATGCCGATGCGGGTCTGATCGCACCAGCGTCGGCTTGACGGGGTGGCTCCGCGCGCTTATTGACAGTCTTGTCAGTAAGGAGTGACCTCATGGCCAAGCTTCCCCCGTTTCCCGGTACGACGGGTCGTCGCGACTGGAAAACCGCTGTCGATGCGATTCGCAAGCTTCTCGCCAATGGCGACGATACGACGCAGGTCTTCCGGATCATGCGCGCGCTGAACGTCGGCAACGGGCCGATGAATTATGCCAAGCTGATCGCGACCGACCAGGGGGGACGGATCGCGTACGACCGGGTCGAGCTGGCCGAACGATTCTCCGATCCGGCCTTCGTCGCCTCCTTTGCGCCGGGCACCGTGGGCGCGGCCTATCGCGATTTTCTCGAAACGACGGGCTATTCCGCCGACGGGCTGGTCGCGGTGTCGAAGCTGGAGCCCAGCGAGGACGATCTGGCGCATCCCTATGCCTGGTTCGGGCGGCGGGTACGCGACACGCATGACATCTGGCATGTGCTTACCGGCTATAAGGCCGACGAGAGCATGGGGGAGGCGGCGCTGGTCGCGTTCAGCTATGCGCAGGTCGGCGGGCTGGGCTGGGCCTTCATCGGCGGCGCGGCGGCGCTGAAGAGCATCAAGGTGACCGGCGGTCGGCTGTTCGCCAAGGCCGTGTGGGAAGGATATCGCCACGGGCGCCAGGCGAAATGGGTGTCGGGCGAGGATTATCTGACGCTGCTGCACGAACCGCTGGAGGCCGCGCGCCGACGGCTCAACATCCGCGAACCGGTGATCTACAAACAGGCGCAGCGCGAACTGGGCCCGGCGATGGCATCCTATCTGAGCGAACGACGTGACCAGGCGGCGGCGACGCCGGATCGGCTCGCGGCCTGACGCGCAGCGCCGCGTAACGGCTGACACCGCGGCGCCAATATCGTTACAGCAGGCGCGATGATCGCGCGTCTGGTCCTGACCGATTTCCGCAACCACCCCGCGCTGGCGTTGACGCCCGGCGCGGGGTTCGTCGTGCTGACGGGCGACAATGGCGCGGGCAAGACCAATATCCTCGAGGCGCTGTCGCTGCTCGCCCCCGGTCGCGGGCTCAGGCGCGCGGCGTTGGCAGATATGGCGCGACAGGATGGGCCGGGCGGGTTCGGTGTCGCCGCCACGGTCGCGCCCGTCGGCGCGGACGGCGTGGAGATCGCGACCGGCACGCTGGCCGCCGCCCCCGATCGCCGCGTGGTGAGGGTGCAGGGTGCGACGGCGACCGCGAACACGCTGGCCGAATGGCTGACGATCCTGTGGCTGACCCCGGCGATGGACCGATTGTTCGTCGAGCCTGCCGGCGAGCGTCGCCGGTTTCTCGATCGGCTGACGTTGGCGCTGTCGCCCGCCCATGCCCGGCACAGCGCCCGCTACGAAGCCGCGATGCGCGCGCGCAATCGCCTGTTGGGCGACGACTCCAGCCCCGATGCCGACTGGATCGCGGCGCTGGAGGCGCAGATGGCCGATCATGGCGCCGCGATCGATGCCGCGCGGCGGCAGACGGTGGCGCTGCTCGGCGAGCGGCTGGCGGATCAGCCCGACGGCGTGTTCGCGCGCGCGGCGCTGGCGCTGGAGGGGTGGCAGGGCGATGGCGACCGGCTGGCCAGCGACCTGCGACAGTCGCGCGCGCGGGACGCGGCGGCGGGGCGCGCGCTGGTCGGGCCGCACCGGGTCGACCTGATGGTGACGCATGTCGGCAAGCGACAGGCGGCAGCGCTGGCCTCGACCGGCGAACAAAAGGCGTTGCTGCTCGGCATCGTCGTCGCGCATGCCGATCTGGTCGCGGAACGCACCGGCAGTCCGCCGATCCTGCTGCTCGACGAGGTTGCCGCGCACCTCGACCCCGCGCGCCGGGCGGCGCTGTTCGAGCGGCTGGCCGGGCGGGGTCAGGTGTGGATGACGGGCACCGAAGCCGCGCTGTTCGCCGAGGCGGGTGCGCGGACCCATTATGCGCTCCCGCTTGACCCAGCGGCTGGCTGAACCCGGGCGGGCTGAACCGCGGCTGGCTGAACCGCGGCTGTCGCGAAGGCTCACGCGTGGTTCAAGCGGCGGGTCGCATCCCGTGTCCATGGCGGGGGCCATGGAGAATCATCATGAAGCATTTTACCGTGTTGGCGGCCTCGGCCGCGGTCCTGATCGCCGGTGTCGCGCCCGCCCAGGCGCAGCGCACGCTCGACTGGCGCAGCGGCGACTATCGTCTGGTCGGCGCGGGCGTCCGCATCCTCTATCCCGAACTGCGCGGGACGGCGCGGGGTCAGGCGTTCGTCATGCGCAATTTCGACGTCAATCGCGATGGCCGGGTCAGCCCGCGCGAGGCGCGCGCGGCGAACGATGCCTTCGCGCGGGAGGCAGGGCCGCGCCGCGACCGGTTCGACTGGGATGCGCGGGGCCGAGATCGCACCGTCGTGGTCGAGGAACGCGTCGTCACCCCGGGGCGCTGGGATCGCCGCGCGATGCATGATTACGGCTTTCGCCAGACCGCGCGCGGTGCGACGCTGACCTTGTCGGAGGACGTGTTGTTCGCGACCGACAGCGCGGTGCTGCGCCCCGGCGCGATCGACAAGCTGCGCGCGCTGGCCGATTATCTGCGCGCGAATGCGGGGGTGCGCGTCGCGATCGACGGCTATACCGACAGCCGCGGCACGGCGGCGCATAACCAGGCGCTGAGCGATCGGCGCGCGGACAGCGTGCGCGCCGCGTTCGACCAGATGGGCGTCACGCGCGCGCGCTTCAGCGTGGTCGGCCATGGCGAGGCGAACCCCGTCGCGACCAACGCGACGCCCGCAGGGATGCGACAGAACCGCCGGGTCGAGGTGACGCTGCTCGGCCAGCGGGCGGACAGCTTCGCGCGCTATTGACGCGCAGGGGTGGCCCGCCCGATGCGGCGGGCCATTTCGCTTCCGTTTCGTGGTGCGAATCCCTATATGCTCGCTATGGAAACCACGCCACAGAACAACAATCCCAATACCCCCAACCAGGGGGATTACGGTGCCGATTCGATCAAGGTGCTCAAGGGCCTGGACGCCGTCCGCAAACGACCGGGCATGTACATCGGCGATACCGACGATGGATCGGGCCTCCACCACATGGTGTTCGAGGTCAGCGACAATGCGATCGACGAGGCGCTGGCGGGGCATTGCGACCGGATCGACATCGTCCTGAACGCCGACGGATCGGTATCGGTGACCGACAATGGCCGCGGTATCCCGACGGGGATCCACACCGAGGAGGGCGTGTCGGCAGCCGAGGTCATCATGACCCAGCTCCACGCCGGGGGTAAGTTCGAAAACACCAGTGATGAAAACGCGTACAAGGTGTCGGGCGGGCTGCACGGCGTCGGCGTGTCGGTCGTCAACGCGCTCAGCGAATGGCTCGACCTGACGATCTGGCGCGATGGCGAGGAGCATTATATGCGCTTCGCGTTCGGCGACGCGGTCGCCCCGCTCAAGATCGTCGGTCCTGCCGGGCCGGGGCAGAAGGGGACGCGGGTCACTTTTTTCCCGAGCCCCGCGACGTTCAAGATCACCGATTTCGATTTCGACAAGCTCGAACATCGCTATCGCGAACTCGCCTTCCTCAATTCGGGGGTGCGGCTGTTCCTGACCGATGCGCGGCATGACGAGGCGAAGACCGTCGAGCTTTATTATGAGGGCGGGATCGCCGCGTTCGTCAAATATCTCGATCGCGCCAAATCGCCGCTGATGCCCGAACCCGTCGCGATTTCGGGGACGCGCGACGATGTGACGATCGACGTCGCGCTCGAATGGAACGACAGCTATTATGAAAACGTGCTGGCGTTCACGAACAACATTCCCCAGCGCGACGGCGGCACCCATCTGGCGGCGTTCCGCGCCGCACTGACGCGTACGCTCAACAATTATGCCGACAAGTCGGGACTCCTGAAAAAGGAGAAGGTGACGCTGACCGGCGACGACATGCGCGAAGGATTGACCGCGATCGTGTCGGTCAAGCTGCCCGATCCGAAATTCAGCAGCCAGACCAAGGACAAATTGGTCAGTTCCGAAGTGCGCCAGCCGCTCGAAAGCCTGATGGCGGACAAGCTGGCCGAATGGCTCGAGGAAAATCCCGGCCATGGCAAGGCGATCGTCGGCAAGATCATCGACGCCGCCGCCGCGCGCGAAGCCGCCAAGCGCGCGCGCGAACTGACCCGGCGCAAGGGGGTGATGGATATCGCCAGCCTGCCCGGCAAGCTGGCCGATTGCCAGGAACGCGATCCCGCCAAGAGCGAATTGTTTCTGGTCGAGGGCGATTCGGCTGGCGGTTCGGCGAAGCAGGGCCGCGACCGGCATTTCCAGGCGATCCTGCCGCTTCGTGGCAAGATCCTGAACACCGAACGCGCGCGGTTCGACCGGATGATCGCGAGCCGCGAGATCGGGACGCTGATCCAGGCGATGGGGACCGGGATCGGGCGCGACGATTTCAACGCGGACAAGCTGCGCTATCACAAGATCGTCATCATGACCGACGCCGATGTCGACGGTGCGCATATCCGCACGTTGCTGCTGACGTTCTTCTATCGGCAGATGCCCGAACTGATCGAACGCGGGCATCTCTTCATCGCGCAGCCGCCGCTGTACAAGGCGACCAAGGGCCGATCCGAAGTCTATCTCAAGGACGATGCCGCGATGGACGAATATCTCGTCGAGGCGGGTGTCGGTGCGCTGGTCTATGAAACCGTCGCCGGGCCGCGAACGGGCGCCGACCTGCGCAGCCTGGTCGATCACGCACGGCGGATGCGCAGCCTCGCCCGCTATGTGCCGCGCCGCTATGATTACGGGATTATCGAAGCGCTGGCGCTGGGCGGGGTCCTCGATCCTGCGGCATCGCGCGAGGAACGGCAGTCACGGCTGGCGAGCGTCGTCGGCCAGCTCGACGCGGGCGACCAGGATTCGCGCTGGACCGCAGCGCTGACCGAAGAGGGCGGGATCCACTTCGAACGGCTGTGGCGCGGGGTGACCGATCATCATATCGTCGAGGCATCGTTCCTGGCATCGGCGGAGGCGCGCAAGCTCCACACGCTGTCCGCCGAACAGGCTGACACCTATGCCAAGCCCGGCAAGCTGGTCTCATCGAAGAACGCCCCCGCCGCGACCGAGACGGCGCCCGATGTCGATGGCGAGGGGGACGATGGCGAGGCCGCCGAACCCGTCACCGCCGCGCGGGGCGAGGCGATCGTGTCGCGACCCAGCCAGCTGCTCGAAGCGGTCCTGACCGCTGGGCGCAAGGGGCTGTCGATCCAGCGCTACAAGGGGCTGGGTGAGATGAACGCCGAACAATTGTGGGAGACCACGCTCGATCCGTCGAACCGCACGATGCTGCGCGTCACGACCGAGGATAGTTCGGCGGCGGACATGATCTTTACCCAGTTGATGGGCGAAGTCGTCGAGCCGCGCCGCGAATTCATCCAGGACAATGCGCTGAACGTCGCCAATCTCGACGTGTAACGGCTGACGCTGGCCACGCTATCCTGTGCCTCATCGGGCAGGATAGCGTGGTGCGTCGATGAGCCGTCGAAACGTGGTCTTACGCCGGGGACCGGTTGATGAGCGCGCTGCGCAGGCACTGGCACACGATTTCGTCGCGCTGGTTGAGCAGCCGGTGCGCGAAGGTGACGATTCCGGCGCCGGGGCGTGACCGGCTGTCCTTCAGGTCGTGGACCTCGGTTTCCGCCCGCAACGTGTCGCCGATGAACACTGGCTTGGGCATCACCAATTTGTCGTAACCCAGATTGGCGACCAGCGTCCCCAGGGTGGTGTCGCCGACCGACAGCCCGACCATCAGCGCGAAGGTGAAGGTGCCGTTGACGAGGATCCGCCCGAATTCGCTCGCGCCCGCCGCCTCGGCATCGAGATGCAGCGGCTGCGGATTATGGGTCATGACCGTGAACAGCAGATTGTCGGTCTCGGTCACCGTCCGCCGGATGTCATGAACGATGGTGTCGCCGACCGTCCAGTCGTCGTAGAAACGTCCCGCCATCACCGACGACCCGTGTCGGTCGGTGCGCGCCCTGGTCGTGTCATGCCTATTCTCTCCCTCCGCTCGAATAGGCGTTCTTCTGCCCGGTTTCGCACGCAATCGCCATCGTGGAACAGGCTAACCAATGCCCGACGCGCCGGTTCAGTAGATCAGCGTTCCATTCGGTGTTGCCGGTCCTCCTGGGGAATCGGCTGCGGGCGGTGCCATCGGTTGCGGGCGGGCGCGGGGCGGCGGGGGATCGGCTTGGACGAACGCTGGCGGCAGAGCGGCGACCGGCGCCTCGGCCAGTGCCAGCGCATGGTCGAGGTCGCGTTGCGCCTTGGCATCGATCGCGTCCCAGTCGGTGGGATCGGCATAGTCCGGTAACGACACGGGCGCGGTCGTGGACGCCAGCGTCGGGTCGGCCATCCTGGGCGAGGCTGAGGGCGAAGGCGTGGCGGAGGGCAGGATGCCATCGTCTCGCACGACCGGTACATCGTCGCTGGCGATGGTGGGCGACCAGGGCTGTGCCACCCGCGACCGATAGAATGGGTCGAGCCCGCCGACCGCATAGTTCGCCGCGATCAGCCCGCCGCCGATGCTCGCCGCGACGCCGATGATACTCAGCCACACCATCGCGGCGGTGCGCGGCCTGCGCTTCATGTCAGCCTCCCTGTCGCCCCGATACGCCGGGCTAAAGCTAAGGCAACCAAGGCTAATCCCAAGCCCGGGCGAAGACAATGGCATGCGTCAGAGCAGCAGGTCCTGCGGGGTCGCCTTGCCGACCGACCCGCCGCCACGCCGCCGGTCCATTTCGTGATTGGCCGTGAAGCGAATGTCGGGATCGCGATCGGTGAGGAAGGCCATCAGCGTATCGTGATCGAGTTCGCGCCATTCCTTGCCGCGATCCGGGCCATAGCGAACCCGCGGGATCAGCCCAGGCGTCCGCGACCAGTCGATCAGCTGTGCGAGGCTCGCCTCGTTCAGCTGGTCGCGTAGATGATGTGCGGTGACATAGGCATCGGGAAAGGCGCGATGGATCGGCAGCCCGCGTTCATGCTCCAGCCCCGCCGGGCGCCGCCAATAGCGCAGCACCTGGTTCGAAAAGCTGGGGCTGTCGGGCCACAGCCGCAGCGCGCATTTCCACGTACAGATCCATTCGGCGCCATGGGTCAGCGCGGGGGTGCAGAATTGCTGTTCGAAATCGGCGCGATGCGCGGCGAGTGCCAGGCGGCGGGGATAGGGATCGAGCACGCGGCGCGCGACATCATGCCACCACGGCGCATCGGCGACCTGTTCGTCGAGGATGTGGTGGATCGCCTGGGTGATCGGGGGGATCGCCCGGCCCGGGTTGACCAGGATGCTCCCCCCCTCGCCATATAGGTCCCACCGGCCATCCTTGCCGAGTGCGACATCCTGCCACCCGATTTCGCACACGCCGTGCGCGGGCGGGGCGCTGCCGGTTGTTTCGAGGTCGATGACGCGGACGATCTGGGGAAGGGGTGGGGGAGCCATAGCGCACCGACGTGGGCGTTATCGCGCCCGATATCCAGTCCGGACATGGCGATCGGTCAGGACCAGCGGTCCTCCGCATCGACATCTAGCTCGCGCACACCGCGCAACTGGCGCGCGCGATCGACCAGGCGGCGCAGCCCTTCGCGCCGTTCGCGCGCGGCGGGGATGTCGCGCAGGACGAAGGCGCTGTGGCCCGTGGTGCGGTCTGTCGAGGTGATCGTGATCGTGCCGATGTCGGTGATCTGGTTGATGATCGAGAAATCGACGCGGACGTCCTTGATGCGATATAGTTCGATCTCGTCGATCGATTTCAGGAACAGGCCGCGGTGGATGATCAATCGCTGGTCCGTGATCTCATAGGTCGCCGCGCGGTTGCTGAGCCAGCGCGCGGCGATGATGACCAGCCCCACCCCGACCGCGCACGACAGGATCGTCAGCCAACCGACGCCGCTGCCCGCCAGCCAGCGTCCGGTACTCGACCGAAAACGGTCGACCTTGCGTTCGGCGAGATAGGTCGCGGGCATCGCGGAATTCCTACGCGCGGGTGGGGCGGTGTCAATCGCGCGCGACGCCCGATGCCGCCAGCTGCGCATCCATCGCGGCCAGCAGGCGATCGAGCGCGGCGGGGTCGCGCGCCTCCGCCCGCACGGTCAGCGCGGCCTGGGTGTTCGATGCCCGCAGCAGCCACCAGCCATCGGGCGTCGTCACGCGCGCGCCATCGGTCAGGTCGACGATCGCGCCGTCTGCGGCGAGGCGCGCGACCACATCATCGACGATCCCGACCTTGCGCGCCTCCGCGACCGCGAAGCGCAGCTCTGGTGTGGAGACATAATCGGGCAGCGCGTCGCGCAGATCGCCCAGCGACCGGCCGGTGTCGTGCAGGGCCCCGATCAGCCGGATCGCGGCATAATGCGCATCGTCGACCCCGTAGAAATCATGCGCGAAAAAGATGTGCCCCGACATCTCTCCCGCCAGCGGTGCGCCGGTGGCATGGAGTTTCTCCTTCATCAGGCTGTGCCCGCTCTTCCACATCAGCGGGGTCCCGCCCAGCGCGGTGATCCGGTCGAACAGCGCGCTGCTGGCCTTCACATCGCCGATGATCGTCGCGCCCGGCAGCGCGGCGAGGACAGGTTGCGCCAAAATGGACAGAAGCTGATCCGCCCAGACGACGCGGCCCTGCGCGTCGACTGCCCCGATCCGGTCGCCATCCCCATCGAAGGCGACGCCGAAATGGAGGTTTCTCTCGGCGACCAGCTGTTTCAGATCGGCCAGGTTCGCCTCGATCGTGGGATCGGGATGATGATGCGGAAAATCGCCGTCGACATCGGCATGGAGCACATGATGCTCACCCGGCAGGAGCTTCACCAGCTGCTCGATGACCGGGCCGCTCGCGCCATTGCCGCAATCCCACCCGATCCGGTAGGTGCCGCCGGTATAGCCCGCCATCAGCCGCGCGACATAGGCATCGAGGATCGCGACGTCGGTCACGGTGCCGTCACCGCTTGCCCAGTCGCCCGTGGCGGCGCGCTGCGCCAGCTGCTGGATCGCTGCGCCGAAAAACGATCGGTGGCGCAGTACCAGCTTGAAGCCATTGTCATCGCGGGGATTGTGGCTGCCGGTTACCTGGATGCCGCCATCCACCTGTAGATGCGCTTCGGACCAGTAGAGCATCGGGGTCGGGCCGAGCCCGATCCGGACGACGTCGACCCCCGATGCGACCAGCCCCTCGACCAGCGCCGCCTCGAGCATGGGGGACGTCAGCCGCCCATCGTAGCCGACCGCGACGCGACTGCCCCCCGCGTCGCGCACCACAGTCGCGAAGCCGCGGCCCACCGCATAGGCGTCGGCGGTCGACAGCGTCGTGCCCACCGTGCCGCGGATGTCGTATTCACGCAGGATCGTGCGTGCGAAGACGTGCGTCATCGGCCCTTCAGCAACAGGTCGCGCGCCGCGTTGACCCGGCGGGCCAGGTCGACCGATCCGCCGCGATCGGGGTGAACCTGTGCCGCCAGCCGCCGGTGCGCGGCGCGGATCGTGTCGGCGTCCGCGTCCGCGGCGACGCCGAGCACCGCGCAGGCCTCCGCCGCCGACGCGACGGGCAGTCGTTTGGGCTTTTTAGGCTTCAGATACGTCCAGGCGACCCAGATGCATGCGATCGCGATGAGCCAGTGGATCACGGGCGCTGCATCATGCGAATTGGGGCGTCGCGGGTTCGGGCAGCTGCAACGCGGCCATCATTTCGCGCAATTCCTGCCGCGCGGCGACATGCGCGAGGCCCATCGATCCGAATTCCTTCGAATCGATCATCGTCAACCCTGCGGGAAATAGTTCGCGATAGATCACGCGTTCGCCCAGACCCGGGATGATGCGAAACCCGACGCGCTTGGCAAGTTGCGACAGTGCCTCCGACACCCGGCGCATGTTCTTCGCCTCGATATGCTGGAGCCGGTTGCGCAGCACGACCCAGTCGATCTGGGTCCCGTCGGCGCGGGCGCGTTGCTTGCGCGCATCCCAGATCAGCTCCGAATAGAAACTCGGTCGGGTGACCTGATAGGTTTCGGGATCGACCTGGCCGATCAGGTCGAAATCGACGAAACTGTCGTTCATCGGCGTGACCAGCGTGTTCGACAGGGCAGCGGCGGTGCGCGCGAAATGATCGTCGCGGCCCGGCGTATCGACGACCAGATAATCGGCGTCCGCGGACAAATCGCCCCACACGCGTTCGAACGCATCCTCGGTCTGGTCGGTAAGCGTCGCATGGACCGGCATCGGCAGGTCGCTGCCGGTGCGGGCGATCGTCGCCGCGCGATTGTCGAGATACCGCCCGACGGTTCGCTGGCGATGATCGAGATCGAGGCAGGCGACGCGGGCACCCTTTGCCGCGAGCGCGATCGCGACGTGGACCGCGGTGGTCGATTTCCCGGTGCCGCCCTTTTCATTGGCGAAGACGATGACGTGAGGCCCCTGGGGCAAAGCGGTTTCCTCTTGGCGCAATTCGGTTGATCGGTGTTCCGAGCCTTCATAGAAGCCGCGCGCTCATTGTTCGAGGGGTTTGCGGTGGACATCGTCCGGGAAATTGACGCGTTGCGGGACGCGGTGGCGGGTTTCCGTGCGGACGGGGCGACGATAGCGCTCGTCCCGACGATGGGCGCGCTGCATGCGGGCCATGTCGCGCTGGTCGAGGCGGCGCGTCGACCGGGGGTGAAGATCGTCGCGTCGATCTTCGTCAATCCGCGCCAGTTCGGCCCGAACGAGGATCTGGCGCGCTATCCCCGGCGCGAACAGGCCGACCTCAGGATGCTCGAGGCGGCGGGCTGCGACCTTGTCTGGCTGCCCGGGGTCGAGACGATGTACCCCGATGGCTTCGCCTCCACCGTCAGCGTCCAGGGGGTCAGCGAGACGTTCGATGGCGCGTCGCGGCCGGGGCATTTCGACGGTGTCGCGACCGTCGTCACCAAATTGTTCAACCAGGTCCGCCCCGACACCGCCTATTTCGGGGAAAAGGACTTCCAGCAGCTGGCGGTGATCCGGCGCATGGTGACCGATCTCGACATGGGGATCGAGATCACCGGCGTGCCGACGCAGCGCGAGGACGATGGCCTCGCCATGTCCTCGCGCAACATCTATCTCGACGAGGAGGAGCGCGGCAAGGCCACGGCATTGCCGCGCGCACTGGGCGTCGCGGCGCGCAGCATCGGGCGTGGTGACGACGCCGCGGCCGCGTTGGAGGATGCCCGCGCGACGCTGATCGCGGCGGGCTTCACGATCGACTATGTCGCGCTGGCCGATGCCGAGACGCTGAGCGACGATCCGGCCCCCGACCGGCCGCGACGCCTGCTCGCCGCGGCGCGGATGGGGGCGACGCGCTTGATCGACAATATCGCGATCGAAGATAGCTAACCCGCATTAACCATTTCGTTACGCGAATCGGACAAGCTGATTTCCATGAGGATATCAGGGGGTAAGTCATGGGTACGAGTTATAAAAATGCACGGTTCCTAATAGAAAGCCGGATGCGCGA
>Ga0206130_10000158_pt1 | contig 115293 bp, 118 predicted proteins | sample Helgoland_Spring_9_FD_148637 | JGI IMG/M metagenome (GOLD analysis project Ga0206130, IMG submission 148637) | Pelagic subsurface seawater microbial communities from Kabeltonne, Helgoland, North Sea - Helgoland_Spring_Bloom_20160512_1 | ecosystem: Environmental > Aquatic > Marine > Epipelagic...
GTTTCGCCTTTTTGATCAGCTTGCGATAGTCCCCGCCAGCATATTGGCCGCCCCTATCGGAGTGGTGTATCAATCCCGGAACCGGGCCTCTGCGTCCCAGAGCCATCTCGGGGGCGGCGCAGCAAAGCTCCGCACGCATGTGATCCTCCATCGCCCAACCGACGATCTCACGCGTGGCCATGTCCTTCACGCCAGCCAGATAAAGCCAGCCTTCGTCCGTGTCGATATAGGTGATATCGGCCAGCCAAACGGCATTAGGCGTCTGGCTATGGAATTTCTGTTCCAACAAGTTTGGGGATGGCTTCAGCTTATGATTGCTGTCCGTTGTGATTGACTTTCTACGCTTGCGAAGAAGCGGGGACACCTTGTGTTCCTTCATTATTCTCGCAACACGGCGCCCAACCGACGATCTCACTATCCGCCAGTAAGTCTTGGTGAATACGCTTTGATCCATAACATTTCTTACTGGCCTTGAAGAAGGTTTTTATCTTGGGAAGCAACGCCTGATCCCGAGCGTCGCGATTAGTTTGACGCTGATCACGTGCAGGCTGACTGGCTGGGAACCCGTAGAACCAGCCCCGGGATATCTCTAGAAGACGGCATAATATTGAAACCGCGTATTGAGCTTTATGGGCGGTGACGAAAGCACGCTTGTTCGTCATGGTTTCACCGCCCACGCCGCGAAAAAAGCGGATGCTTTGTGCAAAATCTCCACTTCCTCAGCAAGCCGCTTGTTGTCTTTGCGAAGGCGGAGCAATTCAGCCGCATCCGCCTGCTGACGCCGTTTGGCTTCAACTGAGCCAAACGCCTCAATTTCCAAGCGCCACATCTTCAGCTGCGTCCCAGTGATCCCAAGTTCCTTGGCAACGCTGCCTTGCGTCGCACCAGGCTCATATAACCGCTCAACTGCAGCTGCCTTATAATCGTCTATATAATTGCGTCGATGTTGTCCCATTTGGTGCCCCTTTCACGGACTGGGGTAAAGTACCCCAATGTCCGGCAACAGGGACGAAGTTCATACATACAGCCAGCACCCTACCGCACAGATGAAACCGTCAAGTCCGGTCACTTAAGTCAGATACAGCTAGTTTACGAACTCCAGTCACCAATCTTAGGTCAGGCTCATATACGATACCGCCATAAGCCATAGGCACTCGCCCCCCCTCGCTATCGTAGACCAAACCGTAGAGCAAATTACGCCTTTTGCAGGAACCGAAATGAGACAGTAGCCTTGTTTTGTAAGGTTAATGCTAAGCGTTGGTGCCTACTGGCGGAGCCATCCCCTCAAACGGGCACCATTTTCAATAATTATCTAAAGTTTTAGGTCAGCTTGCGTTCAACTGATTCACGCTCGAAGATTTCGATCACATCCTTAGCTCGGATATCATCGTAGTTTTCAAAGGCCATGCCACATTCTTGACCCGACTGAACATCAGACACTTCATCCTTGAAGCGTTTCAAGGTTTTCAATGTGCCTTCATGGACCACAACGTTATCACGAAGCAGGCGCACCCCAGCGGACCGACGGGCAACACCCTCGGTTACGAGACAACCAGCAACTTTGCCAACACCAGAAACTTTGAATACCTCTTTAATATTAGCATAACCAATGAATGTTTCGCGAATTTCGGCGCTCAGCAGACCAGAGGCAGCCGCTTTCACATCATCAACCAAATCGTAAATTACTGAGTAATAACGGATCTCAACGCCTTTTTGGTTGGCAGTGTTCCGCGCCGATGTATTGGCACGAACATTAAATCCAAATACAGGAGCACCGGAGGCCTCTGCCAAACCGATATCTGTTTCTGTAATCGCACCGACACCAGAATGCAAAACCCGCACCCGAACTTCATCATTGCCAATTTTAGCCATCGCTTGGACAATTGCCTCAGCGGAGCCTTGAACATCAGCCTTCAAGATAATGGGCAACTCGCTTACGTCTTCATTAGCCTTCGCATTGGCCATCAATTGCTCGAGAGTTGTCGCTGCGCCAACGGCAGCACGTTTGTCTTTGGCAGCCTGCGCACGGTATTCCGCAATTTCGCGGGCCTGTGCTTCAGTTTCAACCACATTCAGAACATCGCCAGCTTCCGGCGTGCCATTCAGTCCAAGCACCTCAACGGGTGTGGAAGGACCTGCAGTAGAGATACGGTCGCCAGCGTCATTGATCAATGCCCGGACTTTGCCCCATTGCTCGCCCACAACAAAGATATCGCCAAGTTTCAAAGTCCCGTTTTGGACTAGAACTGTAGCAACAGGGCCGCGGCCAATGTCAAGCTGGGCCTCAATCACAGCACCAGAAGCGGCGCGAGTGGGGTTGGCTTTAAGCTCCAAGATTTCAGATTGCAGCGCGATAGCCTCCAGCAATAGATCCAAGCCCTGGCCTGTGGTTGCTGACACTTCAACGTCCTGCACTTCACCTGACATCTGCTCTACGATAACTTCATGTTGCAGCAAATCAGTTCGAACTTTTTGCGCATTGGCCGCAGGGCGGTCAATTTTGTTAATCGCAACAATCATAGGAACATTCGCAGCTTTGGCGTGTGCTATCGCTTCGATAGTTTGCGGCATAACCGCATCGTCCGCCGCAACAACCAAAATCACAATATCGGTCACTTGAGCACCACGAGACCGCATGGACGTAAAGGCAGCGTGGCCTGGAGTGTCCAAGAAAGTCATCAATTGGCCATTTTGTTCTACTTGATAGGCACCAATGTGCTGGGTGATGCCGCCGGCTTCTCCTGACACAACCCTCGCATTGCGAATCGCATCCAAGAGCGATGTTTTACCGTGGTCAACGTGGCCCATCACAGTGATGATCGGCGCGCGTTGCGTCAAGTCTTCCGGTTTGTCGATCACTTGATCGATCACATCTTCCACGTCAGCATCAGAAACCCGGACCATTTTGTGGCCGAATTCTTCGACAATCAGCTCGGCTGTATCTTGGTCAATGGCTTGGTTTTGCGTCACCATCATGCCCATTTGCATCAATGATTTCACAACATCCGCAACGCGTTCAGCCATCCGGTTTGCAAGCTCTTGCACCATGATGCCATCAGGCACCTGCACATCGCGTACAACCTTTTCGCGCTCAACAGCACCGCCCATGGCTTTTTGCCGTGCACGTTCTTGCTTACGCTTCATCGAGGCCATGGAGCGATGGCGACCGTCACCGCCTGTGCTGGCTTGATTTACTGTCAGCTTGCCAGAGCGACGATTGTCCTCACGTCCCTTATTTCGATTTGGACGTGCAGGCTCTTCGCGGCGCGGAGCGGCATCTGCTGCAACTTTATTGCGCAACACGCCAGATTTCGCAGCGCGTTCCTCTGGTGTCGGCGGAGGAGCGGCAGCACGCATTGCAGCAGCTTCATCGTCGCGCGCCTTGGCGGCTTCCAATTCAACTTTGGCTTTGGCGCGCTCTTCACGTTCCCGAAGCTCAAGCTCTTTGGCTTCGTTTTCTTCGCGGCGTTGATTGCGCTCAGTCTCGCGAGTGAGCTCTTCTTTGACGCGGCGCGCTTTATCTTCAGTTTCGCGGGCCTTCGCGGCTTGAACAGCCTTCAGACGGCGATCCATTTCCGCATCAGAAATCCCAGCAGGGCGACGCGCAGGATCACCACCACGCACAGCACCTGGCGCCACGGGCTTAGCTGCACCAGGTTTTGGCACAACGACGCGTTTACGTTTGGTTTCCACCAAAACATTCTTTGTTCGGCCATGGCTGAAACTCTGTTTCACATTTCCCGAACGTGGTCCGCCCAGCAAACCCAATGTCTTTTTACCGTCGTCGCTCATAAAGCTCTATCGTCCTTTTCAGAGGGCCAATGCCCTATGCCACCTTAGTGGCTTCTCGTAATCCGCGTAGTCTCGCGGCCTCATGTACTACACGTTCGCTGAGTTTGCCACCCGAGAGTGCGCAGTGTATCGCATGCCCACGCCCAAATGCCAAACCCAATTCCTGTGCCGTTAAACATCCAAAAAACCGACCGCCCTCTGGGGTCCACAACTTTCCTTTTCCGCGCTCAGAACCGTCGCTGGCTTGGAGTAAAACTTTGGCGCGGCTATCAGCCAACCAACCTTTTACTTTTTCAAAGCCGGTCACCGCGCGGCCAGCCTTGCGTGCAATGGATACCAAATCCACAACACGGCGGGCCAACTGCCGATCAATCTCTGAAATAAGATTGTCCGGCACGATCACTTGAGTCTTCGCACCTCGTGCAAAAACTTTGCGTTTTACAGCGTCTTCCAGAACGTACAGATCCGCGGTCACATAATAGCCGCGACCAGGTAATTTTTCTAGAATATCCGGCACAACCACCCCATCAGGACCAGTCACAAAGCGAATAAGACCCGCTTTAGGACCAGATTCCTGACTGACCAAACATTTGCGTTCGGCCAGTTCTTCAGAATTATGTGCTCCACCACGGCTCATTTAGCTCTCCTGAACCGCATCATTTTCGGAAGTCTCAGCCTCGTCCTCTTCGATCAATTCTTCAGGATCAACCCAACCCAACATAATCCGGGCTGTCATCACCATGTTTTGTGCTTCGGCAAGATCAACTTCGAATTTTTCGAGCGCGCCTTCGTCTTTCACACGCTCGCCATCAACGGTTGTCCAGCCACCAGCCAGCTCCCAGTCGGCGCAGGTTGCGAAATCTTCCAGAGTTTTCACACCGTCGTCAGCCAAGGCTTCGATCATCTGTGGAGTCAGACCTTCGAAGTTTACCAAGCTATCTTCCACACCCAGTTCACGGGCGCGGGCCATGGCACGCGTATTTTCAGCTTCAATCACATCACGAGCACGAGCCTGAAGCTCGCCTGCTGTAGCTTCATCAACACCATCGATCACCAAAAGCTCGTCAACGTCGACGTAAGCCACCTCTTCGAGGCTGCTGAACCCTTCGGAAACCAAAAGCTGCGCAAAGAATTCATCGAGGTCCAAGCTGTCAACAAACAACTTAGTGCGCACTTCAAATTCAGCCTGACGGCGTTTAGATTCTTCTTCTTCTGTCATTATGTCGATATCAAGATTGGTCAGCTGGCTGGCCAAACGCACGTTTTGACCACGCCGACCAATTGCCAAGCTGAGCTGATCATCAGGCACAACAACCACGATTTTACCGGCTTCTTCATCCAAAACAACTTTGGTAACCTCTGCTGGCTGCAGTGCGTTTACCAAGAATGTTGGTTGATCTTCATTCCAAGGAATAATGTCAATTTTCTCGCCCTGAAGCTCATTCACCACAGCCTGAACCCGGCTGCCGCGCATACCCACGCAGGCGCCCACAGGATCAATTGAGCTGTCATAGGAAATCACAGCGATCTTGGCGCGTGAACCCGGATCTCGAGCGACGGCTTTGATCTCAATGATGCCATCATAGATTTCTGGAACTTCCATCTTGAATAGCTCAGCCATGAATTCTGGAGCGGTCCGCGACAAGAATATTTGCGGGCCGCGCTGTTCGCGGCGCACTTCTTTGATGTACACTCGGATGCGGTCATTGGGGCGATAGCTTTCACGGCCAATTTTCTCATTGCGTCGCAGCACGGCTTCACCGCGGCCCACATCAACAATCACATTGCCATATTCTTCACGCTTAACCAGACCGTTGATAATAGTGCCGGCGCGATCTTTGAATTCTTCATACTGACGATCACGTTCAGCTTCCCGGACCTTCTGCAAGATCACCTGTTTTGCAGCTTGCGCTGCAATGCGGCCCATCTCAACCGGAGGAACTTCTTCCACCAATTGCTGACCAACTTCAGGATTTTCCATATACTGCTTTGCCTGCTCAACCGTGAATTCGGCCTGGTAATTTTCCAGCAATTCCTCTGTCACAACTGTGCGCACTCGAGTGAAAGTTGCACGACCAGTTTTTCGATCAATAGCAACGCGGATATCCATCTCAGCGCCATAGCGAGATTTGGCAGCACGGGCCAAGGATTCTTCCATTGCTTCAATCACCAAACCAGGATCAATCATTTTTTCACGGGCAACAGCTTCAGCGGTTTGTAACAGCTCAAGCTGGTTAGCAGATGTAATGGCCATTAATCTTCCTCTCCATCAACGATGGTTTGCACTTCATCATATTGGGTTTCATCAATCTGACCCGCGTCTTTCCGGCCCTTCAAGACCGAGCGAATCAGATCATCTGTTAAGATCAACTTCGCTTCTGCGAGCCAATCAAATTTCAGGCCAATCGTGCCTTCGTCGATGGTGATTAATATTTCATCACCTTCGGTGCCAGCCACTTCGCCCTTAAAGCGACGGCGACCATCAATCAGCTGTTCGGTTTCAACCTTGGCGGCGTAGCCGATCCATTGGTCGAAGTCTTTCAAGCGTGTCAGCGGACGGTCAATGCCCGGGCTAGATACTTCCAGAGTATAGGCCTCAATAATCGGATCTTCGACATCCATCAAAGCAGAGACAGCTGTGCTAATTTCAGCGCAGCCATCCACTTCCATCGTACCATCAGACTTTTGGGCCATGATTTGCAAGATGGGCGTATTGCCGGTCATCAGACGCAAACGCACAATCTCATATCCCAAACCCTCAATCATTGGGTTTAGAATTTTAAACAGGCGCTGGTCCATCGCAGCTTTTGCAATCAGATCTGTCATAGGCACCTTTCAGGCACAAAAAAACGGGCGCGCGGCCCGTGATATTTTCCGGTGGAACCTTGGGGGTGGAAGCCAAGGCGCCGATATTGGTGTTTAGTTACAGAGTTTGTTGGGAAGTTTCAATCCCAGATCTGCAAATGTTTGAACAGATCAATTTTTGGCCCAAAATAAAAAAAGGCCCCGGAAACACCAGGGCCTTAAATTTCTAATATCCAAAGATATTATGCAAACCACCAGCGCTCAGTTAAGCGGCTGCTATCCATCTGAAATGAGTTACCCAAGTTGGCACCATGTGCCAACTTTGAGGACGCAGCATCAACATAATTAGCATACATTGGAACTATCTGGCCACCCTGCTCAGAACACAATATCTGCATTTCAGTATATTGATCACGGCGTTTAACACTATCCAATTCAGCGCGAGCACTAATAAGAAGCTCTTGGAAACGTGCGTTTTCCCAGTGGGTGTCATTCCACGGCACACCGCTTTCATATGCGGTTGAGAACATCCAATCTTCTGTTGCACGACCAGACCAGTAGGAAGCACACCAACCTTTTACCAGCCAAACGTTCGACCAGTAACCGTCTGCTGGCTCCTGATTTACGTTGATGTTGATGCCAGCACCTTTCGCAGAAGCCTGATACAATTGCGCAGCGTCCGTTGCACCATTGAATGCGGCGTCAGATACATTAAGATCAACATTTAGCTCTGTTAAACCAGCGGCTTTCATGTAGAATTTAGCCTTATCAATATCCAGCTCAATCTGCGGAATGTCAGAGGCAAAGTATTGATTCGCTGGGCCAATTGGGTGGTCATTACCTACTTTACCATGACCCTGAAGAATTTTATCCACCATCTCTTGACGATTGATGCCATACTTTAGGGCTTTTCGAACATTTATGTCATCAAAGGGCGTTTGATCTGTCAACATTGGGAATGTGAAGTGCTGGTTTCCAGTTACTTCAAAAATGTTGATATTTGGATTGGCTCGCAACAGTGGCTCAGTCTTCACGTCAACACGGTTCACAGCGTCAACTTGGCCGGTCATCAAAGCATTCATCCGAGCGGATGCATCATTAATTGCGATGGCTTCAATGCCGTCAAACCAACCCGCACGACCATCTTTATAATGGCTATCAACCCGAGCCACAACGCAACGCACACCGGGGTCAAAGCTGACGACTTTATACAAACCCGTACCAATGCCCTTGGCAATCGCTTCGTCTACCATGCCAGCCGGATACATCAGGATGTGATAATCAGACAGCAAAAATGGGAAATCGGCGTTGCCAGCGGCCAGTGTAAACTGGATCTGGTGCTCACTCATTTTCTTCATTTCAGTGATGGCGGAAACTATTGGCTTGGCCGCGGATTTTGCGCCCTCAGCAGTGTGCATGCCCAAAGATTCAATTACATCATCGGCGCCAAAAGATTTTCCGTTGTGGAAGGTAACCCCTTTACGCAGGTTAAAGGTCCAGATCTTTGCATCTGCAGAGGCTTCCCAGCTTACAGCCAATTCCCCGATCAACTCGCCCGCTGCTGTAACTTCGGTCAAACAATCAAAAACTGTGCCGTGGCCCATGTTGATCATAAATGCGTCTGAGTGCGTACGGCCATCAAAGCTGTCAGATGTGTTTGCACCATTCAAACCGAGACGTAGTGTGCCTCCGCGGGTCGCAGCAGATCTTGCAGGCAGGCCAGTCGCGGCTATAACACCAGCGGCTACACCTGTTTTTAATAGTCCGCGTCTATTTAGTTGTGACATTCGTTTTCTCCCTTTTTGAACATCGTTACTTGCAGGTTTCCCTACGCCCCTGATTTCGGGGTGGTGATTCTATATTACATCTTCTTAACTGCTGCGTCACCGATGTTATCAACTCCGCGTGTTTTTAAAAGCGTTGTCAGCCAATCTGGATTCATTTCAGGCACTGATGACAGCAAAAGATCCGTATAAGGATGGTGCGGCGGCTGGAACATTTCTGCTTTTGGACCCTGCTCGACAACACAGCCATCTTTCATGACGACAACTTCATCACTGATCGCGCTCACAGTCGCAAGATCATGGGTGATGAACATATAAGACAGCCCCAAGTCATCTTGAAGCTGCGCCAAAAGCCTTAAAATGCCCTCAGCCACCAGCTGATCCAGCGCAGATGTTACCTCATCGCAGATGATAAACTGTGGCTCAGCGGCCAGGGCGCGCGCAATACCGATACGCTGCTTTTGTCCGCCCGACAGCTCACCAGGTAAACGATCGGTATATAGGCTAGGCTCCATTTCGATTTGCACCAGCAATTCTTCGACCCGCTTACGCTTTGCCGTACCGGTCAGCCCAGAATAAAACTGCACCGGACGGCCGATAATGTCACCAATTCGGCTGCGCGGATTAAGGGCAGTGTCCGCCATTTGGTAGATCATCTGAGCTTGGCGTAATTGATTTTTGCTGCGCTTGCGGTAATCCAAAGGCAGGGCTTCACCGTTGAACTCAATATGGCCCTGGCTCGGCGGCAAGAGACCAGTGATACAGCGCGCAGCGGTTGACTTTCCTGAGCCAGATTCTCCAACAACAGCAACAGTTCTGCCTGCGTGAATATCAAAATCTACATCAAACAACACAGGTGATTTTCCATAGGCGGCCGATACATTTTTCAACGACACAATAGGCATCGTGCCTTTGAGCACCGCCGGTTTTGAAGGTCTTTTAAATGAGCGGACGGCCCAGAGTGATTTGGTGTAATCTTCTTTCGGATCAGACAACATGCTGCGGGTGTCGGCCTCTTCCACCTCATCGCCGCGCAAGAGCACTTTGATTCGGTCCGCCATCTGCGCCACAACCGCAAGGTCGTGGGTAATGTATATGGCGGCAGTGTCGAACTGCTCAACTATATCGCGAATGGCGGCCAAAACTTCAATTTGCGTGGTCACGTCTAGCGCCGTTGTGGGCTCGTCAAATATGATTAAATCAGGTCGGCATGACATCGCCATAGCCGTCATCGCGCGCTGCAATTGCCCACCAGACACCTGATGTGGATACCTAAACCCAATGTTGTCAGGATCTGGAAGACGCAGGCGCTGATACAGCTCTATCCCGTCCAGCTCACTCTCAGATCTGGATTGCACCCTGTGCTGAACCGGCGCTTCGGTGTGTTGATCAAGCAAACGATGTGCCGGGTTAAAGCTGGCCGCCGCAGATTGAGCCACATAGGCAATGCGTTTGCCCAGCATGCTGCGTTTGACCGCAGCCGAAGCTGTCACCAAATCAACCCCATCAAACTCAACCGATCCGCCAGAGATTCGACAACCGTCCCGGGTAAACCCCATCGCAGCGAGGCCAACGCTAGACTTACCTGCACCAGATTCACCAATCAGGCCTAGCACTTCACCTTTTTTAAGATCAAGATCGATGCCATTGATAATCGGATTCCAAATCTCATCAGACCTGCCCTCAATCTTCAGATTACGTATTTTGAGAAGCTGCTCTACCATCTTCTTATTCCTTCAGCCCCGAGGATTTATGCAACATCCAATCCACCACAAAATTCACGGCCACAGTCAGTAAGGCAATCGCCGACGCGGCCAACAAAGGCGCTGTGGCCACATTGGGTGCAAAGGCCGCAAAGTTGATGAATTGTGACAGGTCTTTTACCATAGTTCCCCAATCCGCGAGCGGCGGCTGGATCCCCACACCAAGGAAGGACAACGATGCAATTGTGAGAAATACAAAACAAAAACGCAGACCGAATTCAGCCAAAAGTGGGGCCATGGCATTAGGAAGAATCTCCTTGAAAATCAAGTAGCCCATGCCCTCACCGCGCAACTTGGCTGCCTCGATATAATCCATCACCACAATGTTTTGCCCCACAGCCCGAGAAAGACGATACACCCGAGTGCTGTCAATCATCGCAATGATCAAGATCATGAACATGGTACGATCAATGCCAAGCTGATTTGACCAAACGCTGGCGATGGTCATCAACAACAAGGCGAAAATCAAAGCTGGGATGGCCATCAAAACATCCACCGCGCGTGAAAGCAGTTGGTCCAACCAGCCACCAACAATCGAGGCCAAAAACCCCAAAGATCCACCCACGAAAAAGGCCAGGCATGTGGTGGCGAAGGCGATACCCACTGTGTTTTGCGCACCGTAAATCAGGCGGCTATAGATATCACGGCCAATTTGGTCGGTGCCAAGAGGAAACTCAGGATTGCCCCCCAGAAGTGGGTTGCCCCCCGGAACGATATTCGCATTGGCAAAAATCTCTTCTTGCCCAAAAGGCGCAATCGCTCCAGCAAAAATTGAAACCACCGCATAAATTATAATGACCAAAATACCAAAAGCTGCCGTTAGCGGCATGGTACGAAACAGCTTGCGCGTGCCCTCCGTGCCAACATGACGGCCAATTAGACGAAACAAATAAGCCGCAACCGCAAAGCTCATAAAACCTTGAACCGCCCAGCGAAAAAATACCACCCCAGACGACGGAACGCCTTTATTATCAATGGGTTGAAAGTAATATAGCATTGCGCCCACAATTACGACAACGCCAAAGACATACCCAAAGGCAATTGCAAAAGGCATATCTCGGTAAAAGGGCTTGTTTCCAGTCACACGCTGGCCGACAAAGCGAAAACCCCAAGCAACGGCGCCCGTCACCATTAGAATCAATATCAGGTTTATGGCCCAACTCATTTCGGATGCCTTAGTCTTGGGTTAGAGAGAATTGACAGGATGTCCGCCATCAGGTTGAGCAAAATATAGGCCGCCGCAAATATCAAACAGCAGGCTTGTACAACGGGAATATCGCGAATTTTGACGCTATCCACGAATAATTGGCCAATGCCCGGATAAACAAAAACCACCTCAACAACAACCACACCTGTGATGAGATAGGCTAAATTAAGCGCAATCACATTGATGATCGGCGCCAGAGCATTGGGAAGCGCGTGGCGCACAATCACGCGCATAGGGCTGATGCCTTTGAGTCTCGCCATTTCGATATAGGGGCTTGCCAAAAGGTTGATGATCGCCGCCCGGGTCATCCGCATCATGTGGGCAGTCACCACCAACGTCAGCGTCAAGGCCGGCAACATGGTCCGGTTCAACTTCTCACCCAAAGGCATGCCATCATAGACATTCGAAAGCGATGGAAAAACTGGATTAAGAACCGCGAGGACGAGAATTAGAATATAAGCGAGGAAAAACTCAGGGCTAGAAATCGACGACAGTGTGGCGATGTTAACGGCCCTGTCAAACAGCGAATTGCGATACAAAGCGGCCAAAATACCCAAGGTGATGGAAATCGGCACTGCGATCATTGCAGTAACACCGGCCAAAAACATGGTAGCACGAAACCGTGGCATGATTTGCTCAGCCACGCCCACTAATTGGTCGCCACCCATGTTGGAGGCAAAGTTCATCTGCGCGAAACTGATTCCAAGATTGCCCGTCAAAACGTTCCCAAGCCACCCAAAGTAGCGCAAGAAATAATTTTGATCCAAGCCCAAATCAGCCCGGATTTGCGTCACAGCCTCCTCGGTCGCACCCTGACCCAAAATTGCTTGAGCAAAATCACCAGGCAATGCGTTTACGGCTACAAATATGACCATAGACACGACCAGCAAAGTGACCAGTCCAAGTGCCAACCGTTGAAGAATAATCTGAAAGATAGACCCCACCAGACATCTCCTGTAAAAACTTCATGTTCAGTAGAACGTTACCCGCTGAGAGGCTTATGTAAAGTCTTTAGTCGCGCTTTCCTGCTATACGCGCAAAGCATCCATGATTTTCACCAATTCTGCACTAATGGGGGCATCTGAAAGCGCGTGCCCCGCCTTGGCCACCATTTGCAGCCGCGCTTTTGGCCAAGCCTGCACCAATCGCCATGCCGTCTGCGGCGGACAAATCATATCATAACGACCCTGTACAATGTGCGCTGAAACGTCAGAAATTTTATCCATGTTGTTTAAAATGGCCTGATCTGGCGTCAAAAACAGTTTGTTGGCAAAATAATGGTTTTCCAGCCGAGCAAAGGCCCGGGCATATTGCGAAGGGGACTCGCCAGATATGCCAGTCGACTCAATTGAGGCCAGAGCATTTTCCCAACCAGCCCAAGCGCGTGCATAGCGGGTTTCCAGCATCAAATCACCACTGAATAACCGCGCCGCATAAGCCGCGATAAAATCTTCATGCTCACTCTCAGGGATCAGATTGGAAAATCTTGCCCAAGCCTCCGGCCAAAATTGCCCAGCGCCACCTCCATAAAACCAATCCAGCTCGGACTGTGTTCCCAGAAAGACTCCCCGTAAAATCAGATGTAGCACCGAGACTGCGTGAGTCTGTGCATAAATCAATGCCAAGGTTGCGCCCCAACTGCCGCCGAACACCATCCAGCGGTCAATGCCCAACACCTCCCGGATCTGCTCAATATCAGCCACCAGATGCCAAGTGGAGTTATACTCCACCTCCGCATGTGGACGTGAGCGACCGCAGCCGCGCTGATCAAATAAAATAATCCGGTAATGGCTGGGGTCGAAATACCGACGCATCGAAGGGCTGCAACCGCCTCCCGGACCGCCATGCAACACCACAATAGGCACCCCGTCAGGGTTGCCACATTGTTCGAGATAAACGTTATGCCCATCGCCCACATCCAAAAAGCGCTGATCAAAAGGCTCAATCGGCGGATAAAGAAGTTGTACTGCGCGTTTTTGACCTGCGACTTTGTCCATAACTGTCCTATATGTAGCAAACGCCAGGTGGTGCTCTGCCTGTTAAGTTAAATCCATATGGAGATCGGAATGCAAGGCAACCAATCTACAGTCGACCCTGCTGAAGTCGCAAAATTCGAAGCGATGGCCGCGGAATGGTGGGATCTTGAAGGCAAGTTTAAACCCTTGCACATGCTCAACCCCTGCCGTCTGGATTATATCAGCCAGCAGATTGCCACTGAATTTGGCTGTAATCTTAAGGCGGGACTGCCCTTTAAGGGCCTGCGAATCCTGGACATCGGTTGCGGTGGTGGACTTTTGTGCGAACCCATGGCGCGGCTCGGGGCCACGGTTGTGGGCGCGGATGCAGCCGCGGGCAATATCCCAGTGGCGCAACTCCATGCACAACAATCCGGTCTCGACATTGATTACCGTCATATCACCGCCGAAGCCTTAGCAGAGGCCGGTGAACAGTTTGATGCCGTTCTAAATATGGAAGTGGTTGAGCACGTCGCAAGTCCTGAGGCCTATCTTTTGGCCTGTCAGCAGCTCTTACGTCCCGGCGGATTGCATATTTGTTCTACCGTCAATCGAAATCCGAAAAGCTTCTTATTCGCCATCATCGGTGCTGAGTGGGTCATGCGCTGGTTGCCAAAAGGCACCCATGATTGGAACAAATTCATAACACCTGACGAATTGTTCACCCTGCTCTCCGCCGCAGGCCTTACGCCCGTTGATCGAAAGGGTTTTGTTTTCCAAAAATTTGGATGGAGCTGGTCTCTTTCCGCGCAAGACCTCAGCGTCAACTATGTGACCGCCAGCGTAAAGCCAGCCTAAGGCTCACTTGTCAGGCTGGTGCGCAGCTCGCGCAGGATCGGCAAAATGCTTTTAAGGTTTTCCGGGCCTGCCGCGCCAGTGGCCTTGGCTAAAATAGGACCAATTTGTGCAAAAGCATGATCACGCGCTGCCCGACCTGCAGGGCTTATCACAACCTGTTTACGACGAGCATCGTCCCAATCTGGGCGGATATGAACATATCCAGCCCATTCCAATTTATTTATCGTATTGGTGATGGCGCCGCGCGTAAGATTAAATGATTTAGCCAAATCAGCCGGCGTGCGCTCTGCACCCACATGCGCCAAATGGTTGAGCACAGAGAAATGCGACAGCTCCATACCCTTGGGCAAACCTTTAGATATCTTGCTGCGCAGCAATTGGTCCAGAGCCAAAATCTCGGAAAATAAACTTACAGAAAGAGTTTCAATTGAATTTGTCATAACTCAGACAGTGCCTCACCTCAAAAGGACGATCGTGACTTAAGGATGCCATGCGCACCCGCGCCCTGTCTACCGCACCTAGATCAAGTTCTACGAAATGCAATCCCACATCCGTTCCAGCATCCAATATCACCCCACCCCAAGGGTCGACAATCAAACTATGCCCAAAAGTTTTGCGTCTGGATCCTGAGTGCTCACCGGTTTGCGCCGAGGCAATTACAAAACATCCGGTTTCAATGGCACGGGCGCGCAAGAGCGTGTGCCAATGCGCCTCCCCAGTGGGTCGGGCAAAGGCCGATGGCACCACCAATACTCGCGCACCAGCCTGCGCCAAAGCTCGGTACAAGGCTGGAAACCGCAGATCATAACAGATCGTCAGACCCATTTTCCCCCATGGGGTTTGCGCCAAAACAGCCGTGTCTCCAGGCCGATAGCCTTTGGACTCATGATAGCTCTCAGTCTCAGACAGGGTAACATCAAACATATGGATTTTATCATATTGCGCTACCACAGACCCTGTTGCATTAATCAAAATAGACCGGTTGGCAAAACGACCATCTGCATCATCAGTTTTGAGTGCAATCGATCCTAACGCCACCCAAAGGCCCATCGCACAAGCCTTTTCACAGATGGCCTCTATGAAAGGGTTGTCATCAAAGTGATCCAAAACATCAGCTTGATGGGCGCGGTCCAAAGACACGCAATTGGTCACCTCAGGTAGAAATAGCATATCTTGACCAGCAGATTGATCCATCAGCGTCAAAGCTAACGCAAGATTGTCCACGGGTTGAGCGCTGGACGTTATCTGTGCAACCGCAACCCTCACACCGCCAACATCGCCCCCAACTTTCCAGACCGCTCTAAAGCGTGCAGATCATCACAGCCGCCAATATGTTGGTCATTTATAAAAATCTGTGGCACTGTATGGAAACCATTGGCCCGGGCCAACATCTCAGAACGCCGTCCCGGATCAAGCGACAGATCAATCTCTTGAAACGAAACACTCTTGCTCGTGAGCAACCGTTTTGCTGCATGGCAATACCCGCAGTAGGGAGAGGTATATAATTCAACAGTAGACATGCACTTGGACTCCTTAAATCGCCTAATAGTTTATGATTCTTTTCCCACGTAGGCCAGCGCTAAGATACACAGTTTTGGCGCCAGCTTGCAAACACACGGCAGTGGCCTTAGTGAGTGTCGCGCCGGACTAAAGACATCGTTCACAATAAAATGCGCCGCGCCAACACTCAGAGCAAAGCTTGAAATCACTTTCGACCAATTCCCGGCAGCCTGGGCACTGATTTTTGGTAAATCAACCTCAACAGTGCTTGCAATACAGACTTCTCCCTTTTACCCCGGCCCCATGAAACCACCCGAGCTGTTCAGCACCGAAGCCCAATCCACCAAACGCGCCCGCGCGATTTCAAAGGGCATGTTTTTGCAGGAATTGGCGCGCGATGAGATTTTAGAAAGGTTGGAGGCCTTTAATAAGTCGTTTAGCGCAGTTGCGATTGTGACCCCCTACCCAGAAATTTGGTCCACGGCCTTACCGAAGGCCAACGTTGTAGCAGATACAGATGTTCTGGATCTTGGACTTGCGGCCTATGACCTGGTGATCCACGCTATGGCCTTACATCACTGCAATGATCCCGTGGGTCAAGTTGTTCAATGCGAGCGGGCTTTGCGGCCCGACGGGCTGTTCATGGCCGCGTGTTTTAGTGGGCAAACTTTGGCCGAACTGCGTGCAGCGCTGTCTATGGCTGAAACGGATTTGCGTGGCGGCCTGTCGCCACGTGTGACACCGATGGCTGAAATTCGCGAGCTTGGAGCAATATTACAGCGTGCGGGGCTCGCCCTGCCCGTTGCTGATACTCTGAAAATACCCACAACATATCGCGATATTTTTCACCTGATGCGGGATCTGCGTGCCATGGGTGAAACCAATATTATGACAGCCCGCGCCACAAGCTTTGCCACAAAATCACTGTTTGATCTTGCACAACTCATATACTCAAAGGAATATGCCAGCTCCAAAGATCGATTGAACTGTACGTTCGATCTGGTGTTCTTATCAGGATGGGCCCCAGATGCCAGCCAGCCAAAACCCTTGAAACCAGGATCGGTCAGTAAAACGCTCCAGCAATCTCTCGAAGAGGCAAAAAATTCATCCAGCAATTGACGGAACGCCTTTTCCAGTTATTTGGAGAAGTGAAACATCGAGGAATTCGCCGTGACAGACCAAAAATCAGCCAATTTACCCCTAGCAGCGGCACCAGCAGACCATCCCAAGGTTAAGGCACCCAAAATCGGGGTATTGATGTCCAATCTGGGAACGCCTGATAATTATGATTATTGGTCCATGCGCCGTTATTTGGGCGAATTCCTGTCAGATCGCCGGGTCATAGACTACAGCCCTTGGCTTTGGCAGCCGCTGCTACAATTGATCATTTTGACAAAACGACCATTTTCATCTGGTGCAGCTTATAAATCAATTTGGAACAATGAGGCCAACGAAAGCCCCTTAGCAACAATTACCAAGGCGCAAACCGAAGCGGTGCGGGTCGAAGTTGCGAAACGTCATGGTGGCGAAGTTATGGTTGAATATTGCATGCGCTACGGTAATCCATCGACACAATCGGTTGTGCAAAAAATGGTGGATGCTGGGTGTCAGAAGATCTTGTTCTTCCCGCTTTACCCGCAATACGCAGGCGCCACCTCAGCCACTGCCAATGATGAGTTTTTCCGCAGTTTGATGAAACAAACATGGCAGCCAACAGCACGAACCGTCAGCCCATATTATGATCGTCCCGATTATATCAACGCGCTGGCCAACTCTATTGAGAAGGCCTACGCAGAAGCTGAAGTCCGGCCTGATGTTTTGGTGTGTTCCTATCACGGTGTGCCGAAACGCTATCTGATGCAGGGCGATCCCTATCATTGCCAATGCCAAAAAACTACGCGCCTGCTCAAAGAGCGGTTGGGTTGGGACGATACTCAAATAGTCACTACTTTTCAATCTAAATTTGGACCAGAACAATGGTTACAGCCTTATACTGTTGAGGAAGTGGCCCGTATGGCCGAAAAGGGCCAAAAGAATATTGCCGTCTGCGCTCCTGCTTTTTCAGCAGATTGCATCGAGACGCTGGAAGAAATTAATGAAGAGATCAAAGAAAGCTTTGAGCACGCAGGAGGGGAACATTTTAATTATATTCCATGCCTTAACGACAGCGAAGACCATATCGCAGTCTTGAGCAATGTGATTTCAGAAAACCTGCAAGGCTGGATATAAAAAAGGTGCGAAAAAGTGATAGTCATCGAAGTCTATAGGGTGACTATCTAAAACTATTTCCTTAAGTGCAATAAACAGTGGCTTCTATTATTTAGAAACCATCGCAATCAGTGCGAGCAGTACCAACGGAACCAAATGGCCATTAGATGAGCCGGCCGCTGACTCCATTGTCGATGCTACAACTGGCGCGTCCATTGCTGGTTCGCTCATGCCACCAGCGAATGCTGTTGTTGCTGCTGCAGCAAATACTGTCGCCAAAACTAGATTTTTCATTTTCTTCTCCAAATCAGTGCCTAACTTCGTTAAACTCTGCCAGCTTACCCGAAATTCAATTAGCCCGGTTAGACCAAAATATAGACTTTGCAAGACATATTTAACCCATTATTTGCGAAACAAATGGTAAAGTCAAATTAGCAACACTTGTGAACCCACCTTAGTTAGTTCAAATAATTCTGCAATTTGCTCATTATAAAGTCCGATGCACCCATTGGAAGATTTTCGCCCAATTTTACGAGTATCATGCGTCCCATGAATTCGATAGTATGTCCATGATAAGTAAAGTGCGTGCGATCCAAGCGGGTTATCAGATCCAGGGCCTATAAAGTCGGGCCATTCAGGATTACGTTTGCGCATTTCGGGAGTGGGTCGCCATGAAGGCCCCACCACTTTTCGAACAACCTCGGTACGACCCTTTCGCGTCAACTCATCAGTAATGGGAACCGAAGTTGGGTATAGTTTATATATTTCTTCGTTTTCCGACCAAAAATGTATCACTCTAGAGTTAATATCAGATAAGATTGCCCCGTTTTTCAAGTTTTTGAAATAGGGTCTCCAGTCAAGCATTCTGAAACTACTAATATTACGCAGCGAGCCATTTGTGATTGATGTCTCCTGATCGACGTCACCAAAAAAATCTACGTTTTGAGAAAAAGCTACACTAGCAGTAAGTGAAGTCACACCAGACAAAAATGCACGTCTGGCGAGTTTTGGGGCTGAATTTCTCATTTTTTACTCCAATGTTGTTGAAGCCCTACTATCCAATAAAGACGCCTCATACAAATCAAAGAATAGTTACTTTGGTAATTTTTCCAGTTGTTGGCTTTGATTGAAAGCCAAAACAGTCTATTAAAAAATTGGAACCCTGGAGTTTAGTATGAATTTTAAAAACCTAATTGCATCTGCTTTGCTAGTTACAACAGGATGCGTTGAAAATACCTCTGCTAATCTTGGGCCAAACGGTCTGCCTTATCAACGAGCTTATATTATTGGCCAGTCAGACATAGGTCGCATCCAATTCTCGATGTTGGATGGCATCAACTCCATACGACGCACCCGGGGTCTTACAACTTTGAACCTCAACGCTAAACTCAACGCCGCCGCCGCAACACATGCGCGCGATATGTCAGTGCAAAACCGAGCTTGGCATTTTGGCTCTGATGGCTCCTCCCCGCCAGAGCGCCTATTGCGTGTCGGATATCAGGGAAAGCTGCTCGGCGAAAATATCTCCGAAACATTCGAATCGGAGCTTGAGACCCTCGCTGCTTGGATGGAGAATCCCGCGACGCGCGACGTGCTTCTCGCTGACAGCGCCGAAGACATAGGATTCAGCTGGTTTCAAGAGGCCAGTGGCAAAATCTGGTGGACCTTGGTGACCGGTGTTCCGGATCAAACCTAAGGCAAGATCCAGATTGATGTTCCGATATCGACCATTTGGTAAATTTCTTCAATCTCACGATTACTCACTGCGATGCAGCCCCAGGTCCAATCCTTAAAGGTAAAGCCGTAGGCCCGCGGCGTGCCGTGAATAAAGATATCGCCCCCCGGATGTCTTCCATTTGCCGCCGTGCGGTCAGCTGCGTTTGGATATGAAATCCCAACAGACAGATGATACCGGCTTTTGGGGTTTTTACGGTCGATATAATATTTGCCCTCGGGTGTTTTTCCATCGCCTTGAACCCGCTTGTGGCCAATAGGCGCAAAGCCAAGCTTGAATTTATATTCTTTGATAATGGTGTTGCCATTCAAAAGAAGCATCCGGCGTTCAGATTTATGCACCTGAATTTCCGTAGCTTTTTGCAAGGTTGGGCGCTCAAACCACGAGCACGACGCGAGCGTCAGTGCGACACAGATCATCACAATGTATTTAAATATCCTCATAGCTCTCGCCCCTGTTCACCCAAGACCATCTCTATCTTAGCTTAGACAAAAAGCAACTCACCTGTCTGTGTTAATCCGCGCTTCAATTGCTTTCAGGCGCTCTAACACCTCATCACGATAGCTGTCGGTCTTTTGATCAGCCTCCTCAGAGTGCGCATCCTGCATGGAGTTTACGATCAGACCAACAAGCAAGTTCACAACCGCGAATGTGATCACCATAATGAAGGGGACAAAGAACATCCACGCATAGGGGAAGAGCTCCATCACCGGGCGCACGATCCCCATGGACCAGCTTTCCAAGGTCATGATTTGAAACAAGGAGTAGGAAGAGCGGCCCAAAGTGCCAAACCATTCCGGGAAGTCAGCGCCAAACAGCTTGGTGGCCATCACAGACCCAATATAAAAAATAATTCCCATCAACAAAAACACCGAGGCCATACCTGGAAGGGCCGTGATAAAACCCTCCACAACCCGCCGCAGGCGCGGCGCCACCGATACCACACGCAAGATCCGCAAAGACCGCAGAACAGACAGCCCCTGAGCCGCCGGCACCAGCGAAACACTTACGATGATGAAGTCAAAATATTCCACCCATCATGGAAAACCCGCAGCCGATAGGCGATCAGCTTAACCACAAGCTCCACCACAAAGACCGTAAGGCAGGCCCTGTCTAAAAACTCTACAATAGAGCCGGCCTTCGCCATCACAATTTGCGATGTCTCCAACCCAAGAATAAGCGCGTTGAACAAAATTACGCCTGTAATGAAATTGCGAATATGCGCAGATTCAAGAATTCGTTGTAGAAATGACATTGGGTTTAGGCCTTGCTGAAATGGGCAACGATCTCGATATGAGGTGACCAACGAAATTGATCAACCGCTTCAACCCATTTTAGCCCATATCCGCCTGCACAAAGAATATTGGCGTCGCGCGCAAAAGTAACTGGATTGCACGATACCATTGCGATATCGCGCAAATTGCTCTGTGCCAATTGTCGAACCTGTTGCTCAGCCCCGGCCCGTGGCGGGTCAATAATTGCGGCATTAAATTTGATTAAATCCGTGTGATCAATAGGATTACGATAAAGGTCCCGCGCCGATGTGGTGACTTTCTTAATACCCTGGGTGTGGCGCACACCATGGGCCAAAGCCTCCAGAAGACCCAAGTCATTTTCCATGCAATGCAACGTGGCCACTTCTGCTAAGGGCAAACCCAATGTGCCCGCACCTGAGAAGAGGTCAACCACCTTATCCGCACCAGCCAAGGCCCGACCGACGGCCTCTTGCAACGCTTGTTCGCCCTGCGGTGTTGCCTGCGTAAAGGCCCGTGGCGGTGGCGCCACCTTAACCTTGCCGAAAGTCAGTTGCGGCGCTTGGTGTTGGCAGATCGTTTCATTGTCAACGGACAGCCGGGAAATGCCGTTTGATCCAGCCCATTCTGCAAAGGGCCCTAGATCCGCCTCGGCCTGATGCTCCATGCCCTCAACAGAAACATCAATTCCCGTATCGGTCGACAAAACCCAAAACCCAAGCGGGCCTTTGCGTGAGCCGAATTGCACGGTGAAAGCCTCAAGCGCAGGAATAACGGCCATGATTTCCGGAGACAGAACCTTGCAAGGCTCGATAGTTTGGATGGTATCGCTGGCCTTGCCAAAAAATCCGACCGTGGCCCCTTTTTTGGTGCGCCTCCCACTCAGCTTGGCACGTCGGCGGCTGTTCTCTTGTGAGGTGTGAATGGCTTGGACTTCAATCATGATGCCCTGCGCCGCTAAGGCGCGCACTACAACTGCCTGTTTCCAATCAGCCACAAAATCTGGATGCACGTGGTGCAATGAGCAACCACCGCACCGCTTGAACGCGCCGCAGCTGGCAGCAATACGGTGCTCGGAAGGCTCAATAACCCGAACATTCTCCAGCCGGTCCCCAACCAAATCGCCAGAAACCACCTCTCCAGGTAGAGCGCGATCCACGAAGATTGGCCCTGCAGCCAAACCATCGCCTAGGTGACCCAAGCGCTCAATAGTGATTTCCATTAGGTATTTTCCATTGCCAAAAAGCCGCCAGACTGATGCTTCCAAAAACCAGCATAAGCCCCTTCCGCCGCCAATAAGCTGGCATGCGTTCCCTCTTCCACAATATGCCCTTCCTCAAGAACCACAATACGATCCATGCGTGCAATCGTCGAAAGTCGATGTGCAATTGCAATTACTGTCTTACCAGCCATCACTTTGTAAAGTGTTTCGAGAATTTCTGCCTCAACAGCGCTGTCGAGCGCAGAAGTGGCCTCATCTAAAACCAAAATCGGCGCATCCTTCAAAATCACCCGTGCCAAGGCCACGCGCTGGCGTTGGCCGCCGGAAAGCTTCACTCCGCGCTCACCAACTTGGGCGTCATAGCCCGTGCGGCCCTCCGGATCTTGCAGGGTCAAGATGAAGTCATGCGCCTCTGCCTTCTTGGCCGCAGCAATCATATCCGTCTCTGAGGCATTCGGTTTTCCGTAAAGAATGTTGTCGCGCACCGAGCGGTGCAAAAGCGAGCTGTCTTGCTGCACAACCCCGATTTGCGCACGCAGGCTGTCTTGGGTGACCAACGAAATGTCTTGACCGTCGAATTCGATCTTGCCCGCTTCAATATCATAAAAGCGCAGCAGTAGCTTGATCAGTGTTGATTTGCCCGCGCCACTGGCCCCCACCAGCCCGACGCTTTGACCCGGTTTGATGTCCAGCGACACATTCTCCAAACCACCAAAATCACGACCATAACGATGCGTTAGGTTCGACACCGATATATGCCCGTCTTCCATCAGGAGGGGATGGGCATTTGGCAGGTCGACCAATTCAATCGGTGCAGAGATTGTTTCCATGCCCTCACGGATCACGCCAAGCTCACGAAACACCGTTGTCAGTGCCCACATAATCCAGCCAGACATGCCGTTCATACGCGTGGTCAAAGCGGCGCCCGCCGCAATCACGCCAACGCTGGCACTGCCTGTGGTCCAAAGATAAATGCCCCAGCCCACAACGCTGACCACCAAAAACCCATTAAGCATCACTAAGCCAATATCCATGAGGGTATAAAGCCGCATTTCATATTGGAACGTGGTGCGGGCCTTTTCGATGGCCTCAGCCCCATAATTCAACTCTTGGTCGTCTTGTGAGAACATCTTGACCGAATGAATATTGGTATAGCTGTCCACCACCCGGCCCGTGAGCGCACTACGTGCATCAGAGGACGCCGTGGACGCCGGGCCAACAAGCCGGACCGTCCACGACACCAACGTACCATATAACCCGGCCCAAATGATCATCGGTATGGCAAGTCTTGGGTCTGCCTCGGCCAACAAGAAGATGGCCCCAATCAAATAAGCAATCGAAAATGTAACTGCATCAAAGGCCTGAAACACCACCTCACCCGTGGCCGGTGGGGTTTGCATGATGCGGTTGGCAATGCGGCCTGCAAAGTCATTCTCAAACCAGCTGACCGATTGCCCTAGCACATGCTTATGTGCGCGGTAGCGCACCAAAGTACCAACATTGGGCAACATCGCATTGTTTTGCAGCAAAGTATCAATGGCTTGAATAAGCGGACGCAGGGTCAAAATGAACACGGCGACAGAGATCAATTCAACCTTATGAGCGGCCCAAAACGTAGCTGGGGTGGTGTATGACAACAGGGTAATCAACCGACCCAGATACCAGATTAGACCAATCTCAATCGCGGCAACCACAGCAGAAAAGCACCCCAAAAACCAAAAGATCTTTTTGAATGGCAAAAGATATTCGCGCAAAAATGCACCGAGCTGTCGCGGAGGTGTATTGCTCACGGGATAAGGTTGATATGGATCAACTAATTTTTCAAAAAACCTAAACATAGCAGTTCTGGCTACATGTGGATGGATTTTGTAATAAGATAATTTTCATTCTATCCTCACCCTGCGCGGAGTCGAACTATCAGCTCAGGCTTTTCCAGCTGCATATGTGACGCCAGCCAAGCTGCCTGCGCTTGCCGCAATGCCGCGCCAAGAGCTGGACCCTCAAACAAGCCCTTAAGATCAACAGCCTTAACCGGACAAATCGCTATTGCTCCAGCACTGACCGCCAGCCGATCCTCAACAGTTGGCATTTGCTCCAACCAAACAGAGCGTAGCAGCCATGACGACCACCCATGCTCAGCCCCAAGCGCAAAACCATGCGCCAAGGCCATGTCAGAATTTTGCCCATGGTGGCGCATCTGTCCGACCTGTCGTGCCGCCGCATTTCCCAACCGCAAATTTTCTTGCAAAGTATCTCCGCCCAGCATGGCTAAGCGGCGTAGCACATTAGGCTCCAGCCCCTTCTCCGTCTCCACCAAAAGCGCCATGCCGCGCACACTGGCGCCGGGCAAAATATGCGCTAAAATACCTGTGGCTTCCATCGCCGCCAATGCTGGCGCAGGATTTGGGGCCGCAAGGAGCTTCAAAAGCTCTGAGCCGATACGCTCTTTTGAAATCACATCCAGCCCAGACTGCAGCTGAGCACAGGCCGCAAGACCTTCCGCGTCAATGCCCTGATCGGGATCGCCATACCAAGCCCAAAACCGGAAAAATCTGAGAATGCGCAGATAGTCCTCAACAATACGACTATCAGCATCACCAATAAACCGAAGCTTGTGGGATTTGGCATCTTCCAAGCCACCCAATGGATCAATCAGGTTGCCCGTTGCATCTGCATAGAGTGCATTCATAGTGAAATCACGGCGGGCCGCATCTCCCTCAAGTAAGGTCCCAAAGGCTACAGTGGCGTGCCGACCATCTGTTTCAACATCTTGCCGAAATGTGGTGATTTCATACTTTTGCTTACCCACCTGAAACGTCAGGGTGCCATGTGCTTCTCCAGTGGGGATTACACGAAGGCCCAGCACCTCAGCGATCTCGCGCATTTGCGGAGGCGTGGCATCGGTTGCCAGATCAATATCCGTTGCATTCACCGCCATCACCGCATTGCGCACACAGCCACCAACATAGAGCAGCTTAAAGCCCGCACGGAAAAATTCTGCAAATATAGGGGCCAAGATAGCTCGGTCCAATTCCTCTGTTGCAATCTTCATGGCGCCCTCATCTGTTCTGCAAAGCCACGTAGAATGCGCGCGGTTGCACCCCAAATGTAATAGGGGCCGTATGGCAGTGTATAGTAGGCCCGGTTTTGCCCGTTCCAAATACGTTTTTGTACATGAAAGTTTGCCAGATGCAGAACATGGCGCAAAGGCACCTCAAACACCTCTTCCACCTCGCCCGGATCTGCTTTCACCTGCCAAGGCTCTGAGATCCAGCCAATGGTCGGTGTGACTTTAAAGCCTGTTACCGTCTCATGAGAAGGCAAATGACCCAGCACGCGCACCAGTTCAGGGCTTAATCCGGTTTCCTCATAGGCTTCACGCAGAGCCGTCGCCGTGATATCCACGTCTTGCGCATCGCGCTTGCCACCCGGAAAAGCAATTTGCCCCGGATGGGCCGCAAGATGAGCGGCGCGTTTTGTTAGGACAAGATGAACGCCACTGGAGCGCTCAATCAAAGGCACCAAAACGCCTGCATCTCGCACAGGCGCAACACGTCTCGCAAATTCAGGATTAAGATCAAAATCCGAGGACGCGGCTGCAGGCCGCATCAGCGCGCGGAGAATATCAGCTTTATGCGAGATCATTTTCGACTGGCATTTTGGCCTCAAATCCCAAAGTCTCGGGATCAAAGGTGTAATGCGCACCACAAAATTGACAATCGGCCGTGACCTGATTGTCATCTGTAGTCATGTGGCGAATATCTTTGGCCGAGTAGATCGACAGGCTTTGCCGCACGCGGTTATCCGAACAGGTACACCCAAAGATCACCGGTTGAATATCAAAAATCCGAGGCTCTTCATCATGAAACAATCGCAGCAGCAATTGCGTAGGTTCGATAGATGGGCCCACTAATTCAAGCTGGTCAACCGTATCCAGCATGATATTCGCACGGTTCCAGTTTTCGTTAGCATCCCCGTCGAGCAGGTCAGCCGCACTGAGCAACCCATCTTCGCCCCTAGGCTCGTCAGGTGTCACATGGACGCCAGCAGATGGCATATGCTGCAACATCACACCGCCCGCGCGCCAACCACTGTTGCCATCAGCCTCTTGGGAGTAGCCAAAGGCCAACGAAAAACGTGTGGGGATTTGCTCGGACTGCGCAAAGTAAGCCTCGGCACAGGAGGACAAAGAAGTGCCAGAGATCGGCGTGATGCCTTGGTAGGGCGTCATGTCTTGGCCTTGGTCAATCAAGATTGCAAAATACCCATTCCCAATTTGCTCAAATCCACCTGCATCAACATAAAGTGCCTCGGCATTATAGCTCGCATAGGCGCGAATGCGTGCGGGCTGACCATCATCTGTCGGTCCATAATAATCCGTCGCAATCAAGCGTACCCCACCACTGCCACGCACCTGAAGCGATAGCTTCCAGCGCAGCTTCATGGTTTGGCCAATTAAGGCGGTCAGCAGGGCCATCTCTGCCACCAGCGCCTCAACGACTGGCGGATAGTCATGCTGGGCCAGCACTTGGTCCAAAACCCCATCGAGTCGCGCTACACGGCCACGAATGTCTGATGCGTCCAATTGAAACGGCAATACCGTATCATCCCAGCTAATTTTTGCAGAACGTGTCATGATTTCTTTCTATCGATTGGCCTTGCCTTAACTTGTCCATATAAGCTCGTCCAGACAAACACCAACCATTGGAGAGCAGATTGCAACGTTTTGGCACCACCCCAGACCCCAATCGCCGCTACACACGCCGTCCCGGTGTCTATGCAATTTTGCCCCATGCGGGGGGGATTCTCACAACCTTCCAGGCTGGAATACACAATGAATATCAATTGCCTGGCGGCGGCGTGGATCCCGGAGAGCAACCCCTTCAAGCGCTGTATCGTGAGGTTTTTGAGGAAACTGGATGGCATATCACCCAGCCGCGGGTATTTTTTCGCTTCAAACGTTACGTATTCATGCCAGATTACGATCTTTGGGCGGAAAAAATCTGCACACTTTACACCGCACAGCCAGTTAGGCGATACGCGGCCCCGCTTGAGCCAGATCATTGCCCTGTTGTTTTGCCAATCGAGGGTGCAATGAACCGCTTGGCAAACGCAGGGGATCGCCATGCGGTTGCTCGGTTCTTTGGCCTTTAGGGCTAAAATCCAGTCTTAAATGATCAGATCGATCATCGCCTCATCCCCGGTGATATCACGAATTGACATTCCAACGGCTTCTAGGCGCTCCGACAGGCTCGTAAAGTTTTCTGGAGCTGGGGTCTCAATACCAAGCAACACCGTCCCAAAGTTTCGCGCCGATTTTTTGAGATATTCAAAACGCGAGATATCATCATCTGGACCCAAAAGACCCAAAAAGTCTTTCAAGGCCCCGGGCCGCTGCGGCAGTCGCAGAATGAAATATTTTTTCACACCCGCATAGCGCTGGGCGCGTTCTTTAACCTCTGGCAGACGCTCAAAGTCAAAGTTTCCACCGGAGGACACGCAAACAACCGTTTTGCCTTTGATCTCATCTTTCAGATCTTTCAAAGCGTCCAGAGCCAAAGCCCCAGCAGGCTCCAGCACCACGCCTTCAACATTTAGCATTTCCAAAATCGTCGTGCAGATGCGGTCCTCTGGGATGGCCAAAACATGATCTGCATCAATCCCTCTTAGGGCTGCAAAAGTATGTTGCCCGATCCGGGCTACAGCTGCACCATCTACAAAGTTATCCACCTTCGTAATCGTTTTGGGTTCTCCTGCTGCCACAGCCGCCGCAAGGCTTTTTCCGCCCTCAGGCTCCACATAAAATATTTCTGTCTCAGGGGCACGCTCTGTCAAAAGACGACGCGCAGAGGAGGACAGGCCGCCGCCGCCTACAGGTAAAATCAATATGTCAGGCGCCCGACCCAATTGCTCAAGCATCTCATAGGTCACAGTCGCCTGCCCCTCTATCACGTCTTGGTCATCGAAAGGGGATAGGAAGTGCCCACCGACCTCCTCACAATAGGCTTGGCTTGCCCGCAACGTATCGTCGAAATAGTCACCCACTAGGCGGAACTCGACCCATTCGCCACCAAATAATCGAGTCTTACCAATCTTTTGCTGCGGTGTGGTCACCGGCATGAAGATCACGCCTTTTTTGCGCAAATGTTTGCACACGAACGCCACGCCCTGAGCATGATTGCCCGCGCTGGCGCAAATGAACACCTCTTTGTCCACTTGCTTGCCCATCGCGTTATAAGCACCCCGCAATTTATAGGAGCGCACGGGCGAAAGATCTTCGCGCTTAAGCCAAATATCAGCACCATAGACATTCGACAAATGATCATTGCGCTGCAGCGGAGTTGCGGCGAATAATTTCCGCATGCGTTGGGTGGCCTCGGCAGCCTGTATACTAAAGTTTGTCATACGGCGGACTAGTGACCGAAACCGCAAAAATGCGCAAGTTCTAGGTCAGCTCGCGATTTATTGCGCCCAGTGAGATAAAGGCCGCAGCCTTCCTGAAAATTACACTCCACCAACTTGCCGCGCAAACAAAAACCATATACCTCCGCGCGGATTACACTACGACACATTTGGATTGGAAAACGCATGTCAGCCCCTAAGAAAGTTGTCCTAGCCTATTCGGGCGGATTAGACACCTCAATCATTCTGAAATGGTTGCAAATCGAATACGGTTGCGAAGTTGTGACCTTCACGGCTGATCTCGGTCAAGGCGAAGAGCTAGAACCTGCGCGCGCCAAAGCCGAACTGATGGGGGCTTCATCCATCTACATCGAAGATGTCCGCGAAGAGTTTGTGCGTGATTTCGTATTTCCAATGTTTCGCGCCAATGCGCTTTATGAGGGCCTTTACCTACTCGGCACCTCCATAGCACGGCCACTGATCTCCAAACGTCTAGTTGAGATCGCAGCCATTGAAGGTGCTGATGCCGTAGCCCATGGCGCCACCGGCAAAGGCAATGATCAAGTGCGGTTTGAGCTGGCGGCCTATGCCCTTAACCCCGGTATCAAAGTAATTGCCCCTTGGCGCGAATGGGATCTCTCCAGCCGCTCAAAGTTGATCGATTTTGCTGAGAAAAACCAAATCCCAATCGCCAAAGACAAACGGGGCGAAGCACCGTTTAGTGTGGACGCTAATCTGCTGCACACCTCTTCAGAGGGTAAAGTGTTGGAAGATCCAGCCATGGAAGCCCCAGAATATGTCTACCAGCGCACCGCGAACCCAGAAGATGCGCCAGATACACCCGAATACGTTGAAATTGGCTTTGAGGCTGGCGATGCGGTATCGATCAACGGTGTTGTCATGTCCCCGGCCACAATTCTCACAGAGCTCAACACGCTCGGAGGTAAGCATGGCGTTGGACGGCTTGATCTGGTTGAAGGCCGTTTTGTAGGCATGAAATCACGTGGGATCTATGAAACACCCGGCGGTACTTTGCTTTTGGAAGCGCACCGCGCCGTTGAATCCATCACCCTTGATCGCGGCGCGGCACATTTGAAGGATGAGCTGATGCCTAAATATGCCGAGCTGATCTACAATGGTTTTTGGTTCAGCCCAGAGCGTGAAATGCTGCAGGCTATGATCGATAAATCTCAAGAGCATGTCACAGGTACAGTTCGCTTGAAGCTCTACAAAGGCTCCGCGCGCACCATGGGCCGTTGGTCTGATTACAGCCTTTATTCCGAGGCCCATGTGACCTTTGAAGATGATGCAGGCGCTTATGATCAAAAAGATGCGGCCGGATTTATCCAACTCAACGCCCTACGTCTAAAGCTCTTGGCCGCGCGCAAAAACCGCGTCGGCTGATCTCTAGACATTAAACGAGAGCGGGTACCCTAGGGTTTCCGCTCTATAGATAACAGTCAAGCAACGCGCAGCCCTCTACCGTAATGCGATGCATAAAGCAGCGTTGGCCTTGTGCCATATCGCGCGGTTGTCCCACATGGCAATGTCACCCCTGCCATACCTGATGCGGCATTGTATGTCTGGTCGCAGGCAATGGTCAAAAGCGTTTTCAAAAGCCCGGCTGACTCAATTTCCGACAGGCCTAAAATCTTAGTGGTAAACTGTGGGTTCACGTAAAGGGCGGGTTGGCCTGAAAGCGGGTGCTTGATCACCATTGAGTGCACGACATCACTAGCCTTTGCTTCACCAAACACATGGCACGATGAATGTTTTGCGCTCAGCCCGTTGATCAAGGTTTTAAGCGGCGCGCTCAGCCCAAAAGGGGCCGCTTATATGGAAGTGAAACAGGTGTCGCCACCATAGGGCGGCACATCAATCGCGCATATAGGATCAAGCACATCGCCAGCGCAGAGCCATAGGAATGATCCGTATGCCACCCCCCCCCAATCGCCTAGGTGTGGTCCGCTTCTTTCAGCACCAAGGCAATATTTGGGGCATCAGGATACGGAGTGAAGAATCGATTTTCGTTTATCTGCCCCCAACGGCTGGCAAAAAAATGTGGGCATCAGCGCTGATGTCCTGTGCGCGGATAACAATGATCGCATGGTCGATAAAGGCCTGCCTTATTTCAGGCCAATCCGCATCATTCCTAACATCCCCCCCCCAATAATCTCAGCCCCAATCGCCCCAGTTAATCTGGAAACCTCCATTGGTCACACTCCCAGTTTTAAAACTTTAAACTGTTGGTAAATTTTTTGCGCTTGCTTTAAAACCTCCACAAATTCATGCCCAACGGTCGGAACGGGTCCCGGCGCGGCGCCGAAACCTGTGGATCGATGCACCGCGTCATACCAATGCGCAGCCCAAACCCCATCTTCAGCGCGTGGCCCCGCCGTCCAGCTGAGCATTTCTGGATCAAATGCAATGCCAAGCTCCGCACACAGCGCTGCAAGCATCGCTGGGGGATCGGCCAAAATATCATCGCTATCTAAAACAATAGGGCTCTGGCCCAGCGCCACACAATAATCATAGATCCGCTTTTGTTGTAAAAACCCAAGATCTTCGAGCGCCAACGTTTCGCGTTTGCGCTCATAGCTTGCAATCACCCGGGCAGGCTCACGGATCAAAAACACATTTTCTTGCTGGACAACCCAATCCAAAGAGAATTGTGGCAACATGTGATGGGTCAATTGCTTTTGATACCATATTTTAAGCCCGTCAGGCACAGGGCCGGTCACATAGGCGCTGATCGCTTCGGGCTCATGAGGCAGACTGCTCAGAACCTCCGCATTCATGGGGTGTTCAACACCGGAGTGGTGCAAATATGCGCCGTAATATGGCTCGTCCACAATTGCGGTATCAACGCGATTGCCGAAGGCATACATCATAGCCGTGGACAGGTTGCGCGGGCCAGACCACATGGCAAGCCTCATGTCGTGACCTTTGCAATTAAGTCTTTATAAAGCCCGCGGATGCGTGTGGTCACTGGTCCCATGCCACCACCCCCAATTGCGCGGCCATCTAACTCAATCACAGGCGTTTGCGCGCCGAAGGTCCCAGTGATGAAAGCCTCGTCAGCGCCATAAGCATCTACCAAGCTAAAATTTCTCTCATATACGGGGATATCGTTTTCTCGGCACAGGTCTATCACCTTTTGCCGGGTGATTCCGTTCATGCAATAATCACCCGTGCTGGTCCAAACCGCCCCCTTGCGCACGATGAAGAAGTTGCAGGCATTGGTGGTATTCACAAAGCCATGCACATCTAGCATCAAGGCCTCATCCGCCCCCGCCTTTTCCGCCGCTATACAGGCCAAGATACAGTTGAGCTTCGAGTGGGAGTTTAGCTTGGGGTCCTGTGTCATCGGCAAGCCGCGCATATGTGGTACGGTCGCCAACCTAATGCCACGTGGCAGGCTGGGCTGTGAGTGCTCCATGATGATCGTGAAGGTAGGGCCAGATTGTGACAAGGCGGGGTGCTGGAACGGTCGCCTCTTCACGCCACGCGTCACCATAAGGCGCGCATGGGCATCGGTGTGCATATCGTTGGCGGTTTGAGTGTCGCACAGAGCTTGCACCACCCCCGCACGGTCCAGCCCAAGATCAATATCAACAGCTTTGGCTGCATCAAACAACCGGTCCATATGCTCATCGAGAAAGGCCCAAGTGCCGTTGTAAAGCCGCAACCCCTCCCAAACGCCGTCCCCCAGCATAAAACCGCTGTCATAGACGCTGACCAAAGCGCGCTCTTTGGGGACCAGCACACCGTTCAGGTATATCTGGATGTTTTCATTGCGGGCATCTTCCGCGGCTTGGTGGGTTGTTATATGATCTGTCATATTTAGAACCGTAGGCTGTGAAACATTTCCCGCCAAGGGGTAAAACATTCGTGACGTCACGCAGTGGTGTGCTGTTGTTTCACCAGCCATGGTGAAGGTTATCTGAAATTAAGAAGGACTCTACTATGAAGCTGAAGTTTATTCTGCTTTGCGCCGCGCCGCTCACACAGGCTGCTGTCGCCCCAACCCGCGACATTCAAATTTTTATTGTCACAGGGGTGTGTTATTAGTACGTGGACACATATTTTAAAAGTGTTGGTGGGGTAAGTGGAATGGGTGCGCTCATACAGAAGGCACCTTAGAAAGCCCAAACCAAAAAACACTAAGGGGGCCGGGCATTATGAGATGGTCAAAATTACCTAGGGCGCCGATGTTGTAACGCACCGCAAACTGCTCAATTCGTTTCTGGGCTAAGTGGATCCAACAGGTGCGGGAGCTATTTTGTGATCGTGGCCAAACCTACCACACCGCCCCATTTGCAAATGGGGGCAAGAATGCTGGGTTGCCAATGCTGCAATAAAATCAGCACACGTCAAGTTGGGCCAAGACGCGCCGTTTGTCAGTCATTAGGTGCCATAACCTCTACAAGGTCAGGGATCACGTCTGCTGTTCCGGGCCTTGTTACTTTAAGCGCTGCGGCCGCGCGCTGATGTAATGTTTCGTTCTGTAAAGCCAGCCAATCTTGAGCAGATATACCACCCAGCGCAGCTTGGATCCGATCAAGCCCCAGCGCCACATTTGCGCCCTGAAAGAGTGTGATTGCATTTTCGCCATCTGCGGCAACGTTGATGATCCCATGGCCAGATGGGCAGTCAAGCTGTTCAATCGCGGCCACATCCACGCCCAGACACACCAAGCGATCTAGCAACCATTGGCCATCCACCCCAACAGCGCCCAGGTGCACCACGTCAGCCACGGCCTTTACCATAGCAACCGATTGATTCGCCCCTTGTCGCCTAGGCCACGCTCAGGCGTCGTGGCGGCGAGGGTTTGCCGTGACGCTGGGATATGCGGCCCCTGTTAAAAGTAATCGGCGTTGATTTAGCCAAAGTTTCAGAATGTCATCGAATATTGCAGGCCGCAATAACAGCCATGTTCAAAATATCGTTCACCGAGGAAATGGTTGAGCAAATCTGAATTGGTTTGTCGATGCCTGTCAAAATAGGGCCAATGACCGTCGCACCACCCATTTCCTGCATGAGCTTGACCGAGATGGACGCCGAGTGCCTTGCGGGCACAACCAAAACATTGGCTGGGCCAGTCAGGCGGCTGAAGGGGTATTTCTTCATTTCCTGAACGTTCAGCGCCACGTCAACGGCCATCTCGCCTTCAAATTCGAAATCAACGCCCCGTTGTTGCAGAACTTCGGGGGCAATTCTCATTTTTTCGGCCCGCTCAGAGATTGGATAGCCAAAGGTAGAGAAGCTAACAAAAGCCACCCGAGGAACAAGCCCCAAGGCTCGCGCCACGCTGGCGCCACGCTCAGCAATATCAGCCAAGTCGTTTTCATCTGGCCATTCGTGGACCAAAGTATCCGAGATCAAAACAATTTTGCCTTTCGACAAAACAGCCGTAACCCCAACCGCACCATCATGTGGACCCACATCAAAAACATGGCTGATCAAGTCCAGCACATGCGCGGACTTGCGGGTCACGCCGGTGACCAAGCCATCACCGTGGCCATGCGCAAGCATCAGTGAACCAAACACGTGGCGATCGCGCGAGGCAAGCCGGTGAATGTCCGTTTGATCGAAACCCTTCCGGTGCAACCGCTGATATAGATATTCCTTATAGCTATCCAAATGCTCGGTATTGGCCGCGTTCACGATTTCCAACTCGTCCACTGCATCCCCAAGGCCTGCGGCCTCGAGTCTGGCGCGCACGTCTTTTTCACGGCCAACAATAATGGATTTGCCAAAGCCTTGGCGTTGATACATAACCGCCGCGCGCAAAACGCGCTCGTCATCACCCTCAGAAAAAATCATCCGGGCCTGCGCAGAGCGGGCCCGCGCATTGATACCGCGAAGGATGCTGGCAGTTGGGTCCATCCGGGTTTTGAGCGACAGCTCATAGCCAGCCATATCCACAATCGGTCGCCGCGCCACGCCTGTATCCATGCCCGCCTTGGCAACGGCCGGTGGAATGCGGTAGATCAAGCGTGGGTCAAATGGTGTGGGAATAATGTAATCACGACCAAAACTAAGCTTTGTGCCATAGGCCAAAGCCACTTCATCCGGTACTTCTTCTCGGGCCAATTCTGCCAAAGCACGCGCACAAGCAATTTTCATCTCATCATTGATCGCGCGGGCATGAATGTCCAATGAACCACGGAACAGATATGGGAAGCCCAAAACATTATTTACTTGGTTTGGATAGTCGGAGCGGCCGGTGGCCACAATCGCATCAGGGCGAACTTCATGCGCTTCTTCCGGAGTGATCTCTGGGTCTGGGTTGGCCATCGCAAAGATCACAGGGTCTGGTGCCATACTGGCCACCATCTCTGGAGTAACGGCGCCTTTCACAGAAACACCCAGGAACACATCCGCACCAACCATGGCTTCGTCCAGTGTCCGCAGCTCTGTGGAAATGGCGTGAGCAGATTTCCACTGGTTCATGCCCTCGGTACGGCCTTGGTAAATCACACCCTTGGTGTCGCAAACCACACAGTTGTTGTGTTTGGCGCCCATAGACTTGAGCAGCTCAATACAAGCAATGCCCGCCGCGCCTGCCCCATTCAGTACGATTTTTACCTCCTGGATTAGCTTACCAGACAGATGCAATGCATTGATCAGGCCAGCGGCACAAATCACAGCTGTACCGTGTTGGTCATCGTGAAACACGGGGATATCCATGACCTCTTTTAGCGCTTGCTCAATGATGAAACATTCCGGGGCCTTGATATCTTCCAGGTTGATGCCACCAAATGTAGGTCCCATCAACTTAACAGCATTGATAAATTCATCTGGATTTTCTGTGTCGAGCTCAATATCGATGGAGTTCACGTCGGCGAAGCGTTTGAATAAAACCGCCTTGCCTTCCATTACTGGCTTACTGCCCAAAGCGCCAAGGTTGCCTAGACCCAAAACGGCTGTGCCGTTGGAAATTACGGCGACCAAATTACCTTTGTTGGTGTAATCATAGGCTAGCTCAGGGTTTTCAGAGATTGCCAAACAAGGAACAGCCACGCCAGGAGAATAGGCGAGCGAAAGATCGCGCTGCGTTGTCATGGGCACCGTTGCCGTGATTTCGAATTTACCTGGTGTTGGCTCCAAGTGGTACGCAAGTGCATCTGCATCTGTTACTTTGTTATTGGCCATCATAAAACTCCAATTATTAATTAGTTTAATATTAAACTATATTTCATACTGGTGCAAATCTAATTTTTATTGCTAGGCCTACACGAACGTATTTAATGCTACTTGTTGGTATTGCGTACTAATAAATTTGTACATGGCCCCACATCTAGCGGCGATACAGCAGTCATAGGGTATTTTTTTACCACATGATCCGCGGAGCCTGCGACGTCGCCCCATCTATCCACAAGCACAGAAGGATCACCGCTTCCTTTCGGGGCAGGTTTTGCCTAATACTAGCGGCAAATGGAGATTAATCTGTGACTAAGCCCGACCATTCCGTTACGCCAATGATGGCGCAGTTTTTTGAAATAAAAGAAGAGTATCCTACTGCCTTGCTGTTTTACCGAATGGGCGACTTTTATGAATTGTTCTTTGATGATGCTGTCGCGGCGGCACAGGCTCTTGATATTACTCTGACCAAACGCGGCAAACATCTTGGCAGCGACATACCAATGTGCGGTGTCCCTGTACATGCGGCCGAGGGTTATCTGCTAAATCTTATCCGAAAAGGCTTTCGTGTTGCGGTTTGTGAGCAGCTTGAAAACCCAAAGGAGGCCAAAAAGAGGGGTGCTAAATCCGTCGTTAGGCGTGGGGTGGTTCGCCTTGTGACACCAGGAACCCTCACCGAAGACACTCTGCTGCATCCCCGCCAAAGCAACTTTCTAGCTGCCTTTGCCCAAGTCCGGGATCAAAGTTGTTTGGCCTGGCTGGATATCTCAACCGGTGATGTCCGCTATAGCCCCTGCCCCGTGATGCGGCTCGGCCCTGAACTCGCGCGCCTTGCTCCGGCGGAGGTTTTGATTTCAGACACAGCAACGCCTGAGTTGCTGGAGGTCATTGCTGACTCTGGCGCCTCATCGACACCATTGGCGCAAACTATGTTCGACAGTGCGGCTGGTGTTGAGCGACTAGCCAATGCTTTTGGTGTCAGCACGCTGGATGGCTTAGGTGACTTTGGCCGCGCAGACATAGCAGCGCTTGGGGCGCTGATAGAATACCTTACCGCCACCCAAAAGGGACAACTGCCCCTACTGCGTCAGCCCCAGTGCGAAGCCCGTGATGATTTTGTGGCCATTGATGCTGCAACCCGCAGAAATCTTGAGCTCACTCAAACCCTGTCAGGTGAAAAAAGCGGCTCCTTGCTGTCTGTTGTTGATCGCTCGGTCACAGCAGCTGGAGCGCGCTTGCTATATCGCCGCGTAACAACACCCTCACAACGATTGGACGCAATTGATGAGCGCGCATCATCTGTTCAATTTTTTTGCGAAAACAGCGGGGTGCGTTCAGCCCTGCGCAGCGCTTTGAAGCAGCTTCCAGACATTGAACGGGCCCTCGGACGCCTGGCACTTGAACGGGGCGGGCCGCGTGATCTGGTATCTTTAGGCAACGGGATGACCCAGGCGGCTGAAGTCTATGGGTTACTAGAAAAGCACGATCTACCGAAACTTTTGGAGGGATCAAAGGCTGACTTGGTGGGTAATGACGCGCTATTGTCAGAGCTGGACCAAGCACTTGTGGCCAATCCCCCCCTTCTGACGCGTGATGGTGGGTTTGTGGCAGCGGGTTATTCAGCTGAGCTGGACGAGGTAACGTCTCTGCGCAATGAGGCGCGCTCAGTTATTGCCGGTATGCAGGCAGATTACGCGACTTTCTCTGGCGTCACCACCCTGAAAATAAAACACAACAACGTGCTTGGCTATTTCATCGAAACCACCGCCGCCCACGCCCAACGCATGCTTACAGCGCCATTAAGTGAAACCTTTATTCACCGACAAACCACAGCCAATGCAGTGCGCTTTACCACGGTTAATTTGGGAGAATTGGAAACCAAAATCCTAAACGCGGCAGGTCATGCAACCGGTTTAGAGTTGGAAATTTTCGAAGGCCTGTGCCGTACAGTTTTGGACCGCGCGGCGGCCCTTCAAGCGCTCGCAATTTCCATTGCAGAGATTGACGTGGCTTCTGCATTCGCTGAATTGGCAATGAGTGGGGGCTGGGTGCGGCCCATTTTGAACAACAGTCGAGATTTTGTGATTGAGCAGGGTCGTCACCCCGTGGTTGAAGCCGCACTTAAATCTCAGTCATCCTCTGTTTTTGTTGCCAATGATTGCACGCTCAAGAGTGCGGAAGATATGATCTGGTTGCTGACCGGTCCCAATATGGCTGGCAAATCTACGTTTTTACGACAAAATGCGCTGATTGCCTTGCTCGCGCAAGCTGGATCCTATGTGCCCGCAGCCCGAGCGGAGATTGGGGTTGTCTCACAGATTTTCAGTCGGGTCGGAGCAGCGGATGATTTGGCGCGTGGTCGGTCCACATTTATGGTTGAAATGGTGGAAACTGCCGCGATTTTGAATCAAGCCGATGATCGTGCCTTGGTTATTCTGGACGAGATTGGGCGGGGGACCTCAACCTATGATGGGCTTTCCATCGCTTGGGCCACGCTTGAGCACCTACATGATGTCAACAGGTGCCGTGCATTATTCGCAACCCACTATCACGAACTCACACAGCTTTCGGCAAAGCTGGACCACGTAGACAATGCCACTGTAACCGTCCGCGAATGGCAGGGTGATGTCGTGTTTTTGCACGAAGTTAAAAAAGGGGCGGCAGATCGGTCTTACGGCGTTCAGGTCGCTAAGCTTGCAGGCTTGCCTCAATCCGTGTTGGAGCGGGCGAGGGTGGTGCTGGAAGCATTGGAGCGCGGGGAGCGCGAGGGCCACAGCAAGCAAAAGGCTCTCATCGATGATCTGCCACTATTTTCAGCCGTGGCAACCGTAGCTCCCATGCGGCCTTCTGCGCTTGAAGATGCCTTGGCGGATGTTCAACCTGATGCGCTCAGCCCAAAAGAGGCGCTTGATTTAATCTATGCACTGAAAGCAAAGCTGCAAAACTAAAATGGGCGGCCAAGGCCGCCCAAATAACATAAAAAGGGTTTTTTAGCCCGGTGTCGACGACACGCCAACCTGAGCCGGTCGCAACAAACGGTCGTGCAACATAAAGCCCTCAGCCATCACCTGAATGATGTCTCCTGCTTTTGTGCCCGGAATCGGGGCCTCAAACATTGCCTCATGATCTTGTGGATCAAAACGATCACCAATCTGCGGCACAATGGGCTCAATGCCGTGTTTTTTGAAAACATTGACGACTTCACGCATGGTCAACTCGACACCCTCAATCAAGGCAGCGGCAACCTCACGTTGTTCATCCGTAGCAACCTCCAGGCCGCGCTTTAGATAATCATAGACCGGCAGCAAGTCACGGGCAAGCTTGGAGCCACCATAACTTTCCGCTTCTCTCCGATCTCTCTCGCTGCGTTTTCGCGAATTCTCAGCATCGGCCAGGGCGCGCATCCACTTGTCTTTCAGCGCATCACGCTCGGCGCGCAGGGCGTCAAGTTCAAGCTCATCTTCGGTGTACTCTTCGTCACCGTATTCTTCCTCCTCAGCAAGACTGATGTCTTGGAGAAAGTCTTCTTCATTTTCTATCGCCATCCGGACCTAACCTCGATCAGATAAAACTCGCCCAACCATCTGGGCGGTATAATTTACAATTGGCACAATCCTGCCGTAATTCAACCGTGTGGGTCCGATTACGCCAATAGCACCAACTACCTTTCGGTCAGCGTTCATATAGGGAGAAACCACCAAAGAGGAACCCGAAAGTGAAAAGAGTTTGTTCTCAGAGCCAATAAAAATGCGAACTCCCTCTCCTTCATCGGTTAATTGCAGGAATTCTGCGATATCTCGCTTACGTTCGAGGTCATCAAACAGCACACGCACCCGCTCCAAGTCCTCAGCCGTGCCCGCTGCTTCCAAAAGATTCGATCTGCCGCGCACGATCAGCCGCTCATTGTCTCCGCCCGCATTCTGCATCACCGCGACTCCGGCCTCAACAAGGCTAGCTGCCAGTGCGTCCAGCTCAGAACGGTGTTTTTTAATTTCCCAAATCACGGATGACTGAAGCTCCTGCAGAGTTTTTCCCTGTCCAACGGCGTTCAAAAAGTTCGCCGCTTCGCGCGTTTGGCTTGGGGTTTGGCCAAGGGGTGGCCTAAAAACACGGTTTTCGACCTCTCCATTTGCGAACACCAAGACCACCAGCGCGCGATCGGTGGCTAGAGACACAAACTCAATGTGCTTTATGGGTGACGATTTTTTCGGCGCAAGCACTAATGAAGCGCCATGCGTTAAGCCAGAAAGTGCGTTGGACATGCGATCTAGCATGTTTGAGATGCTGTCACCTTCATCCATCGTGGCGGCAAGTTTTCGTTGATCAGCCTCATCGGGATCCCCGACCTCCATGATGCCATCAACAAACATCCGCAGGCCCATCTCTGTTGGCCTGCGACCTGCCGATGTGTGTGGACTGTCGAGAAGTCCTAAAAACTCTAAATCTTTCATTACGTTACGTATTGTGGCGGCGCTTACTTGCTGGCTCATCTGCTGAGTCAGGGTATTGCTTCCCATAGGTTCACCAGAAGAAAGATAGCTCTCCACGACCCTTTGAAACACCTCGCGGCTGCGAGCATCCATCTCTGAAAATAACTCTGTGGACGAATCCATTCACCTAGCCCTTGCCATTTGGGGTGCGCATCGCATATTCGCCCATGAACACGGAGAGGACAAGCCATGCGACCATCCAATAGAGAATTAAATCAAATGCGCAACATTGTGATCGAAACGGGGGTCACCCGTCACGCAGAGGGATCTTGTTTGATCAAAGTTGGGGACACCCACGTCTTATGCACTGCGAGCCTTGAAGAGCGTGTCCCATCATTTCTGCGCAACTCTGGGCTGGGTTGGGTAACAGCTGAGTATGGCATGCTGCCACGTGCAACACACACGCGGATGCGCAGGGAGGCCAAAAATGGCCAGTCAGGACGCACTCAAGAAATTCAACGCCTGATTGGTCGCAGTCTGCGCGCGGGCGTCGATCGATCAGCCTTGGGTGAGCGTCAGATCAGCATTGACTGTGATGTAATCCAGGCAGATGGGGGCACGCGCTGTGCTGCAATCACCGGTGGTTGGGTTGCGTTGAAGTTGGCGGTACAAAAGCTGATGAGGGCTGGTGACATTCAAAGCGATCCGCTGTTGGACCCCGTTGCGGCCGTCAGTTGTGGCATTTACGCGGGTCAAGCGGTTTTGGATCTCGATTATCCAGAAGACAGCGAAGCCGGCGTTGACGGCAACTTCGTGATGCTGGGTTCTGGAAAAATCGTTGAGGTCCAAATGTCAGCTGAGGGTTCGGCCTTTTCACGGGACCAAATGGGCCAATTAATGGACCTTGCAGAAACAGGTGTTTCACAATTAGTTTCGGCCCAGCTGGCGGCTGTCAGCTGATGCGCAAACTCACAGACTCAAAAATCGTTTTGGCGAGCCACAATAAGGGCAAACTGCGCGAGATTCAGGTGCTCCTAGGGCCCTTCGGTATTGAGTGTGTGAGCGCTGGTGATCTCGGGCTGGAGGAGCCAGAAGAAACAGAAACCACCTTCGCAGGCAACGCTCGTCTAAAAGCGCATTTCGCCGCGAAGGCCTCTGGCCTGCCGGCCCTGTCCGATGACAGCGGGATTTCTGTTGCTGCTTTAGGTGGCGCGCCTGGAGTTTATACGGCCGATTGGGCTGAAACACCAAATGGTCGTGACTTCGTGCTCGCGATGACCAGGGTTTGGGATAAGCTCGAGACCGCGGACGCACCACACCCACGTAATGCAAAGTTCAAATGTACACTTTGTTTGGCCTGGCCTGACGGGCATGATGAGGTTTTCGAAGGGAGTGCGCCCGGACAAGTGGTTTGGCCAATGCGCGGCTCACATGGCTTTGGTTTTGATCCGATGTTTCAGCCAGATGGGTATGACATAACCTTTGCAGAGATGCTTAGTGAACAGAAACAACCACTTGACCATAGATCCAATGCTTTTGGAAAATTAGTGGTTGGTTGTCTTGAGTGAAGATTGGCGCTATGGTGGGTTTGGGCTTTATATCCATTGGCCGTTTTGTGATGCTAAATGCCCCTATTGTGACTTCAACTCCTACGTCAGCCCCGATGTGGATGATAACTTCTGGGAAGCTGCGCTCATCGCTGAGTTGGATCGCCACGCTGAGCTGACCCAGGGGCGTCTTTTAAACTCCATATTCTTTGGTGGTGGCACGCCCAGCTTGATGCCGCCGGCCATGGTAGGGAACTTAATTGCGCGCGCCCTGGAACATTGGGTCCCGGCGAATGACATTGAAATTACACTTGAAGCGAACCCCTCTTCTGTAGAGGCGTCGCGATTCGCGGGATTTCAGGCTGCGGGCGTTAATCGCATTTCGATGGGAATTCAGGCCCTCAATGACCCAGACCTAAAACGGCTTGGTAGGCTTCATTCTGTGAGTGAGGCGATGGCCGCCCTGAAGATTGCCAAGAAGAGTTTTGGGCGCGTTAGCTTTGATTTGATTTATGCGCGGCAAGATCAATTGTTATCACAGTGGCACAAAGAGCTAGATGAGGCCATTTTGTTAAGCGACGGGCACTTGTCGCTCTATCAACTCACTATTGAGCCCGGCACAGCATTTGGTTTTCGCGCCGAAGCCGGCAAGCTGCGTGGCTTACCCGATGAAAATCTGTCTGCTGATATGTTTGATCTCACAAACGAGGTCTGCGCTGCCGCCGGACTGCAGGCCTATGAAGTATCTAATTACGCCACTAAGGGATTGGAATCACGCCATAATATTATTTATTGGCGGGGTGGTGATTATATTGGAATCGGCCCCGGGGCCCATGGTCGATTGACCTCCAGCGGACAACGCGTCGCCACCCAAACAGCCCTCGCGCCGAAAGCTTGGCTGGACAGGGTTTCAGTGACATCAAGCGGAACAGTGGCGTCACAGCCCCTGTCGCGAAGCGATCATGCAAATGAATTGATCATGATGGGCCTGAGGATGCAGGATGGAATTTCCCTGTCCCGAATTGAAGCGGTTGCTGGCGCGCCTATCGCGGTCCCGACCCACCTGCTTGATCTGGGCCTTATTGCAGTAAACGAAGATCGTTTAAGGGCCACCCAAAGTGGTCGCCCCCTGTTGAATCAACTGGTTACCGCGTTAATGTTTTAAAGACCGGCAAGGTGCCGGCAAAGTTCATCAAGTTGTTCAAGATCTCGATAGCGAATTGTGACCGAGCCGCCCTCTTGACCCGGATTATGTGCAATCGAAACGCCCATCTTCAAAGCCGCCGAAAGATCGCCCTCTAGCGCCCTGGTGTCGGCATCCTTGCCCGGCCGCGTTAACCCGTTTTTTCTCAGCACTTTTGGCTCTCGCACCAGTTTCTCAACTTGCCGCACAGAGAGGCCGCGGCTTACCGCTATCTGCGCCAATTCAGAGGCGTTCGGCGCCGTTATGAGTGCGCGCGCGTGGCCGCTGGAGAGCCTTCCCATCACAACCAACGCCTGAACATCATCTGGAAGCGCCAAAAGCCTTAAATTGTTAGCAATGTGGGGGCGTGACTTACCAAGTGCCACGGCCATTTGCTCTTGCGTATGGCCAAACTTATCCATGAGTTGGCGGTATCCAGTGGCCTCCTCAATTGGGTTAAGATCAGCCCGTTGGATGTTTTCGATGATGGCAATTTCAAGAACTTCGAGGTCAGAAAACTCCCGAACGACAACTGGCAGCTGGTGCAACTGCGCCATCTGAGATGCCCGCCAGCGCCGTTCGCCAGCAACAATTTCAAACTCTCCTGCTTTGCTGGGGTGTGCGCGCACGACAAGCGGTTGAATAATGCCCTTTGAGCGTATGGATCCAGCCAGATCATTCAGATCGTCAGTATCGAAATGACGGCGTGGCTGATCCGGATTTGGATGAATTATCTCGATTGGAACGAAGGACTCCGCTCTGCTGGCGGACGCGCTCGGCGCTGTTTCAATCGCGACGGGTTCAATGTCAGCCATCAATGCTGACAACCCACGGCCCAAGCCGCGCTGACGTTTTGTGGTGTTGGCCATTTTATTTCCTAACTCGTTAGCTCCGACGTAACAGCACTTCTTGCGCTAGGGCACGATAGGCCTTTGCGCCCTTAGATTTGCTGTCATAACTTAAAACCGGCATTGCAAATGATGGCGCCTCACTGATCCGAACATTGCGTGGAATCACTGTTTTAAAGACCAATTCGCCTAAGTTTTCCCGCGCATCTTCTTCAACCTGCAGCGATAGGCGGTTGCGAGCATCAAACATGGTGAGCAAAACACCCTCGATTCTAAGGTCCGGATTGCCAAGTTTTCGCACCTCGCGTACTGACATCAGCAGTTGAGACAACCCCTCAAGCGCAAAAAACTCACTTTGAAGGGGTATTATGAGGGCGTCAGCAGCAATCAGCGCGTTTACGGTGAGGACGTTGAGTGATGGCGGGCAATCGAACAACACATAGTCATATGCTGATAAATCTGAATTGTTCAACACAGATCGCAGCAGGTGACTTCGGTTTTTTGTCCCGGCCAACTCAATGTCGGCCGAACTGAGGTCAGTCGTTGAGGGAATAAGAAAGAGGTTTTTAAAATCAGTTTGTATAATAAATTGCTCCTCCACGGCCTTGCCAACCAAAACATCATAGGTTGTAAACTCACGCGAATCAGCCGCCGAGCCAAGCCCAGTTGACGCGTTACCCTGTGGGTCCAAATCCATAACCAAGACCTTGTGACCAACTTCCGCAAAGGCCGCGGCCAGACTTAGGGTCGTCGTCGTTTTTCCAACACCACCTTTTTGGTTCGCAATTGCAATTATCTTTGGCTTACTGTGCTGCACGCTGGATATTCCTGATCTTAAGGACCGCCGCAGCGGCGTTTGTTTGGCTTTTTATAACCTCACACTCAAATGACCACGCTTTACGCGCGTCTGCAAGTTCGTCGAGATAACTTTGCCCCTTCATGAGCAGACAAGCCCCGCCCTCCTCAACTAGGTTTTCAGCAAGTTCAAGTAATTTTGGTAGCGGCGCTAAAGCGCGGGCGGAAATAGTTGCTCCACGCGGTAGGTCTAAGGACTCAATTCGGGCATTGTGGATCTCACAGCTTAGATCCAAAGTGGCGGCGGCCTGTCTTAAAAAGGTCGCTTTTCTCACATCACTTTCAATCAAAACAACTTTGGTGGCCGGCGCCGTTTCTTTAAGAATTATTGCAACGACGATTCCGGGGAAGCCGCCACCGCTTCCAATATCAATCCAATAGTCTCCGAGTTCGGCCATTAGGATTATTTGGGCAGAATCCTCAACGTGCCGGTGCCAAATGTCTGACAGGCTGCCCTTAGCAACAAGATTTATAACCGGATTCCACTTTTTCACAAGCGCAGCAAACGCCTCTAACCGGTCCAGTGTTTCACGTGAAACATTGGTTTTTATGGTGTGGGCCCCATTATTCATATGGCTTTTCTTAGTTGGTGTGACTTCAGGCGCAGCAAAACCGCCGTCAAAGCAGCCGGCGTGATACCCTCGATATTTTTTGCCGCACCCAAGGACCGTGGTCGCGCCAAGGACAGCTTAGAAATCATCTCGGATGACAGGCCTGATATTCCAAAATACTCAAACCCATCAGGAATTTGTACATTTAGGTCGCGGGCCAAAGCCTCGATGTCGCGACCTTGGCGCTCAATATAGGTGACATAAAGCGCCTCACGACCAGCTTGAATAAGCGACTCAAAATCCACTCCGAGCAGCGCCGGCTCAAGCGCCAGTAGGTGGTCAGTTAATACGCCAGGAATTGCCAAAAGCTCGTGACCATTGCGCCGACGCCCATCTAAACCAAGATCAATTCCAGAAACCCGGGCTTGGTTTGGGGAAATTGCCATATCAGACAATAGTGTTTTACAGGCGTCCAGCTGCTCGAGCTTTCTTAGATACTGACCGTATCGCTCCCTTGATACGCAGCCCGACTGATACCCCCGCTCCGTCAGCCGCTGGTCGGCATTGTCCGCCCGTAGCTTTAAGCGAAACTCGGCGCGTGATGTAAACATTCTGTAGGGCTCAGTGGCCCCCCGAGTTGTCAAATCATCAATCATAACGCCAATATAGCTGGTGCTGCGATCAAAGCATACAGGCTCCACGCCCCTCATGCGTTTTGCAACACCTATTGCCGCAACGAGGCCCTGAGCAGCGGCCTCCTCATAGCCGGTGGTACCGTTGATCTGCCCAGCTAAAAAAAGACCAGACATCAACCCAGATTCTAGGTCTGAGGAAAGACCCTGGGGGTTAAGAAAGTCATATTCAATCGCGTAGCCAGGTTGGAGAATCTCGACGTTCCGCAAACCCACTATGGAACGCACATAATCATGCTGCACGTCCTCCGGAAGAGACGTTGAAATCCCATTTGGGTACACACAGTTGGTCTGAAGCCCCTCAGGCTCCAGAAAAATTTGGTGACTCGTTTTGTCCGCAAACCGTATAATTTTGTCTTCGATGGACGGACAATAGCGCGGGCCGACGCCCCCTATGTGCCCACCATACATGGCGGAACGTCCTAGGTTTTCTCTTATAATATCATGAGTTTGTGAGTTCGTGTGGGTAATCCCACAACCAACCTGCTGGGCGGTAGGCCCGCTAGATAGGAACGACAGCATCACCGGGTCATCATCAGCGGACTGAACCTCTAGACTTTCCCAATCTATCGTGTCCCCATTGAGCCGCGGTGGCGTTCCTGTTTTTAACCGCCCGAAAGTTGCACCAAGGGATTCCATCTGCACCGAAAGTTCATCAGCTGCCTTTTCTCCCATACGGCCCGCAGAAACCCGCTTGTCGCCGATGTGGATTGTACCACGCATAAATGTACCTGCAGTAAGAATGACTGAACGCGCGCTGATCTCAGACCCATCGGCCAGCTGAACGCCGGTCACCGCATCACCACTAGACAAGAGCGCAGCTGCCTCACCCTGGATCAGTGTGAAAACCTGCTTAGACAGCAGTGACTGGATAGCCTCCAAATAAAGCTGTCGGTCTGATTGAGTTCTGGGCCCCTGAACTGCCGGCCCTTTGCTCCGATTCAAAAGTCGAAACTGGATGCCTGACAGGTCTGCTGCTGTGCCCATGATGCCATCAAGAGCGTCAATCTCGCGCACGAGATGACCCTTACCCAGACCGCCAATCGCGGGGTTGCAAGACATTACGCCTATCTTAGTCTTGTCCAGGGTCACAAGTGCTGCAGACAACCCAAATCGGCAAGCGGCATGAAGTGCCTCACAGCCCGCATGGCCTCCGCCAACTACAACTACATCAAAATGTTTCACGTGAAACACGCCCTCCTACTTCCCAAGGCAAAAACTCGAGAAGATTTCATCAAGCACTGATTCTATATCAATCTTACCAAAAACAAAATCCAATTCACTTAACGCGAAATAGAGTTCTTGGCTCGCCAGCTCAAATGGCAGAGGTGTTTGCGACGTCAGCTTAAGTGTTTTCACTAAAGAAGCCTCGGCGGCCCTCAAGCCCGCAACCTGTCGCTCCCGGATAGCAACCACATCTGTTGGTGTTTTTTGCAACAGTTTGTCTGCAATCATCTGAAGCAACTCTGAAACACCTACCCCAGTTATTCCCGACACTGACAAACCGTCAGCCGGCCTTTGATCGCCCTTATTCAGCACGACAAAATCGTCTAAACGGGCTAAAAATGGCAAGTCTTCTTCATAGGATTTTACCAGAAATATGCGAATGTCTGCAGTATCAGATCTATCGTAAGCCATTGATATACCTAATTTTTCAATTTCGTCTTCTGAATTTCTCAGCCCGGCTGTGTCTAGGAATGTCACTGCCAAGCCCTTGAGGTCAACACGTACCTCAATGATGTCTCGCGTCGTTCCGGCCACGTCAGATGTGATCGCAGCCTGCCGTCCAGCAATGGCGTTGAGTAAGGTCGACTTGCCAACATTTGGAGCACCAACAATCGCCACCGTAAACCCAGATCTGATTTTAGAAGCAACCGTGGACCGTTCCAAAATCGCCAATATTGATTCCTGCGTTTGGCTCACCAATCCGGCAACCTCAACATAAAGGTCCTCTGGAATTTCCTCATCGGAAAAGTCGATACTGGCTTCCAGAAGCGCTGCGGCGCGGAGCAAGTCCCCGCGCCAGCCCTCGCCAGCATCACCAAAACTGCCATCCAAGACACGGATAGCCTGCTGCCGCTGTGATTCGGTTTCTGCATCGATTAAATCGGACAACGCCTCAACTTGGTTCAAGTCCAGCTGACCATTTTCAAGCGCCCTGCGAGTAAACTCCCCCGGATCAGCTAGGCGACAGCCGCCACAGTTCGACAGCTCCGACAACAGCTTCGCGACCGTTGCCAAACCGCCGTGAACATGAAATTCAACTACCCGCTCACCCGTAAAACTTGCCCCAGCCTCAAAGCATAGGATTAAAGCCCGATCAATCAACGCGCCATCTATGGCACAAACCGACCTCAAGCCAGTCCTACCAACCGGCGGAATTTTACAATAGTTTGAAGCTATATTAAAAGCTTGATCTCCGGACAGGCGAACGATAGAGACACCCGCCCGTCCTGATGCTGTAGCCTGAGCAAAAATAGTATCCATAGATAGCTCTATGTATTCATTGAATCGAAGAACTCAGAGTTGGACTTGGTTTGCTTCAATTTCGAGATCAGGAACTCAATTGCATCTGTGGTGCCCATTGGATTCAAAATCCGGCGCAATACATAGGTTTTCTGCAAATCAACCTTATCAATCAGCAACTCTTCTTTACGTGTACCTGACTTTAATACATCCATCGCTGGGAATACGCGCTTGTCTGCAACTTTGCGATCCAAAACAATCTCTGAGTTCCCTGTGCCTTTAAACTCTTCAAAAATCACCTCATCCATTCGGCTGCCGGTATCAATCAAAGCGGTTGCTATGATGGTCAAAGACCCGCCCTCTTCAATATTACGCGCAGCGCCGAAGAAGCGTTTTGGGCGCTGTAAAGCATTGGCATCCACACCACCGGTCAAAACTTTCCCGGATGATGGCACCACTGTGTTGAATGCGCGGCCTAAGCGGGTGATAGAATCCAGCAAAATAACAACATCGCGCTTATGTTCAACAAGACGCTTAGCCTTCTCAATAACCATTTCAGACACTGCAACATGACGTGTAGCTGGCTCATCGAATGTAGAACTGACGACCTCGCCCTTAACTGACCGCTGCATATCAGTAACCTCTTCCGGCCGCTCATCGATCAACAAAACAATCAAATAGCATTCCGGATGGTTTTTTTCGATGGAGTTGGCAATATTTTGCAACAAAACCGTTTTACCAGTCCGCGGTGGAGCCACGATCAAAGAACGCTGGCCTTTCCCAATTGGTGCAACGAGGTCAATAATACGCGCCGACCGGTCCTTCGATGTCGGATCGTCAAGTTCCATAATAAGGCGTTCATCTGGATACAAGGGTGTCAGGTTTTCAAAAGCAACTTTATGACGTGCGCGCTCTGGGGCCTCGAAATTAATTTTCTCCGCCTTAGTCATACCAAAGTAGCGTTCTGTGTCCACAGGAGCCTTAATTGTACCCTCAATGGTATCACCAGTCCGCAATGAGAGCTGGCGGATCATTTCTGGAGAGACATAAATATCATCTGGACCAGGCAGGTAGTTGGCCTCTGGAGATCTTAGAAAGCCAAACCCATCCTGTAGGACTTCCAAAACACCGTCTCCTGAAATCTCAGCGCCATCCTCTGCGCGCTCTTTCAGGATTGAAAACATCATGTCGCCTTTACGCATGGTCGACGCGTTTTCAATTTCTAGCTCTTCAGCCATCGAAAGCAAATCTTTAGGGCTTTTTGCCTTTAGTTCACCCAAAGTTACACGATCAGCTATCATGAAGTCTCTTCCTGCCCAAACTAAAGTCGAGCATCAAATATATATTTAAGATAAATTGCCATCCCGAACGGGCGCACACTAGCGATACTAAAATCAATCAACCGAGTCAAATTATATGGGGCTCCATGTCAAAAAGGACGCACCACGACCATAATAACAATTACAAGCAGCAAAACAGTCGGAACTTCATTCATAATTCGGTAAGTCTGACCCCTTAAAACATTCTGGCTTTTTTCAAACTCTTTTTGTCGACCCACCAGCCAAAAATGGAAAACCGTCATAGAGATAATACTAAAAAGCTTCACCCAAGGCCAAATGGCGCCCCAGTTAATCACACCCGGTATCAAAGCCATAGAAACACCAAAACCCCATGTTGCAATCATCGCTGGGGTCATGATCACCTTAAGTAATTTTGACTCCATCATTACAAACAAGCCATCCGTTTCAGATCCTGTTGCCACTTTCTCACTGTGATGCACAAAAAGCCTTGGAAGATAAAAAATACCCGCCATCCAGGAAATTACAGAAATGATGTGGCCAGCTTTCAGCCAGGAATAGAACTCAATTAGATAATCCATTAACGTTGCACGCCCCTATTCTTCTATAATAATTTATATAGTATATAAGTTTAGTAGAGAGATGTAGGGAAACCTATTTCTGTGGATTAAAAAAGCTCCACCGGGTTATCCACATAGTATAAAAATTACAGTATGCTGAAAACTATAAAATATATTTTTTTAAAAACAGGGGGTTAAGAAAAAATAAAATGTGTAAAACTGTTGATAAAAAATGCATATAAATTTATGTCAAAAGACATCAACAGGCATATTTTATACATATCCACCTAAGATAACAGTGCTGAAGCCTCCTGGCGCAGAGTGAAAATGAGGATGAATTCTTGTATTTGCAATAAACCGCGATTACCCCCACAGTTCATTAACAAGACACACCGAAATTTATCCACAGGTTTACCTTCAATGGATCTTATCCTAGCTTCTCAATCTACTACGCGGCGGCGCATTTTGAGTTGTGCGCATATCTCAGCTACATCCATGTCACCGCAAATTGATGAAGAAGGCATTACCAGATCTTTGGCCGCTGAACAGGCGATGCCTCGCGATATTGCAGATGCTTTAGCAGAGCATAAAGCTAGAAAAATCTCCATGAAAAACCCGCAGAGTTGGGTCATAGGCTGTGATCAAGTTCTGGCCTTCGAAGGCGAAGTTTTCGGAAAACCGCGAACATTAGACGACCTCAAACAATGCCTCACCCGCCTGTCCGGCAAAACCCACCGCCTAATTACTGCAAATGTGATTTACCAAAACACCAAGCCGATGTGGCGTTATGTGGCGGTGAGTCACATGACCATGTACCCGATGACAGTTGATGAGATTTCAGAATATGCCGAAAAAGCATGGCCAGATGCCCAAAATTCGGCTGGAGGTTACTATTTTGAAGAAACGCCCCACCTCTTTTCTGAGGTGCGTGGTAATTGGTTTGATATCATGGGCCTTTCTATTGCCCCAATAGCCGCGTTTTTAAATCAACATAGCGCAGGAGCCGGATTTCAGTCCCCAAAGGTCGCTGCTGTTTTGGGGCACCCTATAGCCCAAAGCAAATCACCCCGAATGCACGGCCACTGGCTAAAAACCAACAAAATTTCAGGGGATTATATCGCCATAGATATTCCGCCTGCGCGGTTCTCTCAGACGGTGAGACTGCTTGTTGGAGTGGGCTTGTCAGGCTTCAACGTGACATTGCCGCATAAAGAAAGTGCATTGGCGCTTGCTGATCATAAAACTGAACGCGCGACAAAAATCGGCGCAGCAAACACACTAATCATTGACGCCGAAGGTACAATTAATGCAGATAATACAGATGGCTGCGGATTTATTGCGAACCTAAAAAACAACAGCAAAAACTGGGTTCCTCAAGCGGGCCCAGTGCTGGTTTTGGGAGCCGGTGGTTCTGCACGCGCGATCTTGGTATCATTGCTGGTAGCTGGCGTACCTAAAATCTATCTAAGCAACCGCACCCAGCGACGGGCCTTAGATTTAGCACAGGAACTATCGCCACTTATCGAGGTGATTGACTGGGACCATAAAGAGCAAAAACTTGCCGAAGTTAATACATTGGTGAACACGACCTCCCTCGGCATGATCGGCAAACCCCCGCTTGAGATTAATTTATCTGCTCTCAACCCAACCGCGCTGGTCACGGACTTGATTTATGCTCCGCTTGAAACGGCTTTTTTGGCCCAGGCCCGCGGTTTAGGATGTGATGTGGTTGGCGGCATAGGAATGCTTCTACATCAGGGGGTCCCGGGATTTGAGGCTTGGTTTGGCACGCGTCCTACTGTTGATGCTGAAATAGAGGCTTTGGTCCTGAAATGAGCTATTTGTTAGGCTTAACTGGGTCTATTGGCATGGGAAAATCTACCACGGCCGCGTTATTTGCAGACCGTGGCTGTCTCGTCTGGGATGCAGATTCAACGGTGCATCACGCCTATGGTCCTAAAGGAGTGGCGGTAGGGGCAATTGCCAAAATTGCGGCTTCTGCTGTAGGCTCCAACGGAGTGAACCGTGACCAACTGCGCCATTTAATATCAAAGGACCCTGCCCTTTTGCCCCAAATAGAGGCAATAATTCATCCAATTGTGCAGAAAGACCGGCAAGACTTCATTGCATCTAACCCTAATTTAATACTGGTGTTCGATATTCCATTGCTGTTTGAGCTGAATTCTGAGGCTGCATTTGATTCGGTGGCCTGTGTTTTGGCTCCATCGGCGACACAGAAAGCTCGGGTGATGGAGCGCTCCGGTATGACTGAGGCTCATTTTACGATGATCAATGGTAAACAGCTTCCCACCGCTGTCAAAGCAGCACGCGCGGACTATATCATTGACACGACAAGTCCTGAAACGGCCACCGCATCAGTTGAATTCGTTTTGAAAGACATAAAAAGAAAGCTAGAAAATGCGTGAAGTTGTTTTGGACACTGAAACGACAGGTTTTGAGCCCAACGATGGGGACCGTATAGTCGAGATCGGCGCGGTTGAGCTGCTCAACCACCTTCCAACAGGCCGCACCTATCATCAATACATCAATCCTGAGCGCAATATGCCTGAAGGCGCATTTGGCGTTCACGGGCTGAGTGAAGAATTTTTGTCAGACAAACCTGTTTTTAAATCGATTGCGCAAAACTTCATTGATTTCATTGGAGATTCAAGTCTTGTGATCCACAATGCCTCTTTTGATATGAAGTTTTTGAATGCAGAGTTGGGCTGGGTCAACCGCCCACTGTTGCCCAAAACTCAAGCCATCGACACCTTAGCTATCGCGCGCCGTAAGTTCCCGGGCTCACCTGCTTCGCTTGATGCGCTTTGCCGCAGATTTGGCATCGATAGCTCGTCGCGAACACTACATGGCGCGCTTTTGGATTCCGAAATATTGGCAGAGGTCTACTTGGAGCTTATGGGTGGGCGCCAACCGGATTTGGTCCTGTCGGAATCATCATTCAAAAAAGCTGCTGATGGCTCGGCCCCGCTTGACTGGCGGCCATCGGAGCGCCTAACACCACTCGCTTCAAGACTGTCTGAAACAGAAAAAGCGGCACATGAAAAATTCATTGCCACTTTTGTAACCGAAGCCTTCTGGTCGAAATAAGTCTAGTTGACTTTTTCTTTCGCACTTTCGGCCACGCGCCGCTCAACCTCATTGCGATAAAGCTGTACAAAATCTATTGAATCGAGGTTTAGTGCTGGAAAACCACCATCTCGTGTCACGTCACTGACAACGCGGCGCAGGAATGGGAATATCATTCTCGGGCATTCAATCATCAAATAAGGATGCAGCTGATCGTCTGGAATATTTTCAATATGAAAGATTCCGCCATAATCCAGTTCGAGCAAGAAGATTGGTTCAGATTTTTCTTTGGTTTTAGATACAATTTTCGTCTTTATGATCACTTCATACTGGTTTTCAATGGGACGTTTTTTTGCGTCAATGTTCACCTGAACAGCAATATCGGGCTGGACATCACCACTGATACCCTTTTGCGCCAAAATATTTTCAAACGACATGTCGCGAATGTATTGGGCAAGAATTTTCATTTTCAGAGGCTTTGGAGCCATGTTCTCTTCGTTCTTCGCATTCTCAATTGGCTCTTTCGCCATTCCCATCACTCCTAAAAATATGTTTCAAGCCGCATAACAGAATGTTTGCGGGCGCTCAATCCTTTGTCCAGCCTGACGGGCCATCTTCTGGTGAAACTGGTTTAAACTGGCCCTCAATCACATCTGCGTCGGGCCCATCGGGCCTGGCTGGAGATGTTTTAAAGTTGATATTAGAGTTTTTCAACCGCGACCGGATATTGTGCATCACAAACATTCGGAAAGGTGGGAACAGCAGCAAAAACCCCACAGCATCTGTGAAAAAACCTGGTGTGAGAAGCAAGGCCCCTGCGAAAAGGATCATTGCGCCATGGGCCAGGGGTTCCGTAGGGTCTTTCGTGTTTTGAAAGGAGCTCTGTAGATTTCGCAAGGTTTGTGCGCCCTGACTGCGAACCAACCAAGTGCCCGCAATTGCGGTTAATAGGACGATTACAAGTGTGGGCCAAAGACCGATTGCGCCCCCAATTTGAATAAACAAGCCGATCTCAATTAAGGGCACGGCGATAAAAGCAAGTAACAACCGCATTTAGGGTCTCCTATTCAACTTTGTGCTGGTGGACTTGAACCACCTGCTGTCCTACATATGTACTAACAATGAAACTTTCTATTCCTCATGGGGCAACAGATAAACAATGAATATGCAATTAATCCAGCTATTGGCTTTGGCAGGCATCGCAGTGTACCTAATTCTTAAGCTGCGCGGTGTGCTTGGCACGCGGGACGGACACGAGGGAGCACGTGCCGATTTAGCCAAACCAGTTAACACCCGGCCAACATTCGAAGTGATTGAGGGTGGTCCGGATGAGGATATAACCGACCATGCTGCTGAAGGCAGTGAAGCCGCGAACGCGCTGCTGGGCATGAAGCTTGCCGAACCATCTTTTGCAGTAACTGACTTCTTGCAGGGCTCCAAGGGTGCTTATGAAATGATCCTAATGGCGTTTGAGAATGGCGATCTTGAAAGCGTGCGATCTTTCCTCAGCGACGATGTCTATGAGGCCTTCGCGTCAGTGGTTGAGGCGCGCAAGGAACAGGGCCTTTCCATTGAGGTTGAATTCATCGGCGTGCGTGAAACGGGCCTTATGGGTGCAAGTTTTAATCCGGTTGACAGTCGTGGTGAGGTTGATGTGCGGTTTGTTTGCGAGCTGATATCGGCGGTGCGCGACGCCAACGGAGAAATTGTTGAGGGCAATGAAACCGAAGTCAAACGCCAACGAGACGTTTGGACCTTTGGCCGGACAATGGGATCAACAGATCCAAATTGGCAGCTTGTTGCCACGGGTGAATGAGCCTCAAGCTGTTCATCTAGAACATACTGTTTGTAAGCCTTGGATTGTGTGCGCGTGCAGATGTGCAGCACAGGCCGATTACCCTTTAAGGTCTTGATGGATGGCAAGAAGAACATGGATCATGGGGACGCCTTGATGGCCCTCAAACAGGCCTGCGAAGGTCTTGGTGGGCTTGAGTGGCAACATATTTGTGCAATTGCTGACAAAAAACTAAGTTCCAATTTTTTTTGAAACCATCTTTCAACTGATTTTAATTGAAAGCATCGAGCACGCGCCTTTCACAAGCCATTTCGAGCCTGAACTCGAAGGATCTCTCACCCCAACGCGTCGTTTTCGGCATCTGATTTCTGTGGTGCCGCATGAAGTGAGCTCTGGCGGCATCTGGAAAACCCGCAGATATTTTGAGAAAAACCAACTTCTAAAGGGCAGGGGGCCTGAGGCGGCTTTGGTTGAAAGCCTCGCGGTTGTATTCTTTTTTGCAAATTCATGGGCCAGGTTTTGGCGGCGCCAATGGCCCCAGTTATCGCTCGATTGACAAAGACTTGGTGGAGCATGAGGCTTCAGAAAATCAGATTAGAGACTGGGTGCAAGATTATCCAGAACTTGGCCAGGAAATAATGTGGAACAATCCGGCCTATTTATTTTTCCGCTGTGCCGAACGGGTTCCAGCGCATAAAGGGCCACTTGGCGTCAAGAATCGTTCACTTACGTCACTTCGAACTGATCCCCACTTTGTAACACTTGGCGCGCCCATATGGCTTGAAAAGGGGGGGCAATGCCGTTAAAACGCCTTATGATTGCAAAAGACACAGGTACCGCCATCACAGGTGCGCAGCGCGCAGATGTTTTCTTTGGCACCAGCTCGGAAGCGGGCATAGCGGCGGGCTTCACTATAGACCGGGGCCGGATAGTCGTGTTCATCCCTATTCAAGGTGCGCGCGCCAAGGTTTTGGGGCAGTAATCATGGCTAGAAGACTACGTCCTGAAGAGCGAGAGCTCTGGAAAAGAGTTGTCGAAACGGCAACGCCAATGCGGCCCGCATCCGTGGATGTTACAGCACCATTTCTTATGCCGGGATCGATAAAACTGCGTCCAAGTTTGCTTGTCCCCAAAATAATGGCCTTCAAGATAGGCGCCAAAGCCCCCTCAAAACCAGTAGCAATCCATATGGGGTCTGCCGCCAAGCCTCAGCCAACAATGGATGCAAAGTCTTTTGGAAAACTGACACGCGGCAAATTGCAGCCGGAAGCGCGCCTTGATTTACACGGGATGACTATGTCTGAGGCGCATCCCATGTTGCAAAAATTTATATTGGGATCGGCTCAATTGCAGCGTCGTTTGGTCTTGGTGATCACCGGGAAGGGTAAATCTAAGCCTAACCATGGCCCAGTCCCTGAGCGCCACGGTGTCTTGCGTCACAACGTGCCACTTTGGTTGCGCCAAGCACCGCTTTCTAGTGTTATTCTTGAGGTGACGTCGGCCCACCAAAGGCACGGTGGGGGCGGCGCTTTCTATGTTTATCTGCGCCGCAAACGTTAGGTTTGCTGTGACCGTCGTGCGCGTGATATTCCTACCCACATCATTATAGATGAAAACCCAAAAAAACCAGCGATAGCAATGTACTGAATCTCAAGTGGAAGATTAAAGTCTAGCAATATTCCTGTGATTATGGGCCCAATTGCGGAGCCAAGCACCATAGCTGCGGCCGCAGCTGCCTTTATTGAGCCTAGATGTTTTGTGCCAAAAAACTCAGCCCAAAACGCATTGGGTAAGGTGGCATTTGCACCAGAAGCCAGGCCTAGAAATACGAAACCTACCAGAGCGGCGATAAGCGATTGCCCATAAGAAAATTGCAAAAACGCGACAATCATGGGAAGTTGAAAATAAGGGATCAGGCGGGCGGTGCCGAGTTTATCCAACAAAATTCCAGATAACACCATCGAGCCAATGGCCACACCAGTATAAACTGGAAACATGGCCACAAGTTGGAAATGTTCCCAGCCTTTGATTTCGGCGAAATGCACTTGAAGGAAAAAGAAGGCGGTTCCGAATGCTGACTGTCCTAAAAATGCAGGCATCATGAACCAAAACAACGGATGCGCCAGGGTTTGATTGCGAGTCCAGTGACGGCCATTCAACCCTGCAGACTGACCCTCCGAGGCCATCGATTGCGGGCTGCGCTCTTCGCGCAAAAGCCACATTAGAGTGGGAATTGACAATAACGCCAAAAGTGCCGCAAAAATCCAAATGCCTTGCCAAGCGAAAAATACCATCAAGGCGACGACCAGAAGCGGATAGGCGGCCTCGCCAATGGAAAAACCCAGACTGGCGACTGAGAGCGCCTTGCCACGATTGACTACAAACCAACGCGACATGGCCACGGCGGCGATGTGGGTGGACATGCCCTGGCCAGTGAAGCGCAGGCAAAAAATGACAACGGGCAACAAGGCGACCCAAGGATTGAACGCCATAAACAGGCAGGACGCGGCGAGGGCGGCTAGAACAATCGGCCCAAGTCGCCGTACGCGCATTATGTCGGTCAGGCCGCCAGCCCAAATCATGGCAACGGCTGAAGCAAAGGTCCCAAATCCATAAATAGCCCCCCAATCCCCATGAGACAGGTTGAACGCGGACCTAATTTCACCAGCGAAAATCGAGATGAAATACGTTTGACCAAAGCTTGACAATAAAGTGAGCAGGGCACCGGCTGCCAACCAACGGCTGTTTTGGATTATAAATCTGAACATGCAGCTGTTGTCAGGCCAAATGTCGGTGCTGGCAAGGGGCTACAACACGTAGCGCGAGAGATCGCTGGATTGGAGCAGGGCGTCGAGGTTCTTGTTTACATAGGCCTTATCAATCACAATTTCTGTGCCCGGTTGATCGGGAGCAACAAAAGACAGCTCCTCAAACACCCGTTCAATCACCGTATAAAGGCGCCGAGCCCCTATATTTTCAACGGAACGGTTCACCTCAGCCGCGGCATGCGCAAGGGCTGCTATGCCATCCTCACTAAAAGACACGGTGACATTTTCGGTTTTCATCAAGGCTGAATATTGCAGTGTCAGCGCATTTTCTGTTTCGGACAAAATGCGCACAAAGTCTTCTTCGGTCAAATCCCGCAGCTCTACCCGGATCGGCAAGCGGCCTTGAAGTTCTGGCAATAGGTCTGACGGTTTTGCCACATGAAACGCCCCGGAGGCGATAAACAATATATGATCTGTTTTCACAGGGCCGTATTTGGTGGATACGGTTGTGCCTTCGATCAAGGGCAATAAGTCACGCTGTACACCTTCGCGGCTGACATCTGCCCCGCGCGCATCGGCGCGGGCACAAACCTTGTCGATCTCATCGAGAAATACGATTCCGCTTTCCTCTACAGCGCTTACAGCAGCTTTGGTCACAGCCTCATCGTCCAGCAGCTTGTCGGCCTCTTCGCCCAACAGCACAGCATAGCTTGCCGCGACGGTCAGCTTTTTGCGGGTGGTGCGCCCCCCCATGGCCTTGCTAAAAATATCGCCCAAATTCATCATACCCATTTGACCGCTGGGCTGTCCTGGAACATCCAGCATCGACATGGGGTTAGAGGTATCCGCCACCTCCAGCTCAATGATTGTATCATCCAACTCCCCACTGCGAAGTTTCTTGCGGAACATCTCACGGGTTGCGTCGCGAGCATCTTCACCTGCAATGGCCTCAATTACACGTTCTTCTGCGGCCTCTTTGGCTCGTGCACGAACGTCTTCACGCATGTGATCACGGGTCATGGCGATGCTGGAATCAACCAAGTCACGGATGATTTGCTCTACATCGCGCCCAACATAACCCACTTCGGTAAATTTAGTGGCCTCAACCTTCAGGAATGGTGCACGGGCCAGACGGGCCAGACGGCGGCTAATCTCAGTTTTACCCACGCCTGTGGGGCCGATCATCAAAATATTCTTTGGATATACCTCATCGCGCAGATCATCTGACAATTGTTTGCGACGCCACCGATTGCGCATGGCCACAGCCACGGCACGTTTGGCATCGTTTTGGCCAACAATATGGCGGTCTAGCTCAGATACAATTTCGCGGGGGGTAAGATCGGTCATTTGGAGATCGCCTCAACAGTGAGATTGCCATTTGTATAGACGCAAATATCGGAGGCAATGGCCATGGATTTTCGGGCTATTTCCTCAGCGCTGAAGTCTGTCTCCTGAAGCCCACGGGCTGCGGCAAGGGCGAAGTTCCCGCCAGACCCAATTGCAGCAATGCCGTGCTCTGGTTCCAACACATCGCCAGCACCTGTGATGATCAGCAACTCAGCGCCATCGGTGACGATTAACATTGCCTCCAGCTTTTGCAGATATTTATCAGTGCGCCAATCTTTGGCGAGCTCAACGCAAGCGCGCTGGAGCTGGCCGGGCGTGGCTTCAAGCTTGCCCTCTAGGCGCTCAAGCAAGGTAAAGGCATCTGCGGTAGAGCCCGCAAAGCCAACCACAACATCATTTCCACCCGGCGACAGCCGCCGGACTTTACGTGCCGTGCCTTTTATTACCGTGGGGCCAAGGCTGACTTGGCCATCACCGGCAACCACAACTTGATTGCCTTTGCGCACGCCAAGGATCGTTGTGCCATGCCAACCGGGGAACTTTGTATCGCTCATGTGCCTCTCCTCAATATGGAAGCTATATGGCAAAAGCATGTGCTTGCAACAAGTGCAAGAAAAAAGGCGCCCAGAGGAGCGCCTGATCTCTTATATTAACGCAAGTCTTAAATAGCGTCTTCGATCCAACTTTTCAGCGCTGCCTTTGGTGCGGCGCCGGTTTTGTTAGAGATCACTTGGCCATATTTGAACAAAAATAAGGCCGGAATACCGCGGACACCAAGGGCGGCAGCTGCTGATGGGTTGCTGTCAACATCAACTTTTACAACTTTGATTTTTCCTTCCATCTCGGTAGAGAGCTCTTCCAACGCGGGGCCAATTTGCTTGCAAGGACCACACCATTCAGCCCAAAAATCTACAACAACGGGCAGGTTAGACTCTTTGACGATGGCATCAAAAGTTGCATCGGTGGCGGCTACTGTGGCCATGAGATATACTCCAAATGTGATAAGATTTAACCCAATATTTAGAGTTGCAAACGCCCAGCGTCAAGCAGATGGTGTGTTTTGGAGCGAGGAAATCACGAGATGATGCGGTAGCTGCATCAGATACTGTGATTTTGTCCATAAAACAGCGGTTTCAATCTCATGGTCTGGAAAAACCTGTGACAATGCTGATGCATAGGCCCCCATTTGACGCAATATACTTTCAGGAACTTGATCTGGAGTTGCGGGAACCACTTGGTTCGTTTTGAAATCTACTGCCAGAACCTTTTGAGCAGATATGATCAACCGATCTATAGAGCCTTGGATCGCATCACCACCCAATTCAGGCAAATGCGCGGTGATATCCACCTCTGCCAAACTTTCAGGCGAGAATATATGCGCAAGATCTGGATGAGCGAGAAGGTCCGCTGCCTCCCTCAACGCGGCAGCAAAAATGTCGGCATCAATTAAACGGGCTGTAACACCAGACCATGTTGATTGCTTTGTATTCGGCAGAACCTCCAACAACAGGTGAACCGCAGTGCCCAAGCGCAATGCGTCAGGGTTGGACCGAGCCAACCCACCTGAGACCACCTTTTCGCCGCCGAGCTCTGAGGGAGCGCGCGGGACGATTGGCCAAATTTGGGCGGTGGTGGACGGTGTCACCCAATCGGGCACCATGCAAGCGTCCCGTGTTGTGGTGTTCACCCCTTTCAGCTCTCCCGCCAGCCAAGGAATAGGTTCATAGCGCAATCCCACACCAGCGGCCGTTATCAGCGGTGCAGCTTCCTTGGTGAGGGCCGCTGCATGAATTGCATTGTACCAACAATCATGCCCCTCTTTGATGTAGCCCGAGCCCATGACGATCAGCCAACTTTCCGCACGAGTGAGTGCCACATATAAAAGTCTGTCGCGCTCTTCCAATTGGCGCGACTGTAGCGCATCCAATGTGGGGGTGATAACGTCGGGAATGAACTTTGAATTTGGCTTCCAGACCGCAAGGCCACGATGATCTATCACGTCTCGGGTTTTTGGAGCTTTGCGCACGGCCGTATCTGGCAAAATGACGATAGGGGCCTCTAACCCTTTTGCGCCATGAACGGTCATTACTCTTATTTTGTCGCCAACACTGTCCATTTGCCGTTTAATCTCAAGATCGTCCGTATCAAGCCACACCAAAAACCCGGTGAGGCTGGGCACACTTCCGCGCTCATAGGCCAAAGATTGGCTGACCAAAGCGTCAATGCCCTCGGCGGCCTCGTGGCCCAATTGTCCCAAAAGCGCAGAGCGTCCACCCTGGCTCGTTAAGATGTGTTCAATAAGTTCGAACGGTCGCTTGAAGTCTGCAAGATTGCGCAGCTCGGTTAAGCGCCTGAGGGCCTCTGGGAAATCTGTTTTTCGGTTTTGTAGGCTGCGCCACAAGAACGGGGAGTCCCGTCCCTGTGCGAGATTGAACATATCCTGTTCTGTCCAGCCAAACAACGGTGACTTTAACGCCTCAGCAAGAGACAGATTGTCTTCCGGGAGGGCCAAAAATGCGAGTAGAGATCGAATATCCTGTACCGCCAACTCAGCGGCTACTTTAAGCCTATCTGCTCCGGCGATGGGGAGACCCACCTCCTTACAAGCCCGATGAATTTCGCGAAATAATAGCTTTTGGCGGCCCTGAACCAAGATTAAAAAATCACCAGCTGTGATTTTCCGGCGGAACGGAACACCCTTTTGATCAAGCTGGGTCAGGGTTTCGGTTTCTATTAAATCTTGAATATGCCCAGCAAGCGCATCGGCCAATTGCTTGTCTTGGTGATCGGTGGACACTTCATCCACGGGATCTGTCCAGTGGCGAATCTCAGCTTTTTCAGCTTTTTCAAACACAGGCCAAACATCAACGCGGCCGGGCAGTTCTGATTTGTAAGCCAAATGCTCCGACTGAGACCCCAAGCCGATCCGGTCGGCAAAGACCTGATCGACCAGCCCCAAAATAGCTGGGGATGAACGGAATGAATAGTCCAGCGTGGTGGATTGAAACGGCTGACCAATCTCCAAAAGCTGTGCTGCAAATTGGTCGCGAATCCGATCAAAGCTCTCGGGATCAGCACCCTGAAAGGAATAAATGGATTGCTTTTTATCGCCCACCACAAAAATTGTGCGTTGCACATTTGCGCGCGCGCCTTGCCCCGAGGTGAATTCCTGCGCCAATAGTCGTATAACATCCCATTGTGCTGGGCTGGTGTCTTGAGCCTCATCCACCAAAATATGATCAATGCCGCCATCCAGTCGAAACAACACCCAAGACGCCACACGTTCATCCAACAGCAGGGTGCGTGTGCGCAAAATCAGATCGTTGAAATCTAGAAAGCCGCGCGTTTGCTTGCGGTCATGGTAGCTTTGTAAAAACTCTGTTGCGAAATCATATAGGGCTTTAGTGCGTTGTGCAGAGCGCAGCGCCAACCGTCTTTGACGTCCACCTTCAACCCGAATCATCAGCGCTTCAAGCTGTGTCATAAAGGGCAGCTCGGGCTGCATTTTCTTGGTGGGGAATTTCCCAATCTTTGCGGTGAAGGGCTCTGCGCCTGATTTGGTCAAAAAGACAGATTCCAAAACCGGCAAATCAGCCGCAGTCAAACCTGATCCCTTGATTGCCTGCAAATTCACCCCGGCCTTGAAGTCATTGCCGGCCTTGGTCAGAAGCACGGCTCTAAGATCAAAAACGATTTTTGCATCACCTGGCAAAAAACAATCGGTCGTAAGGTCTTCGTCTCGATAACCGGGCGCCAGATCAAACTCGCTCCAGATATCATCCTGTGTGGTCATATCTTCAAAAAGATGTGCCAAATCCAAGATAGCTCGTAGGACATCCTGCAATTCCATCCCGGTGAAATATTGCGCGATACCGTCGAAGCTGGACTGCTCAGCACCATCTGCAATAGCCTCAACCACCTCATCTAACAAAAGCTTTTGCGCGCGCTCGTCAATTTCAACAAACTGAGGGTTCACGCCGGCCTCCAGTGGAAATCTACGAAGGGTGGAGGCGCAAAAGGAATGAATCGTTTGTATTTTCAACCCGCCTGGGGCCTCAATCGCACGGGCGAATAACGTGCGCGCACGATCAATATCGTCAGCATCAAGGCTGCGCTCAATGCCCAATTCTTGTAGCTCATCAATAAGTTCTGCATTGTCCAGCATTGTCCAGCGCCCCAAGCGCCGGAACAAACGATTTTGCATTTCAGAGGCAGCGGCCTTCGTGTAAGTCAGGCACAAAATGTTCTGTGGCATCACCCCATCAAGCAACAACCTTGCCACGCGGTCGGTCAGCACTCGGGTTTTTCCCGATCCCGCATTGGCGGCCAACCATGTAGACCGCGCCGGATGCGCCGCCTCGATCTGCCTTAAGCTTGCGTCGCTCAATTTCATTTTGACACCTTGAGTGAATGGGCTGGTTGGTTGGTGCTCCACTCGCCGTAGCGGGACAGATGGTCATAATCTGATACAGCGTCAGCCGTTAGCATGGCGCGCCGTGCCGCATAGCCTTGCTCAGGATCTTGATAAGTGGCTACCAACTCTGAAAATTCGACCCAGACACCGGTTTCACCCATAGGGGCTGCGGCAACTTCGGGATCATTGCCAAGACCAATATAGGTGGCTCCGACAACACGCAGTGCGCCAAGACCTTCAAAACCGCCTTGGCGCAACATTTCAACCTCAAGCAACAGCTGCTTGTCGAAATGCAGTTGCTGGGCAGTGCTCGGCGGCTGGCCGGTTTTATAGTCGTAAATATGAGCGGTGCCATCACGCAAAAGATCCACCCGGTCCGCTTTTCCAACCAAGGTAAACCCAAGCGCAGGCATGGTCACCTCTCCCCAGATTTCAGTTTTTGAAGATAATAGCTGCGCCTGACGTTGCAGCTCGCCGACTACAAACCAATCCGCAAACCTAGCCACCCGTGCTTGCCACATCCGGCGCGCTGCTGGCCACGGGACCAACTCTTGAAGCATATCCGCAGACAAGCTTAGCAAAGCTGTTTTGGCAGTGGTGGCATCATCCCAAGGCCCGGCTTCGACAAAAGCCTCCAAAACGTGATGAATAACCGTACCGCGCAAGAGCGCATCGGGAGACTTTGCCAGTGGATCTAAGCGCCTGAGGTTTAAGACGTGCTTGGCATAAATAGCATAGGGATCGCGAATAAGGTGTTTGATATCCGTCACAGCTAGTTTTGTGGGCCGGCTGTTAAGGGGTGGAGCGACGGCGGGGCGGACTGTGTGTTGCGGCGCTGTAGTGGCCTCAACGGCTTCAACCAAATCAAGCCAATAATCACCACGGCTGCGCATATCTTTTACCCAAGACTCGCCATTGGGTTTTGGCAGGCCGTTCAACAGGTTTTCAATCCGGTTGAGCCAACGAGACGGCACCGTTTCCGCATCATCTGACCGCAAAGAGCGGGTTACCCAAACGGATTTGGCGCCAATAGCCTGTTGGAAATCATGGGCCGATAGGCCAATCCGCCGTTCAGGTAGCAGCAGTCCAGCCTGAAGCCGCAAGCTGCGGTTGAGCCAAGGGTCAGGTGCAGGCGGCTCGGGCCACGTCCCGTCATTCAGCCCTGCAAGGATCACGAGATCTGCACTTTGCACCCGTGCCTCAAGCGTGCCCCATATCAAGATATTGGGATGCGCTTGATTTTGATCGCGGGTTTCACCAGCGCTTAAGACACCGCGTAAAATCGCACTGTAGTCTAGAATCTCTACATCACCCGCAGCGGGAGCATGTTGGGTCAAATCATCAATGGCCGATTTTGTGTCGCGCCCGGGGGCTTTCTGCCACAACTCACCCTCTGCGCCGGATGGTCCGTTTGACAGAGTGTTTGCCACCGCACAATGATGATCAAGCCAGCGGTCGAGTAGCTGGGTTCCTTTTGGCCATGTTGCAAATGCGCTGCCCACAATCCAATCGACCCACGGGCGATAGCGATCTTTGGCCTCAGCCCATTTGTAAAGTGCTTCGGGTGACAAGAATGCAGGGCCACTCCGGCGGAGATATAGCTCTAAATCACGGGTGTTAAGCAGGTGTTGGCCGCGGTCACACCCGCTGCCGGAATGGGCCAGCGGGTGTTTTAACAGCACCAGCAAGGCTTCAGAGGTTGTCTGTGGCTGGGCGAGATCCAAAACATGCAACAAAAACCGTCCCGGTGCCGTCAGGTTCAGCGGGATGCCGGCGCTGTCATCAGGGGTGATATTCCATGCGGAAAGAGCTGTTGCAATGCGGCGCGTTAGGTTTCGATCCGGTGTGATCACTGCGGCTGTTTGACCGTCATCAGCGGCTTGGCGCAATCTTAGGGCAATAGCCATGGCCTCAACCCTTTGGTTTGGGGCTTCAAGCCAAGTGATGTCACCCGTCGCTGCGTCAAGGTTTTCAAGCGATGGACCTTCTTGTCGCCAGTGGTGTGTGACTGGGGCGGGGCGCAGTGCCAAAGAGATGAGTTTGTTACGGGCAGGGGCCTCTGGTGGCGCAGAAGTCCAAGCTTCGACCTGATTTGGTTCAATCCCCAGCGATGTGAGCAGGCGCGAAAACCTGTATTGAGGGTGATCCTCACTGGTTTTTGGATCGGCAAGCCTCTCCCATACGCGATTGGGCATATCAAAATCAAAACCTGGCAGAATGAGCGCGCCCTGTGGCAGGTGGGCAATGGCTTGCATCAGCCGAAAGGTGGTGCCACGTGATCCAGTTGAGCCGGCTAAAATTATCGGATGCTCTGGTGGCGATGTTTTCCAACCCTCTGTCAACGCCAAGACGCTGGCGCGCTGGCGGGTTTCGACATCTGGCGTGGCCCCATGCTCAAAATACCGCTGCACAATATTGATAAATTTAAGCGCCCTTTCCCAATGCCCGGAAACATCCGAGACATCGAGATTGGTGATGGCGTTGGGCTCAATACCTTCACCCTGCATCTCATCCATCAACGCCGCCAAGCTGTTGGCTAGATCAAACACCGCGCTGCGTGGGGCTAAGCCGTCAACTTGGCTGAGCAGCTGGCGCACTAATTGGGCAATTTCCAGGCGTCGCCGCAGGGCCGGGACCGGCATAGGTAGATCAGTGAGCGTGGGGTGTTTGGCTAAATCCGTGACCAAATGAAGCTTGGGCATCAATCGCGCTGGGCCCTTGAGGAACAGTTCTGACAATCGCCGCTGCATCCGGCGAGTATTGACGTAAATCTCAACTCGAGCCCAATCTTCGGCCGGGCTGTGTTGCAATCTTTGGGTCAAACCCTCCAGCAATTTGGCTGGAAACTCCTGCCCGGAGTGAGTGCCGAAAATGCGCGGCAATCCGTGGTCGTTAAACATGTGGCCTGTCCAAAATTTCAGCGCCTAGGGCGATGTTTTCTGGCCTGCCGATGTCGCACCATTGGCCGGTATAGGCGGCCGCGCGCAGGGTGCCCCGCGCGATAAGTTGATCCCAAACGAGGTTTAGTGAAAAGGCTTCGGTGGCAATGCTTTCAACAGCATCTAGCTTAATGATTTGCACACCGAGGTAAACCCAATCTCCGCCGCGCGTGACGGTCCCGCAGCCTGCGACTGAGAAATCACTGGGCGCGGCGCGGCCCTGTACTTGATCAACTGGCGCACATAAAAGCAGAGCCTCGCAGTCATCCTGCCAGTGTTGAGCCAGGACCTCAAAGGGATTGGGTCCAGACCATATCGCATCACCATTGCTGGTAAAAATTACAGGACCTTCAAAGTGCGAACGGGCATTCTTGAGGCCACCGCCAGTGTCTAAAATCTTTGTCTCATGCACTACGTTGACAGGCTTATCTTTCAGATGATCTCGAATCTTGTGGCCAAGATAGTGAGTATTCACGACAATTTTAGAGATGCCACCTGCTTTGGCAAGCTCAAGAGTGCGATCCAGCAGGCTTTGTCCAGCGACCGAGATCAGCGGCTTTGGCAGATCCGCAGTAAGGGGCTGCATTCGACTGCCAAAACCCGCGGCGAAGAGCATCAGTTCGTGGGGCGAGTTGCGCATTTTGCTCTCAATTTAGATCGCAGCTCTGGGCTGGGGGGTGGTAAGTTGGCACAGATCTTCGCCAAAGCCGCAAGGTCCGGGTGGCTCAGGTCTCGCCAAAGATTATCCCAAACATGGGGCATTAAATCAAGATATCCGGACTTACCGTCGCGCAGGCAAAGGCGTGCAAATAAGGCTAAGACCCTTAGATTGCGTTGCGCGCTAAGGGTTGAAAAGGCATGTTCAAAGGTGTCGGCGCGTTGATAGTTTGCAGCGAGCTCTTGTTTGAGTTGGTGCGCCACGGCCGGAACTAAACTCCGCCTTGCATCGTGTATTAAGGAGGCCGCATCGTACAGAGGGTGGCCAAGCCGCGCATCTTGAAAGTCGAGCTGACCCATTTGATCTAGGCCTGTTTCTTCGGGCCTATAGATCAGGTTTTGTGCATGGTAGTCGCGCAGTACCAAAACAGGATCGGACCAATCTAGGTTTTGCAGCTGCATGCGAAGTTCAGCCGCAACCGCAGCTGCAAGCTCTTGGTTGCAATACCACGCCAGGGTGATTTCTGCGCCTTTAGCCATATCGTCAGCCATATATTTTCCGACAGCTGTGGGGGGCGCAGTCTTATGCAATTTATCTAAAGCGGCCAGAGCGAGGCGGTATAGGCCCAGCTCCAGATTAGGTGATTGCTCGGCGAGGGTGAACAGCAGCCCATCGCCAAAATCTTGCATCAAGATGAAGCCCTGCTCAGCATTTTGGGCGAATATTTTTGGCGCTGCGAGACCACAGCTGATGAGGTGGGCTGCGATTTTGAGAAAGGGGCGGACATCTTCACCCATCGCAGGGTCGGCATCCATCAAAACAGCCTTATTGTTGGCTGAATCGACCAGCCTCTCATATCGTCGGTTGCCGGCGTCACCAGCCAAGGGTGCGCGTGTGGCCTTGGCCCAGCCGGTGGAGGTCAGAAATTCATGAATATCATCGGCCCGGGTCATGCGTGTGATCCTTTTTGCGCCAAGGTCTGGGAACAGTAACTCGTAAAGCGAATTTTCACAGGTCTGGGAGTGGGGAATGATGAGTGCTTAAGCATGTGGGCACAATAAGGCGGGCCGTGGGTGCTGCAAGAGGAAACTACGCGACAGATTTCTCTGTATGCGATTACAACTTGGTGCGCTTGGTGTCATCCGGTTCGATCAGTGTATATCGATCATGAAGTGGATGCAGCGCAGGGCGGGCCCGATTTAGAGATCACCCAAACGCCCCGGTTGGTGCGGTCCTCAAGCCCAAGTATAGTTACGCCTCCTGGCGAGGACTGTGCCGCATCTCTTTTAAGGCGCGATTAACTGGTCAACTAATTTCGATGGGTCTGTTTTTCCCAGTTGGTAAATCCACGGCCTCCAGCTTTTGGCGTGGCCACACGCCACGAACCACAGCGCCGCGCAGCGGGTCGCCAGCTGAACCGTTTGAAAACTCTAATGCCGCACCTGATCGTTCCAACAGTGTTTTTGCGATGAATAAGCCAAGACCCATGCCGTCATACCCCGGCCGGGCCCCATTTTTTTTGCTGCGTTTGCGGCGGTGGACAAAGGGATCTCCGATCCTATTTATAACCTGTGGCGCAAATCCTGGGCCATCGTCGAAAATTTTCACAAAAAATTCGGTGTCGCTCCAGCTGATATTAACACGAACCTGAGTTTGAGCGAAATCGACGGCATTTTGGATTAAGTTGCGTAGCCCATGAATCACCTCTGGCTTGCGGTAGGCCAGCGGCTGGTCCAAATCAAACTCGAGATTGCCGTCAAAAGTAAAAACCACATTTTTGCCGCGGTCCAGATGTGGTTCAGCGGCTTCGCGCACCAGGGCCGACCAAGGGGTGACGCGCAAATGTAAATCGTCTTTGCCCGCACGCCCCATGGAGCGCAAAATTTCGCCGCATCTTTCAGCCTGTTCTCGAATAAGTTGTGCATCTCCGTAAAGATCTTTTGTTTCTTTGAGCTCCTCCATCAGCTCAGCACTGACCAACTTTATAGTGGCGAGAGGTGTGCCTAGCTCATGAGCCGTGGCGGCCACAACGCCGCCAAGGTCGGTGAGCTTTTGTTCTCGGGCCAAAGCCATCTGCGTGGCCAAAAGCGCCTCAGACATGGAGGTCATCTCAGATGTGACGCGCCGGGTGTATATGGAGATGAAGATAATGCCAGTGACGATTGCGACCCAAAACCCAAAGACAAAAACCACGGGCATTTCCAGCAAACTGTTGTTCGCGGTGCGTAAGGGTATGTAGGTCAAGCCAACGGTGCTGATCATTGCGACAGCACAGCTGGCTAATAAAAGCGTAGAGCGAGCTGGCAAAACGGTTGCGGCAATTGTGACTGGGGCTAAAATGAGCAGCGCGAACGGATTGTTAAGCCCGCCGGTGAAGGCCAAAAGCATGGACAGCTGCAAAGTGTCAAACACCAGGGTTGATACAGTTTCAGCTTCCGAGAGGCGTCTATTGTCTGGAAAAATAATAACGGCTAATAGGTTTGCTATGACTGACAGGCCAATCACAGCGGCACAGGGTCCCAGTGCAAGCTGTAGACCAAAAAGCTGTTTTCCCACGATCAGTGCTAAGATCTGCCCGGCAATCGCAAACCACCGCACTGTGACAAGAGTGCGCAGCCGCATCCAGTTGCTGCGGGCGTTCTGGTCAATATAACCAATGCCGGATTGTGACATTTTACTGCTCCTGTGACGATCTGAAGCTGAACAAATCATAAGATATGTCATAAGCATTAAACTAGAAGATCACAGGGGGCCACAATGTCGTTAACGAAATTTGTATCCATTGCGGGCGCTGCGCTGATTGTGGCGCTGGGCGGTACGTTTTTGATTACTCAAATCATGGTGCCGGCAAAACGGTTTGAGGATTGTGTCGGCGGCGGAGTTGCCGGTGGTGCGATTGGGGGGCCCTTTGAGCTGATGGATCATAGTGGGCAGATGGTCACTGATGTGGATGTGTTGGATCAACCGGCGTTGGTTTATTTTGGTTATACCTTTTGTCCAGATGTTTGCCCAATGGACGTGGCGCGCAATGTGGTTGCTGTCGAAATATTGGCGGACCGTGGACTGCAGGTTAAGCCTGTGTTCATTACAATCGATCCGGCGCGCGATACGCCAGAACATCTGGCGGATTTTGTCGCAAACAATCATCCTGATCTGGTTGGCTTGACGGGTACAGGTGAACGGGTAGCCAAAGCGGCGCGGTCCTATAAGGTCTATTATCGCAAGCAACCGGGCGATGATGAGGAGTATTATCTGATGGATCACTCCAATTTTACCTATCTTATGATGCCAGGTATTGGCTTTGTGGACTTTCTACGCAGTGATACCTCACCGCAAAAAGTGGCCGATCGTGTGGCTTGCGTCATAAGGGCCGCTTGATACTAGCGTTCCGCGAACCATTTTGTTAGATTAAGATAAATCGGAGGGATCAGATCATGGCAACCGAACCGCTCGAAATTGGACAAGACAAAACTTTGCTTTTGGTAGATGATGACGAACCGTTTCTGAAGCGGCTCGCGAAGGCGATGGAGAAGCGAGGGTTTTCTGTTGAACAAGCAGGATCCGTCGCGGCGGGCCGAGCAATTGCAACCGCCCGCCCGCCCGCTTATGCCGTGATTGATCTGCGTCTAGAAGATGGCAACGGCTTGGATGTGGTCGAAGTTTTGCGCGCAAAACGCCCTGACAGTCGCATTGTTGTGCTCACGGGGTATGGTGCGATTGCCACGGCCGTGGCCGCTGTCAAAATTGGAGCGATCGATTATCTTTCGAAGCCTGCGGATGCGACCGATATTACAAATGCGCTTTTGGCCAGCGGCAATCAATTGCCTCCGCCACCAGAGAACCCAATGTCTGCCGATCGGGTCCGCTGGGAGCATATTCAAAGGGTATTTGAGCTTTGTGACCGCAACGTCAGCGAAACTGCGCGCCGCTTGAGTATGCACCGCCGGACACTTCAACGTATCCTAGCCAAACGCAGCCCTCGCTAGCGAAACATCAAAGCGTTTTTGGATCCTGTCAATTTTGCGGCCGTCGGCCAATGGTTTGTTCGGCACGCGGTTGTAATCCACAAATCCAAGTCCTGTGTAATAGCGTAGCCCAGCTACGTTGTCGGCCCGGATTGTTGCATCGATGAAGTCTAGCCTCGCAGCTATAGCCTGAAATTTGGTGTGATCAAACAGGGCCCGACCAAGACCATGCCCCTGTGCACCCGCACTGACAAAGCTGGCGATAGAGCCCCAGCGTCCAGCGGGGCTATGTGCATCAGGTGGTGTCGCCAGATCTAGGCTTTGAAAGCCCAATACTTTATGGCCAACCGTTGCAACGCAGCAAGAAAGCCCTAATGGCGTGGCAATGACATTGTGCCACATGCGCGAGCTATCGAACATCGTGCTGCGAGCAGTTGAGTTTCCTGCCTCGATCAGCGGATTGATGACTTGGCACATGGCCTCAGTATCTTGCTGCACCGCGGGTCTCACGATGACTTTCATTATAAGGGTCCTAACAATGCTGCATGCTGACGTGTGAAGTCCTGCCTAACCTCAATTGGTGGCCGCAAGTGCAACCGCAATCCCGCGACGATGGTTGCATCTACCTTACCAAATAACTTATCCGCCTCCGCCTTTGAAAACCCGGCCAGCTGAGTGGCTTCAAGCCATGCGCTCACTTTATCTGCCTTTTTGATTTGCTTCTTCAGCGCCACAGGGGTGATGGCCGGCAGGCCAAAACGGATATGAATCGCCGCGGTGAGGCGTTTGTCCAACTCCTCATATCCAGGCCCAACAGAAGCCTTCACTGGCGAAATCATATCTCCAATCACATATTCTGGTGCGTCATGCATTAAGGCTGTTAATCGTTGTGCGGGCGTTGCCTTGGGGACAAGCCGCAGAAATATTTGTTCGACTAGCAACGAGTGCTCAGCGACTGAATAGGCGAAATTTCCAGTCGTCTGCCCGTTCCACCGCGCCACAAAGGCCAAGCCATGTGCAATATCTTCAACCTCAACATCCATTGGGGTTGGATCCAGCAGATCCAATCTGCGACCTGAGAGCATACGTTGCCAAGCGCGGGGCTGTTTCATTTTTGCTTGCCTTTTTGGGAGTAAAACTATCGTGGCCAGCAACCTATTGTCGAGAGGTCTTTGCAATGTTATGCCGCCGGAAATCTCTAATACACCCTTTACTTAACATCGTGCGAGGAATGCTGGATGGCAAATGACTATATTGTGCAAGATATCTCTTTGGCGGGTTTTGGTCGTAAAGAATTGGATATTGCGGAAACTGAAATGCCGGGCCTGATGGCTTGTCGTGCAGAATTTGGCGAAAGCAAGCCGCTTAAGGGCGCGCGCATCGTTGGCTCTTTGCACATGACCATTCAAACTGCTGTGCTGATTGAAACTCTTGTAGAGCTGGGCGCGGATGTGCGCTGGGCTTCTTGCAACATTTTCTCAACACAAGACCATGCGGCGGCAGCGATTGCAGCGGGTGGTACGCCAGTTTTCGCAATCAAAGGTCAAAGCTTGACCGAACATTGGGATTACCTTGACCGTTCCTTCATGTTCCCAGAAGGCGCAAATATGATCCTCGATGATGGCGGCGATGCGACGCTGTATGTGCTTTTGGGTGCACGGGTTGAAGAAGGCGAAACTGACCTGATCGAAGTTCCGACTTCCGAAGAAGAAGAGGCAGTGTTCGCGCAAATCAAAAAACGTATGGCCGAAACTCCGGGCTTCTTTGTCAAAACCCGTGCAGCGATCCAAGGTGTTTCTGAAGAAACAACGACCGGCGTTCACCGCTTGTATGAATTAGTCAAACAAGGTCAATTGCCCTTTCCTGCGATTAACGTGAACGATTCTGTCACCAAGTCGAAATTCGACAATAAATATGGCTGCAAAGAATCTCTAGTCGACGGCATCCGCCGCGCCACTGATACGATGATGGCTGGGAAAGTTGCTGTTGTTTTGGGCTATGGCGATGTGGGAAAAGGCTCCGCTGCTTCTCTTAAAGGTGCTGGTGCCCGTGTGAAGGTGACTGAAGTTGACCCTATCTGTGCTTTGCAAGCTGCAATGGATGGCTTTGAGGTTGTTTTAATCGAAGATGTTGTGTCCAGCGCCGACATTTTCATCACAACAACCGGCAACAAAGACGTGATTCGCATTGAACATATGCGTGAGATGAAAGACATGGTGATTGTTGGCAACATTGGTCACTTTGACAATGAAATCCAAGTGGCTAACTTGAAGAATCACAAATGGACGAACATTAAAGAGCAAGTCGACATGATCGAAATGCCGAACGGCAATCGCTTGATCCTGCTGTCCGAAGGCCGTTTGTTGAACCTTGGCAATGCGACAGGCCATCCATCATTCGTGATGTCAGCTTCGTTCACCAACCAAGTTTTGGCGCAGATCGAGCTGTGGACCAAAGGCGATGATTACAACAATGACGTGTATATCTTGCCCAAGCACCTCGACGAAAAAGTGGCGCGTTTGCACCTGGATCGCATCGGCGTGAAGCTGTCCAAGTTGAATAAAGAGCAGGCCGATTATATCGGCGTGGGCACTGATGGCCCGTTCAAGCCAGAGCACTACCGCTACTAAATAGGTTCACAACCAAGAAAACACGTGGGCGCTGAGAAATTCCTCGGCGCCCGATTTTGCTTAAAGGGCCATCAAAATGGCGCCGATGATCGCGCAGCCAATGATGGCATAGCCGCCGTCAATAATGGTCAGCCTGAAGGGTTTGCCGCCGAATCCATTGTTCGTCATGATACAAAGCTCAATGAAAAACTCACTAATACCAAATCCGCCAATGATGCCTCCACCGATGGTTTGGAAAGCATCGCATATCAGATAGCGCCGAAGGCAAAAAAAGCAGCTGCGGCCACGAGGACATATATAAATTCCATAAGACACCTCCAATCCTAATGACTTTATAATAAGAAAAATTGGCATTCGCGGGCGGCACGCAAGTAAAAAATTAGCCTTCAGCCAGTTTTAGAATGATGTCCTATTCCGCCTCGCGCACCGGCTGCACCGACAGCCGGGTTTGTTCTACACATCCCGAGTGTGACGGGAGACGCCAACGGGCGCGGATGTCAACACAGTCCCATCTTGGGTCACCGGCGCGGCTGTCGGGATGGGATAAGGTACAGATCTCAACAATGCCATCACGGCTTTTTCTGATTGTGAGTGGTAGAAGAATGCTTGATCGTCCAGTTGCATCAGACGCACGTTGTTGCGGGCTTGATAATTGCGCACGCCGTCCTGTTGCTCACGGTCAGTGCAGTGGGCCAGTTGATCATCCCAAGACCAAGTTGAAGGCTCAGATTTGAACAACAAATACGCCATTAACCGATAACTTTCTTCCACTGGCTCACAATCACGCTCTCAAACAACCCACTCTTATTGTAGGGATCGTTTTCCGCCCAGGCTTCAGCCGTAGTCATATCAGCGACATCCAAAACAATCAGAGAACCGCACATTTGATCATCTGCATCTAGAAAAGGTCCGGCCATTTCAACAACGCCAGTTTGCTTGATATAGGCGAGATGCGCCTCTCTTGTATCAACCCGCATTTGCAGGTGGTTGGGCTTATCGCGGGTGATAACAGTTACGCGCATTATAATTCCTTTCTGAGGGGCCGCGCCATAAGGGTGGCGAGAGCTTGTGAAACGGTTACCGTGCCAGAACATAAGCCTGCAACCGCTTCTGTGATCGGCATATCAATTTCAAGTCGCTGCATAATGGGCAGCAAGGCCAATGCGGTGGCTTTGCCTTCGACGGTGATGCTTGGATCAAAGGGCGTAGCTTGTCCCAATGCCATCCCAAAGCGATAGTTGCGAGATTTGTCAGAGGTACAGGTCAGGCATAGATCACCAAAGCCCGAAAGGCCCGCCAAGGTTTCTGGCTGCGCCCCCAGATGTACCGCATAGCGCATGATTTCTGCTTGGCCTCGGGTTATCAAAGCTGCCCGCGCGCTTTCGCCCAAGCCCGCTCCCATTGCGGCGCCACAGGCAATCGCCATCACGTTTTTAAGCGCGCCGCCCAGCTCGGCCCCAATGGGATCATGTGAGATATAAAGGCGTAGGGTGTCGGTCGACAGGTCCGATTGCCAAGCGCTCACCGCTTGGCTAGCATCTGCCGCAAGGGTGAGGGCGGTTGGCAACCCGCGTGCGATATCGGTGGCAAAGCTTGGCCCAGTGAGCAAGCCAACCGGCCCGTCAGGGTAGCAGGTCTGTAAGACCGAGTAGCCTCCCAGCCCTGTCGCCAAATCCACACCCTTGCTGCATCCAATCAAAGGCTGGCCTTCAAAATGCCCCACCAGATCCGCCATTGTGGCGCGGGTGGATTGTAAGGGGATGGCACTCAGGATGAAGTCTGCTCCTTGGATGGCGGCCTTGGCGTTGGATGTGACAGTGATATTGGACCCCAAAACTGCACCGGGTAATTTCGTGTTTTCTCGCCCAGCCCCCATCCCAGCTACAGTCTTTGCATTTCGCCCCCAAAGGCGAATGTGATGGGTGTCGGACAGGGCGATTGCGAGGGCAGTTCCAAAAGCCCCGGCGCCAAGGATGCAAACTGTCATACCTGCGCCTTCGGTGTTATGGTGCTGTTGTTCATTGCTCTGCCCCTGTTGTGCAAATATAGACTAAAGCCTAACATCCTTGGTGTTTCTGCTCAATCCTACGGTGGCCTATTGCCCTATATATTGCTCACACGCCCCTGCGACCAAGCGCGCAGCTTTGCTGAAGCCCTAACGCTGCGTGGCGTGGCGGTGCAAAATATCGTTATTGATCCGATTTTGAAAATTGAAGCGGTCGCAGCACCGTTTGATTTTGCGCCTATCCAAGGCCTTCTCATTACATCTGCGAATGCGGTTGCACACTTACCGGCAGATTTGGTTGGATCCAACCTTCCAGCTTATTGTGTGGGCGAGGCAACCACGCGCGCGGCGATCAAGCGAGGGCTTACGGCGCGGCATATGGCGGCCACTGCGCAGGGGCTTTGCGTAGCGGTTGGCCACGAAAACCCAACTGGGCCGCTTTTGCATTTGCGCGGGGTACACACGACATTGGACATTGCGCATCACTTCCAGGGCACAAGGATCAATTTACAGAACCTAGTGACCTACCAACAAATCGAACAGACATTGAAGCACGAAACCTATCAGATGTTGCAGAGTGCTGGGCGGGTTATACTGCCTATATTCTCTCCCCGAAGCGCGCGGCTATTGTGTGGATTGGATCTAGATTGGACAGGGCATATCGCTGTGGCGATCAGCCAAGCCGTGTCCGAGCTGTGCCGAATGGCGGGGTTTGGGGAGGTTATTGTTTCGCCAAAACCTGACACGGTCTCTATGCTTGACGTCACAACTCCGCTTATGGCAGCGAAGAGTGGTTGAGAGATTTTACTCGCGGGGATAGTCTAAAGACTAGGGCATAAGGCAAAAAGGTGACGATCGTGGCAGACACAGAATCCACAGACCGACAGGGACCGTTGGTGCTTGATGCCGAGGTGGCGCAGAGCACGGTGATCGATGCAGAAGTCATCCCGAATGCGCCGGTTGAGGATCTTGAACCACAATCTGCGGCAGCTGAAAAAGTAAAAACTTTACTCCCCTTTCTAGCCGGTGGCTTGTTGGCGGGGGTTATTGGCTTTGTCGCGGCTCTTCTGCCGGGCCATCTTAACCCCAGCGACCCAATTGCCCCTGTTTTGATAGCGCAAAATCAACTTTTGGAACAAATTCAGGCGCAAACGGCACAAATTGAGGCCATTCAAGCTCAGCCTAAGCCTGTGGATCTGTCGGGAGAGGTTGCCACGCTTGCCGATTTGGCGACTGCACTTCGCGCTGATCTTTCCACTCTGAAATTAGCACAGATGGCGCAAGGGCAAACCCTGTCTCAACGGATTAGTACGCTAGAAAAGCGGCCACTGGCGGAAGGTGTTTCACCTTTGGCAATAGCTGCCTATGAACGCGAATTGGCGCAGTTGCGTGCAGATATTGGTCAGGTGACCAGTGAGGCCGCGAGCAAGATTGAAGCAACCAAAGCGGCAGCAGAAGCCCTAGAAAGCAATGCTGTGAAGCTGTCTCGGAAGGGCACGGTTACCACTGCATTAAATGCGATTCGTGTGGCTGTGGAAGCTGGTGCAAGCTATGATGCAGCTTTGGCTGATTTGGCCGCAGCGACGGATCTAGAGATTCCCACCGGCCTTGCAGAAAACGCGTCAAATGGTGTGACAAGTCTCAATGTTTTGCAAAACCAGTTTTCGCCTGCGGCGCGAGTCGCCCTGAAATTAGTACGTCAAGAACAGGAACCTGCTGAGGGTGAGAATGGCATGCTGGCTTTTCTTAAAGCTCAGTTGGGTGTGCGGTCATTGAGCGCAAAAGAGGGCACTTCCGCTGACGCCGTTCTGTCGCGCGCACAGGCGGCGGTTGGTGTGGGCAATTTTGAGGTGGCCCTGTCTGAAATTGCAACCTTGTCTGATGCAGGACAAGTCTCGTTACGGGAGTGGTCGCTGGCAGCGGCTCTGCGGCTAGAAGTTTTGGCGGCCTTACAAGAATTTTCCAGCGCTTTGACTGGCAATTGAGGAATATTTGATGCTTTGGTCCCTGATCAAAATCTTAAGTTTTGTGGCTGCGGTGACAGCAGTCACCTTTGGAGCTGGGATGCTCATGGAGGCTCAAGGCGGCGTCACCATCCAATATGCTGGGGTTGAGCTGTCCTTTGGGCCATTTCAGGCGGTCATAACGGTGTTGGTATTGATCGTGGGGCTGTGGGTGTTGTTGAAGTTTATCGGGCTGGTAATCGCAGTGTTGCGCTTTATCAATGGCGACGAAACGGCCCTGTCTCGGTATTTTGATCGCAACCGAGAAAGTCGGGGATTTGAGGCCCTATCTGATGGGCTGATGGCCTTGGCGAGTGGGGATGGCCGTGAAGCGATGGCAAAGGCTAAGAAGGCAGATCGTTTGCTCAATCGGCCCGATTTGACCAATTTGGTTGTGGCACAGGCAGCTGTTGCCAATGGGGATGCTGCCACCGCTAAAGCCACTTTTAAAAAGCTGTTGCAAGATCCAAAGACGCGCTTTGTGGGCATTTACGGACTGTTGCAACAGAATCTACAGGCTGGTGAAACGGATATCGCTTTGAAATTGGCCGAGCACGCCTTTGCTTTGAAGCCCAAACATTTAGAAACCCAAGATGCCTTGCTAAAGTTACAGGCCAGCCAAGAGGATTGGCAGGGTGTTCGCACAACGTTGAACGCCAAGTTAAAACATGGCGCCTTGCCACGGGACGTATACAAGCGCCGCGATGGGGTTTTTGCCCTATCACAAGCGCAGGAACTTTGTGGGGAGGGCAAACTTGAGGCGGCGCATAAGCTTGCGGTGGAGGCAAATCGCTTGTCACCTACGCTTGTTCCCGCCACTCTTTTGGTGGCGCGGGGCCATCTCGAGCAAGAGAAGCCAAAGCTCGCTGCAAAAGCCTTGCTGTCTGCATGGTTGCTGGACCCACACCCAGAGTTGGCGGCTGGGTTCGCGGCTATTGCGCCCGAGGAATCCGCTGAGGTTCGGTTGAAGCGATTTTCCGTTCTCACGAAATCTGCGCCTGCGCATCCTGAAACCAAAATGCTATTGGCAGAGCTGAATATTGCGATCGGCGATTACCAAGTCGCGCGTTCAGCGCTTGGAAATCTTGCGACCTCTGACCCTACAATGCGGTCCCTTACAATCTTGGCGGCCATAGAACGTGGTGACGGGGCCGATGATCAATCTGTGCGTCAATTGTTGACGCAGGCCATTTCTGCACAGCGCGATCCGCAGTGGATCTGTGATAACTGTGGCGATGTTCATCAAGATTGGGAGCCAGTGTGCCTGAACTGTAACGCGATTGACAGCATCGGCTGGAAACGCCCACCTCAGTCTGAGGCCGTAAGCCCACAGATGTTACCGCTTATCGTGGGGCATATGTCCCCGGTTGAGCAGGATGCAGCTTTTGTGTCGCCCACGGCTAAAATAGAGGTGTTGGATGATCTTGGTGGCGGCGACGCCACGAAGGAGCCTAAAGAATAAGGTCGTTGCAGTAGAGCCGGTGCAGCACTTCCAAAACGCAAGCGACACGTTCACCCCTGAGCGCATAAAAGATTGTTTGCTTGTCGCGGCGCGTCATGACCAAATTTGAATCGCGCAGCTTCTTGAGGTGATGCGACATGGCGGGTTGTGAAAGGCCAGCATCGGTGGCCAGTTTTTGGACGCTTTTTTCACCGCCCAGCATCACGCACAAAATGCGTAAGCGGGCCGGGTGGGATAGCATTTCCATAAGCTTTGCAGCTTCAAAAATTTGTTCGTCAAGCTGTTCGAAGTTTAGGTTTTTGATGTCTTTTGGGCCCATGGAGACTAGTCATATTCAAAACTAGAGATTTGTACAAGAATTTTTAATACCGCTATCATGATATTGGGCGCGTATATTATGTCAGGGCCGCAATCGTGTTTTCGAATTCTTGCCATGCGGAAGTCGAGCTGTCTTCTATGATAAGTTCTCGCACAACATTCGGTGAAAATGTTGCGCAATCAGTGCCTTGAAGTCCTATTTCAACCAGATGCGCTGCGGAACGAATTGAGGCGGCCAATACTGAACATGGTCCAGACTGCGTCAGTTTGTTCATCGTGGCGAGCTGTTCGAGGTCATTTAAGCCTTGATCGCGCATGCGCCCTAGGTAGGGCGCTAGGTAATCAGCGCCCAATGCATGGGCGATAAGAGCTTGCTTTGAATCGTAACAGGCCGTGAGTAGTGTTTTGCCGCCAAGTGCTTTGATGGTGGGAAAAATGCGCAAGGCCGGTTCGACCAGCGGGACCTTGATCACCGCATCAATTCCAACATTATGACTAATCTCGTAAATCCTTTTGGCCCAATCAGCATAGCTGTTCGGATCGCCATAAACTTGAACATGAAGTTCTTTGGCTCCAAGGTCACAGGCGCGCGCATACATGGCGTGCCAATCAATCTCAGCGTAATTCAACCCTGCCCTGTGGGCCAATAGGGGGTTGGTGGTAATACCCTCAAAAAGGCCCAAAGGCAAAAGCTTATCCCACTCAGATGTATTTGCAGTGTCGAGATAGAGCTTCATGTTGTGCCTTTGCTGCACCAAAAATTTGGTGCGTGTTAAGTTTGAGGCCAACATCGGTCAGCTGATGACGGCCAGCGCACCAACGACCATGCGGGGTGCTGCTACAAAATGCTCTAAAATTTGTATGACCGCAACGGTGAAGAAGACCCTGCCAAAGCCAATCTCGTTGTAGGTTGGCAAATTATGTGACCCCAAGCACAAGCTACAGAAAGGTGGATGGCCAATTGTCAGATATCATGGCCGCATGTTTTCAAATATCAGCAGGCAACAACGGGCTTTGGTTTAGTGAAATTGCCAAACCAAGCGGTAGGAAGGTCTGTAAACGTCAGGATTTCATCTCAACCACCGTGAACAAAACTTTACTATTGTATATTATAAATTATTTATATATAAAATTTGGAATATGATATCTTTATCCTTTGATGGAGCCTTAAATGGAAACTGAATTCACACCAATTCTATCACTTCTGGGCGGAGGTCTTATTGGCGCATCCGCTGTATTGTTGATGGCAACCCATGGGCGAATCGCCGGGATAAGCGGCATCATATCTCGCATATTACCACCAAGAAGTGCTGGACAAAGCCTGTCGCAGGGTGTTTTATTCGTGATCGGTCTTTTGCTTTCGGCACCCATTTGGGTTTTGGTTTATGGCCAATCTCCCGTGCAGACAGTTTCTGACAACCTCCCACTTTTGGGGGCAGCAGGTATTCTCGTTGGGTTTGGCTCTGTTCTTGGCAATGGATGCACCAGTGGCCACGGGGTTTGCGGTATATCAAGACTGTCGGGTCGCTCCATCGTGGCCACCGTCACCTTTATGAGCTCAGCATTCATTGCAGTCCTGCTGCTTCGCCACGTAATTGGAGCATAAAATTATGAAAAACCTCGTAACCTTAATTGCGGGCCTAATGTTTGGCACCGGACTCATTCTGTCTGGCATGGCCAACCCTGCCAAAGTGCAAAACTTTCTCGATTTATTTGGCACGTGGGACCCGAGCCTTGCTTTCGTTATGGGGGGGGCCATTGCTGTCACAATGCCCGGCTTTTGGCTGGTCACACGACGTGCAAAACCGTTCTTTAACGATGTGTTTCACCTGCCAACACGCACAGATTTTGATAAGCGCTTTGTTTCAGGTGCGGCCATATTTGGCTTGGGCTGGGGGCTGGGTGGGTTTTGCCCGGGCCCGGCCGTCACTGCAGTGCCATTGGCCGCCCAAGGAACCATTGTTTTTGTTGTCACGATGTTGATTGGGATGGTGGCTGCAAAATACTTCGTCCTATGGTGGGATCGCCGGACTTGGGATTTGGCAGGAAAAACGTCACAATTGTAAGGGTCCAGTATGTCAGTCTCAACTTTGAATATCTCACTACAGCCTGAAGTGATCGCATCCTTTGATGCGCCAACAAACACGATCAGCTATATTGTAAAAGATCCAAATAGCAACGCCTGTGCAGTCATCGACCCTGTTATGAACATGGACTATGCGGCAGGGCGGATCACCTTTGAGAGCGCCGACAGCATCATTCAGACAATTACAGACCGTGGTCTCGACTTGCAGTGGATCATCGAAACTCATGTGCACGCCGATCACCTATCAGCCGCCCCCTATCTCCAAGATAAATTGGGTGGCCAAATTGGGATCAGCAGTAAGATCATCGATGTGCAAAATACCTTTGGGAAAATATTCAACGAAGGTACTGAATTTCAGCGAGACGGGTCTCAATTTGACGCGTTGTTTGAAGATGGTGACAGCTACCAGGTTGGCACATTGCATGCCAATGTGATTGCAACTCCCGGCCACACCCCGGCCTGCATGGTTCATGTCATGGGGGATGTGGCCTTCGTTGGCGACACTTTGTTTATGCCCGACGGTGGTTCTGCTCGCGCTGATTTCCCGGGTGGAGATGCTGGAATTTTGTTTGATTCGATTCAAAAAGTTTTGAGTCTGCCGGATGAAACGAGGCTTTTCATGTGCCATGATTACGGGCCCAATGGTCGTGACATTCAGTGGGAAACCACCGTGGTGGATGAGCGTGAAAACAATATACACGTTGGCATGGGTGCTACCCGCGAGAGCTTTGTAAAGCTGCGCACCGAACGGGATGCAACCCTTGCAATGCCAAAACTGATTATTCCTGCACTGCAGATCAATATGCGTGCTGGAGAAGTGCCTACAGACTCCAAAGGCCACCCTAGCATTAAAGTACCAATAAACGCTCTTTAGGGTGTCATAACTTCGACAAAAACAAAAGTGTTGGGCCCGCAATGCCTACTAAAGGATATGTCTATGATCAAGCTTGCCGACAACTTTTACGTTGGGCCACAAATTGAAATTGATGATCTCGAAGATTTTCAGACGGCTGGGATCAAAACAGTGATTTGTTTCCGACCGGATGATGAAGGGCAAGATCAAACCAAATTCGCGCATGTCGCAGAAGAAGCAAAAGAATTAAAAGTTAATGCGCATTACCTGCCAATCATTCTCGGTCAAATTTCTGACGAACAGGTGGTTGAATTTGGCAATATTTTACAAGACAGTCCGGTTCCAATCTTTGCCTATTGCCGCAGTGGTGCACGTGCAACAATGCTTTGGGCTTTGAACCAAGCGCAGGCCGGCCGGCCTGTTGACGAAATATTGGGTGCAGCCAAAATAGCAGGCTATGATCTGACGGCCATGGCGCCACGCCTGTCTCAGAAATAAACCCAAGACCATCCCGAAAGATCACACCATGAAAAACCTCCCCAACTTATCGCGATACTTGCCAATTTTGAGTTGGGGGAAAACCTATAACCAGCTGTCGCTGACCAATGATTTGGTCGCCGCGGTCATTGTTACGATCATGCTGATTCCACAATCACTGGCCTATGCGATGTTAGCGGGCTTGCCCCCTCAGATGGGGCTTTATGCCTCCATCCTTCCGATCACACTTTACGCAATTTTTGGCACTAGCCGTGTCTTGGCTGTGGGGCCTGTGGCTGTTGTGTCACTGCTGACAGCCGCCTCCATTTCTCGAATTGCGGCACCTGGCAGTGAAGAATATATCTTTGCTGCAATCACCTTGGCGTTTCTGTCTGGCGTATTTTTGCTGGCCATGGGTATATTTCGACTTGGGTTTATGGCCAATTTTCTATCCCATCCTGTCATTGCTGGGTTTATCACCGCATCGGGCATTATCATTGCCGCGAGCCAGCTGAAAAACATCTTCGGCATCGAGGCGCATGGTCATAATTTGGTGCAGATACTGAGCTCGATGTCAGGGTACTTGGGTGAAATCAATTGGACTACCGCCACCATTGGGATCCTGACCGCTGCCTTTTTGTTTTGGGTGCGCAAGGGATTGCTGCCGCTCTTGCGTGGTCTTGGCCTTCCCAAACGAACAGCGGAGATTATCGCCAAAACTGGACCAGTGGCTGCGATTGTGGCGACAACACTTTTGGTTTGGGCGTTTGACCTAAAAAGCGCTGGAGTCAAGATTGTGGGTGCGGTGCCTCAGGGCCTACCGCCCCTGACAGTACCGGGGTTTTCGCTTGAGCTCTGGACTAGCCTTTTGAGTTCTGCTGTTTTGATCTCAGTGATTGGCTTTGTGGAATCAATTTCAGTGGCGCAAACGTTGGCGGCTAAAAAGCGGCAGCGCATTGATCCCGATCAAGAGCTGATCGGTCTAGGCGCCGCAAACATCGGCGCGGCCTTCACCTCTGGCTTTCCGGTCACCGGTGGGTTCTCCCGCTCAGTCGTCAACTATGATGCAGGTGCTGATACCCCGGCGGCGGGCGCCTATACCGCCGTTGGGTTGATGTTCGCGTCACTGTTCCTTACGCCGCTTATATTTTTCCTGCCCAAAGCGACCCTCGCTGCGACCATCATTGTCGCTGTGCTTTCCTTGGTGGATTTCTCAATCTTGGGCAAAGCCTGGCGCTATTCAAAAGCGGATTTCATCGCGGTTGCAGCGACCATGTTTATCACTCTGGTGGTTGGGGTTGAGGTTGGTGTGATCACTGGGGTTTTGGTGTCCATCTTGATTCATCTGTATAAATCCTCCCGCCCACATATTGCGACGGTAGGGCAAGTGCCTAATTCCGAGCATTTTCGAAATGTGCTGCGCCATGATGTCATCACCCATCCGAATATTTTGACCGTTCGTGTGGATGAAAGCCTATATTTTGCAAATGCGCGCTTTTTGGAAGACCACCTTTTTGAACGGGTGGCACGCCGGACCGAGCTACGGGATGTTATTCTCATGTGCTCGGCCATCAACGCGATTGATATGAGCGCACTGGAATCGCTTGAGGCCATCAATGAGCGCTTGTGCGACATGGGGGTTTCATTTCATCTGTCGGAAATCAAGGGCCCGGTGATGGATCAATTGGTGGACACTGACTTTCTTAAACACCTGACGGGTGAGATATTCCTCAGTCAAAAAATTGCAGTTGATCGGCTCAGCCAAGACTAATCGCCCCTATGACAATGCTTGACCGATACTGGGGCATAATGCAGTGATGGACTTATTGAAAAATAGGTGATCGCTATGAACTCATGGCCAAATTTCTCAGGGCCTGAATTATGCGGGCTTGAGGCGCATCAAGTCGTCAAAATTTTGAAAGCGGGGCAGGTGTCGCCTGTGGAGCTTCTGGAGGCCGCGGTGCAACGGATTTCTCAGACCGGCCCTGTGATCAACGCCACTCCCACCCTATGCGAAACCCGCGCACGCAAGGCCGTTTTGGATCCCCAAGAGAGCGACCATGCCGGTTGGTTGGCGGGTCTGCCCATTTCCATTAAAGATTTGAACGCCGTCGCAGGGGTACGCACCACATACGGAACCAAGGGCTTTGCAAATTTCGTACCGCAAGACAGTGACCCTCTTGTTGAGCAAATAGAGGCCCGCGGCGGCGTTGTCTTGGGTAAAACCAACACGCCAGAATTTGGCGCAGGCGGCAATACATTTAATGATGTGTTTGGACAAACCTTCAACCCGTGGAACACGAGTCTAAATGCTGGCGGCTCTTCTGGCGGAGCTGCGGCCTCATTGGCTGCAGGTGAAATTTGGTTGAGCCAAGGCTCAGATCATGGCGGCAGCCTGCGCACGCCAGCGGCCTATTGCGGGATTGTGGGATTGCGCCCCAGCCCCGGCATTGCAGGCGGTCCGGGCAAGGACAACGCCTTTATGATTGAAGCTGTACAGGGCCCTATGGCTAGATCCGTTACCGATTGCGCGTTATTTTTGGATGCGATGTCAGGCTTTGATCCGCGCCTTCCTATATCCTACCCGGGGCCAAGCACATCCTATCAAGAGGCTGCCACCTGCGTGGAGGCCCCGATTACAATCGCTTTCGCTCCTGATTTAGGAGGCTTTGGTCAAGTCGATACGGAAATGGATTTGCACTTGCGGGGGGTATTGGGCCAGTTGCAGAGAGATGGGGTTAATGTCGACGAAGCCTGCCCGGACCTTTCCAATCTTGAGCGGACTTACCACAGCCTTAGGGGCTTGATGTGGGCCATAGCTGCCAAGCGCTTACCGCAAGACATTAAGCAATACTTTAAGGCCACATTGGCGCAAAATACTGTTTTTGGGCAATCCCTGACCATTGATGACATTATCGATGCTAATTTGAACCGCTCTATAATTTTTGATCAGATGCTGGCCTTGTTTGAAAAATATGACGTCTTGGCTTGCCCCACCGTCGGCTGCATGCCGCATCTGGCCTCCAAAGAATGGGTCTCGTCGGTTGGTGGTGTTGAATTGACCGGATATATGGATTGGTTGCGGTTCGCTTTTTTGGCCACCACCACCGGCCTTCCGGCGATATCTGTACCGGTTGGATTGGGACCGCGTGGTCTGCCCGTGGGGTTACAGTTGATCGGAAAGCCGCGTGGGGAAGCCGCGCTCTTAGCAGCAGCGCGCCGGGTTGAGATCGTGGTTGGGGGCCCATTGGGGCCCATTGATCCCATCGTATAGTACACACGCATGACAATGGGCGCTGGCGGCTTTGAGTGTTGCCCAGACCTTGTTGAAAATCATATAACGCGATCAATATTAGGCGAAAATCCGCAGTAAAATTTTTAAGCATTGGCCGCTGTTGTGGCCATAACATCAATATTTTTCATGTGGCTCGATGAACCCACCTCAAAATTGGAACTCTCTGCCCAAGATGTTTGGTTCAAAGTCTTAGGGGGGAGCTGATTTGCTAAGTTAGGGGTGGTCTTATCTGTTGTTATCCAAGCCTCGAATAAAAGATTGGGCGCATCACCCATCTCAGAGTGCATTCAGACCATGGATGGCCGTCATATCTGTTGCGACGACGCCCTCAGGCGCTAGCAAGCCTTTGCGGGATATTATCTTCGGCTGGATCGCGCCTTTCGAGTGTTTTCTCATTCGGACAAGCTGTCGATGATAAAGCTGGTATATTTGGACGTGGAAAACCATGCGCACCCAGGGTCTTCGCATGGCGATGCTCAGCCTGCATGGTCACAACCGGATATCCTAGAACTTTCGATTTTGGGAGTGAGCCCAAGATCTGGATGCTGGATCCTGCTCAAACATTCGTTTTCTTACCCGATTTATTTATCGCTGTCACTTTGAGGGGCGAGAGGTTGTTTTTGTGGGCTTAAGTGACAGCCAGGACAGCGTTGATGGCAATCTACAGATTTCACTGGACCGCTCGCGCTGTGCAGGCGAAAATTGCTACAATGCTGGACGATACCGCGCTCAGGGCGGGCTTTCAGGTAATCGGTTTGGGAGAGGGGCTTCCGGTCGGGTGTAATGACACCCTATGGGGCCAAAACCAAAATAGAATTGTTGAGATCTGGGCAAAGTAGATGCGTGGGCCGGGATCAATAGTTGATCTAAGCCCCGATAAACGCTTTTAATCGCGACCCTTCATGCTGTCCCAAAACCCTTTGACCTTATTAAAAAAACCTTGGCTTTCCGGGCTATTGTTGGTGGACAGCTCTTCGAACTCCTTCAAGAGTTCTTTTTGGCGCGCGGTCAAATTCACCGGCGTTTCGACCTGAAGCTCAATAAACATATCGCCCAAAGCACCACCGCGCACGGCGGGCATTCCTTTGGCGCGCAGCCGCATTTGCCGGCCCGATTGACTGCCCGCGGGGATTTTAACCCGGCTACGGCCACCATCAATGTTTGGCACTTCAATATCACCGCCCATGGCCGCAGAGGTCATGGAAACTGGAATATTGCAAAATAGCTTTGTGCCCTCACGCTCAAAAATCTCGTGATCATCCACCTCAATAAAAATGTAGAGATCGCCTTGAGGGCCACCCCGAGAGCCGGCTTCGCCCTCGCCTGATAGGCGGATGCGCGTGCCGGTTTCGACGCCGGGCGGTATATTGACTGAGAGGGCACGGTCCTTCTCGACGCGACCTGCGCCGCGACAGCTTGAGCATGGATTCTTGATCACTTGGCCGGCACCGGAACAGGTGGGGCAGGCGCGTTCAACAGTGAAAAACCCCTGCTGCGCACGAACTTTACCCATGCCAGCACAGGTGCCACAGGTTGCGGGTTCGCTGCCTGCTGCGGCGCCAGAGCCTTCGCAGGTTGTGCACGACACAGCTGTTGGCACGTTTATGGTTTTGTGGAGACCCTTAAAGGCTTCTTCCAAAGAGACGCGCATATTGTAGCGCAAGTCAGATCCGCGCGCGGGGCGTTGCCGCCCGCCGCTGCCGCCACGTCCGCCCATGAAATCGCCGAAGAGATCATCGAATACATCCGAAAATGCACCGGAGAAATCGCCCTGGCCACCGGGCCGGCCGCCGCCACCGCTGCCCTCAAAGGCTGCATGACCATAGCGATCATAGGCTGCTTTCTTGTCGTTATTTTTTAAAACCTCATAGGCTTCATTGGCCTCTTTAAAGAGACCTTCAGACGCGGGATTGTCGGCATTTCGGTCCGGATGCAGCTCTTTTGCTTTGCGGCGATAGGCTTTTTTGATCTCATCCGCGTCGGCGCCTTTGGCTATCCCTAGCGTTTCGTAATAATCACGTTTTGCCATCTGGAGTGTCCTCTTTGGAACAGAAAAACCGGCCGGCAGTATCGCGGGCCGGTTTTAACTGGTTCCTACTTGGCGTTAGCCGCGCTTGTCGCCATCCAAATCTTCGAAGTCTGCATCAAGGATGTCATCATCCATGACCGGGCCCTCGTCGACGTCACCATTTGCCTCGGCTTCTTGGCTTGTCTTATAGATTGCTTCACCAAGCTTCATTGCAGCTTCGGTAACGTTCTGGATGCCGGCTTTTATTTTGACTGCATTTTCTGTTTCCAGATCGTCCCGCAAAGCGGCCATTGCCAATTCGATGGCTTCCAATGTGGTTGGATCTACTTTGCTGCCATGCTCTTCCATCGCTTTTTCCGTGGAGTGGATCAGGCCTTCGGCTTGGTTTTTAGCTTCGACCAATTCTTTGCGGTCTTTGTCTGAATCGGCATTGGTTTCGGCATCTTTCACCATTGCTTCAATGTCAGCATCGCTGAGACCACCGGAGGCTTGGATGGTAATTTTCTGTTCTTTCCCAGTGCCCTTGTCCGCAGCGCCAACAGCCACAATGCCGTTGGCATCAATGTCAAAGGTGACTTCGATTTGTGGCATGCCGCGTGGTGCGGGTGGAATGCTTTCAAGGTTGAACTGACCCAGAATTTTATTGTCTGCCGCCATTTCCCGTTCACCTTGGAACACACGAATTGTCACTGCGTTTTGATTGTCTTCCGCAGTTGAGAAAACCTGTGATTTCTTGGTTGGGATGGTGGTGTTGCGATCGATCAAGCGTGTGAATACGCCACCCAAAGTTTCGATACCCAACGATAGTGGCGTGATGTCTAGAAGAACAACGTCTTTGACGTCGCCCTGCAAAACACCGGCCTGAATAGCAGCGCCCATGGCGACAACTTCATCAGGGTTCACACCTTTGTTTGGTTCTTTGCCAAAGAATTTGGTCACTTCTTCGATCACTTTTGGCATACGGGTCATACCGCCAACCAAAACGATTTCGTCGATGTCGCTTGTGGACAGACCAGCATCTTTCAATGCGGCTTGGCAGGGCTTCAAAGAGGCTTTGATTAAATCGCCAACCAGGCTTTCCAGCTTGGCACGAGTCATTTTCACAACTAAGTGTAATGGCTGGCCTGATGCGCCGTCCATGGAGATAAACGGTTGGTTGATCTCAGTTTGGCTTGAAGAAGAAAGCTCGATTTTTGCTTTCTCTGCGGCTTCTTTCAAACGCTGCAGCGCCATTTTGTCTTTGGTCAGATCAACGCCGTTTTCTTTTTTGAATTCTTCGGCCAAATAGTTCACGATCCGCATGTCGAAGTCTTCACCGCCGAGGAATGTATCGCCGTTGGTGGATTTCACTTCAAACAAACCGTCGTCAATTTCCAAAATCGTGACATCGAATGTGCCGCCACCAAGGTCATAGACCGCGATTATTTGAGTTTCTTTTTTGTCGAGGCCATAAGCCAAAGCCGCAGCTGTTGGCTCGTTGATGATCCGCAACACTTCGAGGCCAGCGATTTTGCCTGCATCTTTGGTGGCTTGGCGCTGCGCGTCGTTGAAATAAGCAGGAACCGTTATCACGGCCTGTGTGACTTCTTCGCCAAGATAGCTCTCGGCGGTTTCTTTCATTTTTTGCAGAATGAAAGCAGAAATCTGTGATGGTGAAAATTTGTCGCCTTGGGCTTCGACCCAAGCATCGCCATTGCCGCCGTTGATGACGTTAAATGGCAGGTTTTTCATATCTTTTTTCAGATGCGCGTCGTCATACCGACGACCAACCAAGCGCTTCACGCCAAACACAGTGTTTTCTGGATTTGTGACAGCTTGGCGTTTGGCAGGTTGACCTACCAGACGTTCGCTTTCTGTAAACGCAACAATCGACGGCGTGGTGCGGGCACCCTCTGCATTTTCGATTACGCGTGGCTGTGATCCATCCATGATGGAAACGCAGCTATTAGTTGTTCCGAGGTCAATCCCAATGACTTTAGCCATCTCTTAGCATCCCTTTGCTCTGGCGACACCGAGGCATTTGGCTCGCGGTGCGGCGCCTGTGCCCCAATTTTTTTAGCAGTTCCTATAAACTACCAGCTCACCGCGCTATATAGGTGTGTCAAACACCCCCTGCAACCATCTGGAGGCAATGAAATTTGGATTTTACGAAGTTAAATGATGCGATTATGCTTGTACCTACAGTTGTTGTGGGTGGAATCTCTGTTTTTAAAGGATTTTTGTCGCCTTCAGACCAATTACGAATTGTGGGGGACTTACGTCAGGTTGCAGCACGGGCCCCCATTTTTTCACCAAAAACCAAAATGGGAAAACCAATGTCTGTGCGCCTTACGGCGGCTGGGGATTTTGGTTGGTTTTCGGATCATCAGGGGTACCGCTATGTTAGACAGCACCCCTCGGGCTTAGATTGGCCTGAAATTCCGACTTCTATTATGGGGATATGGAAGGTTATGGCTGCGCAGGCGCCGGATCCGGAGTGTTGTTTGGTGAATTACTACGGCGAAGGGGCGCGGATGGGGCTGCATCAAGACCGAGACGAGGCCAACTTTGACTGGCCGGTGGTTTCGGTGTCATTGGGCGATGACGCTCTGTTTCGCGTGGGTGGTGCAGAGAGGGGAGGTAAGACGGCGTCGATCTGGCTGCAATCGGGCGATGTGGCGGTTATGGGGGGCGCAGCCCGGCTCAATTACCACGGTATCGACCGCATTAAATTTGGCAGCTCGCAGCTTCTCAAAGACGGTGGGCGTTTGAATGTGACGCTACGTGTGGTGAAATAGAAGCCTGCTTGCGCGCAAAACTCACCCATCAGTCCAAGTGAAATCAACACCACTGCGACCTTCACCGGGTAGGAGACAGTGGAGTTCATCGGCGTGTAGTTGATGAACATAAATCCCCAGGCCTGATCGATACAGTTAAATAATGGATTTTAGTTGAACATAGGAAGCATGGAGGAAGGCATCGTGTCTGCCACAAACATTTTATCTGAAGCCAGCATGTTGACGCGGCGAAAACTATTTTCAAAGCTCCAACAAAGCCTGGATGCCATGGTGTCAGGGCCAACAATACCATGCCCACAGCAACTACCGTAAACCAACTTACCAAAAATATCCCAAATGTGGCTATTAGATAGTCGATATAGACTGGGTTGATGGTAAGATGCTAGATCAACAGGATTGTTGAGAGTGTCATCACCTGCGTATAAAGTGCTCTAAGAGCTGAAGAGCAAGTTGAAATTAAGGTGTTCATTGGGGCGAGTTGCAGCATCGTGGACGTGGGGCCTTCAGCCCCCGCCTCAGCCATCACAGCGCTATTGTGTGTTATATACATTGCGATTCCAGATGCTGATATACAGCATGTAATCGCCCTTAATGGACGAGGTTTGCATGCTGATTGGCTGGAATATAAAGTGAAAATCTAGAATGGAAATTACGGTCTGCATCATAGAGCCTTTAAGTCTCGCAACCGCATTTTGCCTGCTGGACTTGCGCATCCCCCTTACAATATCGAAATAAACCTGCTTCAAAAGGCGTAGGCACCGGAAAGACCAGATCGTGTTTGGTAGGTTTTGGTAGACATTTTTACACTTTTATTAAATTTTGAACTGGTGTTGATTTATTATTTTTGTTTATGTGGTGAAGATAAAATAAAGCCTAAATTATATTAACTACTTCGCAAAGATTGGCTAAGTTTTGGATTTTGAGAAATTAGAGGGCGTCATGCGGAAGCTGGCTTTGCGGGCGGGCGATGCTATTATGGCAATCTACAATGGCCCTGATTTTGAGGTGAAAACAAAGTCAGATGACAGCCCCGTGACCGCAGCGGATGAGGCAGCGGATGCATTAATCTCAGCAGGATTGCGCAGTGCTTTTCCAGATGTGACGCTGATCACCGAGGAGCAATCCGACAGTCATAGCCTGTCTGGGCAAACTTTTTTGATCGTGGATCCATTGGATGGCACCAAAGAGTTTGTCCACCGGCGCGGTGATTTTACGGTCAATATCGCCTATGTGGTGGATGGTCTTCCCATTCGTGGCGTGGTCTACGCGCCCGCGAAAAACCGCATATTTTATACCACTGCAGATGGGGTGGCGGTTGAGGAAACAGGTGAGTTTGATATGGAAGCCGTGGGCCCACGCGCACAAATTTCTGTGGCGGATCCTGATCAGTCAGCACTTCGTGTTGTGGCCTCAAAGTCGCATCGGGACCAAGCGACAGATGATTATATCGCCAAATATCAAGTTTCAGATATCAAGAGTGCCGGATCATCCTTGAAGTTTTGCTTGATTGCGACCGGTGAGGCAGATCTTTATCCGCGTGCTGGGCGTACCATGGAGTGGGACACAGCTGCTGGTCACGCTGTTTTGAACGGCGCTGGTGGCGCCGTTGTGCAGTTTGATGACCTATCGCCACTAACCTACGGCAAGCCGGGATACGAAAACCCATATTTTATTGCTTATGCAAAAGGTTTGAAGTTGATGGCCTCCTGACAGGTTTGATATCGTAAAACTATCTGATGTGTGACTTGGCTTTGAGGGTACCGTAAATAGCATTACAACTCGAAGAAGTTGTCCCTATAGCTTTGAAAAGTTCATAATATTTTATAATTGGTAAATTATATATTAATATTACTTAACTATCCAAAAATTGTGAGTGATGACGCTTAAATTATTTTAGTCAGGATTTTTGACGATGAAGCGAAAGATAAAAAAGTAATATTTCCAGTTGCTAGTCAGGGCACCCTATTTCTACCGGCGACGAAGTCTGTGCCCAAAGAAATCATGACCTTAGTAGATCGACCACTTATTCAATATGCCATCGATGAAGCGCGCGCGGCTGGGACCAAATAATTTATTTTCATGACATCTCGCCGCAAAAGCGCCGTGGAAGATTAACTCGATTAGGCCCCTGAGCTTAAGAATGCACATTGCGAAAAAAAGGGAAAAGTGGAGCTTTTCAAGGTGCTTAAGTTAACCAATATGGAAAGCGGTACGACTGCTTACATCCGGCAACACTAAGCCTTAGGTCTTGAGTATGCGGCTTGATGCGCGCAGCGCCTGACTTGATTGTGCGTGAGGACCGGCTGGCGGCTGATTTGGAGTGCTCATTTAGCAAATTTACGTGTAGTATGCTCCTCTGAAGCCTAAGCAGGACACTGCCGATGTCCCATTGTCGAGGATTTTTAATGACGAGATAAAAGCAATGGCCCTAGGGGTCTATGCTACAGACTATATCAGTTTTGGATTTCAACCATTGCAGCCTTAAGCGGCAACAGATGCTGGGCCTTCCAGTAAAATCGCCAGCAATGTGCCTGGGTCTTCATTGTTGCGCAGCTTCAAGCACACACCGGGGTCACGCAGTGTACGTGAGACCAAAGCCAAGGCTTTGAGGTGTTCCACGCCACTAGATAGGGGCGCAAATAAGGCAAAAACCAGATCTACAGGCTGGCGGTCAACCGCATCAAAATCAATCGGGCGATCCAATTTGATAAAGCATCCAACAATGCGGTTAAGGTTCTCAAGTCGTGCGTGGGGCAGGGCAACACCGCGCCCTACGCCGGTTGGGCCTAGGTTTTCCCGCTCCAAAAGCGCCTCAACAGCTACCTCTGGGCTAATACCATAGTTTTGTGCTGACATGGCAGCCAAATCTTGGAAAAGACGTTTCTTACTGCCGACGGATTGCGTGTTACGGACGGCGTCGGGATGCAATATTTCAATTAGATCCATAGTTCGTTAGTTGTATTTGAGGTTAAGCCGGATCGACCCACCCAATGTTGCCGTCTTCACGGCGGTATACAACGTTCACTCCATTGTGGCCTTCGTTCCTGAAGACAAGGACCGGCGCACCGGCTAGTTCCATTTGCATTACTGCCTCACTAACAGACAGAGATTGTTTTTTTTGTTCCATCTCGGCCACGATTAAGGGCTGCAGTGTTTCTGGTTTTGAGTCGTTTGACTCGCCTTGATTGGAGAGGACATACGAGGATGCGCCGGAAAGTTCAACGGGGTGAGTGCGATCACGATGATGATCTTTCAACCTGCGCTTATATCTGCGCAATTGCTTCTCCACTTTTTCCGACGCAGCGTCAAAAGAGGCATATATTTCATGGTCATGCGCATTGGCTTGCGCCGTAATACCGGTCGAAAGATGGACGCTCACTTCACATACAAATTCGTTCGCACTTCGAGAGAAAATGATGGTGGCGTCAGTTGGGCGTTCTGCATGTTTCGCAGCGATGGCATCCACAATAGATTTTGCATGGGTTTGCAAAGCCTCGCCAATGTCGATTTGTTTTCCGGTAATTTTATAAAGCATTTCGTCTCCTTAAAAAAGCAGCCTGCAATGCAAGCTTTGAGTGCGATAGGCCATATCAATCAATTCTTACGAGCCCACGTTGGGTCGCAAGCTGCCTAACGCAGTTTGTTTGATTTAGATGAATAAAGTGACAACACATCACAACATCATTTGGCCAAATATAGGAGCCTATTGTCAACTTAAAACTGAACTTTAGCCCAAACGAAAATTTTCGCCGAGATAGACCTGCCTTACATTTTCATCTTCCACGATTTCTTGTGTGGTGCCGCTCATCAGGACTTTGCCATCGTGCAAAATATAGGCACGGTCGACAATTTCCAGGGTTTCCCTGACGTTATGATCTGTGATCAACACGCCCAGCCCACGTTTTTTCAGGGCTGATACCAACGTTCGGATCTCACTAACAGCAATTGGGTCGACACCTGCAAAAGGCTCGTCGAGCAGCAAATATTTCGGATTCGTCGCTAGGCAGCGGGCGATCTCAACCCGGCGCCGTTCGCCACCAGACAGCGCAAGAGCGGGCGCGCGGCGGAGGTGGTCAATTGAGAACTCATTGAGCAATTCTTCTAAGCGCTCATATTGGCGCTTGCGGTCAGCTTCACTCAGCTCAAGCACGGCGAGAATATTATTTTCGACAGTCATCCCACGAAAGATGGACATCTCTTGCGGCAAATAGCCAATACCGAGCCGGGCACGCCGATACATCGGCATACGTGTCACGTCACGGCCATCAATGCTGACCTTGCCTCCTTCCGGCGTTATTAGGCCTGCGATGGAGTAAAAACAGGTAGTTTTACCGGAGCCATTAGGCCCCAAAAGCGCTACAACCTCACCACGATGCAGCTGCATGCTAACATCACGGATCACCAAGCGTTTGCGATAGCTTTTGCGCAGAAATTCTATTTTTAGGCCGCCCTGACCCTCAGCCACTTCGAAGGGGAGATCTGTCATTACTTTGATTCACTCGACAGGACGGTGCGTACCTTGCCTTCCATCACGGCAGCCCCTGATGCCAAATCAATATTCATGCTGTCGGCCAAAATTGCATTCTGACCTTGGATCAGCACAACTTCGCCACGCATCATCAATTGGCGGTTCGTCAGATCATATTCTGCGGTTTCAGCTTTGGCTGATTCTGTTTGGGTGACCAAAGTCACGCCACCGCTGGCGTTCAGCCGATCGATGCCACCCGCTTCCAGATATGTCACGGTCACAAGGCTGGCGGTTAGACGTATGACACCCTGCGCAATGATAACATTACCTTCGAATTGGGCCGAGCCGTCAGACTGACTGACCGTAAGTTTGTCTGCAGTCATTTCAACTGGTGCATCGGGACCTGTGATGAAGCCGCCTAAGGAGAGGCTGGTTTGAGCGCTTGCGGTGAAGGCTAAAAGGCAACTCGACAGCAGCACCGTAAGGGTTAATAAAATGTGTCGCACAGCCTACCTCGATCAGTTTGGTTTTGGGTTGTATATCAGGCGTACGCCATTTGTGAAAACGATTTGCTGATCATCGGTGGTCATTTGCAAGACCATTTTCTCCGAATTTATGGTTCCCAAGGCCGTGACGCCCTGAAACCCACCTTCTGCGATGGCTACACCCTGTTTTAGATCCACTGTTAAAGCATCGGTTGTGATCCAGAAATCGGGCATGGCTAAAATGTGAACCCCTCGGGAGACCAAAGCGATTTGAGTGGCGGAATCGAGTGCCCCAAGGCCTGCCGTGATCTGAGTTGTGCGCATCAGTGCAGATTGCAACACAATGGACAGCTCGGTGATGTTCAACTTATCTTTATTTTCAGGGTCTGGAGAGGCATAAGCAGCCGAAAGGGTGATCTCGGTTCCATTGTTGGAAACGCCGGCGAAATAGGGCCTTGTGATTCGTTGCTCGCGAATAATGTTGGCAACATTATGTTCTGCATAGGGCAGGGATTGGGTGACATCGACTTTGCCTGAGAAGAGGAAAATCGTTGACAACAGCCCGAGGGCAACAATTGGCAGCAGGGTTTTCACCCATGCCACAAAAGCTGAATAGCTGTCATCAAACGAAAAATTCATACTGCTCCTAATCGTATGGGGCTGGATTAAGAATGCGCAAAGATATCGGTATCGGGCCAACCGGCCAAATCAAGTTGCGCACGGGTGGGCAGGAAGTCGAAGCACGATTGCGCGATTTCCATTCGGCCTTCGCGGATCAACATTTTATTTAAAGCATTGCGCAATTGATGTAGATACAAAACATCGGAGGCGGCATATTCAACTTGAGCCTTAGACAAGTTTTTTGCACCCCAATCTGAGGATTGTTGCTGCTTGGAAATGTCTACCAAGAGCAATTCTTGCAGCAAGTTTTTCAAACCGTGGCGGTCTGTATAGGTGCGGATCAAGCGGCTGGCGATTTTGGTGCAATAGACAGGCGCGGTGAGTGCTCCGAAAGCCTCAAACATTGCGGCGATGTCGAACCGTCCAAAGTGAAACAGTTTCAACACATTTGGATCTTCCAATACCCCGCACAGATTTGGGGCCGATGTTTGACCCTTGGCCACCTGTACCAGATGCGCATTCCCGTCACCGCTGGATAGCTGCACAACACACAATCGATCGCGCTTTGGGTTCAAGCCCATTGTCTCGCAATCAATGGCAACGATTGGGCCGAGGTCCAAATCATCTGGCAGATCGCCCTTGTAAACGTGGTTTGTCATATTTGATCCTCTTTGCGCTCACCTTCTGCCTGCCTCTCCCCGGCCGCGGTGTCAATATAAGGATCCAAAAGCCGCGCCCTTTGAGCGATGCGTCGCTTTGATCTAGCCAGCTTCCTAAAAACTATCTATCTGCGAGGCAACAGTTCAAAATTTGCCATCCAAACGGGAGCCTCGAGATGAGCGATACTCAAAAAACAGTCGTGAACAGTTGGAATGAATGGGATCCATTGCGGCATGTGATCGTCGGGCGGGCAGATGATTGTCATATCCCAGCCGAAGAACCTGCATTGGATGCAAAGGTTCCAGAAGACAGCGATATGCGGGGCCAATGGGGCCGCCGGCCACAAGACACTATTGATCGGGCCAATGAGCTTTTAGAGAATTTTTCTGCGATGTTGCAAAAACGCGGTGTGCAGGTGGATCGGCCTACCTCCATTGATCACACGCAACCCGCCATTACGCCAGACTTTCAAACGGAAAGCCAATTCGGCTGCATGCCACCACGGGATGTTTTGCTGACTGTCGGGTCTGAGATCTTAGAAGCCACCATGTCTTACCGTTGCCGCTGGTTCGAATATTTGAACTATCGCCCCTTGATGCAGCAGTATTTCAACGAAGATCCAAAATTTCGCCATGAAGCTGCACCTAAGCCGCGCTTGACCGACGGTGATTATCATCCTGATTATTTGTCGGATAAAATCGGTGTTGAAAAACGCTTGAAATGGGCCGCAGAGAAATTCTTTGTGACCACCGAGGAAGAGCCTTTGTTTGATGCGGCGGATGTGCTGCGTTTTGGGCGTGATTTGGTGGTTCAACACGGATTCACTACGAATATGAAGGGGATTGAATGGCTGCGCCGGCACTTCCCGGATCACCGTGTGCACGCTGTGAATTTCCCGGGCGACCCCTATCCGATCCACATTGACGCTACCTTTACCCCTCTACGTCCGGGATTGATCTTAAATAATCCGCAGCGTCGCCTGCCGGAAGAGCAGCGCGAGATGTTTAATAAAAATGACTGGGAGATTGTGGACTCTGCGCAACCTGCTCACAACGCCCCTCCACCCTTGTGCTATTCATCTACATGGCTGAGCATGAATGTATTGGTGCTTGATCCAAAAACTGTTTGTGTGGAAAAATCGGAGGTCTATCAGGCCGAGCAAATGGATAAATTAGGCATGGAAGTTATCGAAGTCGACCTGCGCGACGCCTATGCATTTGGTGGCGGGCTGCATTGTTGCACCGCTGACGTCTACCGGGAAGGCACCTGTGAAGATTATTTCCCAAATCAATAAACTTTTCTTGGGCCGCGTTGGTCGTGGCCCTGACCTATCTAAAATAAGCTATGCCTCTTTGGCCATCATCGCATCCCGAGTTCGATTTTAGCCTGTAGTTTGCGGCAGAGAGTTTTGACATGCAGTTTGATTGTCGGCCCTCATAGATTCAAAGACTGCCATACCCCGATCAGGTTTGGCGGTCGCTTTGTTCAAGCCTGCGCCAGTAGGGCGTCTACACGGGCGATTTTACTGTCTTTGTCATAGCTGTCAAAATACACAGAACTCATAATATGCGGCGGACCGAAGAAGAACCGCTCATAAAGCGCTTGGCGGTTACCAAACCCTGACACTGCTATGTCATGTGCAAGCCGATACAGGGCCACGCGGTCGCGGCTGTCCATATGGGTGAGCTGAAAATATTTTTCCACATCGGCGGACATATCATTGCTAAAATCTGCTTCGGTGGGGGTGGCCATTAAGGATGACGATCCCAAAAGTTGCATGATCTCAACCATACGTGGGTACATCTTTGGAAAGAGGTTGCGCGAGGTATCAAGCGGGCCGCGTAGGGGGGTAAAGTTGCTCCATTGATCTTCATGCGCCTGCTGCTCGGCAGAGAAGAGCAAGGCCCGCACAGTTTCGGCCATCATCATCACTTCGGCAATCATGCCCTTCGTGGCGAGATCCTTGTCACGGCCCGTGGCTTTGGCAATGGCGCACATGATGCCCACCATGAACTCCGCCTTTGCCAGTTTGCCACAAGCGACTTGATGGGCCATGTGGACCACGGCGTTTGTGGCGCCAAATGCTTGATTGCATAGGTTTGGCTCACCATACATGAAAATGCGTTCCCACGGCACCAACACATTATCGAAGATTACCACCGCATCCATTTCCTCATAGCGTGACGACCGCATCCATTTCCTCATAGCGTGACGATAGGGGTGCGTCGAAATTCGATTTTCCGTGATCGTAGGTGTTGCGGCACAGCATTTTAAGTCCCGGGGTTGCGATGGGAATGGCGAAAGCGAAGGCGAAACGTATATTGCTGGGATCCGCTTTCAGCACCGTGGAAGGGAAGACTTCAATTTCATCGGCCAAGGGCCCCAAGGTGGCCAAGAGGCGGGCACCCTTAACGATGATACCTACATCGGTTTCTTTGATCACATGTAGAGCAACCTCTCGATCAAACTTGCCGCTGGCGAATTGCGCGTGAGAAACGGAAGGGTTCACCAATGTGTGGGTCAGGACTTTGTCGTTGAGCCGCACCTCATCATAGAAATTTATCATATTCTGGACAAAATCCGCTTGTCCCACAGTGCCCTGTGCCAAAAATCCGGGCGCATGGGCGAAGGCCATAACTGAGGCGTTTTTATAATCTGGGGTCCGGCCAAACATCCCATTGGACCATGTAGCCCATTCATAAAAGGCGCGGCCACGCTGCAAGACGTCTTCCTTGGACTTTGGCACCATATGTGATGTGGCGCAGCGGACGCCGTTTTGTCGAGAAAGGTTACCTTGTCACTGTAGGCCTCCTCATGCTGACGATCCAAAAATCCAGCAAGGGATGCCGTCCCGCCTCGGATGCCGGGCTCGGCGGTGACGTCTTTTACTCTTGCGCCACGCGTCCAAATTTCTCGATCATCGCGCAACCCTTCAAGATACTCCGCGTCAGTTCGAATTCCTGCGTTTTTCATGCGAAGCTCCTTTGTTCAGCTGGTTCTGCCATTTTGTTTAAAATACGATTTAATTCATCCCACTCTTCAGGGGTGATCCTTTGCATATAGCTGTCATGGATCTGCTCGACCTTTGGCAACATGTGGGCCTGCAGGTCGCGGCCCGCCTGTGTTGGGATGATATGCACATGCCTGCGATCCTTAACTGAGCGCAGGCGGTCGATCAGTCCTTTTTTCTCAAGCCGGTCCAAAATGCCAACCAAGGAAGGCGCGGGCAGCAGGGTCATTTGCGAGATCTCTGCCGAGGTTAGATGCTTTTGCTCCCAAAGCGCGCGCAGCACCCGCCACTGTTGATCCGTTAGGCCATGGGCCTGAAATAGGCTGCGGTATCTGGGCATTATGCCATCCAGAGTGCGGCTGAGGAGCATGGGAAGGCTTTCAAGGAATTTGGGCATGGGTTACCTTGTATATAATGATTAATATATTAATTACTTTACGCAGCCGGCATCTGTCAACAAAAACACAATCATTGCTGCCATTTCTGCCGGTGCTGCGATTATTCAAGCGAAGATTGGAAGGAAGCCACATGCCGCATCTTATCATTCAATATTCGGAAAACCTCGGTGAGCAGGTGAATATGACAGAGCTCTGCGCTGTGATGAGCAAGGCGATGCAACAGACTGGCTTGTTTCCTCTGGCGGGCATTCGAGTGCGGGCGCATCCTATGCCGCACAGCTCTATAGCGGATGAACATCCCAACAATGCCTTTGCCGATATGATTTTGCGGATTGGTGAGGGGCGTAGTGACGAGCAAAAGGCGGCGGCGGGTGCTGCTTTGATGGGGGTCGCAAAATCTGCTTTTGCAGCCCAACTTGCGCAGCCGCATTTTGCCCTTTCGCTTGAGATTATCGAAATATCTAAGCGGTTCAGTTGGAAAGCCAACAGCATTCATCCTCGGCTCAAGAATTAATGGGCGCGACCCAAGGAGAGACCTAATGAAATTTGCAACAATCCGCAGTCAAGGCGCAGTGAGTTATGGGGCGGTGACTGATGCTGGCGTCACCGCGCTGTCGCAATACTTTCCACAATGGGCCACATTAAAAGATGTAATTGCTGCTCAAGGCCTGCCTGCCTTATCGGCAGCAATTGTTGGGGTGGCTGTCAGCCATCCGAACGGGAGCTTTTCCTATGAGATGCCTGTGGCCAATGGTGAGAAGATTATCTGCGTGGGAGTGAATTTCCCGGATCGCAATGCAGAATATAAAGACGGCAGCCAAGCGCCGTCCAGTATGTCGTTGTTTCCACGCTTTGCGCGGGGGTTTGTGGGCCATGGAGAGGCTTTGGTTCGACCACCTGAATCGCATCAGTTGGATTATGAGGGAGAGATCGCGGTTGTGATTGGCAAACAAGGGCGACGCATTTCGCAGGCCGATGCATATGATCATATCGCGGCCATTACGCTCTGTAACGAAGGGACAATCCGCGATTGGGTACGCCATGCCAAATTTAATGTCACACAGGGCAAGAATTGGGACAATACTGGCGCTATGGGGCCATGGTTGGTTCCGTTCACCGATGCGGCTCAGCTGGATGATGTTCAACTGACGACCCATGTGAACGGTGAGTTGCGTCAAGAAGACCGCACCAGCCGGATGATGTTTTCGATCCGCCGTCAGATTGAATACATCTCGACCTTCACGACCCTCATGCCGGGCGACATTATCGTAACAGGCACGCCCACAGGCGCTGGAGCGCGGTTTGATCCGCCAATCTACCTCAAACCTGGAGATGTGGTGGAAGTGGCTGCCGAAGGTATTGGCACATTGCGCAACACGATTGAGGATGAGGCATGACGCCTGCAGCCATCGCACAGGCTGCGCAGGATCTATTTCGCGCAGAGAAAACCCAAGAGCAAATTGGTCTGCTGACCATCGCCAACCCAGAAATGGGTATGGATGAAGCCTATGCGGTGCAAAAAGCATTGGTGGCGCTAAAAATTGCCGATGGGCGGCGCGTGGTGGGCTGGAAAATTGGTCTCACATCTAAGGCCATGCAATATGCGCTGAACATCGACATTCCGGACAGTGGCATCCTGTTTGATGATATGCATTTCGCCGATGGCAGCACCGTCCCCAGGGGCCGGTTTATTCAGCCACGTATTGAAGCGGAAATTGCTTTTGTGATGAAGGCGGGCCTCGATGGCGCCGCAACCCGCGCACAGGTTCTGGCAGCGACAGATTATGTCTGCCCCTCATTAGAGATCTTAGACACTCGCATTTTGCGCGCGGACCCCAAAACTGGCCAGACTCGCAAAATCTTTGATACAATCTCAGACAATGCCGCCAATGCTGGTATTGTGCTTGGTACCCAGCACCATGATCCAAATGCAATTGACCTGCGCTGGACCGGTGCCATTTGTGCCCGCAATGGCGAGGTCGAGGAAACAGGTTTCGGTGCGGGTGTGTTGAATGATCCAGTTATGGGGATTGTGTGGCTGTCTGAGCGCTTAGAGGCCTACGGCCAATCAATCCGGGCGGGAGACGTGGTTTTGTCTGGCTCGTTTATTCGTCCCGTAGAAGCCCGGCCCAGCGATAGCTTTCATGCGGACTTTGGACCGTTCGGCAATGTCTCAATAGATTTTGCCTAAGGACGTTATAGGCTCGATTGCCAAAAACCCGTGCACCAAGGCTTGTGCAAGGTCAGCTGGAAGGGAATTGCGTCTTGCGATAACGCCCGGACGCAGGTGTCCCCCAATGTTATAGGCAGCTGGTTAAACTTGGATCACAAGGCCAAACGATATCCGCCACTTTCGGTCACCAGCAAACTTGCGTGGCTGGGATCGGGCTCTATTTTTTGCCGAAGACGGTAGATATGGGTCTCCAAGGTATGCGTAGTAACACCGGCATTATATCCCCAAACCTCGTGCAAAAGCGTGTCACGCGGCACGACACCCTCGGTGGCGCGATAAAGAAATTTGAGAATATTGGTTTCTTTTTCCGTCAGGCGAATTTTCTTATTGTCCCCTGTAAGCAACATTTTGACCGCCGGTTTGAACGTATAAGGCCCAAGTGTGAAGATAGCATCTTCGGACTGTTCGTGTTGGCGCAATTGGGCGCGGATGCGGGCCAGCAGGACAGGAAATTTGAACGGCTTGGTGATGTAGTCATTGGCCCCGGCATTCAGTCCCAAAATCGTATCAGAATCGGTGTCGTGACCGGTGAGCATCAAGATTGGGCATTTCACGCCTTGCTTGCGGATCAAACGGCACAGCTCGCGGCCATCAATATCAGGCAGACCTACATCCAAAACGACCATATCGTAGGCCTGTTGTTTTATCTTCTCCAAAGCTTCCGCTCCGTCCCCACCTTCGAAAACGTCGAAATCATCCGTCATGATCAGCAGTTCGCTCAGCGCTTCGCGCAAATCTACATCATCGTCGATTAGAAGAATTTTTTTGGTTTGGGCCATGGTGGCTCTCCGTTTCTTTTGGTGATTTATATTTGCGCTCTCGCGCGCTGCATTGCAAGATTTGCAACACTTGCCTCACATCTTCTTGTCATAGACGCAGGAATTGTTTCAATTCCCCGACAAAAGGAGGTAACGGAGGTCTCATGAGTTTAACCCCATCTCCCATTGAGCTTCGTGCCCGGGCTCTGACCGACCTTCGGATGGGTCTGCCTGTGGTCATTGATCTACCGGAACCGCTGGTGATCTGTGCTTCTGAAGCATTGACCCAGGGGCGGCTGAATTCTTTGCGGGCTTTGGGCGAGGTGCAGGCTGTTGTCTCCAAGTGGCGCGCGGATACTTTGAAAATTAGTGCCTATGATGGCGATGTCGCCCGCTTTGTGGTGCCAATGGCGGTAATGCGCGCTGGTGCCACGCCGTGGCCAACCCCATCTTGGATATGAGCTATCCGATGAAAGGCCCGTTCCAGGCGGTGCGTGATGGGAATGCCAGGGGCCAGCGCGCCGCAGTGGCATTGTTGAAGGCTGCCCATTTGCTACCTATGGCGATTACCGTGCACACAGATCAGGCACTACCCTCTCTAACCCATCTTCCCGCTGAGATCATTTTGGATCCAGGCTTTGGTCATGTGGTATCCGCGCCCCTGCCATTGCAGGTCTCGCAAGCTGGGCGGTTACATGTTTATCGCCCGCGTGGCGGCGGTGACGAGCATTACGCGGTTGAGATTGGCACGCCAGACCGGGCGACACCTGTCTTGACCCGCCTGCACTCGGCTTGTTTCACTGGCGATATACTCGGATCATTGAGATGTGACTGCGGCCCTCAACTCCAGGGCGCCTTGGCGCAGATGGGGCGGGAGGGTGCGGGCGTGCTGCTGTATCTTAATCAGGAGGGCCGTGGCATTGGCTTGGCCAATAAAATGCGCGCCTATGCCTTGCAGGATCAGGGTTTCGACACTGTGCAGGCTAATCACCGTCTGGGGTTTGAAGATGATGAGCGTGATTTCCAAATAGGGGCTGAGCTGCTCAAAAATCTGGGCTTCTCATACATCCGCCTTATGACCAACAACCCCAAAAAGGTCGTAAGGCTTGAGGATCGGGGGCTCACAGTGGTTGAGCGGGTGCCGCTGATTGTGGGTGCAACGGCTCAGAACCGTGACTATCTACAAACCAAGGCTGATAAATCTGGGCATCTGTTGTGAACGCTTTAGATATGGTCTATTCCGCTGGACGGCTCCGATATCGTGGCCAGTATATAGCCGCAACATGTGGCCGGGGCGGTGTCACGGATGATAAGCGTGAGGGCGATGGCGCCACACCGCGCGGCACTCACTCTATCGCGGGGCTTTTTTATCGCCTGGATCGGGTTGCAGCGCCGTCTGATTGGGCTCAGCCTATATATCCCGGCGATCTGTGGTGTGATGATCCGCAACATCCGGCCTATAACCTTCTGTGTCGCGCGCCCTTAGAGGCAAGCCATGAACAGATGCGGCGGGCAGATCCGCAATATGACGTGGTCTTGATCACTGATTGGAACTGGCCTGAAGCAAGCCCGGGGCGTGGATCAGCGATCTTCGTGCATCAATGGCGCCGGCCCGGGGCTTCGACTGCTGGCTGTATTGCGATGGCCCGTGGCGATCTGCTTTGGCTTGCGGCAAAGGCTGCACCCGGAACCCGATTGATTATTCGCTAGGCGTTGCGGGCACCCGCGCACCAAAGATAGCCGAACCAACCCGCACATGCGTCGCCCCGAAGGCAATGGCTTTGGCGAAATCCCCCGACATGCCCATTGACAGCTGCGCCAAGTCGTTGCGCTTGGCCAATTTTGCCAAAAGTGCGAAATGCATGCTGGCCTCTTCGTCCACTGGAGGAATGCACATCAACCCCACCAGGGGCAGGTCCAAGGCCCGACAATCCGCCACAAAGCTGTCTACGGCCTCTGGCGCTATCCCAGCCTTTTGATCCTCTAACCCGGTATTCACCTGAGCAAACATTGGCGGGCAATGGCCCAGCTCCTGCGCCAACCGTGCGAAGGCCGCGGCGAGTTTGGGGCGATCAAGCGTGTGGATGCAATCAAATAGCTGCAGCGCGGCGCGCGCCTTGTTGGATTGCAGCGGGCCAAGCAGATGCACCCTAGCGTCAGGGAAGTCAGATTTGAACTCTGGCCACTTGCCCTCAGCCTCCTGCACGCGGTTCTCACCAAAAACATGATGACCCTGGTTCAGCACTGCTAAAACCCGTTCATTTGGTTGGACTTTTGACACTGCAATCAATTCAACCGAGCCTTCAGCACAGCCAGACGCCTGCTCTGCCAGTGAAATTTCAGCTGATACTTGAATAAGTGACATCTTGTTAACCCCTTTAAGATAGGATTTGGTTTAAGCCTTAATTTAAATATTGTCATTGATAGAATGTGCTGTGATTTGTGTGGCATCTCTGCACCATATTTCCAGATCTCTGCCTTTAGGTGTTTGGAGTGCTTGACCAAATGGGTGCTCTCAAGTCAGTAAAGGTCAATGTTAATCAAGGTTCGTCCTAGATTAGTATTCTTTTTTTTGGATAGCAACTCGAGGGAAAATCATGAAACGCATCCTCCTTACAACTACTTCTTTAATATTGGCTGCTGGGTTCGCCCAAGCAGACGTAACATTCTCTGGCAAAGGCGAAGTTAGTGTTGCCCAAGCAACCGGCGCTGATACAATGTCAGTTCGTTCAGGCTACGACCTGAATGTTTCTTTGTCGGGCGCGTCCGACAACGGCATCACCTATTCCATGGGCTTAGACATGGGCGCAGGCTCCCTTATTGACCGCGATGATGACTACGCAATCGACGCACAAAGTGGTGCTATCGGTACTTCTGCTTTGACAATCGGCTATGCTGGTTTAACCATCGTAGCTGGCCAAGACAAAGTTGACGACTTGTATGATGACGCAGAAAACGGCGACATCGGCCTTTCTGGCGCATTTGGCGGCTTGAGCTTCTCAGCTGTAGCTGACACCGACTCCGGCGGTTCGTCTAACTCATTCTCTTTGTCTGGCGGTGCTGACGGATTCACATGGTCCTTAGTAAGCACAGATTCTCATGAGATGACTGCTGGAACAGCCGGTGTAACCGCTGTTGCGTCTAAAATCATTACCGACGCAACTGGCGTAGTAACAACTGACGCCACTGGTGCTGCCGTAGCGGGCGCTGGCGAATCAACTCTTCAAGCCGGTGTGGAAGCTGTAACCGCAGTAGACGCAGTAAATGCAGCAGCCGCTAAAGTAACTGTTGGTTACACTATAAGCGACGCTCTGAGCCTGTCGTTCAAGCACGACAACCACGGTACAGGTACAGCGGTCAACACTTTGGGCGCAACATACACAATGGGTTCTTTGACACTTGGTTTGTCTGGTGCTGACGATGACACAACTGACTTCAGCGTAGGCTATTCAGCTGGTCCTTTGTCTGCAACATACAAAACAGACGAGTCTGACAACTGGAAGTTCGTTTCCCAGTATGACCTTGGCGGCGGTGCAAGTGCATTCTTGTCGACCAACCACACTGAGTTCGCAGCATTGGGTATGTCCTTCGCATTCTAAGCGAAACACCCTTACCTAAACAGAGAGCGGCGCTTAGGCGTCGCTCTTTTTTGTTGCAGCGTCCGCTTCTGCCACAGCTGCACTCCCAACCAAACCATCCAACACTTGCAACTGAGCTACACGTGTACGTGCACTGTAGAACTGACGTGAGTGGGGCAAGTGCTGCTCCAGCCACTTGATGTGTTGGCGTTCACGTTGAAGCTGCTTGCGTAGAGCAAGCACGGACTTAACTAGCACTAAAGCAGCTCAACAGCGTGTGCCAACTGTGTGTCGTTGACATCTATATAGCGTTGAGTGGTGCTGATGTGCTTGTGACCAGCAAGTTCAGCTAACAAGCGCACGTTGATGCCAGCGTTGGCCAACTTGGTGATGAATGTTCTACGTCCACTGTGACTGGTTGCCCCTTTGAGCCCACAGTCTTTGTATATCTGCAGAAACAACTGACACATGGTGTTGGCACTAAAGCGAGTGTGCATCTGTGTCATAAACAATGGTGCTGATGCTGCTCTGCCAACTACAAGTGCGTGATACACATCCAATATACGCATCAGCTTCTTGTTCACATAGATCGTACGTGCACTGTCACCTTTGGTTTGGGCTTGCGTGATGGTGAACTGAGCACGTGCTCGTCCACGTTCGTCATAGACGTCACCAACACACAGTGCTGCTATCTCTATGGCACGTAGTCCTGCAAGAAAGCTGATGTGTATAATAGTTTGATCACGCACAGTGTGCTAGCGTGTGTTACAGAAGTTGATGGCGTATCTGTACTGCTGTTCGTTGAGTGTAAGTGCTCGCTTCATGTGTGTGTCGTCGGATAGGGGCGCAGATGCAGACGGTTTGAGTGCCACCGCTACTTTTGGAGATAATGATTTTGCGGCGGATTATAATCTCCGCTGCACATCCTCTAGAAACCTGATTGAAAGCATCCTAAGAGTAACACTGGGCCCTCATTCTAGGTTTGGCCTGAGATTATGTAGATGAGGAGCACGCCATGACATCCTATTCACCCGCTGAGATAGAAGCCAAATGGCAAGCCGCTTGGTCCAAAAGTGAAACCTTCAAGGCCGTAGCCAGCGCAGATCGTCCAAAGTATTACGTTTTGGAAATGTTCCCCTATCCCTCCGGCCGCATCCATATGGGCCATGTGCGCAATTACACGATGGGCGATGTGGTGGCCCGCTATAAGCTGTCGACCGGTCATAATGTGTTGCACCCTATGGGGTGGGACGCGTTTGGCATGCCTGCTGAGAATGCAGCCATGGCAATTGGTGGCCATCCTAAAGAGTGGACCTATGCCAATATAGCCACGATGCGTGACCAGATGAAGCCTTTGGGTCTGTCGATTGATTGGTCCCGCGAATTTGCCACTTGTGACCCGGAATATTATGGCCAACAGCAGGCATTGTTCCTGGACATGATGGCTAATGATTTAGTGTACCGTAAAAATGCGATGGTCAATTGGGATCCTGTCGACATGACCGTTTTAGCCAATGAACAAGTCATTGACGGTAAGGGCTGGCGCTCAAACGCCGAAGTGGAACGCCGCGAACTGACGCAATGGTTCTTTAACATTTCCTCCATGGCGGGTGAGTTGTTGGATGCTCTAGACAAACTAGAAAATTGGCCCGCGAAAGTGCGCTTGATGCAGGAAAACTGGATCGGCAAATCTCGTGGCCTTGAGATGACCTTCCCTCTGTCTACGCCGCAAGATGGCCATGATGGGATTACCGTTTATACTACGCGGCCAGATACTTTGGTGGGGGCTTCCTTTATAGGATTGGCAGCTAACCATCCGCTGACCCAAAGCTTAGCTGCGCAAAACCCCGCATTGGAAGCCTTCTGCGCTGAATGCAAAAAGATGGACACCACCGAAGCAGCCATGGAAAAGGCTGAGAAAAAGGGCTTTGACACAGGCATCACCGTGCAAAACCCCTTGGGTGGCGCACCTCTACCGGTTTGGGTGGCGAATTTTGTGATGATGGATTACGGCACTGGCGCTATTTTTGCCTGCCCGGCCCATGATCAACGAGACCTTGATTTCGCGCGGAAGTATGATCTGCCGGTGATTGATACCTTCTTTGCCCTGAACAATGATACACCGGTAGACAAAACCGCTTTTGTGCCGATGAAATCTGAGAAGGTCCGCTGGGTTGGCCAACCGGCCGGCCTGACTGAGGCCACAGGCCAAGAAGCTATTGATGCCACCGTCGATTGGGCCGAAGCACAGGGTCTCGGCAACGGTAAAACCCAATACCGCCTTCGCGATTGGGGCCTAAGCCGACAGCGTTATTGGGGCTGTCCGATACCTGTTGTGCATTGTGATGACTGTGGTGTGGTGCCTGAAAAGAAAGAAAACCTTCCCATTCGCCTGCCAGATGATGTGACCTTTGATATTCCGGGCAACCCACTGGATCGCCATCCGACGTGGCGTCATTGCAGCTGCCCCGCCTGTGGAAAGGATGCGCGACGTGAGACGGATACCATGGACACTTTTGTGGATTCGTCCTGGTACTATGCCCGTTTCACTGCGCCAAATGCCGCTGCGCCTACGGATATGGAAGAGGCCAGCTATTGGATGAATGTCGACCAATATATTGGCGGCGTTGAGCATGCTATCCTGCACCTGCTGTATTCTCGCTTCTTTGCGCGGGCGATGCAGATCTGTGGGCATTTGCCGAAAACAGCAATTGAGCCCTTTGACGCCATGTTCACTCAGGGCATGGTTACCCATGCGATCTACAAATCAAACGGACACGGTAACCGCCCCGTCTACCACTATCCTGAGGCGGTAAATTTGCGTGACGGTAAAGCCTTTTTGAAAGAGGGCGGGGCCGAAGTGACCATTGTGCCTTCAGCCAAAATGTCAAAATCAAAAAACAATGTTGTAGATCCAATCAGTATTATCGGCAGCTATGGCGCTGATACGGCGCGTTGGTTTGTTCTGTCTGACAGCCCGCCAGAGCGGGATGTGGAGTGGACCGCCTCCGGCGCAGAGGCTGCTTTCAAACATTTGAACAGAGTTTGGCAATTGAGTAACAAGGTCGCGAACATGGACAAGCAACATGTTGGAGAGGGTGATAAAGACCTTCTGCGCGCCCTACATAAAACCATTCAAGATGTGACCACGGGCGTGGAAAGCTTTGGGTTTAATGCTGCTATTGCAAAGCTTTATGGCCTGACAGCTGCGTTGGTTAAAACCAAAGCGGGATATACTGCACAGCATGAAGCGATTGTGAAATTGGCGCAGTTGATGGCGCCTATGACCCCACATTTGGCAGAAGATATTTGGGCGCATCAAGGTGGTGAAGGGCTGATCGCCAATGCAGCTTGGCCCGTTGCAGATCCGGCTTTGCTGGTAGACGATGAGGTAACTTTGCCAATTCAGATCAATGGTAAACGTCGAGATGAGATCACCGTTCCAAAGGATATGAGCAAGGAAGAGCTGGAAGTTTTGGTCTTGGCGAATAATGCTGTGGTCAAAGCGCTCGACGGTGCTACACCTAAGAAGCTGATCATTGTACCTGGGCGCATTGTAAATGTGGTTATCTAGCCGACGTGTATTTTTTCTGGCCGCTCTCGCTCTTGCGGCGTGCGGCTTTGAGCCTGTCAATGGCGTAAGCTCCAAGTCTCAGATACTGCGCAATACTGTTTTGGTTCAAGCCCCGACGAACCGGGTTGAGTTTGAACTTGTGCGCAATCTGGAAGTGCAACTTGGTCAGGCTACTTCCAAGTTCTATGACTTGCGGTATAAGTTAAATGTTGACGAGGACATTATCATAGTCTCAGCAGCGCAAGAGATTAACCGGTTCAGCCTTGTGGGGGTGTTGGAATATTCTCTGGTCGACAGTGGTGGCGTAGTTTTACTGAGTAACACTGCTAAATCTTTCACTGGTTATTCGGCTACCGGTAGCACGGTTGCGACCCAGCGCTCAAAGAGAGACGCCTATGACCGCCTGATGATGATCCTCGCCAAGCAGGTGTCCAACTTCCTTTTGACCGCGGATCGCCCATGAAACTTTCTGCGCGTGACGCAATGGGTGTTTTCACACGACCTGACCCTAATAAGAGCGGAGTGCTGATTTATGGGGCCAACGCGATGCGTGTGGCGCTGAAGCGTCAGCAATTGGTGAAGGGCTTGATCGGCCCTCTGGGCGAAAAAGAGATGCGTCTGACACGGTTACAAGGCGGTGAGTTGCGCCGTGATGGCGCGGCTTTGAACGATGCCATCAAAGCGGTGGGCTTCTTCCCCGGTCCAAGGGTTGTCTTGGTCGAAGATGCTAATGAAAATTGTGCAGATGCTGTTTTGGCAGGCCTGAAGGACTGGCAAAAAGGGGATGCACAGATGGTGGTTATTGGCGGAACCTTGAAGCCTACATCGAAGATCCGCAAGGCCTTTGAAGGCCACCCTAATGCATGGGCCATAGCAATTTTTGATGAACCGCCCTCACGGGCTGAAGTTGAAGCTGGACTTGCCAAAGTGGGGATGGGCGAAGTGAGCCCTGAGGCAAGCCTCGCAATTTTTGATCTGTCAAAGGCACTGGATCCAGGAGATTTTCATCAGTTTTTGGAAAAATTATCCCTTTTCTGTATGACCCAGGCCGGACCGGTTACCATTGGCAACGTGGAAGACTGCGCACCGCAGTCGACAGAAGCTGCTTTGGATGATGTGATCGGCTTAGTGGCTGATTTAAAAACCAATGAGCTGGCACCGATTCTGCATCGGGTTATTGCTCAGGGTGGTACCGCTACCGGACTTTGCATTGCGGCATTGCGGCATTTTCGCATGCTTCACACGGCGGCTTGTGATCCTGGAGGGACTGCTCAAGGCGTAGGGAAATTGCGCCCCCCAGTTTACGGGCCACGGCGTGATCGCATTCAACGCCAAGTGACCTCTTGGAGCCGTGACCGCTTGGAACAAGTCATATCGCTATTGCTGGAGACAGATTTAAAGCTGCGCTCCGCTGGGCAAACAGCACCTCAAATGGCTCAGGTTGAGCGGTGTTTTATTCGTATAACGATGATGGGAAAAAGATAATGTATACAGTTTTGGGATCCACTAAGAACCGCACTTTACGCGTCATTTGGACACTTGAGGAGCTGGGCGTGACCTATGACCAAGTTGTTGGTGATCCGGGGTCAGCCGATGTGAAAGCGCTCAACCCTACTGGAAAGGTTCCTGCGTTGATCGTGGAAGGTGAGGTGCTTCCGGACAGTGTCGCCATCATGACATTCCTATCTGACCGCCACAACGCCCTGACATTTCCAGGAGGCTCGGTGGAACGCTTGCGTATGGATGGACATATTCAATTCTTGCTGGAAGAATTTGACAACCTGCTTTGGGTGGCTGCGAAAAACTCCTTTATCAATCCAGTTGACCATCGCGCGCCAGAGGTGAAGCCTGTGCTGAAGTGGGAGTTTGAACGCAGCTTAAAGCGCCTTGAAGAGCGATTACTCGGTGAGTTTTTGATGGGTGACGCCTTCACAATCGCCGATATTTTGGCGGTGCACTGTCTTAATTGGGCGTTTACCGCTAAATTTCCAGATGCTAGCGAAACGTTGAAATCTTATGCAAAGCGGTGCCGCGGTCGTGACGCCTATAAGCGTGCTGTTGCTGACAGGTAATCAGCCGCAGCACGGCCTGCCCAACGGCCTGTCGCAAGGCAGGCTGTAATCAGATAGCCACCAGTTGGCGCCTCCCAATCGACCATCTCACCTGCGCAGAAAATGCCCGGGTGGGATTTTAGCATCAGCTCAGGTGTGAGCGCGTCCCACATGACACCGCCCGCTGTGGAAATTGCTTGATCCATCGGGCAGGGTCCCATGAGCGGCAAGGGCGCATTCTTAATGGCGGCGACTAGACCATTGATGTCGCGCGGCATGGGTTGGGTCAGCTCAAAAACCAAGGCACGTTTTGTGGCATCCAGTTTGATAGATTTTCGCAGGAAATTGCTTAGGCTGTCTTTTGCTTTGCGACTAGAAATCATCTTGTGCAGATCGGCCCCGCTGATTTGTGGGGCGAAATCTAGCTTTGCCAGTGCGTTTTTGCGCAGCATGCGGCCGAGGGCATATACCGCCCCGCCTTCTATGCCAGATTGGCTGATCACAAATTCGCCACGGCTTTGAGCGCCCGCAGCCGACAGTTTAATATTTTTGAGGGGCTTGCCGAAGTGTGGGCTCATATGTTCGGACCATGCCACCTGCATTCCCACATTTGCTGCGACAAACTCTGACTGCGCAATCCCAGCCTGTGTGAAATCTTTGGACCACTCGCCGTCAGACCCCAGGCGAGCCCAGCTGGCACCGCCCATGGCAAATATCAGCGCCTTTGCTTGAATTTTCACACCACCTGCGGGAGTTTCAAAGCTGTGAGTCTCACCGGCCACAAGTGGCCCCACCCAACGATGGCGGCGCAAAAGTGTGACTCCTAGGGTTTCGAGCCGTGCCAACCATGCGCGCAGCAGAGGGGAGGCCTTCATAACTTTTGGAAACACTCGTCCTGTGCTGCCTGTGAAGACCTCTTGCTCCAAGTTCTGCGCAAAATTGATCACCTCTTTGGGACCGAACTCCGCCAGCATTGGGCGCAGGGGCTCTATGGCGTCATAATTTTTTATGAAAGCGGCTATGTCTTCATTTTTGGTCAGGTTCAGGCCTGATTTTCCCGCCATGAGAAACTTACGGGCAGGAGAAGGCATCGCATCTGCAATGGCAACCTTCAAGCCCGCAAAGGCGGCATGCTCGGCAGCCATCATACCTGTGGGACCGGCTCCGACGACGAGAACGTCATAGGTGAGTGGTCGAGGTATTGGCGCTAAGGAATTTTTCAAATTATATACTACCGATCCAAAATATATGTCGTTTGATCATCACTATTCCCACCTGTTCAGTGCACTGTAGACCTGTCGATAGCCCCACCACCTCCACCGCGCAACTAGCAATCTGGGTTGGGTGAAAGTATGTGCCTCGCTATTTCGTGGCCAAAAGCTGGGGCTTAGTACCGAAAGAAAAATTGTAATGCTATTCGTTCTTTTTATGGTTTAGAGGGGACTTTACCTTCGATCTCATCAACTAAAAGTGAACTTCGTCCCTGTTGCCGGACATTGGGGTACTTTACCCCAGTCCGTGAAAGGGGCACCAAATGGGACAACATCGACGCAATTATATAGACGATTATAAGGCAGCTGCAGTTGAGCGGTTATATGAGCCTGGTGCGACGCAAGGCAGCGTTGCCAAGGAACTTGGGATCACTGGGACGCAGCTGAAGATGTGGCGCTTGGAAATTGAGGCGTTTGGCTCAGTTGAAGCCAAACGGCGTCAGCAGGCGGATGCGGCTGAATTGCTCCGCCTTCGCAAAGACAACAAGCGGCTTGCTGAGGAAGTGGAGATTTTGCACAAAGCATCCGCTTTTTTCGCGGCGTGGGCGGTGAAACCATGACGAACAAGCGTGCTTTCGTCACCGCCCATAAAGCTCAATACGCGGTTTCAATATTATGCCGTCTTCTAGAGATATCCCGGGGCTGGTTCTACGGGTTCCCAGCCAGTCAGCCTGCACGTGATCAGCGTCAAACTAATCGCGACGCTCGGGATCAGGCGTTGCTTCCCAAGATAAAAACCTTCTTCAAGGCCAGTAAGAAATGTTATGGATCAAAGCGTATTCACCAAGACTTACTGGCGGATAGTGAGATCGTCGGTTGGGCGCCGTGTTGCGAGAATAATGAAGGAACACAAGGTGTCCCCGCTTCTTCGCAAGCGTAGAAAGTCAATCACAACGGACAGCAATCATAAGCTGAAGCCATCCCCAAACTTGTTGGAACAGAAATTCCATAGCCAGACGCCTAATGCCGTTTGGCTGGCCGATATCACCTATATCGACACGGACGAAGGCTGGCTTTATCTGGCTGGCGTGAAGGACATGGCCACGCGTGAGATCGTCGGTTGGGCGATGGAGGATCACATGCGTGCGGAGCTTTGCTGCGCCGCCCCCGAGATGGCTCTGGGACGCAGAGGCCCGGTTCCGGGATTGATACACCACTCCGATAGGGGCGGCCAATATGCTGGCGGGGACTATCGCAAGCTGATCAAAAAGGCGAAAC